>Ga0302233_10002963_pt1 | contig 10260 bp, 11 predicted proteins | sample II_Palsa_N3_1_FD_193516 | JGI IMG/M metagenome (GOLD analysis project Ga0302233, IMG submission 193516) | Peat permafrost microbial communities from Stordalen Mire near Abisko, Sweden - II_Palsa_N3_1 | ecosystem: Environmental > Terrestrial > Soil > Palsa > Peat permafrost | place: Sweden...
CGCGCGTCCGTCGTGGAGGTGCGTGACCTCGTGAGTGAGTTAAAAGCGATCCTCAAATCTCGAACAGACTATGAACAACAGCAAATCGACCAAGCACGAACGGCCCGGCACCTGCCCTTGTCAACGCGGGAGAGCAAGTTGGCGGCATTCGAACGCAAGGCAAGCCTCGTCAGTGACCTCCTCGTGCTCCTCGCCCGATATGCCCAAAAATTGGTAACCAAGGGAACCCACTACAAGTCCTCGCTTGCACAAAGCACCATCTACGGCTACGTCTGCGGTGTTGCGGATATCCTCGTCGGACACACGCAACGTCGAGGATTTCTCACGCTGGACGACGTTGATTACGTGACGCTTTACGACAAAGCGGTTGGACAAATCAAAGAAAGCTCGCAGGCGAGGGCCCGGAAATACTTGAGGTTTTTCCATACTTACCTTGAGGAATATCACGGCGCCCAGCATGTCGCAGCATCTGACCTGTTGCGAGGCGAAGCGCAGCAGGTGAATGTGGATGCCAATATCGTGACGGACAGGGAGTATCGCGATGCCCTGGACCTTTTGCTGGCAGGTGATGACCGGACCGCCGCGCAAGAGGATTACGCTGAAGCCATGCACTATCTGAAGGCCGCACGCGTCACACTCGTATTGATGCGGCGTCCGGGCTCGCGCATCGGCGAAGTGATGGGACGTGTACTGAGCGATCTTTTTATGGGTGAGAAAAGCGTTCTGCTTTTCATACACAAGACGCCCTACGGTACCCTCAAGTCCCGCAGTTCCACGCGGTGCGTAAACATGAGTGAGGGTATGAGTGCGCAAGAGCGATCCATTCTTGAAGATTGGATCGATTGCCAAGAAGTGCTGCGCGGCAAGATACATCCTCGTAAATGGCCTCTGTTCGCTGACCTCTCAGGCCAAGGGGCCCCCATGAAGAGGCATGTCATTGCCATGCTTGTTTCCTCCGCTTTGCGCGCGACCACAGGGATGAGAGACGCACGGCCTCATTGGCTGCGGCACGCGGCCACGTGCTACGAATTCAATCAAATTCACATACCTCGCAGCGACATCGGGGATCGCCCGGCGTCCCAATCCCCTTCTGTGAGCGGAGGTCACCGTCCTGCGGGGACAATCTGGCGTCGCCGTGATCATGCTCACATCCGTGTACGCCGTGGTCACGGCGGATTCTCCACCACCGTGACCTCGTACGGACATACGCTCCTCCTTGGTATGGGCTCTGGCTCTGAGTGGGAAGCACAGGACTACACGGATGCCGAGCTCGCGGCCATCTGCGGAGTTTCCTACGCCTACCTGCGTAAGCTTCGGGAGCGTTTGCGCCGTCAGGGGCATCCCAGCAGGCGCCTACAGATTGTTTTGCATCAAAGGCAGCGTGTACCCATGCTCGAACCGACCATGGCCAGCAGGTGATTGAGTGCGGAGTCATTAGGTTGACGAGCCGGCACGTGTGCATGGCATCAACTTTCCAACCATCGTGGCTGGGCGGCAGTCACCGCGGTTACGAAGGACGGAATGCGTACGCCGCAATTCACCAGGGTCACGCCTCGATCAGCGTCTGAAAAGGATGCGCCTTGGCCGGCCAAATCATCTAGCTCCCGTTGATGAGGGAGACTCGGGGGGCGACTCTATTTTAGCTTGGGCTGTCCGATGGTCTGGCCGGGACATTGCGCAGCAACTCCCGATTTCCAGTGCCTTGATTCAATGCGCTTGCCAAGTCAACTAGGCTTGTTACGATTTGGCCATGATCAGCCAGAACTGCTGGTCCAATCGTAGGATGCTTCAAGGAGAAGTAACTTGGACTATGAAACCCTTGGACTCGTCGTCGGTGGCTTAATCCTATTTATTGCCAAGTTCACCTACATGGTGTTCAGGGCGCAGCGCGCGCAGGTCCGAAGTAATGGTCGTTTGAGGCGCTATGGAGACTTCGCAAGTTACATCGGCCCCCTTGATGATGATTGGATGCACATCAACTCGGCCACAGGTCTACCTATGGCAGATCAACATTTCGATATCAGCGACGAAGTTTTCGGAACGAACGCACAACACACATTTCTTCAGGACTATGCCAGCGAGCATCAAGTGTTCGATGATTGGATGGGCATCAACCCCGCCACGGGCCTCCCTATGGCAGATCACGTAATCGACGTCGGCGGCAACGTTTTTGGAACGAACGCCCAACACACATTGCTTCACGACTCGGCCAGCGATCATCAAATGCACAATTTCGGATTCGATGCCGCAGGTAGTACGTTCGGCACATCGGAACATTTCTAAATTGCTGGGCGCTCACTGATGGCTGCTGTGTACCGCAACGAATTCGTCTTCGCTGTGACAAATTTCTGATGGATTTCGACATGAGCAGCCCAAATCGAGGCTAATGTCTTGTCTCCGGTGCGCCGTTCAAAGTACCGGCGGGATGTGCTGGTCCCTCAACTTAATCTCGACCGAGTTGTCCGACGACCCGCCATGGCCATGTCGTGGCGCAGGAATGTGACACCTGCTCTGGATGAGCAGGTGTCGAATGCACGGACCAAGTCGAACATTCGATACCATGCGCGAAATGGGAATTCCAAGTTGAGGCCGTTGGCGCAACTTGAGCCAAGGTAAACAGGGAAAATGTCATGAAGGCGTCAGGTTTGCTCTTAGTCGGGCTGATGTTGCTTGTTATCAACACAGCACAGGGTTTTGACTTGGAGAAAAGGGTGGTGGCTTGCGGGTGCAGCGGCTACGCCAACGCACTTGCCGAGCTTAGGCCTCTGGCGGCACAAGGAAATGCCGAGGCAGAGTACAAGCTCGGGTTGATGTGAGGCAGGACTCGATCAGCGTCTGAAAAGTGTAGCGTCTTGGCCAGCCAGCCAGCCAGCCAGCGGAGCTAGCTCCCCTTGATGAGGGAAACTGGGGGCTCGATACCATTTTAGATTGGGCCGTCCTCCTTATATGCGTGTTTGTCCACGCTGGACAGGTCACTCTCTCAGAGCGGTTCTCGCATTCATTCCGCCAAATGGAAGAAGCCCTCGCAAGGTCCGGGGAGGACATGAAACAAGCCCCCACTGAACCTGGCGCGGCCGATGGTTGGCCACATCGACCTACTTGATGCGATTCGCTGGCAGAGAATCGTCGCGGCCGCAACGTGAAGCACGCGGCCGCGCTATCCCTCGCGTGACCTCGCCTAAAGAACGATCACTTGGTCTGGCCGGGACACTGCGTAGCAACGCCCGGTTTCCAGTGCATTGATTCAATGCGCTTGCGGGCTGGCTTGCGCCAATTTCGGTTCGTGGTTTCTTGAATGCAGGCCAGCAACGACTGCTCGCCGATTCCCCAAGCCCTTGGCGCAGAGTGCACTCATGGAACCAACCTATATAAGCACCGATCCAGACGCAACTTATCTCCCGCGATACACCGGTCACCCACATGCGCCTCATCGTCTCGCCCGGTGAGCGTGTCACCAGAGACGATGGCATCGCGGCCCTATCCGACCAAGTCCAAGGAATGACGATGAATGCAGTCAGCTTTTACGAAATCGCGCATGGTAAGCCTCCTCATAACTATGTCCGCATGGGCACGGGGACCGTGGAAGAGGCCAGGGGCATGCAGCGCCCTCCGTGCTACCTCTGCCTGCATGGCAGTGTAGATACAGATCAGCCCATTGCCTGGGCGCACTTGGGCCGCGCCGTTCTGAACGAAGCGTCGAATGGGTTCAGGGATATCGAGCAGAAAGGTCTGGAGCGACATGGCGCGCCGCTGTCCCTCGTTGTTAAAGCGACATCCTTGATCAACGGAGCGCTGCCGGTGGTACGCGCCTTTTCAGATGAAGTGACCCCGACCGACTCTGAGTGTTGGTTTGCCATCGATGCGGTACACGATCACGTGACACCGGTGACCGAACAAGAGGCGTGGGAGAGGCTTGCTTGCGCCGGATCAGCGGAGTGGTGGGAAAGGGTGAGCTTCATCAGCGTGAGAGGCCCGCAAGACGACCTTCATCTTGTCTTCGACCGGCTTGTGACGAGCCTTGAGGAGAAGCTCCGGCAACCGTAGATGGACGCCGAGAACCCCTGAAGAATTCGACAAATAAATGACGATGCGCACGGATCCCATCAATAAAAGGAGCATGGCAATGAATGACAACTTCAAGGACTTCAAAAGCGGATTCGTCCAGGGTGCCAGGGAAACACCTCGAGGGCTCTTTGCACCGATCATCGCTTTGTTCCGGTGGATGAATGGGGTGACGGACGAAGTCATGAAGGACAAAGAGCCCAAGAGGTCTGCGATGTCTCCAAAGGCTGAGCATGAGTCTCCCTCGTTGTCGGATGGCGCGTCCGACAGATATCGAGCAGCGTGGTCGGCCATTGCGCATGCGCAACAGGCTCTGGAAGATGCTCGTCGGGAAGCCTTCGAGATGCTGGAAGTGCAGGACCCGGAACTCACGACCTTGGCAATCGAGGTGCTGGGCAGTCGTGACGATGCCATCCGCTGGTTTCTGGATGAGCCTCTGGAGGTGTTCAAGGGGCGCACGGCATGGGACGCGGTATCGCAGGGGAGGGCTGGGGCTGTGATTGCTTATCTGGAAAGCATTTCATCCGGGTTCGTAGGTTGACTACGATCGATCAGGGCTGCGCCACCGGTGTACAGCGCCGCTATGGATGTCTTCAATGCGTTCACTCTCGAGCCATCCCGTTTCGGTGATTGATTCATGGCGACCGAATGTGTTGCCGCCGGTGGCCTACGTTTTGATCGAGTCAATCTAGTCTTGGTATCGCAAAGAACTCTCGCTGTTACCTTGTTGCTGGTGGCTTCCGTCAGCCTGAAAGAAGCGAGTCCAGAGACATGGAGCGCTTGAGGTGGTCTTTTTTTGGCCCTTCACGAGAGACCTGGTCTTTGAAAAAAGCAGCGAGAAGGTCGACTTCCTTCACGACGGTGTCAAAGTCAGGTCAATGTTTTTTTAGACTTGCGTGACGACGCGGCCGATCGTATATCGGCCAGTGCGCGTGCTTGGATAAATACAGCATCAAGACTGATACCAAGTGCTGAAGCGATCTTTTGCATTGAATGCAGAGATGGGTTGCGCACACCTCGCTCAACGCCACTCACGTACGTCCGATCGAGCCCGGCCCTGAAGCCTAGCTCTTCCTGGCTCAGTTCGGCCTGCTCACGAAAGAGCCGAAATGAGGGACCGACGTGACGAGTAATATCCACATCGGCAAGTTGTCTTGATGTAGACTTTTGGTCTACGGACTATAAGTCACATTTACTCATCGGTCTTGCCGAGCCGGCGCGCTTTCTAGCAATAGGAAGTCATATTGGAAGACTCATGGACGAGCGTATTCCTACCGCTGCTCCACCAAGAAGCATGTCCCTTCTCAGTCATCAAGCCCCGACAAGAAAGTCGACGTCTGTGCAGGACAAATCGCAGCATCCACCGGCCCCACAGCGGATTCCGCGATCAATAGAGCGGCCTCTTTACGCACCACTTGCCGGATATATGAATCGTGCGATGTTCGACTCGTGGCCCGGGGAGCTTCGTTCATGACCTATGACCGTAGATTCCCCTTAGCCATATCCGGTATCGGACTTTGCTTCATCAGTCACATCGCGCATCTTGTGGGTAGCACGTATCGATGGATCGAATACAACAGAGTCTCGCTTGAGGCGAAGTAACGCTTGGACCAAATTATTAGGGGGTAAATGTGACTTCAAAGATTGGCGTAATTGTGCGGCCCATACTCGTGATGGGCGTTCTTTCACTGCTGAGCAATGCTGCATTTGCGAATCAAGGTACCGATGTGGATGGGCGCGAATACAGCAAATGGCACGTCGTTGGGCCGGTAGCGCAACAGCTAGTGGCGGCGCTCAAAGCAGACGGCGCGTATAGCGTTAGCGCGACGTGGGTTGGCGGCGGAAAGGTATATCCGTCATTTACCACTGCTACCTACTACGAAAGTAACTTTCGGGTAAGTTTCCTTTCCCAGGCAGATCTATTTCACCGCCATTTGATCAATGGTCCGAACACTCTCGGATCGGCTCTTGAGCAGGCGTGCCAGTCAAAAAATGGCCGGTGGGTAGGCGCTACTTGCTACGTTTCGCTGTACCCGATCTTCTTTACGGTTATCCAAGATCCCGCTCAGGTTGGCGGCAGTTGTCCTGGTACTTTTCTCTGCTATGACGTTGCGATCGCTGAAATCCGCTCCCCAGATATGGGCGGCCGGTCGGAGTTTATGCAACGTATCCATTTATTGGGATATAGGACGGACGAAGAAAGGTCGGTCGAAGCGCAACAGTTGGCCGAACAGCAACGTGTTCGCAAAAACGAAGTGCTCGCCCAAGCCCAAGCTCGAACTGCTCGCCTGAAAGCCGAGCGCCCGATGAAGGGCGAAATTGGGGCCAAGATTTGCCAAACCAGCAGCAGTAACATCCCATTCGGATCCGGCCGCACTCTAGTCGGGTTCGTTGAAGCCCGCAGTTCCGACAACGGTAAGGTTCAGATCCGAATCGTTTCGGTGAATGGGTTTACGCCAGGCGGCCCAACGGCAGAAATCGCCTGGGATGACCCTGATAACTGGTCACTTTGCGACTAGCGGAACCAAATTTCGTCCGTCGTCGTGCAACGCATGGGGGCACCCCGTCATCCATGACACTTGTGTCACCGCGGTGAAGGACGGCGCGAATGCATATGGAAATCCTGATCAGCCGGCGGGGCTTCGCTTCCGCTTCCCCTGTTAGCGCGTTGATGAATCGCTTGATAGGGTGCATCGCCGTCTCCATGGTCGGACGTGTGGCCCTCAAATCCTTGAGGTCGTCGGCGTTGGGTCTTGACCCTCAACTCGATCTCGACGGAGCTGTCCCGATGGCACGCCGGGGCCATGTCGTGGTGCGGGACGTGACACCTGCTCTCGAGGGGCAGGGGTCTTATGAGGTGTGAATCCGTCTGTGAGTTCTGCGGAAATCAGCCACCAATCGCAGTACCAAATCGACCGAGACCAAATCGAATGCGTGGTGTCCGTTGGATACGGACCTTGCGGAGGAAGTGTGTTGCCCAAAACTCTCCATGGCTTTGCCAACCCATTCGCGAGCGCGTTTCCATAGCTGACCTTCAAGAGGAACGAATTCAGCTTCGGATGGAGGGCAATAAAGCGACAAATGAATTCACCGCTTGTGACCGCGAGCAATGGACAGCCTGAAAACTGCTCGTGAACTGCAGTCCGGTGCCGGACTAGCCGGTGAGCCGAATAGGCCATATGATCGGCTCATCCATTGAGCCGAATAGGTCTGCTAATCGGCTCACGCCCAGGAGAATAGCGCTTGGACAGCCCCCGCTGGATCTGGCAGCAGTCGGACTGGCCACATTTCAAATGGCAGGCCGAGACGTTGGCGCCACTACTGCGCGCCTGCCAACAGGCGCAAGGCCGCCTGCTCGGCATGGTCGGTGCCATTGCGGGCGATGCGCAGGCCCAGGGTGAGCTGGATACGCTGCTGCAAAATATCATCACCTCGTCGGCGATCGAGGGCGAGCAACTCAACGTCGCATCGGTCCGCTCGTCACTCGCACGCCGACTAGGCATGCCGGCGGAAGGCGGTGCGCGCATCACGCCCCGAAGTGAAGGCATGGCTGAGCTGATGCTCGACGCCACCCAGCGTTATGACGAACCGCTCGATATGGGACGTCTGTTGCACTGGCATGCGTGGCTGTTCCCGCAACAAGACTCGCCGCTCGCGCACCCAATCCGTGTCGGCAGCCTGCGTGGCGAGGAGCCGATGCAGGTGGTTTCCGGGCGCGTCGATCGTCCCACTGTGCACTTTGAGGCACCGCCGCGTGAAGGGCTTGAGGCGCAGGTCGAAGCCTTCCTTGACTGGTTCAACCAAAGTCGCGGCGACGTAGTGCTCGATCCGCTGCTGCGCGCCGGCATGGCCCATTTCTGGTTTGTCACCCTGCATCCATTCGACGATGGCAACGGGCGCCTTACCCGCGCCATCACCGATCTGGCGTTGGCTCAGGCCGAGCATCAAGCCATCCGCTTTTACACGATGTCGGCCAGCATCCTGACCGAGCGTGCTGGCTATTACAGCGTGCTGGAGTCCAGCCAAGTAGTCGGCCTGGATATCACCGCGTGGCTGCAATGGTTTCTGACCACGTTGCAGCAAAGTCTGCAGGATGCGCTGCAGCGTATCGACCGTGTACTGGCCAAGACCCGATTCTGGCAGCACCACCACCACCAGGGCTTGTTGGCCGAGCAGATCAAAGTACTCAATCGCCTGCTCGATGGTGGTGAACGCGGTTTTGAGCAAGGTATCAGCGCAGCCAAATATCAGGCTGTCGCCAAGGTCTCAAAAGCCACCGCCACGCGTCACCTGGCAGATCTGCTGGACAAAGGGTGTCTGGAGCGCCTGCCCGGCGGCGGTCGCAGCACCCGGTACCAAATCAAATCACCTGGCGGCGGTCAACTGCTTTCGGTGAATTTATCCGGTACGAGCAGTTTGTGACCCAACGATGATATCGCCCAGAAACTCTGGAACGTCTGCGACGTCCTGAGCGAGGACAGTATCATTTACAGCGACCGCGTCATCTAGCTGCTGCTGTTCGTCGGTCAGCTGCTGCGCGCCATGGCGGCCTCATTGGCTGGACGCGTTAGCGGCAGTCCCGCATTCCGGTGGGCCGATAACGGCCGATGATTTTCATGCGTTCTACGCTGTGGTGGCAGGACGTCTGCCAACCGACCGGTAAGGTGATGGGTCAGCCCAGGCCTCCAGCGAGGCATCTCATCCGACATCGGCAAAATTGCGGCGCAGGAAGTTCGGTACTTTGGCGGCACTTTGCCGGTTGATAGCTTCGAGCAAGCTCGGCGCGATGGACCGGCAGTGATACTCGTGCCGGAGGGAGTCGCCGATGTGCAGCAGCAGGCGGGTGGAGACTTCCGCATCGGCTTCAGCGCGGTGGGCTGCGCCGCGGTAGGTGATGTTCAACGCATGCGCCAATCCGCCGAGCTTGTAGCTGGTCTGTCCTGGCAACATCCTGCGCGCCAACTTCAGTGAACAGATCAGACCACAGTGGCGCGGGGACAAGCCCTGTCGCAAGCTTTCGGCAAGCAGGAAGCGGGCGTCGAAGCTGGCATTGTGGGCGGCCAGCACGTCATCGCCGATGAAATCCAGCAGCCTGGGCAGCACGTGTGCCGCCGGCGGTGCGTTATCGACCATCCGCTGGGAGATGCCAGTTAGCGCGGTCACGAAGGACGGAATGCGTGCGCCGCAATTCACCAGGGTCACGTATCGCTCGGCCACCACGCCATCGACAATACGCAGGGCTGCCACCTCGGTGATGCGGTCGCCGGCAGCGGCGCTCAGGCCTGTGGTCTCGAAATCGAGCATGACGATGGGTTGGTCGAACAAGGCTAGTCCCGCGGGTCACGCCTCGATCAGCGTCTGAAAAGGATAGCGCCTTGGCCAGCCAGATCACCCAGCTTCCGTTGATGAGGGAGACCAGGGGGTCGATACCATTTTAGATTGGGCCGTCCGACTTGTATGCCACGGGTCAGGCTATCAGAGCGGTGCTCGCATACCCAAAAGCAGCCGTTTGCGGCTTGATGCGATCGGTCGGATAGCAGACCTTAAACGTGCCAGTGAAACCGCCTGTCCCAGGAAAATAGTTAGCCCTGGGCCGCAGCATGAATTGCGATAGCGTCGGCCGTAAACCCCCAACGTACCAATGGGTCACTATGGTCAGAAAAACTAACCGTATATCCGCTTGGGACCTGCTTCACGAACGCCTTGGTGATCAACCCGGAGATCGGGGCGGATAGTTCGGGACGTTCGATCCACTTGGAGTTCGCGGAATCCCACTCCATTGCCCAGGCAGCTCGGGGTGTTGTGAAGCTGATGACGTAGGAGCCTTCCGCGCCGTCAAGTACAACCCGGGTCAAAGCCAGTTCTAGGCATTGCGGATCGCGCAGCACGACATGAAACGCGCTACGCAATGAGCGAATGGCTTCCAACAAAGCTCTGGTTGCTTCCATACCCATCTTTTTGGTCAGTCTCTTATCGCTAAGGTCCGTATATGGACTCCTCCCCATTGCAAGCCCCCATTGCTTTGGCGCCCCGTGCCGACTGCACACGTATATCCGGTCTCTAACAACGGCATCGCTTGATGCTGGACCATGATGGGCTATTCGCGCGTCAGCTCCCAATCGCTACGTCGTGCTCTTCGCACTTGGACATTTAAGGGTTTTGCCGACGCCGGTTCGACCGGTTTGCCATCGCTCAGGT
>Ga0302233_10002964_pt1 | contig 10259 bp, 19 predicted proteins | sample II_Palsa_N3_1_FD_193516 | JGI IMG/M metagenome (GOLD analysis project Ga0302233, IMG submission 193516) | Peat permafrost microbial communities from Stordalen Mire near Abisko, Sweden - II_Palsa_N3_1 | ecosystem: Environmental > Terrestrial > Soil > Palsa > Peat permafrost | place: Sweden...
GTGTACTTCAGGCCGAGCCAAAAAGCCAGCAGTTTTACTAAAGAGGTGGCAGTCACGAGTGGACTCAATAAGAGAGGACCCAACGGAAAAAAAAAAAAAAATTCTCTTTGCGTTCCGGCCGTGACAATCCAAGGACGACTCCGACCGAGAATGAGCATACCCCTGCCCGTTCATGTGGGCACCAGCAGCACCTCAACAAACGACGATGGTGGCGCCCTGTGGTCCGGGTTCTACAAGAAGACGTTGCGGGAGCGCCAGGACCTGCTGCGGCGCGTGTACCCCCACCTCTTTCCCTCGTCGCCTGCTGCTGCTTCGGCTGCTGCATCATCAGCCGCCGATCAGGGCGCCTTCCCTGTGCGCGGGCTGGACGAGCGCATCGCCGACACCATGGTGGAGAACTGCATCGGGTAGCGTACAGCGGTCTACGTGTGCGTTTTTCCTCTTAAACGTAAAGGTGCTGGGTAGGTCAATGGGACTGCCACTGGGCCTGGGCCTGAACGTGGTCATGGATGGCAAGGCCTACGTCGTGCCGATGGCCGTGGAGGAGCCCTCGGTCGTCGCAGCGGCCTCCAACGCGGCCAAGACGCTGCAGGCGGCCGTGGGCGGGGGCTTTTGGGCCGACTGTTGTGCGCGCAACGTCATGATTGGCCAGATACAGCTCCTGGACGTGCCCGATCTGGACGCGGCCGAGAGGGCCCTCGTCGATGCCAACGACGCCCTGGTCGCCCTGGGCAACGAGTACTGCACGTCTATGCGCCAACGTGGAGGCGGTGTCATTGCCACGTTTGTTCGACGTATTCACCCTGCACCGGTGATGCTGCAACAGCGGCCCACCCTCGCCGCGCATCTCCACAACAGCAGGAGCGGCATCAGCAGCACCCAACAGCAGCAGGTGCGCAAGCCCTACCTCGTCCTGCACGTCCACGTTGACGTGTGCGAGGCCATGGGCGCCAATGTGATCAACACGGTCGTGGAGGGCGTGTCCTCCCATGTGGCCCAGCTCGCAAACGGCCGTGTGGGGCTCCGCATCCTGTCCAACCTGGCCCAGGAGCGCAAAGCCAAGTCGTCCTTCCGGATCGACACGAGCAAGCTGGCGTACAAGGGCTTCACCGGCACGCAGCTGGCCGCGAGGATCGTCGAGGCGTACCAGTTTGCCAACGACGACCCGTTCCGTGCGGCCACCTCCAACAAGGGCGTCATGAACGGCATCGACGCCGTCGCGCTCGCATTGGGCCAGGACTGGCGGGCGATCGAGTCAGCCGCACACGCGTACACGAGTCTCCTCCAGGGCGGACGCTACGGCTCCATGACCCACTACTGGATCGAGCGCGAGGGCGACGGGATCGAGTTCCTCTGCGGCGTACTCGAGCTGCCCATGGCCGTGGCGACCCGCGGGGGCGTCCTCCAGACGAACCCGTCCTACCAGTTCCTCATGGGCCTCATGGGAACCCCGAGTGCGCAAACTCTTGCAAAGGTAAAATATAAAAAAAAGGGGGGGGAGATCGCCGTAACTAAAAGATTTCGTGTTAGCTCATGGTAACCGTCGGGCTAGCGCAGAATTTCGGTGCACTCAGAGCGCTCGCCACCGAGGGCATCCAGCGTGGGCACATGTCGTTGCATGCTCGCAAGCAGCCTGGTGTAGCTGTCGATCCGCCGAATAAATTGTAAAAACTATAAACGAATAATGCCCAAAAGTTTTTTGTGTGTGTTCAAACACGATTCGTGTGCACAGAAATACTGCAGCAGAAGTAAGAAACAGAGCAGACAGAACAGAACAAACAGAGCAGACAGAACAGAACAAACAGAGGATCCCTAGAAAGTAGCATTGGAACCACGCTCCTCTTCGAAAAAGTTCATCTGCAACAGCTGATCACGGCGCCTTTTGAGGCAATCAAACATGTCATAGTAGTTGCAGAAGGTTCGCTGTAAGGCCCACGTGTTGTCGAGAACCATCATGCTGAGCTTGCTCTGGTGGTTGATGTACAGTCCCATATGGCTGCACTTGATGCTATGGTGTTCTTTTCCAAGCTTGTGCAAAAGGGCGAAGAGATCTTGAGCAGCCTCCTTGACCCCGTTCGTGTCCCAGTCGCGCCACTGGTCCTTGGAGATGGGCATCATAAAGGGCATCACGACCGCAGGGAGGCCTGCAAGGGTCGTCTGGTAGGCATGCTGGCCCAGTGAGCACCAGTTCATGGCCTCTTCAACGCCCGTAAAGTCGGCAACGGTCCCCGTGTCGCGATTTGGATCCTGTTTGATCATGAGCTTGACCACACAGGCATCGCCTTGAGAGTTTGCTGCCAGCCACACACGGCCGTCCGAGCCGCCCTCGACGAAATCCTGCAGCAGGACAAACGCCTTGCTGCGACGAACGGGGCAGATGTTGAAGGTAAACGACTTGGGCAGGGACTGGGTAGTTTGGAGGACGTTGGAGGTGGTGGAGACGACGACGCGGGTCTTGTCGCGCTCGAGGATCGTGTCAGAGCTCTGGTCTGGGCGAGGCGCAGCGAACATCCTGCTGACGGCCGACACGATCGTGTCCACGATGAGGCCGCAGTTGGAGTCGACCCAGTCAAACGGCGCATCGTACAGACGAGCAATGGGCCAACCACTGACGAGCGGGTGCTCGACCACACTGAACATGCCCTTGCTGCGCATGAGAGGTTGTCCTTTGGCCTTGGACAGGTCCATCGGGTGCAGCAGGTCGGGGACGGCCATGTGTGTGTTGATGTTGGCCAGGGTGGACTGGGCCAGGTTGAATGAGTCCCTCGACGGCACCGTGGACGTGGACGTCATGTAGGCGTCGCTGCTGGGCAGCCACACGACCTGCCAGTTGAGCATGTCCGAGAGGATGCCGATCGGGTGCTGGATACCAAAGTAGGCCTGCAGGAATACGAGTGAGTGGTACATCTGCCCGTACATTTCAGGCGAGAAGGCGCCGCCAGTGGGGGGCATCGTGAGCAGGACGCCCATGGGCACAGGGATGGGCTCCGAGGTCTTGGTGCTTGGCTTTGGCTTAAAGGAAAAGTAACGCCTGTTGGGAATGAATCCACCGATGGTGCACGAGTTCCTCGGGCGCCCAAGGCCGGCCGTCTCCTCCAAGACCTTTGCAGAGCCTGTCAAGAGAAGAGCGCAAACCTGAGCAACACTGCCCATGACGGCCTCCGCAGAGGGAACCGAAAAGTTCTGCAGCTGGCTATGGACGCATTTGGCAGCGTCTTTGAGCTTGGCATTGTCGCAGTTGACTCGGTCGAGGTCCTTCGCGGGCGCCCCTGCAGCGATCATCACGCACTCGGCCACGCCGTAGCAGCTGTGCACGGCCTCGGTCGCGTCCAAGTGGACGGTTCCGTACCCTTTGTACGCCGGGTACACCATGCGAACGCTTTTGGACGTGGCGATCGCAGGGATGCTGTCGCAGCTCTCGCTGTCGCTCTCCACAAACGACGGCGGCGGCGGCACGGGCGAATTGCCACCGACTGGGAGGAGGCGCTTCAGGCGGCGCCTGGCTCGCCGCTGCGACTTTGTCCGTCTTGCCATGATGCAGAGAGAAAAGGAAAGTGCGCTGAACGCTTTGCCGGCCGTCCCATTTGTACAGCGGCTGGGGACTGACAGGCAACCAGGTTGCTCGCCCGGCAAAGCGGCATTTGTTATTTGGCAGGGCCAGGGTTGCACACTTCACAAATGGCGTTTGCGCGAAATTTGAAATTATCCAGCCGTTACTCTCCGCTCCGTCCCTCGAAACACACAGGGAGAATGGCGATGGCCGACAACAAGGGCAGCAGCGCGTCCAACAAGGCCGCAGCCGCCGCAGCCCTCGCAGGGCGCACGGTGGAGGAGACGTACACGCAACTGACGCAACGAGAGCACATCCTCCTGCGTCCCGACACGGTACCCAACCAACCTCTGTCTCCTTCCAACCCTTGATTCTTTACAGTACATTGGCACGGTGACCAAGGAGCCTGTCATGCTTTGGGTGCACGACGGCGAAAAGGTAATCGCCTCCCCCGCGGGTGCCAAAAAGGAAAAAAACGGTCTAACGGTTTTTGTGTTAATTGTTCCCTCCGCCTCTGTCCGAACTGCAATAGATGGTGCACAAGCAAATCTCGTTTGCGCCCGGCTTGTTCAAGCTCTTTGACGAGATCCTCGTGAACGCGGCCGACAACAAGGTGCGCGATCCCAGCATGAAGGAGATCAAGGTGACGATCGACAAGGAGAACAACCTGATCACGGTCGAGAACGACGGCCGCGGCATCCCCGTGGAGATCCACAAGGTGCAGCAGGTCTACGTGCCCGACATGATCTTTGGCACGCTCCTCACCAGTTCCAACTACAACGACAACGACAAGAAGGTCACCGGTGGCCGCAACGGTTACGGCGCAAAGCTCACAAACATCTTCTCGACCGAGTTCACCGTCGAGACCGCCGAGAAGGAGTCGGGCAAGTCATTCAAGCTCACCTGGACCGACAACATGGCCTCAAAGGGCAAGCCTGTGATTGGCACGTGCAAGGTATTTTGCTGCTGGCCTCACCCAAAATTTGCAGACTAACCCACTCTCACAACAGCGCGAGTTTACCAAGATCTCGTTCCGTCCCGACCTCAAGCGCTTCGACATGGATTCCATCGACGACGACCTGGAGTCGCTCCTGCGCAAGCGCGTGTACGACATGGCTGGTGTCGTGCCTGGCGTCAAGGTGTTTTACAACGGCGAGCGCATCGCCATCAAGTCGTTCAAGGAGTACGTCGAACTGTTCACCGAGTCGCGTGCTGTGCCCATGCCAGTGTTCCACCAGGTACCGTATAAAGAACAACGAGCCATTTTTATTTACGTTTTCCATTCGCACAGGTCGTGAACGATCGCTGGGAGGTCGCCGTCACGGTGAGTGATGGCGCGTTCGACCACGTCTCGTTTGTCAACAGCATCTGCACGTACAAAGGCGGCAACCACGTCACCCACGTCATCGACCCGATCGTCGAAAAGGTTCTCGAGGCCGTCAACAAGAAGAACAAGGCCGCGCCGATCAAGAACGCCCAGGTCAAGAGCCAGCTCTGGGTCTTTGTCAAGTGCCTCATCGAGAACCCCAGCTTTGACACCCAGACCAAGGAGAACATGACTCTGCGCGTCTCCGCGTTCGGCTCCAAGTGCGTCCTCGGCGACGATTTCATGAAGAAGATCCTCAAGTCGCCCATTGTCGACAACATCCTCGAGCTCGCCAAGTCCAAGTCGAACCAGCTCCTCAAGAAGACCGACGGACAGAAGATCTCGCGCCTCCTCAACATCCCCAAGCTGGACGATGCCAACAAGGCCGGAACCGCCGAGGGATACAAGTACGGAAGAAAAAAAAAACAAAATTTTGTTTTGACCAGCTCGTTTTCATTTCAGGTGCACGCTCATCCTTACGGAGGGTGACTCGGCCAAGGCACTCGCCGTGTCGGGTCTGTCGGTCGTGGGCCGTGACTACTTTGGTGTGTTCCCGCTCCGAGGCAAGCTGCTCAACGTGCGCGATGCCAACCTGGAGCAGGTCCTCAAGAACGAGGAGATCACCAACATTAAGAAGATCCTCGGTCTCAAGCACGGGCAGGTGTACGAGAATACCCGTGGCCTCCGCTATGGCAGCATTATGATCATGACCGATCAGGTTTGCTAGAAAAAAAAAAGGTTTTTGTGGTTTTCCGCTAAACATGCAAGGAAAAACAGGATCACGATGGTTCCCACATCAAGGGTCTGATCATCAATTTTCTCGACCACTCGTTCCCCTCGCTTCTCAAGCTGTCTGGCTTTTTGCTGCAGTTCATCACGCCCATCGTCAAGGCGACCAAGACTGGCAAGCAGGCCATCGCATTCTACACCATCCCCGAGTACGAGCAGTGGCGCGAGGGCAACAACAACGGCAAGGGCTGGACCATCAAGTACTACAAGGGTCTCGGTACCTCGTCGAGCGCAGAGGCCAAGACCTACTTTGGCAACCTTCCTCTGCACCGCAAGCCCTTCAAGGTATTTTTTTTTTTTTTTTTTGTTTTTTTGGAGGAATTTAATTTTTTAAACACGGTTTTCAAAGGAAATTGACGAAGATGCCCGCAAGCTCATCGACATGGCATTCAACAAGACCAAGGCCGACGACCGCAAGGACTGGCTCCGCAACCTGAAGGACGGCACTTTCATTGACTATGACGTGAATGAAATCGACATCTCAGACTTTGTCAACCGCGAGCTCATTCTCTTCTCCAAGGCAGACAACATCCGGTAACTCTTTTTAGACTAGCCGTGTTGTTTATTTATCGAGTATTCCTAGTTCGATCCCCTCGTTTGTGGACGGTCTCAAGCCCGGCCACCGCAAGATCATCTTTAGCTGCTTCAAGCGCAACCTCAAGAGTCAGATCAAGGTTGCCCAGCTCTCGGGTTACGTCGCAGAACAGTCGGCCTACCATCACGGTGAACAGTCGCTCGCACAAACCATCATCGGTCTCGCTCAAACCTACTGCGGCTCCAACAACATTAACCTGCTCATGCCCGAGGGTCAGTTTGGCACGCGCCTGCAGGTACTACCGCCCTTCTTTTTTTTTTTTCCTGGCTCAGCAAGTCGCTGAATCAGTCGTTTTATTCATAGGGAGGAAAAGACGCCGCCTCGCCGCGTTACGTCTTCACCTACTTGAACAAGATCGCCCGCATGCTCTATCACGAGCACGACGACAAGCTGCTCAACTACCTCGATGACGATGGTCAGAGCATTGAGCCCGAGTGGTACATGCCCATCCTGCCCATGGTTCTCGTCAACGGCAGCTCTGGCATCGGCACAGGCTGGTATGGCCGCACCCCTAAATAGTAATCTCTTGAGATGGAAATGATGTCTAGGCGCTCGGACATCCCCAACTACAATCCGGCCGACATCGTCGCCAACGTCAGGGCGCTCCTGAAGGACGAGGAGTTGACCACGATGGTTCCGTGGTACCGCGGCTTCAAGGGCACGATCGAGCCTGCTGGTTCCGACAAGTTCAAAGGTACCCGCGCCTGTTTCTTCCCTTTGTGCTAAGTTCCAATAAAGTCACTGGCATCCTCAACAAGTTGTCGGACACCTCGTTTGAGGTCACTGAACTTCCTGTTGGAACGTGGACGCAAGACTACAAGGAGTTCCTCGAGGGCTTGATGACCGCTACCGAGAAGACGCCTGCCTTTATCAAGGTACTGCACTTTTTGGTTGTTGCCTCCTCTTTTTTAAAAGCGCATGCAGGATTTCAAAGAGTACCACACGGACACGACGGTTCACTTTGTCATCAACCTCTCTGCCGAGAACATGGCCCTCGCCGAAAAGGACGGCCTCGCGAAAAAGTTCAAGATCGCGACGACGATCTCCACCAGCACAATGGTCTGCTTTGACAACGAGGGTCGCATCAAAAAGTACTCGAGCCCGGAGGAGATCCTCAGGGACTTTTACCCCCTTCGTCTCGACTTTTACAACAAGCGCAAGAAGCATCTTGCCGATCAGCTCGAGAGCGAGTTCAACAAGCTCGACAACAAGGTACGTCACTTCTTTTCTTGGGAGAGGCTGCTAACCGTCAAAGAAAAAACCACAGGCCCGCTTTGTGCTCGAAGTCATCCAGGGCAAGCTTGTCGTCAGCAACCGCAAGAAGAAGGACATTGTCGCCGACCTCGTCAAGGGCAAGTACCTCCCCATCCCCGTCAACAAGGGTGCGCGCCCCAAGATCGCCGGCGCCTTGGACGAGAACGAGAGCGCCGAGGACGATGACTCTGAGGAAGAAGAAGGTGCAAAGGCAAAGATCTCTGACTTTGACTATCTCTTGTCCATGCCCATCCTCAACTTGACCATGGAAAAGGTGACTCCAACGCAAATAATTCGTACTGCTAACTGATTGGCTGGCGCAGGTCCAAGAGATCATCAACGAGAAGCAGAAGAAGGAGGCTGAGCTGGGCGTCTTGCTGTCCAAGACCCCCAAGGACCTGTGGAATGCCGATCTCGACGTCTTTATGGACGAGTGGAACACCCAGCTGGCTCTGGACAACGAGACGACCAAGGCTGCCAAGAAAAAGGGTAAGCCTCTCGCATCCAAGTCTTCCTCGTCCTCTTCCAAGTACAACGACGACGACGACGACGAAGTCTTTGGCGATTTCGATGACGAAGACGACGACTTTGAGGATGCCGTACGAGAAAAAGCGAATATTCTTAAAAATTTAATAAATTGCAAAACAGAAACCCAAGGCAAAGAAGGCGCCTGTCGCCAAGAAAGTAGCAGCAGCCGCAGCCGCAGTTCCTAAACCTGTCGTTACGAAACCTGCTGCGCCGAAACCCGCTGCGCCAACGCCCGCTGCGGCACCCAAGGCAGCCGAAACAAAGAAGGTAACAGATTATGGGCGCTGTTCAAGATACTAAATGCCTTTTCCAACCAGCCTTCCAAGCCCGCTGCTCCAAAGAAGGTGGCCAAAAAGGATGACTACGACGATGACGACGACGACGACGAGGACGATGACGACGATATGGACACAGCGCCGGCTCCGCCTCGCGACGCTCCCAAGCGAGCGGCAGCGGCGAAGAATTTTGTCGTCGACCTCTTGTCGGACGAGGACGAAATCACTTTTGTGGTATGCTTTTTATTTATTTATTTAAAAGGATTGACAACCTACGCTCTAGCACTCGGATGATGAGGACGACTTTGTGGCCGAGGACGACGACGATGACGACACGCCCATCAAGCCAAAGAAGGCACCAGTGCTGGCAAAGAAACACAAGGTCTGGGAGAACCCTCGATGTTTTTTTTTTCTGACTTGGTAATCTAGTACTCGGATTCTGAGAACGAGGAAGGAAACGAGGAGAAGCCCAAGGCCAAAAAGGCCCCCGTTACCAAACCAGCCGTCAAGAAGGCAAAGGTATTAAATGAAATCCATTTTTTTTTGTCTCATTGATTTATTTGAAAAAAAAAAAAAAGTATTCTGACTCTGGTGACGAGGACAAGGACGACTATGCAGAAGAAAAGCCTGCCAAGGCAAAGAAGGCCCCCGCCGCGGTTGCCAAGTCTGCTCCCAAGAAGCAAAAGGTAAACTTTTTTAGTATTTGTGCTAAATAAAATACACACAATCACAGGCGGATTCTGACATGTCGGCAGATGACGATGACGTCTATGCAGTAGAGAAGCCCAAGGCAAAGCCAGCCCCCGCCAAGCCAGCTGCCAAGAAGCCAAAAGTATGCATGAAACCTTTTTTTCTTTTTTTGATTGACTTTTTGCATTGGACAAAAGTATTCCGACTCTGATAACGATGACGAGGATGACTATGCAGAGGAGAAGCCTGCCAAGGCGAAAAAGGCACCGGTTGCCAAGAAACCCGCAGCCGCACCCAAGAAGCAAAAGGTGTTTTGACAAAAAAAAAAAAAGCGTATTCATGCTAAATAAAATACGCATAAAGGCGGATTCTGACATGTCGGCCGATGACGATGACGAAGACGACTATGAGGAGGAGAAACCTGCCAAGGCAAAGAAAGCCCCTGCCAAGAAACCCGCAGCTGTTCCGAAAAAGTCAGAGGTATTTTATTGTGCGCTCTCTAATTTTTTATTAATTGTACGTTCGAGAAGGATAAAGCACCTGCTGCCAAGCCCGCCGCCAAGCCGGCCGCCAAGCCGGCCGCCAAGAAGGTATGTCGATCAAATCTAATCGTTATTTAATTTATATTTATTTATTTTGTGTGTTTTCAAAAAAGAGCGATTCCGATGACGATTTTTTCACGTTCTCCCCGCAGAAGGAGCTCCCCAAGGTAGCCGCGGCTCTGTCCAAGGTCAAGAAGCTCGTCAAGAAGATGGCATCGAGCGACGATGACGACTATTAAGCACATCTTTTTTCTAGCTTCTGACGTCTTCTGCCCCTTCCCTCCCATATCCTTTCCCTCCCTTCCCTGCAGCTTCTGCAAAAAGAACAGTACAGTTGCGTTGTAAAAACCTCGACATAAAAGTTGCATCTAAATAAAATATTATTAAATATTATTCAAAGAGGGCGATCCGCGGCGATCGAGCAGAGTAGTTTTGGTTTGACTGAGTCACTCGTTACATTACTCGGCCTAAGCGAAAGCCCATCCGACCGTCTCGGTGAACTGGATGGCTCGCGTCACGATTTGGTGGCGCGTGTTTGAACCTGTTTTTTTTTTTCTTTTCAGAAAACTTTCAAGAACATGTCGTACGGCTTCAGCCTCGACCCGTCCACGCCTGGCGGCAGCAGCAGCAGCAGCAACGTGGGCACGCCACAGTCGGCCTATAACAAGTA
>Ga0302233_10002966_pt1 | contig 10258 bp, 8 predicted proteins | sample II_Palsa_N3_1_FD_193516 | JGI IMG/M metagenome (GOLD analysis project Ga0302233, IMG submission 193516) | Peat permafrost microbial communities from Stordalen Mire near Abisko, Sweden - II_Palsa_N3_1 | ecosystem: Environmental > Terrestrial > Soil > Palsa > Peat permafrost | place: Sweden...
TTGATCGGCATAGATTCGATTCGACCAAATCCGGTTACATAGCGGTTACATGGAGCCAGAAATGACAAAGGGGTTACAAGCAAAAATGCTGTAACCCCTTGATATTACTGGTGCGGCTGCAGGAATTGAATTGATCAGCCAAAACCTTTTAAAACATAGGCCCGAGCCGTTCTACCATTTCTATGTGCCCCCAAATATGCCCCCTACTTCCCCGGACACTGCGGTTCGATTGCTAATTCAAGTTTAACGTCCAAACCAATAGAACGTAGCATCCACATCGACAAGCGTCCGTTGAACACGGTTGCACCATATAGCACAAGCAGGCGTGCTTTCCAGCCCGCTACCAATATACTCTAGCCCCATTGCGGAAACCAGTATTGTGGCTTCTCATAACCCAGCCCCTAAGATCCAGCTAAATCATGAATGAAAATCTTCTCGCGTGCTATATGGGTTACGCATTCAGCCATGCAATCAATGTGCAACACCTTCTAGCACCAGGGGAATTGACCGTTCCTTATGTAGTTTACTGGAATGAAGAAGAGCCGACGCCAGTGCATTACGCAGCGGAGACCCAGCGCGAGGCGGTGGAAAAAGCACTAGTTGCGCGAAATCAGTACTCAGATGGTACTGGCTGGTCGTCTGGTCGTGAAGGCCTGATCGATCAGGGCGACGGAACCAAATTGGACAGTTTGCTAATCGAGGGCTGGGTGCCCGACCTTGCCGCGCCACTCGAATTGTTGGTCTACTATCGTACCGAGCCGTTCAGGCTAATACAGGGATTTATGTGGAAAAACCATCCCCAAGCTCGTAAAGACAGTCGCGCATTCATGACGGAATTCAAGCGCGGAATCCTTCGACAGCCTTTCGGGCAGGAATGCATGGAATACATTGAGTGCGCCGAGCCCTTCAAGACCGGCGGATAACCGGGAAAAATGGCGGCTTGCTGACGGAGACCTACGGCGTCGTGTTGGACGTTGACAATTGGCAGCATAAGGTGAAGATTGAGAAGGTCTTGAACATCGACCTCGGCTTAACCTCGCCGCTGTGCTTGGCTGGACGTAACGCCTGTCCGCCGGAAGATGTCGGCGGTGCGCCGGGATACAGCGAGTTCCTGGAAGCGATCAACGATCCGACGCACGAAGAGCATCAACAGATGATCGATTGGTGTGGCGGCAGCTTCGACTCCGACGCCTTCGATCTCGACGCGGCCAGCCAGCGGCTCTTCGAGATTAAGCTTTGAGTGTCAATGCGGCCTCGGCGTGACGCTTACAAAAAAGCACGCGCCTGCGGGCGCGCTCTTTCGCCCGTCTTCTTTTTTCTGCTGCGTAGGCTCACTGCCCCCGAGTGCGGTCGCTGGCACATCCTTCAGCTCTCCAATAAATGCGCCGATCGGGGTTCTTACCGGATTGCAGATTACGATTTCTCGAGCACTCGTAATTTTCACTCCAATAAAAATGCATCACACACTTCAGACTTCACAACAAAAGGGTCGAGCTCTAACCAATAGAAAATCTCCTCTGAAGAAATTCGATAGCATCAGAGACAACATTCGTCGCGTCGATTACGTTAGTTCGCGTTACTCCCTCATAGCAGGCCGCCTGTGTCGGCACTCCGGTCGCAATCAGGGCCGCGGCGTATTGCGCGGCCTCGATCCGCAGTGGGTCGTTCGCAACACTTGCGATAAACGCCGGTGGTAAGCCTCGAAGCCCTCGAGATTCCAGCGGCGCCGCATAGGGATGGATTCGCTGTATAAAGTTCGGCAAATAGGCGCGATACGAATCCAAAATTTCTCCGATCATGCTTGCGGAGGACACGGGGTCTTTCGCGATGCGTGTCATACCGGGATCCAGGAGAGGAGCAAATAGCAATTGAGCCTTAAGGAACGTCTGCCCGCGATCTCTCGCCAACGCGGTGAGACAGGTTGCGATATTTGCACCTGCATCGTGCCCGGCTACGGCTATCTTTTGCTTGTCGTTTTGCCTTCTTCATCTCTTTCATGGTCTTCCGGGCGCGGAGCGCCCGGCCCCGTCAGAGTTTATTTTCCGCAGATCACGCTCCAACCGGCATGGCGGCTGACTTGCGTAGGCCACCCAGGATATGCAGCAAATGATGTACGTGTGATGCATCAAAGCGCGCCAAAAAATCGGACTAGAGTTCCGGCTTCTTTGAGCAAAGTCGCAGAGATGTTGAAATCTTCACCCCAATGGACATCTTCAAAATCCGGACTAAAAGCAATAAGTTCGGTAATGCCGCTCTGAACTATAGCCCTGGCGCAGTCAACGCATGGAAACCATGGTAGATACATGCGTGAACCCACGAGGCTGACTCCGATCCGACCCGCATTATAAATTGCGTTACGCTCCGCGTGTTCCGTCCATAGGTATTTGGCGGGCCTAGCGTGACGCTCGTCAATGTTGTCGTCGAGGCCACGCGGGAACCCATTAAAGCCCATTGCCAAGATGTCACCCATAGGGCCCACGATCACGCAACCTACTTTGCGACTCCTGTCCTTGCTCCAGTTGCCGACATGGTTGGCAAGTTGCATGTACCTGTTATCCCAGTCCGTCATAATCTATCCAGCTTAGCTTGGTCATTCGATGCGAAACATTCAACTTCCACTGCTGCGAGAGTTGATCTCCAACTATCTCGTTCGTCTATTGCGTCTGTTTCGATATAAAAAGCTCGGATTATTCCGGTAGCAAAACCCAACCACTCCGGCGACGAGACACTTCGATACAAAACGATTGCATTCTGCAGCTCCTTTTTTATACGAGGCTGTGCCATGATATTGCTCACCCTGCCGGTAAGAATGAGGCTGATCTGAGCTTTCATCTCAGCGTCGGCGCGAGCCGCGAGTTCAATAAGTGACCTTACCGCTCCGTACCTGACGTTCATGTCATCATCATGATCTAGGGCCGACGTTAGAAGCGCCATATTTCTTGCGCTGGGATAGGCACCGAGAACATGAACGACTCGCCACCGCACGGTTGGATTGGGCTCAGCCAACCAATCACCAAGAGTGACAACATCTTGTTGCTCAACTAAAGCGCGCTTTGCGACATTAGCCATTGTCCAACCAATCACGGAGTCAACCTCCTTGAGCATTTGCAATTGCGCGATCTCGATACGGTCGGTAGGGTGACTAAGAAAAAGGCGCTTCCAGTCGTCAAACCAACCATGTTCTCCCGCGACTGAGGAGAGGGCATTTTGAACATCGACAAATGACGACGCCGTTTTGAAGGGAGTGGCGTCCTCGAACTTCATCAACATCAATGCATCTTTTGCACGCTGCCGAGTCGCAACAACTGAGTCGAATCGTTTCTCAGCCAACATTGCGTAAATCATCGCTCTTACCTCGATGCTCGCCGAGCCCTCATTGACTCTAATTTGTCCCAATGCGTACCCGGCGGCATAAAGATTCCAATCATAAAGCGCACGCAAAAATGCGTCTGCACAATCGCCCGTTAATTGTTCGAACGCCATGGCGATAGCATCGAACGACGCTGCATCGAAGCTAACCGCGGAAAACACCTGAGGTTTCCATTCTTGAGTGCCAATTGCGGCCAAGTGTCGAGAGCACAGATAGTCGTGGATGATGTGATGCGAGAAATAAGCCTCACCGCTATCCAAAATTAATAGTTCAGATGAGTTGCGAAGTGCCTGCACTACATCTTCGCCTGCCACTGTGCGGAAGCTGTCCAAATCGAAAACTCGCGACTTGCTCACGAAATAGGCGGAAAATGCAGCTGTCGCAGCTGTAGTCTTCTGATCTAAGGTAAGAGGCAACCGCTGAGACAGATATGCAGTTCGAGACATTTCGGCAACGTTATCACCCGGATCCGCTTGCAAAGTCGCATTGAGGAAGAATGGTGATTTCAAGATCTCTGCTGCACCCTTATGCGCGCTTGCCCCATTTAACTTTACACGGTCTACGCCGGTCATTCGGCACGTTAGCAGAATGGTGCGAGGTTCCGGTAGGGGTCGTGGCGCAAATTCAAGGCCACAAGCCGAGTGCATTGGCGGAAAAGCACTATCGCCGTCGACCGCTCGATATGCTGCGCATGTGGCATGACAAGATCGAGGTATGGCTGCTAGAACAGGCCGGAATTGGAATTGCGCCGGCAAGCGATACGCCGACGTCACCTGATACTGCCGAATGATACTTGTATCGTGTAACGCATCGAGATACAATTCAATATGATAAAAAGCTTTGCCCATAAGGGGCTGGAAAAATTCTTCACCACGGGGAGCAAAGCCGGTATCCGGCCGGATCATGCCGGCAAACTCCGGCGGCAATTGGCCCGGCTCAATGTAGCAAACAGTCCGCAGGAAATGGATGCGCCAGGGTGGAAGCTACATGCATTGACTGGAACCATGGCGGGACATTGGTCGGTATGGGTTAGCGGTAACTGGCGATTGACGTTCCGCTTTGACGGCGATGATGCGGAGATCGTCGACTACCAAGACTATCATTAGGAACAGGGATATGACGCGCATGTACAATCCGCCGCACCCCGGCGAAATGCTCAAGGAGGACGTGCTACCTGCCTTGGGCCTGAGTGTGACCGAGGCCGCCGAGCAGCTCGGCGTGTCGCGTGTTGCGCTGTCGAGAATGATTAATGGACGGGCCGCGATCAGTGCCGATATGGCGATCCGCTTGTCTCAGTGGCTGGGTGGAAATCCGGAAATCTGGCTGCGGCAGCAATTGCAGTATGACTTATGGCACGCTGAGCAAGCGAGTACGGTGAAGATCGAGCCGGCAAAGAGGGAAGTTGCTGCATGACGATTTTTCTCTGGACGGCACGCTCTATCTAAAACGCAGCGTCATCGAAACGATTAGGTGTATTAGCTCAGACTTGATCAACGTCCGGCGGGCCGTAAGTAGCATGCAGTTAATCGCCGGCGGGTATCGCAAAACGTCCAGTTCCGGGTTAAGCGGACCTTGGTTATCGAATGGTCAGGGACCGGGCCCGAACCGCCGGCGGCTGCTGGCCCACTGTGCCCGCGCCTACATGCACCAGCTCGGGCGGCAGAGCGGTCGGCTTGCCGACTGGGTGCGAGCGCTGCTGACACGACGACACTCCAACGTAGTGACCTGCGCGCTGGCGAACAGGCTGGCGCGCACCGCATGGGCGCTGGCGACCCTTCATACCACTTTCGATGCAGGGCGGGCACCATGCCTGCCTAGTACCCAATTTCACTACACACCTTTACCGAAGCTCATCTACCTGGGTTTGCGACCGCTAAAATTTGATGACGTGAACGGCACACCGGCCCGACGGACAACCCATAAAACAAATTGGCGTCCGACGCCGAGGGCTTTTTAGGACTGTCAGGCGCGGCTCTAATCGTGGCGCGGGGAGTGATCCCCACAACGACGTCGGATAGATTTACGCAAGCCAACCACAACATCAAAAATCAGCGTTGCAAAAATGGAAGTGATCAAAGATTTTGTTTTGTGGATTCCGTTTAGGCACAGTGTAGGCATTTTCAATCGGTGTCAGTCCATATCGATCCATCTCAAAGCCGGCAACTGGCGCGTTTGGCCGCAATCACTGACATCTCTTGATTGCGCTAACATCTGAGCCTGCTCATAGATTGGCCAAGAGCCGGAATACTGAGGGGTTACTAGTGCGCACAATGACGAAAGACTTGAAGAAAGCCGCAGAAGATCTCTACAACCTTGAACGCAGTGCATACATTCGGCGAGTCATGTGGATCGACTTTGAGGAAAGACTGAAATCAGTGTTCCGCGAAATCGACGGTCGCGGGTCTGATGCTTCTATGATTGGCAACTTGTACCTCATGACCTCCATCGAAACCTGGCCAGCATACCGGGCCCCTCGCCTGGGTAAGCGTTACGTTTACCGTTTTAATTCACTGAACCATGCACAGGTGTCGGTGGGGTGCCGACATCTCCCCGTTTGGCATGCACTTCGCGACAAGACCGAGACCGTGGCACAAAGTCTTGGCCCGATGGATGCTCCTCGCCCCAAACAGGTGGCTGAGAGCGATGCCGCCGTGGTGTTTTCCCAGGACATAACCGGCAAGATCACAGTCATGCTGTTCCCCTATAAATCCGTCCTATCAAGCGTTAACGAGCAAAACATCATCCTGAAGTTTGGCATTGCTCCTAATGACCTGAATGAAGCCGCTATACGAGGCATTATGGGAACGTTCTTTCGATATTGTGCAGCGACAAGCATGATGTCCGTTGGGAGCTATCGAAGCTACTTTTTCCGTGTTTGGCTGACGCTCAATGACTTTCGCAACCGCAACGCACAGAAAAATAAACTGTACAATTTTCTCTTGCCGCTGCTCGGTTTGGCCGCTACAGCCATAGGCACATGGGGAACAATCCATTTCGGCTGGCTGAGCGTGCCGCATTAGACACGCAGCCTTACAGGCTTGCCCTTTCCCCGCCAACGCGCATGTCTGCATGGGCCAACCGCTTCCTGGCGAGATTTCGGACTGCCCGACTCAGAAAGCTGTGCTCGGCAATTGCGACTCGAGTGGAATATCAGAAAATTACATGTGCCGCCTGGCTCGACCCCAGATGCAGGGGTTTCCGCATGAAGATCCTTGTCAGGCAAGGCCGAGAACGGAGTCACGCAGGGCGCAGTCCCATGCAGCAAGATTGTGGATATTCTTCAGGCTCACTTTTTTCGGCTGCCGATTCTGGGCCAGACGGGCGAGATTGAGAGTGATCTTGCACAAACTGGCCATGTTGCGAGACGTCTTCGTCACCAGCCTAGGCCGGTGACTGCGCGACTTCGGCGACGTGGATGTAGACAGCAGATCCTTCGGCACCGATATTCGCGTGCATCATCACCCGTGGCCCGCACCGGATTCTGCCTGAGACGGCGGAGGCAAGGAAAGTTTCCGACGTGCTTACGCGGGACAGGCGGCGGAAGTCGGTGAAAGTGACTTGCGGATTGCCGCCCGGTATGATGAGGACTTTGCCACGATCGGGCGTTAAACACGGCATGGAGCAGGACCTCTAGAAACCCTCTTCGCCGCTGCCAATGAGCCGCGGTTTTTATGGGTGGTACTGCCAGCCAATCCTGGAACGCTCGCGCTCCCTAGTTTAAAGTCTTCAGCAATATCTGAATGAAGGAAAGTAAGATGCGTTGGGTCACGGCGACAAACCTCCAGCAGTGGGCAGACACACTGCCAGCTCGAACCAGTTTTCCGGCGCTAGTCGCCGACCTTATTAGAGCCACCGCGTCGAACATCTCAGACATTCGCTTCCCAAGCGGAGATAAAGGGCAGGTTCGAGGTTTCGACGGCGTGCTGGAAACGACGGGGATGCCACCATACGTGCCCGATGGAAAGTCGATCTGGGAGTTTGGTGTCACCGAAGACGCCGCCGGAAAGGCCAGCAGTGATTACAAGAAGCGAACAGAGCAGGTTGATGAGGCAGCGCGCAAAGAAACGACATTCGTTTTCGTTTCGCCACGGACATGGGACAATCCAAAAGAAAAACTGCCTGACTGGATACTGGCAAAGCGCGAACTGAAAGAGTGGAAGGACGTCAAGTACATTGACGGAGCCATGTTGGAAGACTGGCTAAGTGCGTGCCCTGCGGTTGCAGCTCGCTGGGCGAGATACGAGCTGAAGCTGATGCCTTTAGGGGGAATGCAGAGTACTGAAGAATTCTGGGAAGAATTCTCGAATAGATTCTCCCCTGCCCTTGTCGATCAAGTCTTACTTGCTGGCCGAGAGTCGCAAGCCGATGAGCTTTTGCGAGGACTCAATGACGGTAACAGCAGGCTTGCATATGCGGCCGATTCTCCAGACGAAGTTTTGGCTTTTGCCGTCGCCGCGATTCGTCGAGCGGAACCATCGGTACGGTTTTTTCTTGAAGCGCGCACATTAATCGTAGATACCGAAGAAGCCGCACGCGCGCTTGGCAGCAAGGCGGGGCTTATTTTTCTGCCCCGAGGGCAGGCACGGGGGTTCGCGGGCTTTCTTTCCCAATACGGTCCGACCGTCGTCAGTGCAGGCGCGGACGAAAAGCGCACGAATCATGTCCGACTCAATCGACCGCACAGCTCCGCTCTCGGCCACGCGTTCGTCGCCATGGGATTCACCGAGCAGGAGGGGCATGACATTGCGAGACGCTGCGGCCGAAGTCTGGCAGTACTAGCACGCCAGAGACCAAGCGGCACAGCTGAAAGGCCGGAATGGATTAACAGCGCGGAGTCGCTGTTGCCAGCATTGTTCGCGGGTGCCTGGATTTCGTCCTCCAATGCGGACCAAAGGGTGCTCTGCGCACTTGCGAAGTGCGCAGAATATGAGGTGGTCGAGGCTCCGCTAAGGAAGCTCGCGAAACTGAAAGACCCCCCTGTAGACCACGTGGGTGACGTGTGGACCATGCGGTCATCCGTGGATGCGTTTGTAAACCTCGGTCATCTCATCGGCCCAGAGCACCTGCGTCAATTCTCAACAGCGGCGAAGGAGATTTTCTCTTACATCCCGCCGACACCGACGAAGGAAGAGCTTTTCCGACCGCCGTCGGAAAGGCTAGACGCCCATAGCAACTGGCTTCGTGAGGGAATGATGACCACGCTCCTGCACATGGCGGTCCTTCATGAGCAGGCTGATTTCACCGTGCAGGGCACGACCCCTCAAGAATTCGTCAACGGTATCGTCCGAGGTCTTCCAGGCCTGTCAAGTGACCATCGGTTACTCGCGAGTCTGCAAGAAAACCTCGCCCTGCTCGCGGAGGCCGCCCCCCTCCCTTTCCTTGAGGCCCTCGAGTGTCTGCTTGAGGGCGACGCCGCAGCAATCAAGCCTATCTTCGAAGAACATGAGGGCTTTCTAACTCCCCGAACTTACCATGCCGGGCTGCTGTGGGCACTGGAGACACTGGCTTGGGACCCGGCACTTCTGCTTCGTTCTGCCATGTGCTTAGCGCGTCTCGCAGCGATTGACCCGGGAGGGTCGCTTTCCAATCGCCCCATTAACAGCCTGCGCGCCATCTTTCTGTCATGGTCGCCTAATACTAGCGCCCGCATCACACAAAGAACGGCGGTCCTTACCTATATCGCCAGAGAGATGCCCTCCGTATCTTGGCCATTACTCACGAACCTGCTGCCTCGGTCGCACGACACCTCAGGCACAACAAACAAACCAAAGTTCCGCGAGTTCGGTGACGCCGAGGAAGAGGCGCTGACTTATGGGATAGTCTGGGAGAGCGAAGCTGCGGTCGTCCGCCTCGCTCTGGAGCATGTGGGGCAAGAACCAGACCGCTGGGCGACGCTCATTGGTGGAATGAGTGAATTTCCTCCGGAGTCGCTGAATAGAATGCTTAGTGCGCTGGACACCGTGCTCACTGAAGTTACCAACGAAATCCGATCCTCGATATGGGACACATTGCGAAGGGAGGCGAATCGGCACCGCACCTTTGCTGACACAGACTGGGCCCTGAAACCTGAGGGGCTGTCTCGAGTCGATGCAGTTATCGAGAAGTTCAAGCCGGATGACCCGCTGCTTGAGAGTACTTGGCTTTTCGATGACTGGATGCCGACGGTACCGGGCATAGCTGCCTCCGTGGAAGACCCAATGGCACCAGTTGAGGCGGCGCGCTCTGAAGCCGTTCGGGCAATTGTCGTCCGCAGCGGGGTCCAAGGACTCATTGACTTGGAGAAGCGTGTAAAGCTGCCCCAGAGCGTAGCTGTGGCAGCACAGTCACTGCAGTTACCTAGAGAAGAACTGGCGGAGATGCTGCGGTCGTCGGTGGGGAGCGGTGAAGGACTCGATACCGTGAGCGCAATAATAATCACAGAAGGATTGTCGCGCTTCGGTGACAGCTTTGCTGCCGACATCCAGGATACCATTAGCGCACTTGAAATAGAACCAAACCGCACAGCTCGCCTCTTGACTGGGGTGGCCGATAACATGCGCACCTGGGAGATGGTGAGTTCGTTTGGGCGAGAGATCAACGAAGCGTATTGGGCGCAGAAGCATTCCTACTCGATAACGGGTAGTGCCGAGGAGCTTGTGTTTGCCATCGAAAGCTACGCGTCGCGCGGCCGCTCGATGGCCGCCATTGAAAGTGCCATTCGTCGTCTGAAAGAGATCCTATCGAACACACTGTTACGCCTGCTTGATTCTGCGATTCCAGAAATTAACGCACCTCAAGGGCGGAGAGGGACCATGACCGCCTACAACCTTGAAAAGGTATTTGACGAGCTGGAAACAAGGAACGATGTCGCTCCCGAGGAACTTGCCAAGCGGGAGCTCGCTTATTTAG
>Ga0302233_10002968_pt1 | contig 10254 bp, 10 predicted proteins | sample II_Palsa_N3_1_FD_193516 | JGI IMG/M metagenome (GOLD analysis project Ga0302233, IMG submission 193516) | Peat permafrost microbial communities from Stordalen Mire near Abisko, Sweden - II_Palsa_N3_1 | ecosystem: Environmental > Terrestrial > Soil > Palsa > Peat permafrost | place: Sweden...
AGAAGCTGAAGCAAATCAAGATGGACACCCGCAAGCAAGTGTGGGCAGTGATGACGCCGGAACAGCAGAAAGCGTGGGCTCAGGAACAGCGTGAACGGCGCCAGGCGAAACGCATGGCGGAAGGCACCACTCCGCAGTAGCCGCTAACCGGGAGGAGGCGCCTCGCCTCCTCTTTTTTTTCTTCCGGCGCTTCCCCGACACCGAGCGCCTCTCGTTCCGCTCAGCGGCGAAAAATCCCGACCATCGCGTTGTTGCTCGCCCGTAAATATTTTTGATTCTGTGCATATTCTTCTTGCATCAAATCAAAATAAACGTATTCTGCATTTTGCGAACTCGCTCCGTGTAACTGGTTGAAGAGAGCGGGGATCGCCTGACGGAGGACGCGACAAAAAATTGAGTACCTTATCCCTGCCAGCCCAATTTCCTTCCCGGGCGATTGCTTCCCCAAAAAAATCGGCGAAATTAACCTTGTGGCCCCTGGTGGCTGCGACATTTTTTATGGTGTCCGGCGGAACTTACGGCACCGAAGATATTATTCATGGCGCGGGTTACGGGCGCGGCATCTTGCTGCTGCTGATCACGCCAATTCTGTGGAGCCTGCCGACGGCCTTCATGATCGGCGAACTTTCCAGCGCGCTGCCTTCAGAAGGCGGTTACTACGCGTGGGTCCGCCGCGCCATGGGAAATTTCTGGGGGTTTCAGGAAGCCTGGCTCTCGCTGGTCGCCAGCATTTTTGACATGGCGATTTACCCCACGCTCTTCGTCGCCTACCTCACGCGCCTGGTCCCGTGGTTCGGCGTCGATCATCGCGGCGTAATGGTCGGCTTGGGCGTCGTGGTGCTCTGCGCGTTGCTGAATATAGCCGGCATCCGGATTGTTGCGATCTCCTCGCTGTGGCTTTTCTTTTTGTTGTCGGCACCGTTCGTCGCGCTGGTATTGATCGCGCCATTCAAGGTGGGCGAGTTGGCCAGCGCGACCGTCACTCCATCCACCTCGAATATCGGACTGATCGGCGGCTTGCTCATCTGCATGTGGAATTACATGGGCTGGGACAACGCCTCCACGATTGCCACCGAAGTGAAGCGGCCGCAGCGCACTTACCCGCGCGCCATGATCGTCGCAGTGATCGTCGTCGCGGCGACCTACATTGTTCCGTTCGCTGCGATGTGGCTCGCTGGAGTTCACGCCAGCGCCTTCGAAACCGGTTCGTGGGCCGACATCGCTGGTTTGATGGGCGGCCTGGTCGGCGGCCCGCTGGTCGCGCGCGGTTTCCGCGTCGCGCTGGTCCTCGGCGGAATGATGAGCGCGTTCGGAATGTTCAACGCACTGGTGATGAGTTATTCGCGCCTCCCGCTAGCGATGGCCCAGGATGGCTTGCTGCCGCGGGTGTTTGGCAAAGTACACCCGAAAACGCGCGCACCGTGGGTCGCGATCATCGTTCTCGCGGCTTGCTGGGCGCTGTGTCTCGGCCTCGGCTTCGAACGCCTGGTGACCATCGACGTGTTGCTCTACGGCATGAGCCTGTCGCTGGAATTCATCGCGCTGATCGTGCTGCGCATTAAAGAACCGACGCTGCGGCGGCCATTCAAAGTTCCCGGCGGCATGGCCGGAGCGATTCTCGTCGGCGTCTGTCCCGCGCTGCTCCTGGGATTTTCAATTGTTCACGGCGAAAGCGAGCAAATCCTCGGAATGACCGGCCTCACCTTCGGCCTGCTTCTCATCGGCGGCGGCTTTCTAGCGTATTGGCTGAAATCACTGATCCGGCCACAAGGCTGGGCTGAAACCTCCACGTTGGCGGACGAACGCAAGGCGGCGTAAGCCCGTTTCGCTCTCTGGCGACCCCGCTTATTGCGATCCGATTTCTTCGATTGTCATCCCGAAGCGCAGCGAGGGATCTCGCTTCTCTCAATGGCCTGCGCTGCCTATCACTAAATAGCGTTTGCGGCGTTTTGTTCCATAGCGTTTAATTCCTACGTTGATTACCTGACGTGGGTGAACTACTTCGCTTCGGGGTACCTTGGCGCCAAAGAAAAACGAATACGACTACATCATCGTCGGCGCCGGCTCGGCCGGCTGCGTCCTGGCCGCGCGCCTAACCGAGAATTCTCTTGCAAACGTCCTGCTGCTCGAAGCCGGCGGCCCCGACACCGCGCGCGAAATTCGCATTCCGGCCGCATTTTCGAAATTATTTAAGACAAGTGTCGACTGGAATTATTCCACCGAGCCCGAACCTCACCTAAATAACCGCCAGCTCTACTGGCCGCGCGGAAAAGTCCTCGGCGGCTCGAGCTCGATCAACGCCATGATCTACATCCGTGGCAACGCCGCGGACTACGACGGCTGGAAAAGCCTGGGCAACGACGGCTGGGGCTTCGCTGACGTGCTGCCCTATTTCAAAAAATCCGAAAACCGCGAACGCAGTGCATCCGAATTTCGCGGAACCGGCGGCCCGCTAAACGTCGCCGATCTCGAGCTGATCAATCCCTTGACCCGCGCCTTCCTGGCCGGCGCAAAAGAAATAGGCCTCGCGGAAAATACGGATTTCAACGGCGCCACACAGGATGGCGTCGGGCTTTACGAAGTCACGCAAAAAAACCGCCAGCGCCACAGCGCGGCCGATGCGTATTTGCGGCCGGCTCTGCATCGCCCCAATCTGAAAGTCGTCTCCCAAGCTCACGCTATGCGCGTGCTGATTGAAAATGGCCGCGCGGTCGGCCTCGCGTTTCTGCGGAACGGCAAAACCGAACAAGCCCGCGCGACAAGCGAAGTAATTCTGGCCGGCGGCACTATCAATTCTCCGCAATTACTGCTGCTTTCAGGCATCGGTCCTGCCGGCCAGCTCGCTCGTTTGGGAATTCCGGCGATCCACGATCTACCGGGAGTTGGCGCGAACTTGCAGGATCACCCGATGGTATCGGTTGGATACCTTTGCACCCAGCCCATCAGCCTGGACGGCGCCGAGACTCTGGCGAACCTGTTGCGCTATCTGGTCCTTAAGAAAGGGCCACTGACCTCGAACGTCGCCGAAGCCGGCTTGTTCACGCGTTCGCGCGAAGGCCTAAATGTCCCGGACATTCAACTGCTCTTTGGTCCTGCGTATTACCGCGGCCACGGCCTGATGCGCCGGAAGGAAAATTGTTTCGGTTTTGGCCCCACGCTCATCACCCCGCAATCACGCGGTAACGTTTCGCTGCGTTCCGCGAATCCGCTCGACCCGCCCGCGATTCGCGCCAATTATCTTTCCACCGATTCCGATCTGCGGACCATGATCGCAGGCGTGCGCCTCGCGCGCCGCATCGCCAATACCCGCGCGTTCGATTCTTATCGCGGCGCGGAAATTCATCCCGGCGCGAACGCGACCAGCGACGCCGACCTCGCCGAATTTCTACGCAACGAAGTCGAGACTCTCTACCATCCGGTGGGAACCTGCAAAATGGGCCACGACGCGCGCGCGGTAGTGGACGCTCGCCTCCGCGTGCACGGCATCGCCGGCTTGCGCGTGGTCGACGCTTCGATCATGCCCGTCGTCCCCGCGGGCAACACCAATGCCCCGACCATCATGATTGCGGAAAAAGCGGCGGACATGATCCGGCAGGACGCCTGACTTTTCTGCTATTCTTTTTGCCGTGCTTCGAAGACTTCTCCTTTTCGCAATTTTCCTATTTCTAGTTGGTTGCTCGGCGGGCGCTCGCCCGACCACAGCGCAACAGCCCGATCCCCTGGCGCAGCAGCCTCCCGCTTCGCCCGGACCGCAGACTTCTCCGGCGCAAACGCAAACACCCGCGCCGCCCGCGACGATCCCTGCGCCGCCCGTCCGTGTCGGCCCCACTATCATCATCGACCCGGCCCACGGCGGCACCGACAATGGCGCGCAAGGCGCCAGCGGCATCGTCGAAAAAGATATGGTGTTACGGTTCGCCCGCCAACTGCGCGCGGAATTCGAGCGTCAGGGTTTTCGCGTGGTGCTGACCCGCAACGACGATTCGAATCCATCTTATGAAGATCGCGCTGCCACCGCCAACGCCTATCACGACGCGATTTTTATTAGCCTGCACGTCGCGTCCACTGGAAAACTCGGCACGGCGCAGACGTATTCGTATCAATATGCCAGCCCAGGCACGCAAGCGACGGATGCTGCGGCGGCACCCGCCGGCTCGGCGTCAAGGTCTCTCGTCCCCTGGGAAGAAGCGCAGCGGCCCTACCTCGAAACGAGCCATCGCTTCGCTGATCTGGTGCAGGTGCAACTGGGGCTGCGATTTTCCGACTCTCCCAGCACTTCGAAACCGTTCGCCGTCCGCGAACTTCGCTCCGTCGCGGCTCCGGCGGTTGCGGTAGAACTTTCCAGCGTCGCCGTGCCCGACGCCAACATGCTCTACTCCATGGGTTTTCCACTGATGAATGCTCTGGTGCGCAGCGTGCAATTGTTCCGGCCCGCCCCAGCCGCATCCGGAAATATTTCCGGCGTGGCCGTTCCGGCGGCAGGAGCCAAGTAGTGCCGCGCAATCTGAAAATCACTCTGGCAATTCTGGCCGTAGCCGTACTCATCGGTCTGATCAGCTTGCGCAGTCTGCAGAAACGGCTGCAGCGCCTGGCCCAGGCCCCGACCACGGAAGAGCAGGCCCGGCGCGATTTACTGAAACCGCCGATTTCCACGCCGACCGACGTGGTCGCCCAGATTCCGATTTTCTGGGCCGCGGGGCCCGATCGCATAGCGCCGACCCAGGTCGCGCTGCCGCTTTCCGCCGATCCGGTGAAGCGCGCGCGGCAAGTAATCGACGCGCTGATCCTGCAAACTCCCAGCTCTGATCAGCGCACGCTGCCCGCGGACGCCACGTTGCTCGCTTTTTATATCTTGCCCGACGGCACCGCCATCGCCGACTTTTCCGACACCCTGTCCACCGGGACGCCTTCCGGCATCATGAGCGAGCAACTCGCTGTGGATTCGATTGCGCGTACGCTGGAAAAGAATGTAAGTGGTTTACGGCGCCTGAAAATTCTGATTCACGGCCAGGAAGTTGACACCCTCGCCGGGCACGTCGACCTTACCGGCTTCTTTGATTTGAATTCCGCGACGCAACCAGTCGCGTCATTACCGTCCATCCCCGCGGCGGCGCCGGGCGCCGCGCCCAAATCGGCGCGCTGATTTTTCAGATTTCCGGCTGAGGGGTCTTAGCGTTGCGTGGATTTCCGCGGCACCAGTTCCGGAACAAATAATATCTTCGCGGCCCGCGGCGGCCGCTTCGACTCGATTTGCTCCAGCAGCAATTCCGCAGCGCGCGCGCCAATTTTGCGCGTTTGCTGATCGATCGTAGTCAACGGAACCGCCAGCGCATCCGAGTAGTGCACGTTCCCGGCCCCGACCACCGCCACGTCTTCCGGGACCCTCAGTTTCGCTTCCAGCAAGGATTTCATGGCGCCAATCGCCACCGGATCGTTGTAACAAAAGACGCCGTCCGGACGCGGATTCCTGTTCAGCAATCGCTTCATGGCCTCGTAACCAGTGTGATCCTGAAAGCCAGCAGGCACGACGTAGCTGTGCGGCGCTTTCATCCGGTGTTTTTTCAACGCCTGCCGATAGCCATTCAAACGATTGGCCGCCAGTCCAATTTTGGGGCCCCGCAGGTGCGCAACGTGCCGGCAGCCTTGCTCGATCAAGTGCGTCGTCGCCAGGCGACCCACCGCTTCATTATCCACTCCGACAAAGCTGGCCTGTACGCCGTCAATCGGCCGGTCAATCAATACGAAGGGCAATTTTCGAACCCGCAGCTGATTGAATAATCCTAGTTTCCCGGGCAGTTGGGATGACGCCAGAATCAAGCCATCCACCCGGCGCGACAACAGCGACTCGGCTTCCATTCGTTCCAATGCGGGATCTTCTTCGAAATAAGAAATGATCACGTGATAACCACGCGGCCGCACCGTTTCGGCAATTGCCTTGGCGATCTCCGCAAAAAACGGATGAGTAAAATCCGGCAGCAGCAAGCCGATGGTATAGGTGCGTCGCGTCACCAAACTCCGCGCCACCAAATTCGGCTGGTAATTCAATTCCTTGGCGCGCTTGAGCACCCGTTTCCTGGTGCGCACACTAATTCGCCCCTGATTGCGCAGGACTTTGGAGACCGTTACCACCGAAACCTTCAGATCTCTAGCGATGTCGGAAAGTGTGGTCACTTAGGCGGAGAGTAGCATAGAGCGCCCTGAAATCCGCGCGAGTTACCCGGATCCCGGGCCTCGCAGGGTAATCGTTAACTCTCCATGAATTAACGCTAACTTTGGCGTTGACACCACGTCCACTTTTGACAAGAATTCACGTATTCCACAGGGCCATTATTCGCTCGTGAGCTGCCCGGTCGTGATTCAGTTCGGAGGACCTATGAAGAATTTATGCAGTTCGCCTAAGATAGAGGTTCGGAGCCGGGCACCGCGTGCGCGCCATTCCGTAACTTACCACTCCGTCGTCGATCATTTGGTCTCTGAGATGGCGCAACTCGTGCGCGGCTCCGAACCGCAAAAATTCTCGCCGTTGAAGCTGGTCATTATTGGGAATCGCGGCTCGGTCGCTTTCAGCGGTCAAATCGATCAAGAAGGTCGAATGCAATCTACCGGCCCGCGCCGCGCCCTGCGTCGTTCGGATTTTCCCGCAAACGCGTTGATCACCGATGCGTCCCTGGCCGTTCGAACCTTCCGGATTGATTTTGCCCGCGTTGGAAATTCCGCGCGCTAGTTGGCCGATCCGGATTTGCTTGAGTCTTGCAGTGGCGCGAGCCAAATATCTTGATCCACGTACGCCGTCAACGGCGTTCCTGCCGGTATCTCGACATTCTTCCCATGCTTGATCAAACCAATCGGACCAAATAAAACCGTCAGCGCCACAGCTGCTCCGGTCCGACTATCGCCCTCTCGGCCTTTTGTCCCGCGGATATGGACGCGGTTGCTGCCCACCACCAAGTATTGAATTTGCACCGCCAAATCTCCTGGCCGCCCCATCATTCCGGCTTTTTTCGCGGTGGTCACGGTGGCCAGCGCGTGCGCGCCCTTGGCCACCACCACTGAATCTCCGACTTTCAGGTCTTCATCCAGCACAAATTCGACGGGGTCGCCTTCGTTGGCGGTCTTCGAACTGATCGCATTCACAAATTTCAGCGGTACTTCGTTGCCTTCCTTGAGCAAGCAACCGTCACCCGCGCTGCAAGTCGGTTTGGAGGGACCCGACAATGCCTCGCCCGTCGGCGGCGTGGAACCGTGGACCGCATCCACCGCAGCCGACGGCTTCTGCGCTTGCGCCGAGAGCATCGCGTCGATCACCGAATTGTCCACGCCGGAATTCTTCAAATCGATCAGGGTCTGGGGAGTCGTATCGAACGCCGTGTTGCTGGATTGAATCGATTTCACAATCAGCCCCGCGTCGAGGCCCTGTTTGGTCATGTTGATGACGTCCGCGTTGGTCAGCGGCTTCTGGGTCTGGGCGAACGCTCCGAGCGCCGTGCACACCGTGAGGACAACCACCATCGACAGATTTCGATATCGCATTCGTGGACTCCCGTAAACCGACTGGCCGAGCTTAACTCATAGTGACGGTATCAGAAGGTACTTTTATTCAGGATGTTCGTGCGCTGCAAGCACATCTGGAAGCGACCAGGTCAACGCTATTCGGGTATCAGCTGGCTCATCAATTCTGGCGCGGTAATCTTCCAGTCGTCGGCGAGCACGTAGGCCTTGCGCAGGACCATTTCCGTACGGAAATCGAGATCCACGGGCAGATCGCGCAGCTGCAAATCCACTTCGTTCAGGACCTATTGCGGAATTTTCAGTTGGCGGGTCGCCCGTCGCGCGCGGAGCAGCCTGAGAGGCACTTGCACCTCACGCACGCTCGCTGGATGTTGACAGTTTTGCGCCTACTCGTCACACTTGACGCTTCGCGTTTTGCTCCACCTGCGGCACTCACCCTGAAGGGAGATTCATTTTGCGAATTGATGGACGAGCCACCGACCAACTGCGTCCGGTGAAGATCACTCCGGATTTTATTCCGCACGCGGAAGGCAGCGCGCTGATCGAATCCGGCCACACCCGCGTGATCGTCACCGCGACGGTCGAAGATGGTGTGCCGGGTTTCCTCAAAGGCTCGGGCAAGGGTTGGGTCACCGGCGAATACGGTATGTTGCCGCGTTCCACCGAAAGCCGCACTCCGCGCGAGTCCAGCCGCGGCAAACAGTCTGGCCGCACGCTCGAAATTCAGCGCCTGATCGGTCGCACCTTGCGCGCGGTGATGGATCTGAAGGCTCTCGGCGAGCGCACCGTTTGGCTCGATTGCGACGTGATTCAAGCCGACGGCGGCACGCGCACCGCGTCGATTACCGGCGCGTACGTCGCGCTGGCCCTTTCGCTGGAACGCATGGTCGCAGCTGGAATTTTGCGCAAGCTGCCGTTGCAGGATTATTTGGCCGCCACCAGCGTTGGATTGGTCGAGGATGAATTGCTGCTCGACCTGGCCTACGAAGAGGACTCCGCCGCGCAGGTCGATATGAATGTAGTCATGACTGGCAGCGGCCACTTTGTGGAAGTCCAGGCCAGCGCCGAAGGCCGTCCTTACACTGACGTCGAATTGAGCAACCTGCTGAAGCTCGCCGCCGGCGGAATACGGCAACTGATTCGCATCCAGACCGAATTGTTGAACCTTAAATTCCTGCCCCGCGGCAAATGACGCGCCAAATCGCGTTCGCTGGCCAACATCCATGAGAATCTTCCTGGCATCCTCCAATCCCGGAAAATTACGCGAATACTGGGAACTGGCCGGCGACGCCACGCTCGAACTCGAACTTCTGCCCAATTTCGGCAATATTCCGGTCTTCGAAGAAACCGCTCCAAGCTTTGCCGAGAACTCCGCAGGCAAAGCTTTGTATTACAGTAAATTTGCCGACGAAATCGTGCTCGCTGACGATTCCGGCCTGGTGGTCCCGGTACTCGGCGGCGCTCCCGGAGTATTATCCGCGCGCTACGCTGGACCGAATGCGACCGACCAGGATCGAGTCCGAAAGCTGCTCCATGAGATGGCCGATAAAAGAGGGGAACAGCGTCGTGCCCACTTCGTCTGCGTTACAACTCTGGCCAAGCAGGGCCGTCCACTAGCTGTGGTCTCCGACCGCTGCGACGGACTGATCGCCAGCGAACCGCGAGGCACTGGCGGCTTCGGCTATGATCCGGTCTTTTATTTTGAGTCCCTGGGTCAGACCTACGCCCAGATCTCCCCCGCCGAAAAGCATCGCTACAGCCATCGCGGCAAGGCCTTCCGTAAAATCCTGTATGTCCTTTCGCCTGCTTTCGCTGCTACTTTTGTTTAGCCCCAGCATCCAATGGCCTTGAAACATTAGCTTGCCGCCGGGCGTCATACGAGGGTACAAGGGTTGTCTACTTTAGCTTGGCCCTCCGAGGTGAATGCTGTGAACGCGGCCTCTCGCGCTGTCCCTACATCCGAATCGCCGTTGCTAACTCGGCTGGCCGAAGCTCGCGCCCGCACCGATGCCCTATTTCAGGTGCTGCCGCCGAATTCCTTCTACGACCGGCCCATCTCCGAACGCCACCGCCTGATTTTTTATCTCGGGCATCTCGAGGCGTTCGATTTTAATCTTCTGGCTGGTCCGCTGGATCTGGCTTCCCACGACGAAGCCTTCAACAAATTATTTGCCTTCGGCATCGATCCGGTCGATGGCGGATTGCCCACGGATCAGCCCAAGGATTGGCCGACCATCGCGCGCGTCGAGAAATACAACCGCCTCACCCGAGAACATCTCGATGACGCCATCCGCAATCTGGGATTTGCCGGCGCGGATTTGCCCGCTTCAAACGAGCAGCTCTTGAATGTCGCCATCGAACATCGCCTGATGCACGCCGAGACTTTGGCGTACTTGTTGCACAGTCTCCCCACGGACAAAAAGAATATCGCGCCACTCCCTGATGAAGACGACGGGCCCGGGCCGGAGCCGCGCCAAGTAACCATCCCGTCGGGCATCGCCACGCTGGGCCAGCCCCGCGCCGAACGCGCTTTCGGGTGGGACAACGAATTTGGCGAGCAGAAAGTTTTGGTGCCGAGTTTCACCATCGACGTGTTCCCGGTGACCAATGGCGAATACCTTAGGTTCGTGCAGGCTCGCGGATACGAAGTGCCGAAATACTGGCGCCCAGAAGATTGGGAATGGCGGCGCAAGACCAATCTGCGTCATCCTCATTTCTGGATTCCTCGCGATGGCGGAGATCCCA
>Ga0302233_10002969_pt1 | contig 10252 bp, 16 predicted proteins | sample II_Palsa_N3_1_FD_193516 | JGI IMG/M metagenome (GOLD analysis project Ga0302233, IMG submission 193516) | Peat permafrost microbial communities from Stordalen Mire near Abisko, Sweden - II_Palsa_N3_1 | ecosystem: Environmental > Terrestrial > Soil > Palsa > Peat permafrost | place: Sweden...
GGGGGCTTTGTCCACGGCAACAAGCGCTTGCTAAAAACCATTGCTCTCTCTTTATGACTAGGCGAAAACAGCTCCTCTCGGCGCGCCCTATGACCCCCGTCCGCTTCTACAGTATGTTGCTGACCACGATCTCGGATGATTTATCGTACTTTTTTTTTTTCAACTCAAAAGGCGACGGTGGTGAGAAGGTCGTCAACGTCCCCTCCCTGGCCGATTCGATCACGGAGGGCGCCATCTCAAAGTGGGCCATTGGTAACGAGGGAAAATGGTCCAGCTCTTATTTAATAAGCGCGTGTGTACAGAGGTTGGTGGCTTCGTCAAGCAGGACGAGGTCGTTGCTATCATCGAGACAGACAAGGTCAACATCGACATCAACGCTCCCAACTCGGGTGTCCTCCTCGAGACCTACGCCAATGCCGGCGACAGCGTCACCGTTGGCCAAAAGCTCTTCAAGCTCAAATTGACCGACGCGGGTACCATTTTCAATTTGTGAGCGAAATCTTACTGAATATATGTGGACTAGCCCCCGCTGGTGCCGCCGCACCCAAGGCCGCTGAAGCGCCAAAGCCCAAGGCCGCTGAGGCCCCCAAGGCTGCCGCTGTGGCTCCCAAGGTCGAGGCCCCCAAGGCCGCGGCTGCCCCCGCCCCTACCGCGGCCGTCAGCCCAAAGGCCTCTGAGCCCACAATCCCTGGCTCTGGCGAGCGCCGCGTCAAGATGAACCGCATGCGCATGAAGATTGCTGAGCGCCTGAAGGAGTCACAAGACACTGCGGCTTCGCTCACCACTTTTAACGAGGTCGACATGAAGTATGGATTTTTATTTGATCTTTTTTTTTATTATTATTATCCATTTTGAACACATTTACTAATGCTTCTTTTAAATAAGGGGCCTTATGGACCTCCGAAAAGAGTACAACGACCTCTTCCTCAAGAAGCACGGCATCAAGTTTGGCTTTATGTCGGCTTTCCTCAAGGCCTCGGCGATCGCCCTGATGGAGATCCCCGGTGTCAACGCCTCGATTGACGGCCAGGACATTGTCTACCACGACTACGTCGACATTTCCGTCGCGGTGGCCACCCCCAAGGTACGACAATAAGAGAAGGATTTTTCCTTTTTTTTTTGTTAAAACACGTTCCTTTTCGAAAATAGGGACTTGTCACCCCTGTCATCCGCGGTGTCGAGAAGATGTCGTACCTCGACATTGAAAAGACCCTTGCGGCTCTCAGTGTCAAAGCGCGCGACAACAAGATCGCCCTGGAGGATCTTGCTGGCGGCACGTTCACCGTCTCCAACGGTGGTGTCTTTGGCTCCCTCATGGGTACCCCCATCATCAACTCGCCCCAGTCGGCCATCCTCGGCATGCATGCCATTAAGGACCGACCAATCGCCGTCAACGGGCAGGTCGTCATCCGGCCCATGATGTACACCGCCCTCACCTACGATCACCGTGTCATCGATGGACGAGAGGCAGTCACCTACCTCGTCCGTGTCAAGGAACTCGTCGAAGATCCCCGCCGTCTCCTCCTCGACCTCTAAAACTAAGAAAGTACACGGATTGGCTGGCTTGTTTTTGTCTCCCTATTCGCATTCACGACTCAAATAGGAAAGAAAAAAGTTTTTTCTTTCTCTCGCTTAGTAACAATCCATTACATCGTCGCAGATGTGCTGGTGGGCAAATAGGTCGCTGGTTGACCAGCCCAAGATATCTTGATGCTTCTTCGAGTCGGTCTTGGCAGCGTCCGCCACAATCGCCTCGAGGAGCACTATTGTGGCTGGCACGGGACTTTTTTGCAGCAGGTCTTTGGCAAGTGCCACCGCATGCGATCGCACGGGAACTTCGAGGTCGTTGGCAAGGGTCTCGAGGAATGCAGCGTCCAGCACGTAATCGTCGTGAGCCGCGAGAGCGCGAAGCAGGTCTACCGTGTCCCGGCGGACCTCCCAGTCGTGGTCGTCGATGAATTCTTGAAAGCGTAGGGAAGGCACCATCGCGTCCAGCTCACGATCGGCAGCGTCTGTGGCAAACAAAACCAAGCTCTGGATTGCTGCCCTCCTAACAAAGGCCTCTGAATCGTGCACGAGCACTCCCATCTAAGTGTATATACTTTTAAAAGGTGAATTTTTCTTTTTTACGAAACGGATACTTTGTCGAAAAGCAAGCGGCGAAGAGCTCTAAAAGTCGGGATCTTGGAGATGGCCGCGATCGTTGTGACCGCAGACGCACGGACGTAGGCTTCGCTGTCCTGCAGGCACGACACGAGCGCTTCGTCGTCATTGTCGTTTATGAGCTCCTGCACGACGTTTGTTGCGTCTTGGTCTGCATCCGTGCCCAAAGTCGCCAAGAGTTCCAGGGCGCTGTCGCGTACTTCCCATCGCAAATCGGTCAGACGACGCTTGAGCACCTTGACCAGCGTCTCTCGAAGCTCGGGCCGACCAAGGCAAACCTTTCGGAACACGAGATTCCGCAGGAGTTTGTCCAGGGTTTGCAAGGCAAGACGAACGATGTCGGCGTCCGACGACGCACTGTGGAGAAGCAGCAGCAGTTTGTCGCCGATCTCGGGCTTGCGCGCAGCCAGCACTGAAAGGCGTTGAAGGGACACGATGACGGTCTTCAGAGAGCGGGAGGGGAGTTTGGACACGTTGACGTCCACCATATGCAAAAGGCAGTCGGTGAGTCCTTTCACATGCTCCGCGTCAAGCCTCGCGTCCTTCTCGTCCAAGGACGGGATCGCATCCAGCGTGGAGCCCAGCATGACCAGCCGTTGTCGATCGCCTTGAGGCTGCGAGATTAGCTCGTTGAGGAGGGTGCCGAAAACAGCACATATTGCCCCGACATCGTGACTCGCATTTCTAGTTACGAATTGGGTTTAGTCGACAGATCCTTCCTTGGGAGGAGGGGGGGGGTGTACGTCTTAATAGCGTGCTCCATCAGGTGACCAAGGATCGCGACGCCACTCTGCGCACTGACCGGGTTGTCGGAACGGACAAGCCTCGCAACAACATCCTCGTGGAAGGGCAGCACAGTGGTTGGAACAAGTGCTGGACTTGCACGGACGAGACGTCTCACGACCTCGATCGCCTTGGTCCTCACCATGCGCCTCTCGTGTTGGGTCCACTTGTAGCATATGTTTGCCTATACAGGAAGGACTCATGAGTGCGGTTAATAAAAATAGTTATTACCCACTGACGGTTTCCGTGGAAGAGCGCCGAGAGGTCCAGATGAGCTGCACAGTCATCGAGGATCGTGCCGGCGAGGTCGAGGATGACACAGGACAGGTCTGGGTTGATGTCGTCCTCCTGCGCTGGCATGGTCGCCCACCACTCGTCGATAGCCTTGTAGGCGAGCTGCATGTCGTGTCGAAACAGCACAGCAAACGCCCCCATGGCCTCACGGGTGACATGACTGCTCCTGGACCGGCATGCGCACAGGAGCAACGTCTCAGCCAAGTCAGGGAGCACACCCAGCAGCCACGCCACGCCATCGCTGCCAGTGGCCGCTATTCTGTGCAACAGATGCAGCCGCGCGGTCGTTAAAACCGCCTCGGATCCTTGACTGTCTTCGTCCACGGCCTCGTCCCCAGCGTCGGCTAGTGCGCGGATCGTCGTCGCCAGCATCTCTGACCTCTGTCCGCGGTCCACAAGCACGGCGACGAACCGTAGCAGCACGGCTGCGGCCTCCTCCCTCTTGGGTGTCGTCCCTGTCCTCTTTGCCAGCTCCACCAAACGGTCCATCGGCACGGCGTTCTCCTCGGTGTAGGCCGTGAACCACATCACGAGGACATCGCACTGCGCCCCATCGCTGTGCTCGTTCTCCAGCGCGTCCTGCATCGTTGCGGTGTTTCAGTTGCGTGCGCAATTACATCGGCTTCGTACGAGTTCTGCAAAGACATCTTCAAGGGACGCCATTTTGGAAAGTGCCCACCCCGTGGAAATGGCGTACAGACGGACGTCGCTGGCCCTGTTTGCTGGCGAGCTCGACGAGAAGGGCGCTGTCAAGGTAACTACCTTCCCCCCCGGCATGTGGGCAAGCACGACCAAAACGTGGGATGAGTGGGGTGGCGTGGGTCCTCGTTTTGCTAGTCAGCAGGTTTTAGATCTGTTGATCCCCCACTTTGCAACAGTGCAACGAGTTTTTTTTGTTTTTTTTTTTCGCGCCGTGTGCGTGTGCGAAAGACGGCGAGGGAAGGCAGCAGACAAGGGGTGGTGGCGAGGGGCCAGAGCTGGGTTACTTTCGCTTCCCGAGTCTCGAGTTGGTTCCGTTTTTCTCAATGTATCGCTGTTTTTGAAACAACAACAGACATTCACGCGATGGGTCAACTTTGTCCTCCAGAAGCAGGCCGGGGGTCGCCCCGTGTCAGATCTCGCGACGGATTTCTGCGATGGTGTCAATCTGTGCTTGCTGCTCGAGGTTTGTCCTCTTTCTTCGTTCTCCGCCGCACAGGCGCTCATGGTCACGTACCTGCCTATAAATAGACACTCACAAACAAGAAGATCGCCTTCCATCGCAACCCAACCAACAAGGCTACGTGCACCGAGAACGTCCACCTCGCGCTCGAGTTTATCGAATTCCGCCTTAACTTTAAGGCGTACGGCTTGAATGTGCAAGACATTGAGGTAACGATACCAGTCTGTTTTGGTATGTAAAATCAATTATTGCGCTGCAGACGGGAAACAAAAAGGTCCTCCTTGGCCTGCTTTTCCAGCTTGCAAATCGATTCCAGGTGAACCGATCGCTCGACCTCCTTGAAAGTAATTCCATGGTTATCCTGTCGTGTGTCTTTAAAGAAAGCCATTAAAGACTCTAGCGAAGCCACTGCCAAGCAAACACTTTTGCGCTGGTGCAAGGAGATCACATCCAGCAACGCCAACGTCAGCGTCAACAACTTTTACTCTAGTTTTTCTGACGGGCTCGCGCTGTGCACGATCCTGGTGAGTAAACCGTATTTTGTCCTCCTTTCTCACGAGTGCTCACTTTAGAACCACTACCTGCCCGGTAAGATCGCGCTGGAGACGCTCAGCAAGGAGAACGCGATCGAAAATTTGAAGCTGGCATTTGATATCGCCCTCGCGGAAGGTCAGATCCCGGTGCTGTTGGATCCGGAAGATCTTGCGCAGGCTAAAAAGGCGGACGACGGACTGGTCATGATCTACGTGTCCTTTTTCTACAACTGGCTTGCAAAGACCTCATCGAAAACGACGGAAGGTGGCAAGAACAACAGCAGCAACGGCGCGAAACTAGAGTCTCCTCCCGTGCCTATTACATCGTCTAGCCAGCAACTCTTGTGGGGTGAGTTGGTGGCGATGAACACAAGTCTGTCAATAGCGGAGATCACTCGCCTGCTGAACGCTGTGGCCCTGGCTGCGGATGTGGATGCCGGCGATCCAAAACTCCTGAAGCTACAGCTCGATGCCGCGGAGCAGGAGATGTCCTCGCTTCAAGCTGAACTCGAGCTCTCCAAGAAGGAGGTTCTCGTCCTCAAGGCCCAGCAATCCCAAAAGGTAGAATTCAGTTCATGAAATCTTTCTTTTTCTAAGCCATCCTTCCTTTTATACAGTCGGACGTCAATTCTGTCTTGGCAAAGGCAAACGAAGCGCTCGTAGCCTTCAAGTACACCACAAGGATCTCCGAACTCGAACATGAGCTGTCCAAGGTTTGCTTTTTTTGGTGTCTGAAGAAGTTTGAATTGACCGATTTATTTTTAAATAGCTGAAGGCTGCTGCCACTGTTGATTCTGCCGCCGTTTCAAAGTCTGTTTCGATGGATGCAATTGCTCTCGCCGCCGCGGTTGACCCTTACAGCACGGCACCCGCAACCTCGTCTGCATCTGCACCAGAACCCGTACCCGTGCCAGCCCAACCTGAACCCGCTCCGTCGTCTTCACCTGCGCCCGCTGTAGCACTGGCACCTGCTTCTACGACCACTGCACCGGGTTCGAACATGAGCCGTTTCAAATCGGTGTGTTCTTTTACTTCCCAACATATTGCAATACTAACGCGTGGCATAGCTCCCGGCGCCGCCACCGCCACCGACATCAAACCGTCCGAGCATTGCTCTGGCGGCGCCCGTTGCACCAAAGCCTGTTGCCACCCTGGCGGACAAGCGTGCTCCTCGTACACCAACGAGCGACACTGCCTCTATTTCTTCGTCGGCGAGTGCCAGTGCCGCTCCTCAGTCGCAGCCATCGGTCGTGCGCGACTCGTTCATCGTTGTCGATCCGTTTGCATCTAGCGAGGAGGAGAACAGCGACGATGAAGGCCTCAGCGGTCGGCGCCAGATCCTCAAGAGCCAGCGCCGCAAGCGTGTCGAGGGCATGATGGGCGATGACGAATCAAAGAAGCAACAACCGCCGTCGCAAGCCTCTCCAGAGGCATCGGCGGACGGTGGCGATATTGTGCGAACAAATACGTCCACATCCCTCAAACGCGCGTTTTCCAAGCTGCGTGACCTCGCCCCAGTGTAAACCAAATGAAAAAGGAAAAGTTTTTTTTTTCTCTGTGTGTTCAAATTTCATAAATTGCAGGACTCTCAAGCGTGTCACGACGCTGCCTGACGTCGTCAAGCAGGCGATCGGATTCCGCTTGGAAGACGGCACCAACTACCCCTGGTGGTTGAACGCGTCCAGTGTGATCAAACGTACGTTTAGCGTTTGTATTTATCTACTGAAATAAATAATTATATAAAACTAGCGATCCCTGGCTTAGCCGAATTGGACCCACTGTTGCTCGAACCTCTCTTGGAAAATCCAGAATACGACACGTCCTGGTACGCCAAGTTTTTCGCAAATCGAGGTAACGCAGCGTGCAAATTGGAAAATATCTCAAGTTAAACACTAGAGCACCATGTGTTTATTGGTGACCATGCCGAGCTGGGAAGCTTTGTGATCACTGCTGTGCGCGAGGAGGTGACCGAGTTCCCCTCTGATGCCCTCTGTTTGTCGTCGCCATACACGCAGGTCCGTGTGATGGTTTGGCTAAAGTCAGGCATCGAAAAGGCGACGATCCCGTTGACCGTTGATCGTCCCTCCCTTTCCGTGGCGGAACTGCTCGCTGAAGTCACTCCTGGACTTGTCAAAGGTAAGCATCCCTTCACATCTCGATTTTCCTTTTTCCTTTTTTTTTAATAAAAAAAAAAAAATTGTTTGTCCACTCAGGACTTCACGAGGTCAAGGCCACCACAGAGCCCAAGGTACCGGAAAAGCTTATCGCCATCGAAGAGATCCAGGCCTCCAAGAACCTCAAGTTTGGCGTCTTGTACGTCAAGGAGGGCCAGACCAAGGAGGAAGACATGTTTTCAAACGGTACTGTGTTGATGTCGTTAAAAATTATTTATTTTAAAGAACTTTTTTCATACAGAGAAAGGCAGCGCCGTGTTTGATGAATTTTTAAACATCATTGGAACCAAGATTGCTCTCAAGGATTGGGACAAATTCCGTGGTGGATTGGATGTCAAGAGTAACGAGAGAGAAAAAGATCTTTTTTTGGGTGTGTTTAAATAGCCTGTTTGCAGATGGAAAGACGGGCGAAACTTCTGTATTCACCGAGTTTGACGGCTACGACATCATGTTCCACGTTTCGACGATGCTCCCGTTCAACGACAAGGATCCGCAACAGCTTGAACGCAAGCGCCACATTGGCAACGACATTTGCACGATCGTTTTTATCGACACGCCCGACCACGCCAAGTACAAGCCCATGTTTTCGCCCGACATGATTTCCTCGCACTTTTTACACGTCTTTATCGTCGTCCGTCCCGGCATCAGCGACCAGGGCAAGCAAGTCTTTACGTATGCTTTAAACGCGCATGTTTTTTTCCCCGCCATTTATCTTGCTATCTCAGCATCAACGTCGTTTCGAGAGACGATGTGCCGTTCTTTGGTCCCGTTGTGCGTAACCCGCCCATTTTTGAAGCTGCCAACGCAGCCGATGCCCGCAAGTTTATCCTGTCCAAACGTAATAAAGCTACATTTATGACCACAGCTCTTATTTTCGTTCTTCAGTGATCAATGGCGAAACGGCGACGTACCTCGCGCCATCGTTCATTACAAAGATGTCCCGCACGCTCATGGGCACTCTGAACGGCTTCGCGGACGACTTTAGCCCCAACTCAAAGTCGGTCAAGAAGAGCCAACAGCTAAGCAACATCAAGCCGTGGCAGCCGTCATCTGCACCCGCCGCGCCCGTTTCCGACATCAAGCGCATGCTCACGTCCAAGAAAATTCTGCAAGCCAGCACTGTACTCGCGGAGCTGTCACTCGAAGTCCACAGCGCCGACAAGTGGGGCAGCGATTTCTTGGTGGCGGCCTCTGAGGGACTGTTCTTCTTTGATGGTGCGGGCCTGACCGAGATCAAGATGGACAAGAAGCGCAAGTTCCTGCAAGTCAACGTGATTCAGCAGCTCAACATTGTCGTGTCGGTTTGCGTGCGCGTCCCAGGTGGCCATCCGTATGTGGTCATCTTTGACCTCGAATCGATCGCCGGCTTCCGCAAGAGCAACAGCAAGGTCCGCGAAAACAAGATCGAGGAGACGCGCTCTGTCAACGTCTACGCGATCGATCCGACGTGGGATGCATCAATGTGCGTAAAGGGTAGCAATAGTACTGAAAAAAACTTACTGTTTTTTTTTTTTTTCCCTCACAGGCCGTTCTACATGGTGTGTGCAGTCAAGCAAAAGCTGTGGGTCTTCCTGTGGCAGGCCATTTCAAAGACGTTCCGCAGGATCAAGACCTTCAGTTTGCCTGATGTGTGCCTGGCCCTCGGTTTGCGCGGTAGCACCGTCGTCATTGGCTTCCCCACGGGCTTCGCATCTCTGAACATTGACGAGGCGCGCGACAACTCAACACCTGATCTCGTGCATTTGATCGATGGTGAGCAACAGGTGGATCCGCTGGACTTTGTCCACCTCGAGAAGGAGCTTCTCCTGACCTACAACAGTACCCGAGCTAAAATTATATTTTTTTTAAAAAAATAAAATTTTTTTTTAGATGAGAGCTTGTTTGTCGACTTTAACGGCAAGCAGTCGCGCGAGTACGTGGTCAAGTGGACGTCATTCCCTCACTCTGTGGGTATGTGCTTTAGTTTTTTTTTGTGCACATCTCTCTGAAAAAAAAAATGTTTTGCGTAGTTTACATCCATCCCTTCATCGTGGGACTCATGCGCGACAGCATCGAAGTGCGCACACTCGCGAACGGGCGTCTGATCCAGTCGCTCCCCCTGCAGTCGTCCAGCCCGCTCTGTGACCCCCAGCAGGTGCAAGGGCGGAGCCTCTACGTCTCCAACAACGGCGAGGGTGACGCGGGCTCCACCCAGATCCATCGAATCAGCTTTTACTAACCTCACAGATACGAATACCAATGTTTGAAAACAATGTCGAGTAGTCAGGCCAGAAAAAAAAAACACACAGGGCTTTTTTTTGCAATTCTGGATTTTCGATCATGCTGTGTCTGCGCCTGAGCGGCCTGTTAGCAGCACAGCGAAGGCCTGCTGCATTACTGGACCTGGCCGAGACAAGGATGACGACAGCAAGACATCTCCACAGCAACAAGCGCCTCATCCGCGAGAGCAAACAAGACAGCCTGAGCAGGCAAAAAGACGGGGGTCAGGAGAGCAGCAACAAAAGCCAGGAGGACAAAACTAACAACAGCAAGAGCGGGAGCGGGAATGGGAACGGCGAAAGCAGGAGCGAGCGATGGAAAAGGATCGTGGCCGAAAATGCGGTGGGCCCACTGTGGACGTTCACTTGGATCCTCTGCGCGCTTCATGTAAACCCTTTCTCACTTTGCCACGTTTCGAGGCTGCGATTCTGAACCCCCCATCCATTGTTCTTCGCAACAGGTAGGCGAAAAATTCTACACTCTGCACTGGCTGGAAGGTCCCTCGATGATGCCCACGTTCAACCCCTCGGGCGATCTGACGCTTGTCGAGCACTGGACGCCAACGCACTGCGCCATCCGACGAGGGGACATTGTCGTGGCCCAGTCGCCCGCGCAGCCAAACAAGACGGTCGTCAAGCGCGTCGTGGGTCTGCCCGGCGACAACATCTGCCCCGATCCGTCGGCAGCGGAGGCCGGCGCAGCCATGCCGCTGTTCAAGGTGCCTCCTGGCCACTACTGGCTCCAGGGCGACAACTTTCGCAACTCGACCGACTCGCGCTCGTACGGCCCCGTGCCCTTTGGGCTGATCCGCGGCAAGGTGGTCTCGCGTGTTCTGCCGCTGGACGAGGCCAAGTGGATCGCCGATGGCGTTGAGACTGTCGATT
>Ga0302233_10002970_pt1 | contig 10250 bp, 6 predicted proteins | sample II_Palsa_N3_1_FD_193516 | JGI IMG/M metagenome (GOLD analysis project Ga0302233, IMG submission 193516) | Peat permafrost microbial communities from Stordalen Mire near Abisko, Sweden - II_Palsa_N3_1 | ecosystem: Environmental > Terrestrial > Soil > Palsa > Peat permafrost | place: Sweden...
CTTCCATCGTGAGGAACGTGACACCGCTGGCCGTCTGTGGTCGCTGACGTATCGTGACGACGCCCGCAACACGCGCATAGCTGTTGTGAGGGCGCTTGCGCAGCGTCCTTGAGTCCACGCATCGAGCCGCGCGTAGCCGATCTCTGATTTGCGCCATGGGATGTACCCCCAACGTCAGACCCGTTCGCGCGTAGTCCGCCAGTGTGTCCTCAACCTGCGTCGGCTTCGGCAAAGCCACCTCGATCTCTGCCGGACTGACGTTACCGAAGAGCGGCAACTGCTTTTCGACACCGGCGATCTCCCAATGCGCGTGGTGCCGATGCCGCGAGAGCCCCCGTAAAGCACTGGCCTGCGCCAGCAAGTCCTGATGGCTCTTGTCCACAGCCGCTCGCGCGCAGAGATCCGCGATGTCGGCGAACGGGTGCTCTGCGCGGGCCTCCATGATCCGCTGTGCTGCTTCTACGCTAAATCCGCGCACCTGGCGTAGCCCAAGCTGGATCGCGGGAGGTTCTTCCTCACGGGTGATGAGCGTGTTATCCCAATCGCTACACTGCACGTCGATAGGGAAAACATCGATGTCGTGGCGTTGGGCGTCTTGCACGATCTGACTCGGCGCATAGAAGCCCATGGGTTGGCAGTTCAACAGCGCGCAGGTGAAGGCTGCAGGCTCGTGACACTTCAGCCAGCAGCTCGCATAGACGATGCCCGCGAAACTGGCCGCGTGTGATTCGGGGAATCCATACGATCCGAAGCCCTTCATCTGCTCGAACAGCCTCTCGGCAAAAGCGACGGTGTAACCCCGATCGGTCATGCCGGTGAGGATACGTTCGCGGTGCTTTTCCAAGCCACCCCGGCGCTTCCACGCGGCCATGTCACGCCGAAGCCCGTCCGCTTCGCCTGCCGTATAGCCAGCGGCAACCATGGCCAGCTTCATCACCTGTTCCTGGAACAACGGCACACCCAGCGTGCGCTCGAACACTTCCTTCAACTCTTCCGAGGGGTAGTCGACGGGTTCCTCGCCCCTTCGTCGCCGCAGATACGGGTGCACCATGTCGCCCTGGATGGGACCTGGCCGAACGATCGCGACTTGCACCACGAGATCGAAGAAGTTCTCTGGGCGGTGCCGCGGCAGCATGGCCATCTGCGCGCGTGACTCGATCTGGAACACACCCACTGTGTCGGCGCGCTGGATCATGGCGTAGGTGGTCGGATCTTCCGATGGCAACGTGGCCATCGAGTAATCCTGTCCGCGCTGGTGGCGCAGCATGTTCAGGCATTTCTGCACGCATGTGAGCATGCCCAGGGCCAGGCAATCGACCTTCAACAGGTTCATCGTGTCGAGGTCATCCTTGTCCCACTGGATGATCGTGCGATCGGGCATCGCCGCGTTCTCCACGGGCACCAGTTCGCTCAGCGGCGCATCAGCGATGACGAAACCACCAACGTGCTGCGACAGGTGCCGCGGCATGTCCAGGATCTCCGCCGTCAGCTTGACGATGCGCCGGATGACCGCGCTCTCGGGATCAAACCCACGCTCTCGCAACCGCTCAGCGAGTGACGCATCACCGTTCGACCATGCGAATACTTGGCTCAGTTGGTCGACCTGATCGAGCGGCAGCCCCATGGCTTTGGCCACATCCCGCACGGCGCTCTTACCGCGATAGCAGATGACAGTGGCCGCCAGAGCGGCACGCTCACGCCCATATTTGCTATAGATGTACTGGATGACCTCCTCACGACGCTCATGCTCGAAGTCGATGTCGATATCGGGCGGTTCGTTGCGCTCCTTGGAGATGAACCGCTCGACCAGCAAGCTCATCTTCATCGGGTCGACCTCGGTCACGCCGAGTGCGAAGCACACCGATGAATTGGCGGCAGACCCTCGGCCTTGGCAAAGGATTCCCTGGCTGCGCGCGAAGCGCACGATGTCATGCACCGTCAGGAAATAGGACTCGAAACGTAACGCTTCGATCAGCCCCAGTTCGTGCTCGATCTGCTTATGCACCTTCTCCGGCACACCCTCGGGCCAGCGCCACCGCGCGCCCTCCGCCGCCAACTGGCGCAGCCAGCTGGTGGCGGTATGGCCTTCCGGCACGAGCTCGGCCGGATAGCGGTAGCGAAGCTCGTCGAGCGTGAAGGTGCACCGCGCGGCGATCCGGGCGCTCTCGTCGAGCAACGCCTCGGGATAGAGCTTGGCGAGCACGTGGCGGCGACGCAGGTGCCGTTCGCCGTTGCGTGCGATCAACCCACCCGCTTCGGCGACAGGCACGCGGTGTCGGATCGCCGTGAGCGTGTGCTGCAGGGCCAGCCGGTGCCGGACGTGCATATGCACGTCGCCCGCAGCGACCAGCGGCAGGCCGATCTCGCGGCCGATCGCTTCAAGCTCGCGTAACCGCCGTGTATCGTTCGGTCCGCGATGCAGCTCAACGGCCAGCCAGGCGCGATCACCGAACGTCTGCCGCACCCAGCGACCGTGAGCCACGTCGACGATCAGATCGGGAGCCCACAGAACTAACGTACCCGGCAGACAGGTAGCCACGTCGGCACGCGTCAAGCGATAGGTGCCTTTCACCGAGGCGCGCCGACCCTGCGTGATGAGACCGCAGAGCGACGTATAACCTTCCTTCGTTTCGCACAGCACCACGATCTTCGGTCCGTCGTCGAGCTGGATCTCCGAACCAACGATCAACGGCACGCCCGCCTCACGAGAGGCTTCCAGTGCGCGGACGATGCCGGCGAGTGAGCACTCATCGGTGATTGCCAGTGCAGCGTAGCCACACGTTTTCGCCCGCTCGAACAACTCGCGTGCACTGGATGCGCCACGGCCGAAGGAGAAGTTCGAGAGGCAATGGAGCTCCGCGTAGGCTGTCATGCGAACCACCCGTGGATCATCCAGCCGATCTGTTCGTCGGGGGCACAGAACGCCCAGGCCTCCTGTCCCAAGGAGGTCTCGATGACGTAATAGTCGCGACAGACTTCACCGCCATCCCACCAACCCGTTTCGAGGCGCTCCGGACCAGCCAGGATGATCGGATCCCCACCGCGCAACGGAATAGGCCGTCGAAGCAGCCAGGTGGGGCGTGGGTGTGGCTCGATCGGCACTTCATCATGCGTGGCTTCGCGCTGAGCACGCTCGGGCCTTGGATCCTGCGTGCTGCCCAACCGATAGACCGCACCATCGCCCAGCCGCGCACGCAATCGCTCGCGCAGTTGTTCGATCGGCAATGCATTCGCCGGTCGCTCATCGAAGAGATCCCGCCCCGCCGGTACAAACGCCGGCAGGTCACGTGCGATCAGACGCAGCGCAAGCACTGGCTCGGGAAGCACGACGTGTTCCAGTCGGCCCCGTGCGAATTCAAACAACATCGCACCGTCGCGCTCCGATGCCAGCAGCCCTACGGACACATCGGTATATCGGCCATCACGATGTTCCAGGCGCAACAGAAACCGTTGAACACCGCCATCACGACCCGCGAGATAAGCCGCAAGATCATCGACCATGCGCCGCACGGGGAAAATCAACGCCGACTGATTTTCCACTTCATGATGCAGCTCGATACGCAGATCGAACGTATCCGGTGGGCGATACAACGCCAAGCCAGAAGGTAGGTCACCGGTCAGACGATCCAATGACGCCAACAGTTCCGCACCGAAGCGTCGACGCAGCCCATCACGCGGCAGCACTAGCACTTGGCCCAACGTGCGGATGCCCATGCTTGGCAACGCCGTGATGACGTTTGCTGGTAATCGACTCTTCGCAATCGGCACCCGCTGCAAGGCGTTGCGCAGCGTGTCGATGGAGAGCACTGCTTGCCCATCCGAAACCGTGGTCAGCACGTATGCGGCATGAGCCGTCGGCGCCGCCGCCATGCGATGACGGAATCCTAGATCGGTGAAGTCTGCGCGCAACATGGATTCAAGCCGTGGCCACGGTCCGAAGAGGCCCATGCTCTTGCTGACTTCCAGCACGATCGCATGCGGCAACAAATTGACTTCGGAGCTATAGCGGTAAGCCACAGCGGCCAGGAACCGGTGCCATCGATCCACCGATTCGCGGTCATACGAGATCGCTTCGAATTGCGACAGCAGCGCTTGCGCCGCGCTCAGTCGTTGTCCGACATGCAAGCCTGCCGCTCGAGCAGCTTCATTGGCTGAAACGATCGTGCGTGCATTGATCGGCCCGTCGACCAGCACCAACGGTCCCTCCGTGGGACGGCGTCGGAGAATTCCATCCAAGGCCAGATGCGGCAGGTAGATGCAGGCCCAAAGCATGTCTGAGCGCCATCAATGGACAGAACGCGGCAAAGGAATGGCTTGAGCTGGCACGGCCCCACCTCGGCATTTGCGCACCCAGATCTGCGGACGCGGCGGTGCTTCTAATTCCAGACGCAACGCGGCAGGCGATGCGTTGGAAAGGTGGGAGCGATCGCGGAACACGAAAGCGAGGGCCTGCCCGGTGACAGCGGCCACCTGCAAGCGCCGCAAGGCGCGATCGTCAGCGTGATGCGGCCATGCCAACACCGCGGCGCAACTTCCCGATCGCAAGCACTGCTCAGTGGCCCAGAGCACATCCTTCTCACCGGCATCGACGAATTCCACACGACGCATGTCGACACCTTGCTGACGCCAGCCCGCAACACACGGCGCATATGGCGGCGACACGATCACCACGTGGCGCTGGCCTTGGGTCAACCGCGCGAGCGTAGGTAGCACGAGGCGAAGTTCGCCCACGCCATCGACGGGCAATAGGATCTCGGACAGCGAGGCCTCAGGCCAACCGCCTGCGGGCAGCACGGCATCAAGCGCACACCATCCGGTGGGCTGGTCACCGACCGGCACCTCGGAGGCACGACCACGCCAGACCTGGCGTGCATCGAGCAAAGCAGAGAGTGGGACCACAGCGTTCATCAGCTGCCCCGCAGCAAGCCTGCAAACAGACCTTCGATGGCGAAGTCTTCGGTGGGATCGGGGTCAATCGGATGGAAGCCAGGACTGTTGGGCAGCAAGCGAATCACATCGCCCTTCCAGTGAAGGCGTTTGATCGTGAAACGGTCCCCATCCAATCGCGCCGCGACCACTTGGCCATGTAGGGCGACAGGCGTGGCATGCACCCCCACGATGTCCTGATCGAGAATGCCTTCGTCGCGCATCGAATCACCCACCACGCGCACGAGATAGTCCGGACGCAGGCGGAACAGCCACGGCGACACCCGCAGCACACGCTCGACGCGTGACTCCGAAAACATCGGCTCGCCTGCGGCGATGCGACCGACCAACGGCAGTTCCAGGGTATCGCTGTCCATGGGATCGGCGGTGTGGACCAGACGAATGCCGCGCGCGCGGTTGGGCTCAATCACCAACCGGCCTTTGGCTTCGAGCGAACGCACATGTTTGAGTACGGCACTGACGTGGCCAATGCCCAGTTCGTGCCCAATTTCTTCGAGCGTGGGTGCTTCTCGACCGCTCTCTAATCGGTTCCGGATGAACTCAAGGATGTTGGATTGGCGACTGGTGAGCTGTAGGGTCATGGCCGCCATGTTTTCACCTTTTTAGGTGAAAATAAAGCACTGATACGCAGGCTCGGCCTGTAAAACGCTTGTGCTACTCAATTTGGGTCTGACGCCGACGCGGCACCCAGGCTGCGCGGTTTCCCCCGCCGCACCCGCGCTCCCTTTGCACAGGGATTTCGACGCAACGATCCACAGGCTAGAAAGGGCGGCGGCGTGCGGCGCTCAATACGTCAGGGAAGGAAGATGGTTGACGCAGATCGACGCACGCGAAGTCGTTTCAGGGGCTTTGGCGGCGCCACTGAGGTCAGGATATCGGGGCGGGGTTCGGAAAAAGGTAATCACGGTGATATCGGGCTAAAACTGACCTAACTAACTGATTGCGAAGAATAAATTAATTACCTTTCTAAGGTAATTTTAGGTAATCAAAAAGGTAATCATTTTTCATATGATTGATTCATAAGGCTTTTATGTTTGACTCCGATTACTTTTTGTCAAGGTAATCAATTACCTTGTGGTTATCAAAAAATTACCTTTTGACATTCATTGTATAGTATTGATTTGTATTGATTTTCATTCGGTTTCGCCGTCGTGGTTACCTTGATTACCTTTTACCGAACGACCCGAACATTTTCACAGCTATACAGCGGTGGCCATCGCTAAGCGCGACCAGATCGCCGGATGTTGGCTTCCATGGCCAATCTGATGTACTTCGGCAGCCTAGCCATAGCCGAAGTCTGACAACCTGCGGACTAGCCATCAGCCATCGACACGCCGGCGGTCGAGCCCACGCGGGAATGAATGTCGTTTGTGTGGATGTGCCAGATCGCTGGTACATCTTTGCCCTCTTGCTCAGACGGCGAGTGGTGCTGACGATGGCTTGGTTATTATTGCTGCGCAACGCATCAAGGTTTGCACATGAAACAAGCACCACTCATTTCGCGCGCTGTACGACGGGTAAAGCCAGTAGGGGAGGAAATATGATCGGCATCCCTAAGACAGGCGATCTGTCGAATGCGGCCATCAGTGCCGTCTGCTTCGAAGGTTTGACGGTGACCACCACCGACGGCAAACAGGCCAAGTTGGCCATCATCGATGAAGACGGAAAAATTATTGAGTCAGGGTCGACCGTCGCGCGGGAGGTTTGGAACGTCACACTGGCCTGCTATAAAAACTTTCTGCAGGGAATGGGACACCTGCGCGTGCAGGCGTCGCCACCCGGGCAAGCTCTATTGAGCCGGCGCGTTAAAGATTGAAGTTTCCGCCATGAGGACATCTTCACCGGCGATCCAATCACCTGTTTTCCGGTGAATTCTGAGGGTTCGCGGTTGTCCCCCATGCGGGATGAGCATCATTTCCAACGACTGCTCGCCACTTTCACTTGGCGTCACTCCTCTCCTGTAAATCACGATGCGTGAGAAGGTGTCAGCGACCAATTCGCGTGCCTTGAGTCGTGCGTCGTAGTTCTGGGCGGCTATTCCGGTAACGAGCGATGCCCATGCATCAGCGGTCGCTGGAGTCTTCCGCGTCAGGTTGGCAAGTTCCGCCTCAGCGCTGGTCACCTCACGTTTGGACTGATCAAGCGCGGTTTCTAGCTCCCGTATTTTGCTCATGATGGCCATCGGTACGGCGCCATCGTCATGTAATAAGGCGTTCGTCAGTCGTTCGATCTGCGCGTCAATTTTAGCGCAGCGTGTTCGTGCTTCACTCAGCTTTTGCTTGATGGGTTGGTCCGCTGAGGTGCAATCAAGCAATGCGCTCAGGTTGAACTGATCCGAGCAATAGCTCAGTAGGGCCCGCTCGACGGGGACGACGCTTAGGCTACCGGAGACGGGACATCGGCGACTGGTTCGACCGAAGCAACAGGACAGACGTCTGTGGCTATCCTGGACCCTACCTTCCTTGTCGCGACGGCGACTCATCAGGTTTTGTGCGGCCATGGCTGAGCCGCAATAACCGCAGTAGGCGATCCGCATGCCGGTGACGATGCCCGGAATTTCACCTTTGCCCTTGCGCCTTCCTCGCTGCTGTACAACAACCTGCAGTTCGTCAAACTCATCACGACTCAGAATGGCAGGGTAATAGTCCGGTAGCGAATACGCCGTGTCATCGATGGCGAGCCTTTTTGTCCCGACGAGCGCTGGAAGTCGAAAGACTTTATAAAGGCGTATAGCGATATTACCCGTGGGGGCTAGGAAGAGACCGGCCGCGTTCAATCGGTCGACAATCGCAAGAGAGCCATGCCCGGCACGGAAGAGGTTGATGGCCATCCGGACGGCCTCTACGCGTTCGGGGACTGTGTGCCACGCGCCATCTTCCCATCTCAACCATTGCGGGTCTCTGCCACTTCGAATGAGCCCTCGATAGGTGCCTGCGATCCATTGTTCGCACTGGCGTCGAATGGCGGCCTTGACTCTTTTGCTCTTTGTGTCGCTTTCTTCATGCGCCCTGATCATCACGAGCAAGCTGTAGACCAGGTCCATGGGATTTGCCTTAAGACCCTCACGGTTGTACTCGCGGCCGTCGCTGGCGGTAACTACCGTGATGCCCGCACTGATGATTTGGGCTAGTTGAGCCTGAGCATGAATAGGTTCGGCGCGGCTAAGGCGGTCTAACCCTTCCACGACCAGCACGGAGCCGGCCGTGATCCTGCCTTCTTCCACCGCGCGCAAGAAAGTACCGAGCGCGCCTTGTTTGACGTGGCGTTGATGAAAAGCGCTTAGCCCCTCGTCGCGAAGTGATAGCGACTCATCGAGCTGTAACCCACGTTTATTGGCCCATTGCACGGCGTACTGGGTTTGTCGATCGGCGCTGCTGCCCGCTGATTGGCGCGCATCGCTGAAACGTAAATAGCTATACACCCTAACATTTGCACTCAAGTTGGCGCTCCTGGCATGAACAAGCCTATTGTATATATTTAATATCTATTGGCTGTCCAAAAGAGAAGTAACCAAGAGAAAACGACACCCCATTTGGCGCTTGCCGGGCTACGCCCGACAAGTCCGTGAGCTGATGCCGGGCTTTTCGACAGGACTCCTGTCCTGACGAAAAGGAATCGACCTCCATGCCGATTCCCCTGCGGGCCTATCGGCTTCACCTCACCGCCGCATAGGGGAGTGGAAAAGCAGAGCAGCTTTCCCGTAGATCAATTTATAGTGAGGCATTGGAGTTGAGCAGCGGGGAAGCCACAATCCTTGCGCGATTTATCGTCTTTCTCCGTAAACACGAGGAGTGCCTACCACGGTTACGCAAAGAAATTTACCGGTGGCTAGGTCGACGATAGACGTTGACATTTATATGCCAAGAATTACGTTGAGTTCGCCCCGACCGCAACTGCACGACTGCGTGAAAACTTTCTAACCGAATGGTCTATTTGAGCGTGTGGTTAGCTCTCACGGCTTGATCAGCTGATTCAGCTTTTCTTCTGTCAAAGCGCCAGATTTTTCGAAAGATTGATAATCTTCGCATCCGTGACTTGTACAAATTTCAACATTCGGCGCTTCGTCAGAGTGGTAGACCTTAAGCTTTTCAATAAGGTAAAGCGGCAACTCGGAAACAATCTTTTTGTTTCCCTGAACTATTGTTACCTTTGAAAACATTCGCAATGGCTCATCGGAGCCCACAGACCCCTTTGGGCGGCGGACAATTTTATAAATGATCGTGGCCTGAAATTTTCCACAATCGAATTTTGGGCGTGGGCTATCAACGTAGCCATACTGCTCATCGAATACGTAGAGGTCGGCATCTTTTTCCAACTTCTTAAGCGAGGCCACATGGTCCTTCCATTGGTACTGTCCCGGCCAAACGATACTGCCGATGTTCCAAAAGGACTCATGCTCGATTTCAATAAAAGACAGCGCACTAACACATCGAATTTGATAGAAATCATAGCTTTCATCCGCCCACGCAAAATTTGATGCAAGGGCGAGCAACGATGCGATGATGATTCTCATATTAGATAGAGGCTCTAGGTTGCGTTACATTTCGGACGTACGAATCAAGGAGTTTACCGACAACGTTGCCCTCTTCCGAACCGTCTGGGTGCATAATTAACCAGTCGGCATTTCTGACTCGGGCAATTCATATAAGTCGCCAATCTTATGGCCACGAACAACCTCTATCTTGCTCTATATTTTTCCGTAAATTGTGCTGCCTTCAATCTTGTTTACTGCGACAAACGCCTGCTCGCTTGCGCCCGATCTATCGTGGAGACGAGTGGTGACGAAGAATGACTGCGCTTTTGGAAGGCCATGCTCGAACTTATTTTTTTGGTTGGAAAGCTACGCGCGGCCTCCACGACGTACGACGCAATGGCTGCATTGAAATCGGCATAACTCTCTGAAGTTCCAACTACTGGCTTATCCTGTGGCGCGTGCGGCGACACCTGAGGACATTGGGCAAACGCTTGCGAAGAAACGGAGACAAAGAAGAGAACGCATGTCAGCAACTTCATAATTTGCCCCTGAAGAACTTTACGCTTATTAGACTCTGAGTTTGGTGCATGCACTTCGTCAAGCGGGAGATGTTTGGACAACGTCTGTCAATTGTTTTGGGTAAGGCGAATTTAGATGCGAGGCGAGGCCTGCTTTTCAAACTCCCCTGTGCGCCAAGTGGGGGGCCTTCTCTTTACTCCGGGCATCCTGCCCTTCGCCCTTCGGGCCAGCTTCGCTGTTCGCGCCGCTCCTGCGGCGCAGTGGTTACTCTTCTCTTGGCCACGCAAGAGAAAGTAACTCGCGCTCCGAA
>Ga0302233_10002972_pt1 | contig 10248 bp, 12 predicted proteins | sample II_Palsa_N3_1_FD_193516 | JGI IMG/M metagenome (GOLD analysis project Ga0302233, IMG submission 193516) | Peat permafrost microbial communities from Stordalen Mire near Abisko, Sweden - II_Palsa_N3_1 | ecosystem: Environmental > Terrestrial > Soil > Palsa > Peat permafrost | place: Sweden...
TCCTCTGTGGAGGAAGACTGGTCGGCCTACGTTGACCAGTACGTCAACAGAGAGTACACTGCCCCCGAGCTCAAGCCTCTCGCCAAGGTCTTTTTGAAGCGGTTTGTGCAAAGACTTTTTTTTTTTTGTCAACCTTTTTTTTAATGTGCTTCATCTAGCAACCACGTCCAGGGGGACAATATCCTCGAGACCGCCGAGGTTCTCAGCAACCTCGAGTGCAAAATCTGTGTCAACACCTACAAGCTGTTTTATGTCGAAAACACCGAGGACTACTTTCGCCAACTCAAGACAAAGGCCTTTTCACTCGACACGGCTGTTTCTAGGTCGGCCAAGTTCCACAGATGGCTCGAAGGCCCCACGGGATGGACACGAGGTGGAGCTGACAAACAGGCTCTTACAAAGGACGTCGAGGCCCTTCTGCTCGGCGATGCAAGCGTAAGCCTGAAAATATTCAAAGAAAGAAAAAAAAAAAAAGTCTAACGGACATGGCTTCACTCGCAGTCTGGGACCGTCGCATCCTCCTCGTTTGTGCATGGAATAAACGTCCGCTCCTTTGCTTCGCCTGCCCCTGTACCTGTCACCGCCCCAGCTGCTGATGAGGCAGCTGCGACTGACGACGCGGACAAGATGGAACTCTAGTTTTAGAAGACGTAAAAGAATATTTCAAAAAGAAAAGTTTTATCTCTCCCCTCTGTCGTTCCGTTGTTTGTTGTTTTGTTGTTGTTGTTGCTAAGATCCTCGCATCAAACATACGATTTCTTTTTTTTTTTATACGTATACGTCGGAACTATAAAAAGAAAGAAAAGAAAAAGAACAATACCTGGTAGAGAGAAAGAGGAGAGAGTTTTCGCATCAGTCGATCTTCACATTTTGGTAGATTCTTCGGATGAAGATCTCTGCTGAGACGAGTCCGATTGTGCCCAGGGTGAGGAACAGACCAAAGCAGATGACCGAGGTGAACGAAAAGTAAAAGAATGTCTGGAAGAAGCCGGTCATCCTATTGATTGCGAAATAGGTTCAGCTCATGTCCTTTTTTTCTGAAAAAAAAAATTTTTTTTTTCATTGCATACTTTGTGCGTGCGTGGAAATAATAGACAGCATAGAGCATAACATAAAGGGCCGTTGAGCCACTCGTGAGGAAGCTGGTCCAGTGCCTGGGGTAAAATACAAAAATAAAATAAGAAAACGGATTATTTTAACAATTTCTTGCTCAATTCGCACCATCGGTGGTCCTCAGAGTTGAGCAAAAAGTATGTTGCCACGATGGTGACGCATGCGGTCACGATCAACAGGATAAAGAAGACGAGGAGCAGGAAACCGTAAACGTAATAAATCTAATAAACAAAGGAGTTCAAAATACGAGATTCCACCAATGTGCATACCTTGTACGCCCAGAACGACGTAAACACAAAGTACATCTCGATAAAGATGGATCCAAAGGGAAGGATGCCGCCGAGAATGACGATGACCCACGATTCCAAGTACCACTTCTTCTCGGGGATGGCACGGGGGATTGGATTGACGCGGCATGGGAAGTCGGGCTTGCCTGACCAGTTGCGACCGACGACCGTACCCAGGAGCGTGAGCGGGAAAATGAGGAAGAACCAAATGCTGATGATTGCGACAAGCGTGCCAAAGTGGATGGCACGCGACGATTCGTAGTACATGGCGACAAAGTTGTTCAGCAGCGTCACAATAGAGGCAACACCAGGCCAGAGTGCTGTCGTGAGGAACATGATGCGAATCCATCCTTGCCCTGCCAAAAAAAAAAAATAAAAATAAAAAAAAAATACTTTCTCAGAAACTTGGTTGCGTTTTCTGGTTTACCGTCATATTTGCTGTGGAAGCTGCCGCTGAAATAGCCTGCGATGAACGAGGTGAGAGCGTAGCAAAACACAGACGCCGTGAGAATTGTCGAACGCCTAGTATTTTGCTATCAGAATGAATAGATCGGTATTTTTCGCATACTCGGTGTAGAGATCGCCGATGATGGTGTAGAGGATGATAATAAAAGTGAGCACGCCGAGCTGCCAGCCAGTGCCGATGAAGGCGGCGAGGGCGCCGAGGTGCTTGGGTGCACGGAAGACGTCGGCGTGAACTTGCTTCCAGCCGTACTCGTCGCCGAGGTCGCGGTCGAGGTCGGCGAGCGCATCCTTGCGGTCGTAGCGGGCAAAGTCCTTATTGAGCGTGCGCATGAGGATGACTATGACGAGGCCGACGAGGAAAATAACCATCATGAACGAGTTGAAAATTGAGAACCAGTGGATCTGTTTTTGTGTTTTGCTTCTTAAATTAAAAAAAGTACTTTGCAAAACAGGAACGCGACGCACCTTGTGCTCAAAAAAGTCCTGATCCAGGTACTTTTCAAAGCGCTCGTTGAACGGCGTGGACACGGGCAACCACGTGATAGACCACGAGAAGCGAATGTTCTTGAGCGAGCCCACTTGAGGCAGACGCACGGGCTCGGTCGTGGTCAGATTGACTTCGATGATCTGGTCTCCGTTGAAGCTGATGGCAAAGTCGCGGTGGGTGTACAGGTACACGGGCTCGTTGGTGTTCTTGATGCCGCTCGTCTCGCCGACAAAGCCGATGAAACCCCAGGCCGGCAGGTCGTCTGTGTTTTTTTTTTTTTTCCCTCGTTAGTACTAAGAACAGCAGCACGGAATTGCAAAACGCACCGATGAAGAGCTGGTACCAGTAGTTGTTCTTGATCGCGTTCTTGAACACCTCGACATCGGCCGCCTTGAGCTCCTTGATTGAGCACAGGGTGGCGTTCTTAACAGGCACTGCGCAGAGAGAGATAGACAGGTCAGCAGTGGAACCTTTTCTCAGCCTCCCCCCTCGTCCGGTTACCTCTAAACTTGGCACCGACACCAAAGTTTATCAGCTCCATTCCCTGCAGGACCTCACCGAGCGTCTCGTGGTGGTGCTCGACGACGTCCTATCGACACCGCAGAAGCAGGATTAGTTTGCCGTCAGTTGATCCCGCAATCTGGGCTCACCTGACCGCGGCAGAACGGCAACTTGTAGTACGAGTACGTCTCTTGGCGGTTGTTGTACGGCCCGACCGTGTTGACCCATACGATCACGTCCTCGCCCTTGTCGTACTGGTTGGGAAAAAAAAAAGTTTTGAGTGTGTGCGTGTTCGTGTGCCCAATCCCGCCCCCCGCCCCCACCACCACCCAGTCCTCGTTCGCTCGTTCGTACAACGTGTGTGTGCTCGTCAGCGGAACCAGTGTGGGCCAGTGCCAGGAACAGAGCCACCAGAGCCACCAGCACACTCCGGCCCCGCAGTTGCAGGAGCCACGGCGACCTGTTGCGTCCACTGATTCGCCCTGCCATGTCCAGTGTGGTCTTGAAAATTAAGATTTGGGTTTTGGTTTTGGTTTTGGGCACTAGGTACTAGGTACAAGCCTCTCTATGTAGAAACCCGGTAAACTCGCAACCCTTGATGTTAAGGACAGAGATAGAAATAGAAAATACAGCGTCTAGTGAATTTTTAGTTCGGATTGGAGAGAGACGAGTGGACGAGAGAAGAGGGGCATGAAGATGGACAGTGGATGCAGATGAACAAGTTTAGTCCTTGAGGCCCAGGTGAGGAGGGATGTTCAATGAAGAAGGGAAAAAAAAAAAAAAAAAGAGAAGGAAAAGAAAAACGAAAAGATAAACCACCACAGCTTTTAGGAAAGAATATTTTGGGGGGGATATTCTGTTTTTTTTTTTTTTCTCACATTAATGCAGTGAATTCGTTTGATGTTAGGCCGTCTTTCCCTGTGTTTGTTTAAAAGCAATTTATTAAATTATTATTTTTTTTTAGGTCATTTTGATCGTACCCCATCCTGCTGCTGCTTGGGCTGCTGCTTAGGCTTTGGTGTCGGCTTGGAACCCTCGGCCTTCGGGGCCTGGGGAGCAGTCGTGGTCGCCGCTGCGGTGGTAACAGGGGCCGATCCATCGGCAGCAGGTGCGGGACGGCGGTAGGTCGTGTTGGGGTTCTCAAGCTTTGGCGCTTTGGGTTGACCCGTTCGGTTGCCTCCTCGGCTCTCCTTTTGTTGCTGCTGATCACCCTTCAGCTGCTGCTCATCCTTCTTCTGCTGATCCTTCTTGGGGACTTGATCTCCTCCCTTTTGTTGCTCGCCGCCCTTCTGCTGCTGCTCTGATTTGCTCTGGTCACGCTCGTACCGCGTGGCTGAGGTGCCAATGGGCTTCTTTGTCTTTTCGAGCTAGAAAAATTGAGGTTTTTTTTTTTTTAATAAACAAAAAAACAAAATAAAATAAACAAAAAAATCACCTCCTTGGGGCTCTTGCGCTGCTCGAGGGTAAACTCGGCATCGCCAATCTTGAAGGGGTTGTGCTTCAAGAGAGTTTGGACCTCCTGGGACGACATGAGCTCGGCATTGAAGAATTTCTTTTGAGAAAGGTTTCAGCGATGAAAATAAAAATTATTTTTTCCTTTTCTGTTTACCTTGTCGTGCTGCACAAAGACCTCCTTGACAGTGACGCCAAACTGGCTAAAGTGGTCCGCGATGTTCTTTTGCGAGAGACTTTTGATGTTCTCAATGCGGCCAGCATAGACCGAGTGCTCAAAGCGCTGTTTGGGATGTGACCTCTTTTTTAGCAAGCCAAATGTCGCGCTTATATTTTACAGTGGTAGACTGAGCAGTCGGTGTAGCAGCCGAGGAAGAAGCAGCGGAAGAGGCAGCTGCGGCGGACGACGACGAAGACAAAGCCGATGCCTTTTCAGAAGATGCAGAGCTGTGGCCGTGACCGTGGCCGTGGCCGTGACCATGGCCGTGATCGGCGCTGGCAGGAGTCGAGGGCTGGACATGGCTTTGCTGGGGGGCATGAGTATGGGCCTGGGGAGGAGCGGCAATGGCAGCAGGAACACTTCCCGAACCCCATGCGGCGACGGTGGGGCGGGCGGGGCGAGCACCACCGGCAACGGCGGCGCCGCTCGGCACAAGGTTGTGCGACGTAGCAGCGGCGTTGGAGGCGACTGGAGCTTGGTGCAGCTGTTGCTGGGGGACAGTGGGACGGACAGATCCAGTGGTAGCAGGAGTAGAGATGACGGGCGCGACGACCTCAGGGGCCTGAGCAGTGCTGACTACGGCAGCAGCGACAGGCGTAACGGCCTCTGCTTCAAATTCAGTCGCCTCGGGCTCTCCCTCGACGATCTTGTCAGTGGCTGCAGCAGTCTCCTGAGCCGACTCCTCGGCAGCGTTGACGTGGTTGGCAGTCTCGCCCTCGCTCGTGTCCTTTTTTTATTTATGATCAAGTTTAAGTCTATATACTTTACAAAAAAAAAAATATTTTTTTTTCTTTTTGATACCTCAACTGTGCCATCCTTGAGGAAGCGGAAAATGTCGTTGTGGACATAGTACTTGCGCTCGCCATCGGCAGCCAGGAAAAAGGTCTGGGCAAAGCGGCGGGACGGCTGCTGGGCGTTGGTGAGGACACCGAGAACCATGACGATGATGCCGTCATTGACGGAAATCTGGGCATCAACCTGGGAAATCTGAACCTTGGTCTCGGTGAAGCCGAGGTTGAGGATTTCGGTGTGGATGGCCTAATGGTCGAGTCATGGGAAGATAAGTACCGACTATTTCTTTTCTCTCTCTCCTTTTTTTTCTTTTTTTTTTTTTGGAAAGATAAGAATGAGAAGGAAAAACGCACCGTCTGACCCGAGAGGGTGTTGACCTGCTCGCACTCGTTGCCGTGGGTAAAGTTTGAGCCCTTCTTGTAGAAGCGGTGCAGGTTGGCAGGGTCCGAGTGCATAGTCACGTAGTACTGCTTGACGAAGAGATGGCCGATCTGCTCGACAGAGTAGTTGCTCACGGCGTGGGCAGGCGTGGCCATGGCAGCAGCGGTGATGGCCGAGGTGGCCGTGACGGGCGCGTCGGTGGTGACTGGCATGCTTGCTCTTTTTTTTTTTTTTTTTTTTCACTGGGGCGAACGACGGAAGGCGAGGAAAGGAGGAGGAGGACAAGGGTTTCTTTGCGACAAACAAATAAGCCTTGACGACCAAACAGTCAGAGTCCCTTTCTTTGTTGAAAGAAGTAAAGACCTATTCGGCAAAGGACGAGGGGTTAGACGGGTTGGTTGACACAGCGTAGAGACACACTGGCAAAAGGATTCAAAGGAGAGTGGCTTTGCACCAGCAGGTCCTGCAACAGGTCTACAGTCTAAACCAAGGTCTCAAAAAGAAAAGAAGAGAAAAGACCAAGCGCGACGTAGAACCGACGGGAGCACAGCACACCCTCGACCAGACGTCCTGCTTGAGACCAGGCGCCGCGAGGAAGCGAAAAAGATCACCCAATAGGTAGTAAGCAACATATTTGAGAAAAGAAAGAAAACGAGCGGTAACCAGTGCGGCGCGAGACTGAAGGGACTTTCGTAAACTCTCTTTCCCCTCCCTCTACCACGACGCTGTGTTGGCTAGCAAAGACAGGCCGAAGATCGCGCCGAACGAGAACAAATGCCAGAATTGCCTTTTGGGGACAATCTGGCAGCACCATTTTCGACAAGTGCACTCCATATGGCCACGGAAGACTCGCCAACGTCTCAACACCTGCAGCTGTCCGAGCACGAGCAGGATGAGCACGAGCACAAGCGCGAGCACGAGCATGAGGCACACTCTGAGCAAGCTTCAACGAGCTCGTCTTTGACGACGGTGACGACGACGACGGATAACAAGGCTGCTGACGACAAGGAGAAAGAGACGTAAGTTTGCGCGTCTTATTCGACTCGAACTAGTTGCGTGCAAAGTCGAAAGTCTATTAACACACATCAAAAACGCTCCCCTCCCCCCGCCTCCTCTGCTTCTTTCCGCAAAATATATATATAATATATAAAATTCTCAAAGTCGGAAAGTCTTCTTGGGTGCCCTAGCCCCTCAAACCGACGAAGGTCAGTCTGTCCTTTCCTCCTCCCCCCCCCACCCCCCCCCCCCCCACCCCCTCCTTTGCTTTCCTCCAAATAGTGGAACAGATCGAGCGAAAAGAGAAGAAGCAGAAGGAGAAGAGGAAGGAGAAGAAGAAGAAGGAGACATCCATCAGCAGAATAAGAAGAAGAACAGGGACACAGGCGTCTCCACCGTCTTTCGCTTGCTTTTTATTTTTTGTTTTTTATTTTTTATTTTATGTTTTATTGGTCCAGTCTAACCTGTCGTCGTCCACAGCTTCCATCCGCAAGTACTTTGAAAATATCGTCGGGGGACCCGTCGAGGAGGTCCTGCTGATGCGCGACTCGCTGAACCAACGCTCGCGCTGCTTTGGCTTCATCACCTTTCTCAAGACCGAGGACGTGACAAAGGCCCTCAGTATTCGCGACCACCTGATCGACGACAAGCGAATCCATATGGAGCCTGCTCGTGCCCACGGCGAAATCAACCGATCGGTCCCGCACGAGCCAGTGCCCAACAAGCTCTTTGTCGGCAACGTCGTCAAGGACGCCACAAAGGAAGAGGTCAACGATTTCTTCAGCAAGTATGGCCCCATTCTAGAGACTCTCGTGATGCAAGATCGTGAGACTGGTGAGCCACGCGGCTTCTGCTTTGTGACCTTTGAGAAAGAGGTGACCAAGTCGTGTTTTTTCCTTTCATCTAAACCTAAATAAATAAAGGAATCGATCAGCAAGGTCCTGTCTGCTGGACCGCTGTCATTCAAGGACCGTGTGGTACTGCTCGATATTTTTACGCTTTTTTTTAATTACTTTTTTGTTGTTGTTGTTTTATGCAGCTCGAGATTAAAAAAGCCATGCCAAGACGCCCAGACAACCGCGATGGCCCTCCAGGACGAGAGAGTGGATACGGCGGCGGCGGCGGTGGCGGAGGATATCGCGGCAGCTCTGGGGATGAAGGCGGTCGCAGTGGAGGCCGCGGTGGCCGCCAAGGAGGCTATGATCGCGGAGGCCGAGGTGGCTACGGTGGAGGCTACGGCGGCGGCAGCAGCTATGGCGGCGGAGGTCAAGGTGGCTACGGTGGTGGTGCAACCCAGGGAGGCTATGGCGGCGGTCATGGCGGCTATGGCGGTTATGGCGGTGGCCAAGGTGGAGGCTACGGAGGAGGAGGCTATGGCGGAGGCTATGGCGGCGGTGGCTATGGCGGTGGTGGCTACGGTGGTGGCTACGATCAAGGCGGCTATGGCGGTGCAGCCTACGGCGGCGCATACGGCGGCACAAGTGGTGGTGCTGCCAGCGGTGGCTACGGAGGCGGCGGCTATGGCGGCGGACAAGGCTACTACGACCAGCAAGCCTATGGCGCTGGCGCAGGCGCGACAGCATACGGAGGAGCGCCGGCCTATGGCGGATACGGTGCAGCTGCAGGAGGCGGCGGTGCGTACGGGCAAGCGGCAGCAGGTTACAGCTACGGTAGCTATGGCGACCCAGCCGCTGCGTACGGAGGCGCCCCGGGCGCAGGAGGCTACGCAGCACAACCCACTGGCTATGGCGCTCCGGCTGCCCCGAGCTCGCTCGCAGTATCGACGGCCAATGGTGGAGCTGGCGCAAGAGGTGCCAGTGTTGGAGGTGGAGGTGGAGGAGGTGCTTACGGAGGTCAACCGATGCGTGGCAGTCCTTCCCAGCGCGGCGCCGAGCGATACAACCCCTACCGTCGCTAGTGAATCACATGTAATAATACCATTCTTCCACTGAGACGACGAATTTACAAATTTAAGAGCTGATTTTTTAAAAGTGAATCGAGAAAGCCCTGTGCAAACTGGCTATCAGCAAACTTGTGAGCCGAGGCAGCTCGGGCTGCTGTTTGGATCCTTGTACGGTCGCCGTTGTTCAGAGCAAAGATGCGTAAGAGTGCATCCGCGTATTCTGATTTCGTCTCTGCAAGATAGCCGACGGGTTGTTCAGCACCTCCGAACGGCACGATGATGTCGGCTAGGGGCCCTCCTGAGCGGTGCGCGACCGGAATCAGCCCGGCAGCCTTAATACAAGAAAAACATGTACATAAAATAAAATAAATTAATAGAAGACAAAAAAAAAAATTTTCTTTTAACCATGTATTCGACAATGCCGATCCCAAAGTGCTCGTTCCACATCGTGTGCAGTCCAATTGTGCCCTCGGCCAGGAACCGGTGCAAAGTCTCAAAGGGAGCGTTCAGCTCGAATCGGACGTGTTTCTAGTTTGAATGATAATAAATATATTCCATTGTTTGCTAAAGTCTCCTTCGCACCTCTATGCCGAGCTCTACGGCATACGAAGCCAGCGCCTGTTGCCGCTCCGTGTCCTCGACGTGACGGCAGCCGCCAATCAGGATCAGCTGAACGCCCTGCTGTCGTAGGGCACTGTCCCGCCGAAACACCTCTGCCAGGGCCTCCAGCTGGAGCCGATGGTTCTTCTCGGGCCTGAACTGGGCAACGCTGACAATGTAGGGCTTTCGACGGGTGTTGTCCAGTGGGATCTGCCGGAGGGCATCCGTATTGCAGGGCGGGAAGACGATAGACAAGCGCGACGCGGGTACCTTCCAGATGTCGCGGATGTGGTTGCGTGTCCACGACGAGTTGACCATGACCGCGTCCGCAAACCAACCCATCCACCCATACAGCTGGGCAAACAGCCGGTAGTACACCACCTTGGCTCCACTGAGCAGTCTGCTGCGTGAGATGGCCCCGACGTTGTTGTACGCGGCCTCGCGCTGGCTCACGACCTGCAGCATATCCGAGCTGATGGTGGGGTAGTGGACATAGCAGGCAACCCTGCATCCGCCGAGGAGCTTGAAGATGGGGAAGGTGAAGGCGTAGCCCATCGAGTCTGGTATGGGGTGTGTTGGCTTCGGCTACTACCCTCACACGACAAAGCAATCATACCGATGTACACGTCTGGCACGAAGCGCACAAAGGCCTCCAGGCCCAGCACCATCGAGCCCACGCTCTGGCCCAGGAGAGTAAAGTACGGGTATCGCTTTGCCTCGACCCACGAGCGCTGCCGCAGAAACACAAAGTCCACCGCGTCGGCAGGCAGCGCAATGTTGAAGCGCTCTCTCGTGCGCGCGAGGATGTCGGCGCCGGTCGTGTCCGTGTCGCCCGTGTACACGACGATGCGCAGCTTTTGGTTGGGCTGTGCTCGTGGTGATGCTGACGTCTCATGACGGCGAAGCAGCGCATCCACCGCCGCCCAGAGCACGCGCTCGCCGCCGCCGCCGGCGTTGCAGTACGGATGGAAGAAGCCCACCACGACCGTGTCGCTGCCGTACAGGCGGCGGCGGCGCCAGCCCGTCAGCAGGCGAGCCAGCAGGGCACTCA
>Ga0302233_10002978_pt1 | contig 10222 bp, 19 predicted proteins | sample II_Palsa_N3_1_FD_193516 | JGI IMG/M metagenome (GOLD analysis project Ga0302233, IMG submission 193516) | Peat permafrost microbial communities from Stordalen Mire near Abisko, Sweden - II_Palsa_N3_1 | ecosystem: Environmental > Terrestrial > Soil > Palsa > Peat permafrost | place: Sweden...
GTATTATCTTTATTTTTTTTTTTTTCTTTTTTTTTTTTTTTTTTTTTTTGGAAAAAAAACAACAACTGAAAAGCCTTTGTTTCGCTCAGAGCAACCCGAGGCGCGTCTTCACTCGCTCCTGTTCTTCCTCGATCACCTCAAGGTGTACCACGACCCGACGGGCTCTGTCCAGATCCTCGTCGACTTTCTCGAATACGAGTACTTTGACGAGATCCGCGAGATTGAGGCGATGATCGCCAACGACGACATCACCTTCCACGCGCTCTGGTACCTGTTCAAGAAAGGCTCCAAGTACGCCTACTCCTTTGGCGAAAAGCTCATTGGCAGCACGGTCAAGAGCACCAACTATGAGCTCAACCTCTTTGGCGGCTCGTTCAGCATCGACGTAATAATTCATTCAGCGCCTTGATAAAAAAAAAACTAATCACTATTTTATTTTACTTTTTTGATTTGCTATTAGGCCGACTTTGTCACGACCAACGGGCGATCGTTTGTGATCGAGCAGCGATCCCACTCGATCGCATTCTGGGAGGGCTTGCGCAAGATTTCGTCGCTCAAGATGCGCCCGATCAACCCCGAGGAGATGGACATCCTCAATCAGCGCGGACGTACGTTCAAGGAGGTCGCCCTCGGCTGCCACTATCGCATGTACACGGGCAACATGATCTTCAACAATGGATACAGTGTCGAGCGCTTCCGTGCCACCGGCCGTGTCATGATCGACCCCTTCAACTTTGCGCGCTTCAACCCAAACAATGTCGCGCCAAACTTGCAGCCCTCCAAGAACGTCTACAGCGACGATGATGCGCTCACCGCCCCCGAGATCCCCGAGGACAAGATGTTTTGCACCCTGCCGACCATCACGGGCTTTTCCTTCACGGTCAAGCGTTGGGGCGAGGTAATGTTCTCGTTTTTATCAATTTTTTTTTTTAAACAAGCAGCAACGATTAGGTCCACCTCGACAACGTCTCCGCGATCGAGTTTGACTCGCAGGCTTTCTCGCAGCTTGTGATGGACCGCCAGCGCAAGGCCATCGTCAAGAGTCTTGTGCAAAATTCGTCCCACGCATTCACCGACATTATCGCCGGCAAGGGTGGAGGCTGCATTTTCCTTTTGCATGGTACGTGAGTCCTTGGTTTGTTTGTGTTTCTTATTTACTGTCTTCTTTTTGTGCAGGCCCTCCTGGCACGGGCAAGACCCTTACCGCCGAGGCCATCGCTGATCTGCTCAAGAAGCCGCTGTACTCTGTCACGGTCGGCGAGCTCGGCACGGCTCCAGAGATCCTCGAGGCCAAGCTACGCCAGATCCTGGAGCTCGCCCACATGTGGGATGCCGTCCTGCTGATCGACGAGGCCGATATCTTCCTCGAGCGTCGCTCCAACAGCGAGCTGCAGCGCAACGCTCTTGTTGGCATCTTCCTGCGTCTGCTCGAGTACCACCAGGGCGTGCTCTTCCTCACCTCGAACCGTGTCAAGTGCTTTGACGACGCCTTCCACTCGCGTGTCTCGATCGCCCTGCGCTATGAGGTCCTCGACAAGGAGGCCCGCCGCCAAGTCTTTGTCAATCTACTCGAGGCCGCCGGGGTCGACATCGACACGATCGACACCAACAAGATTGCACAGCACGAGCTCAACGGCCGTCAGATCAAGTCCACCATCCGCCTCGCGCAGACCCTGGCCTACAGTGAGGGCGTTCCCATCCGCCTCGAGCACCTCGAGCGCACCGTCGCCATCGCTGCCCAGTTCCAGGACGACCTTGCCTCGATCCCTGCGGACGGCCTAGGGGAGCTCGATGACGACTGACAGAATGGAGACGTTTTTTTTTTTTTTTCTTCTGTACTTTCAAGACGTTTCACCCCAAAAAATCTTCAAACTTGAACTTCACTTAATGTTTGCCAGAGGTCATCTCCTGAGGAATCGGCGCACCATCTGCGGCCTCACGGATCTTGCGGCGGACGATCGACGCAACCTCAGACGGTTTTGGCGGCGTGACCGCGGCCCAAGTGCTGCTGCCCATTGGCTTGAACATGAGCGCCGTGGACTTGTTGCGGCGGCCAAAATCGCACGGCCACCAGATCGGGCTAAGTGCCATGCCCCATGTCTTGGTATCGGTGATGCCCAGCTCGCTCATCGGCACCTCCTTGAACTCGTGAATGTCCTCGTACTTTATGTGCTTGCTCGTTGCCTGTTTTGGTGTTGTTTGTTTTATACTTGACAAACAACAACGACAACGCGGCTTGCACGTACGGTCGGAAAGTAGTACCACTTGATCTCAATCTCCTCCTCGGTCAGCTTGACATACTTGTCCTCAAAGAGGACCGCCGCGGCTGAGGACGACATCGCCGGAAAAGCAAATAACACATGACGCCACTTTTTACCTCTTGTTCCTCACCCATGCAAATCTCGTTGGTACCTTGCGCCGACGACTCGGGCGCCAGCGAGTGGGTTCTCATCGAGTTCCAGGGCGAGATCGAGAGCAACACCACAGATATGACCGGACTGCCTCTGGGGCAGTTGTCCTTTAAAGCACCGGTGCGTTTTCTTGTTTTTCAATACGTATTTGGCGCCAAAATTTCTTCAATGCAGGGCGTCCCTTTGCTGGTAATCGGACACCACAGGCTAGAGGGCAAGGAGGAGAAACTCAAGAAGCCCTTTGTGGTAACAGGAGCACATCATCCAAGCGGCCGTTGACCACTTTCAAGAATAGGTTCTACAGCAGCGACTCGACGAGGACGACGGGACCGTGACAAGCTTTGATGTCCGCACTCTCGTACGTAAAAAGCTCATTTTTTCAAAGCGACCCCAGCCGATCATCAGCACGTTGCCAAACACAGCAGGATCAAAGAGTGGCAAGCCGTTGTAGAGAACGCTTTTATTGAATTACACCTGTTTTGGATAACCCAGTATTTGTAAACAAAATAATAATATTAGAAAAAAAATACTTTCGAGTACGTACACGAAGAAGGCTGCTCGTCGCTTTCGGGAGGAGGCACATACGTTATACCGTTCTGGTCTGGACGCTGCGGTGGTCGCTCGCCAGTCTCAAGTTCCCTTTGCAGTTTCTCGGCTACCAACACACGAATGTTCGTTGAAACGGACAAAGTAGCTCTCGAGAACGTGCCATGGTTGATGTAGGTCAAGCATAGACTGCGCAGGTCGTTTCTGGCGGAGTCCTCCTTTGCACTTCGCACTGCGGCCAAAAAATGTCCCGCTGATCGACGATAAAGTTGCAGTGCAACCGCGATATTTCCCTCTTGTTCTTCGCGCTTGGCATCGTCGATCATCTTGGTTGCAATTGTCAGCTCGTCGTCCGTCCTATGCCACGCATGATAAATACCCGTACTTTTTTTTTTTTTTCATTTAAAAACAAGTACCCCATCGACGATGGCTTCCTTGTCATTGTTGGCTTCACGCGAGATGTATTGGATCGCTGCGGAGGTGGCGGACAGGTCGAGGCCGATTGCGACGCAGGGACCATCGTCAGCTTTTTTTTTTTTTTTTGAAAAAAAAATTTTTAATTTTTTTGGTTTACACTGCAAAAATATTTCAAGTACCAAAGTCTCCGCTCGCGACATGTACTGTGCACATTTTGTCTGCAGCTGCTTCACCTTGGCTTGGTCCATTTCGTCTAACGAGGTGAGCGAATCAGAGGAAAAACTTTTAATTGATTTTTAAATGGGTACATTTGCAGGCAGCCAGAAGAAGCCGACATCCTTCCCGATAGCTTTTGATTGCCTCAGTGTATGCACTTGTAGCATCCATTGTCACAGCCTGCTGCAAAAGCTTGCTCGCTTGCACCAACAAGTCCTTTCCCACTATGTGTACACACCAGTCAGAAAATTTACATTGTGCCATCATACTAGGATAGTTGTCGAGATCAATGTAGGAACAGGAGAAGAACTCTTCAAATGTCAAGCGATCAGCGGGATTGCGCGTCAGTAGCAAGGAAATCAGTGTCTTGCCATCCTCAGTGACGACTGGGTTTGCTGGTATTTGCTATTCTTGTGAGCTTAATTGTAGACCACGCAAACACACACAGTTTAAATGTTACCACAGGCTCAGCGGAAGTCAATTTGAGCAAGAGCTCATCCATGGTCCTTGAAACGAAAGGCGCGGTCCCAAAAAGCATTTCTTTCAACGCAATTGTTAGTTTCTTTCTTTTTCTTTTTTTTTAATTTAATTAGTAAAAAAAGAAAAATAATACCATAAAATATAATCCCCAAGGACCACAGGTCCACTTTCGCGTCATAGTGCGAATTGGTAAGGATCTCAGGAGCCATGTAGAGCGGCGTGCCGATTCGAGTCGAAAGGGACTTTGACTGATCCGTCTGTTGCTGGGCAAATCCAAAGTCGGCGATCTTGACGTACGACAGGCTGTCTGGATGCACGAGCAGGATATTTGCCGGCTTGAGATCGCGATGGACGAGACTGTGCTCCCAGAGAAATTTGATGCCACTACGTTGGTCCCCAAGTTTAACTGCACGTGTTTTTCGATCTGCTTGCATACCAGGCCAGCTGGCGCAAGCATTCTTGTGCTGGGCCTTCTAGCACCGTCTGCATATTGTCGATGAGCAAATAAGTACCAAGCGATGCGTACCGGATGTCGCTTCAGATAGCCTGCCAGATCTCCACCGACGCAGTATTCCATAATCAGGAACACATACAGGCTGTCCCACTTTTTTTTTTGAAGCGATCAATCAAAAACCACGACCGATGGAACAAGTTACCTGATGGTCGAGCAGCGTGACAATGTGCGGGTGCCGCAGCCGCTGCAGCAACGCGATCTCTGTCACAAGCGTGTCCGCAGATGCAGCACTCAGCGACTGCCGTTTGAACCGCTTGACGGCGACTTGCTGCTGTGTCCTCTTTTTGATGTCATCGTCATCGTTAGTCAGCCATCGTCCTGCCCGGCAACCCCTACCTCGTCAGTCGCGCGAAACACCTCGGCAAACGCACCCTTGCCGATTTGGCCATTAAGCGTGATGTGCTGCCCAGACATTCTATTTTTGTGCAAACACGGAAATGAGTCCCACGTTGCTGCTCTTCCTCCTCTCTGCCATTGCGATACTAGCACGAGGTGAGCACTTGTTGATTGCCCACTCCGTCGCTCAAAGGTTTTCTTTTCCTCTTTAGGCGCCAATATTGGTGTGTCCAACTACACACCAAATATAGCATTGCAGGGGTACACCATAACAAAGGTCTTCCCGACCACCATGCCCTTGGACGATGTCTTCATCTTTGCCGAGGCATACCCGACTGGCTACATCGAGCTCTCGGCGACCCTCGGGGTGTTCCCTGCCAACTTCACCAACACAGAGTTTCCCATCACGATAACTGGCGTTCAAGTGACGGACGGTACCCCTGTCAACCTGCATCTCTACACCAACTCGTCCGACCCCAGCTTTCAAGGATTTGACATGAACGTGACAATCTCTGTCTTTGGTACGTATGGCCGTACCTCCCGTCATTACAAAATTTGATTGTATTTAGCCACATGTGGCCTGATCGCATTCAACGGGTCCGATTGCCCAGCCGTCGGCGAATTTGTGTACTATTCGGGATCCTATCAGTAAGGCGATGCAGACTCTCTCCTGGCACTCATACACAACTTTTTCGCAGACGCCCATTCGACACATACGACGCCGTCTTCAACGTGACTGTTCTCGATGGAATAGGCTTCCAAATCTATTTTAACGCAGGCACCAGCTGCCCTTCTGAAACAAGCAACACCCTCACAACATCAAGTGCCGACTATGCCACGTTGGCCTACCTCCTCACGGGCGGTTCTGGAAGCTCGACTGAATTTGACTTTACCATTGGGATGATGCGCGTGAATGCCTCTCTTCCGTGTGAGTTCACCATGTACGCATTTGATGGCAAGAATGCCTCGCTGTCCACGCCACCGAATATGGTCTGCACCCAACCACTCGTTGCACTCACCCAGTGCAACGCGGCTGCGTTTCCTCAGTGGGAGATTATCGTACGTACATGTAGTTTTTTTTTTTTTTTGGTTTTTTTTTTAAATCTGAAATATTTATTATAGGTCATTGCCGTATGTGGTGGTGTGGGTCTCATCTTCCTTGTCGCCATCCTCTATTTCATAGTCAAGTACCGTCGGGACAAGAAATAAGTAAATGTAGTAACTATTTTTGAAATTTGGCGCGAAGTGCGCAACGCTCCCCGAGCGTTGTGTTCATACAAAAATTGTTTGCCACTGCCAATATCACTTCACCTATACGTACACATAAACACACTGGCGAGCACACAACCAGCATTTGGGGTCTATTGAGTGCCAAAACACTCGCTTCTTGCATTTTGGCGCCTAATTTTCGAAAACTGAAAGGAAAAAAAACGGCCGCAGATGGACACGCACAGGTCGCCTCTCAAGCCGGTGAACGAGAACAAGCCTGTGGCGACGACGTACGTCCGCTCGCCCATCAAGGCGGTTCGTACGACAACGACAGCTTTGCCACAGCCGCCTCTCTTGCTCAAAGAGAAAAAGTATGCAATCTTTCCCCTCCCGTTTCTCATGTCCCTCCCTCTCCAGTCTCGTCGACACGATGAAGGCACCGTCTACGCCCAAGGACAAGAGTGGCGACAAAGACTCGGACCGGGAGGAAGCGCGTCAGCTCTTTCGCAAGGCCGCGATTTACTTTCACACCGACGCAGCAGAACATGTCAAAAGCCTGCGTGACGTCCTCCAGAAGCTCGGTGCCTCCATCGAGGGCTTTTTGACTAAGACCGTCACGCTCATTATCAGCAATGGGCTCGAGGAGCTCCAGCAAAGAACCGAGCCGTACGACACACCAAACGTAAGATGGATCTGGTGTGGATATTTTTTTCAAGAAAGAAAACCCCAATAGGCCGTGCCCAGCCCGCTCCCCAACGGCCCCGAGGCCGTCGGTAGTAGTGTGTCACAGCCTCAAACTCCAACAAGGTAGCCCTCAAGTTGCAGAGGAATAAAAATAAAAATAAAAATAGTATTTTGTTTTAATTCAAATATTTTAGCCCACATATCTTGTACCCTGCAAAGAAGACCCTCGACCCTGTCGTCGTGGACGAGTTCCTGCAGCGCGCCCGCACGTTTGGGATCAAGATCTGGAGTGTTCAAAGTAGTATCTAAATCCGTCTGCTCGCATTAAAATTTCCTCTTGCTTAGCTCTCATGCAAAACATAAAGAGAACAGGCAAGTGGCCCTTCAAAGCCGACCACATGGACCTGCAGCAGTCGATCCAGCACGAGAAGACTTATGGTCTCAGCACCAACAAGGTTTGTTCTCCACAAGGAGAGGAGTTTTATTTTTCTTGTGCAGACAACCAAGGAACAAGACCGCTACTTTATCCACCCTTTCATCATGGTTGGAGACGTCGAAGGTCAATTCCGTCCCGTGCACAAGGTATGAGTATGTTTGTACTAGTCACACTTCAATCGCGTTTGCGGTAGGAATTCGTTCCAGACAAGCACGGCAACAAGACCTTGCCAAAGATCAACTACAATGCACCCCCGTCCCAGTGCATCTACCTGTCTGACAACTACTTTCGGGAGCTCGAGCGAGAGAAGGGCGGGCAGTTGTATGCCAATTTTTTTTCTATTTATGGCATTCATTTTTTTTTATTTTATTTAACCCGTGCAGGGCAAAGAAGAAGGAAAAGTTTGAGCACGTCAAGCAAAAATTCTTCAAAATGTCCCCGCCCGAGCAAATCAATGCGTGCCGGAGACTCGGACCTGTGAAGGGTTACTGTGAACACTGCAATGTGCAGTTCAACGACATCGCAGAGGTAATATCTCAAAAACGAGAGGTATTTCATAGTTAATTTCTTTCCATTCCAGCATGCCACCGCACCCAACCACATTTGGATCATCAAGGCCCCCGATCACTATGCGTCCCTTGATCAGCTCTTTGGGGAGCTGACAGACGGCGTCAGCATTGACAAGGTCGAACTGCCGTTTTTGTACACTGCCGAGGAACTCGAACAAGAGCGATCGTTCGTCATGGTAATCACAAAATTTTTTAAAAAAATGCATATTTTTTTTTTAAAAAGAAAAAAATACTAGTCGATGGACGTCGCGATAAAGGCTGAAGAAAACATAGTCGTCGTCACCAAGCACACTGAGGAAACGGCAGCCGAACACATGGAAATTTTGAGCGAAGAAGCTCGCTCGCCGATATTGTGCGGCACACCTACGGAAGGCATTCCCGTTACGCCATTCAATTTAACCAACGTGGCAAACATGCACATGTGTGCGTCGGGAGTCGCCCCTACGACTCCTGCTCCGTTCAGCGATGTCGTCTCTCCTCAGCACAGTACCAAACCAGAAATTTGTTTCCGTGCTGATGCATTCTTATCCAGACATGGTTCGCTCCTCGTCCAAGCGCAAGCATGACGATCTTGGTTTGGCAACACCAGATTCGCTTCCTCAACAGAACAAGCGTCGCCAGATGGATTGCCTCGTTGTCGGCGAAGAGGTATTGCTTGTTGCTCAGCCATGGATTCTCAAACTTTTTTGAAAAATGATTAAATAGGAAAACAGCCCTCTTCTGGCCAACATGCCACAGAAGATCCAGTTTGATGGGATCAACTCTGGACCCAACAGCGAGGTTGAGCTACCCGTCATCCTCACAGCATCGCCAAAAAAGAGTAAGTCCAATCTTTCTTCACCACCATCGTCTCCGTCCAAAGGAAAGCCCGGGTTCGGTAGCGGGAAGGCAACCTCGCTGCGTCGCAGTCCTCGCAACCGTTCGAGCACGGTCAAATCTTTTTAACAAGTCTTAATCGTTTGTTGTACATTTTCCTTCTTCTTCAATCAAAATCCCCGGGCGTGTCTGCTCGCTCAGGCGACTGGTAGATTGTGGAAGGGATCGCGGTGGCGGGATGGGCTGCTAGGTGGGCGCGCAGTTCCTGTGTCGTGACGGGGAGGTCAGGTCGGGTGATGTCCCTAGTGTACAGGTAGAGGATGGACTTTCCGATGTCGAGCATGTCGGGCAGGGTCGCGTCGTAAAACGACCACCACGGTGGCATGAGTGGGAGGGGCCGTTTGAGCGCGCGTGCGGCCAGGAGGATGACGGCGCATGCAATCACGTTGGGCTGGTAGCGTACAAAGGCATTTGTGCGGAAGCTGTCGTTCATGTAGTTCCACGCGAGCTGCACGAGCGAATCGCCGTCGCCGATGCCCAGCAGCTTGCAAAAGTTGATGACGAGCTTGTGCGGGTGCTGCACGTGCACGTTGTAGCCCAGATTCTTGAGGATGTGTTTCTCGGTCTGCACCAGCACGAGCTTCATTTCGTCGTGTTTCTACGAAAAGACGGCATAAACCAAGAGCAACAGCAAAAAGCAACAGCAACCTTACCGTGCCCACAAAGTCTAGCGGCTCGTACTTGCTTTGTTGTGTATCGGCTTGCTGGCGTGCCCATCGGAGGTAGTGTGTCGTGTTGATGATGTCGCGGGATCGCCGCGGGCACTCTTCGATCTTGGCCGCGAGGTAGAGCGATGCCATGGCCACATCCTAGTATATTTTTGAGCGGGCCGTGTTGGTGCTTTTCTTTAGTGTGTGTGTGTGTGTGTGTGCTTGCATGGACATTTACCTCGACGCCAAACTTGAGCATGGACCGGCGGTAGAAAAACCGTTGGAACAGCACCTGCCCCGTCCCAACGGCAACTTGGGGCAGCCGCAGATGCAGGCCCATCCGCTGCACCAATTCACAGCCCCACACCCGCAGGTCGTGCTCGAGTTCAGCGGAAACACCATCGCACGCCGATGGGCTCGTGAGCAGCGCAGACGTACTCGCGAGCGTGTTGGTCAGCGATAATGCCGACGACATGTGCACAATCGATGAGAATTTTACAATTCAAGAAGAAAAGTAAATGAGCCGTAGATGAGCAAGAGTTGCGATCAGAGATTGCGACAGTACAAAAAAAAGAGGTTAGTATAAATTTTTTTAATTTAAAAAAACGTACGTGGTTAGGGGACCCAGAGGTATCCCACGAGCGTGCGGGGCTTGCAGCATCCGACGTCGTATATAGATCAAAAAAAAATTTTTTTTTATTTTTTTTGGGGCGAAAAAAAAGGCGGTCGCTCGTCACCTTGCATTTTGGAAACAAAAATCCACGCGATGTTTTGAGCGGCGTTCCAGTCGCGATTCCAAGTCCCATGCAAACTGTTGGTGCAGTGTAGGGAGGTGAAATCGCTTCTGTACTTGCCGCTACGGTCGAGGGTGCGTTTGT
>Ga0302233_10002980_pt1 | contig 10219 bp, 7 predicted proteins | sample II_Palsa_N3_1_FD_193516 | JGI IMG/M metagenome (GOLD analysis project Ga0302233, IMG submission 193516) | Peat permafrost microbial communities from Stordalen Mire near Abisko, Sweden - II_Palsa_N3_1 | ecosystem: Environmental > Terrestrial > Soil > Palsa > Peat permafrost | place: Sweden...
GTAGAGTTGCGGCCTGAGCGTTTCGGCCAGCGCGTCGGCACTGGGCAGATCGTCGGCGCTTTGATTCAGGCAGGCTTGCATGATAGCCGCCGAACCGACGTTGGATGTGAGGATGATGATGGTGTTGCGGAAATCGATAGCACGCCCTTCGGCGTCGTCCATACTGCCCTTATCGAATACCTGGAAGAACATTTCCAGCACATCCGGATGGGCTTTCTCGACTTCATCCAGCAGTACTACCGAATAAGGGTTGCGCCGTACCGCTTCGGTCAGGACACCGCCTTCGCCATAACCGACATAACCCGGCGGCGAACCCTTCAGGCCCGAAACGCTATGCGCTTCCTGGTATTCGCTCATATTGATGGTGATCAGCTTGCGCTCGCCGCCATACAGAATATCGGCCAAGGCCAGTGCGGTTTCGGTTTTGCCGACGCCCGACGGGCCGACAAACATAAATACGCCACGCGGCTTATTCGGGTCTTCCAGATTGGCGCTGGCGGTGCGCACGCGCTGTGCCACAGCATCCAAGGCGTGGTCTTGACCAATCACCCGGGCGGCAAGCAAGGGCTGCAAATTCAGGACGGTCTGGATTTCGTCCTTGATCATGCGACCCAAGGGAATCCCGGTCCAGGCGGCAACGATTTCGGCCACCACATAGCGGTCGACTTGCAAAGGCACCATCGGCTTGCCTTGTTGCAAGGCTTGCAAGGCGGCAACGCGCTGCGCCAGTTGCTCGGCGGCACCGATAGGCGCGGTTTGGTTTGCCGGGTCGTCGAGCACGCTTTGCGCCTGGGCGTGCAAGGCCTGAATCTCGGCTACCAAAGTGCGCTCTTGTTCGTAGCGCTGCACGTCTTCGGCAACAGTCAGGCTATGCGCATCGCGTGTCTCGCGCAATTGCTGCAGTCTTTCCTGATGCTGCGCGCCGGTTGCGCTTTCCCGCTCCAAGGCAAGAATTTCCGCATCGAGCCGGTCGATCTCTTTGCGGGTATCTTCGATCAGCGCCGGTGTGGCGCTCTGCGCCAGCGCCACTTTGGCACACGCGGTGTCGAGTACGCTAATCGCTTTATCGGGCAATTGCCGGCCGCTGATATAACGATGCGACAAGCGCACCGCTTCGGTAATCGCTTCGTCGAGCACGCGCACATTGAAGTGACGTTCCATCAACGGCGACATGCCGCGCAGCATTGCCGCGGCCAGGGTTTCGCTGGGCTCTTCGACCTTGACGACTTGAAAACGCCGAGCCAGCGCTGCATCTTTCTCGAAGTACTTCTTATACTCGCTCCAGGTGGTGGCGGCAATTGTCCGCAGTTCGCCGCGCGCCAACGCCGGCTTCAGCAAATTGGCCGCATCGTTCTGTCCGGCCTGCCCGCCGGCACCGATGATGGTGTGCGCTTCATCGATAAACAGAATGATGGGATGCGGACTTTTTTTGACTTCATCGATCACGTTCTTCAAACGATTCTCGAACTCGCCCTTGACGCTCGCGCCAGCTTGCAACAAGCCCATATCCAATACGTGCAGGGCCACGCCGCACAGCGGCGCCGGCACATCGCGTGCGGCAATGCGCAGCGCCAAACCTTCCACTACGGCGGTTTTACCGACTCCGGCCTCCCCCGTCAGGATGGGGTTATTCTGGCGGCGACGCATCAGGATATCGATGCTTTGGCGAATTTCGGCTTCGCGCCCGATCACCGGATCGATCTTGCCCTCGGCCGCCCGTTGCGTCAGGTTGTTGGTGTAAGTGTCGAGCGCCGGGGTCTTTGACGCCGGACTGCGTCCCTGCGAGATGTCGTCCGTCACTTCGCCGCGTGCGCCATCACCCGGCTCGATGGTAGCCGTCGCCTCATGCGAGCCTCGGGTAATCGTATCGAAGTTATGCTTTAAGTCATTGACACGCACGGCCGCAAACAAAGGCGAAATACGCTGTGCAAATTGCGCCAGGTCCGGTCCTGTCAAGAATGCCAGCAACAGATGGCCCGAACGAATTCGGCCCAGCTGCGAGTCTAGCGAGGCAATCAGCCAAGCTTGTTCGAATAGGGCAATCAGATGCTGCGAAAATACCGGCGTCCGCGTGTTGCCGGTTTTAAGTTGACCCAGTTCATGTTCAAGGTCGGCGCGTAGTGTGTCGCGCTGAATCTCGCTGGCACGCAGCACACACGAAACGTCGCTTTTGGCGTCGTCAAGCAAGGCGATAAATAAGTGTTCGAGATCGACTTCATAATTGCCGCGTGACAAACACGCGCTTGCAGCACGTTCAGCCGCTTGCCGGCATGCCGGATTGAGTTTTGTGATCAGGGTTTTTAGCGGTGTGCTCATGGCTGTTTCAATGAATGACGTGCAGTTCATAACGGGAATCGGTGCGATCGATGGCGGAATCGCGAGTGCTCAGAAAAGCATCCCAGCCCAAGCGCGCGCCCGCGCTCAGTTGACTGGCTCCGACATGTTCGCGGCGCAAAATCAGTACCACTTCATATTCCAGCGTAACGCCGGCCAGCACGGTCAACATGCGTTCCAGCGCACGAGCGCGTTCCGCACCTGGCAGAAACATTTCGTAGTCGGCTTTTGACAGTGGGCCCACCAGCAGACGGGCGCGCATATCGCGTTGCCAGATGCGCGCACCCGCCAGCGCGGTCGCACCCAGCGTCGCGTTGACGCCGCCCAACGTGGTCAATTGATCACCGGGCACGTCGTACCATTTACCGACAAATTGCTGGACCACAACCGGTACGGCGAAGTAATCGCTGAGTGCATTCTGCAAAAATGCCGCGGAGATCGGTTTATGGCGCGCGGCAGTTGCATAACCCGCCAGCGATTCGTCATGTAAAGCGCCCAACCCGGCATGCAGATCGCCACGGCTTTTCGCATCGCCGATACCGGCCAACGACAACAGCAGCGGTAAGTAGCGCTCATCGCGATCTGTTTCGTACTGGAACGGCAGCCGGTATTTTTTCCAGGCTGCATAAAACAGCGCGGTCGCCCGATTCGAGAAGATATCGAAGAATTCGCGTGCGGCCCGGTCGCGCTTCGCATACTCCCGCTCGGCAATCTGCTCGGTATAGTGCAGCGGCAAAGCGCCTTGCCCACCCAGCAAACCAAAGAATGCCGGGGTAATGTGTATTTTATCGAGGCTGCCGTCGGCAATCGCCGCCGCCCGGTCAATCGCTTCCAGCAGCTTGGCACCATCGCCGCTATGCGCGTCGAGAGCGTGAATTTCGCTCGGAGGAAAAGCCATCGACAGCGTATTTCTAAACGACAGACATTGCGCGACCACATCTTCGGCGCGCATATCTTTCTGACGCGAAAACCAAATTTCAAGCAAGCGTACCGCTTGAAAAAATCCAAAGCGATAGGGCTCGTCGAGCAGACGTCCGATTACACCAGGACCGATTCGCCGCTGCGGGGTTTGCATCGGGTAATCTCCTGGTTGGTACGCTTCGATAAAATCACCAATTGAATAAAACTATTCAGGTGTACATACAAGCCAAAGAATCGATCCATCACATTGATAAATCCGCTCAGGCTGGTCCCGACGAAATGCTCTTCGTCCAACGTCAAAGTAATTTCGATACCGCGCACAAAGGTCGCAAACGGCTTGCCGGCCAGCCACTGCACCACGGGGCGATGATCGAGCGCCACAATGCCGTCGATATGCCGGCCCGATACCGCCGTCCGCGGCAAATCGTAGATCCTCAGCATTTCCTTGAGCGTCGACAAGCCGCTTTGCGCTAGTGAGACATGGTTCAAGGCCAGGTGCGAAATCAAACGCCAATGCATCGAGCGGCCACGTTCGAAGCGCACGCTGGGCGTCGGTCTGCGCAGCATGTAGATATCGCCCACTAGTCCGTTGCCGCTTAAAAACAGATCGCCCTCCGGCAAACCGAAAGCTAGATCCGCTGGCAGATCGCGATTGGTACAGGTCAGATCCAGGCTTAAAGTATCGGTCTGCGGTTCAACCGCATCGAAATCGATATCGACAATGGAAATCTCGGTCTCATAACCCGGGCTCTTCTGGGCCACCCATTCGTCGCGCCTGGCCAACCAGTAATGCCCGGCTTGCTGAGTGGCCTCGCCATGGCGCAATGAGTAGAAGGGACGAAATTCGACCAGCGACTCGCCCGCGGCGGTTTTCCTGACCATGTGTACCGAATCGATCGAATACACCTCGTAGGCAAACGCACGACGTGAATCCGGCACCACCGGATAGGCAACCGTGGTATGACTGACGCGGATCGGCTCGCCGTGCAGTTTGAAGAGGTTAACCACCGGCGTACAAAACAGGCGCAGATTCGCAGCAGACAGCGAGTTCAGCAAACGTCCAGCCTGCGAATTACCGCGCACGCCTTTCAGGACCGCATGCACGGTCAAGCGCCGGCTGCGCCCTGCTTTCTGGGCAAGCGCTTTAACATCGAGATCGAAGAAATTGAATTTCTCGGGAAACGCGAAATATTCGGTCAAGAGGCGGTATGCAGGATGCGATTTCGCCGGGTAATCGATTAAATTATCATCGCTCTCGAAACCCGCCTGCCTAATCGGCGACTCCGCCAACGGTAGCCAACGCCCGCCCTGCTCCGCTTCCACGTAAGTCGCCACCGTGCTGAGGAACAAGCAATCGGACAAGGCTGCCAGAAATGATTGCTCACCCTGCAAATGCACGCGCAATGTCGATAGCGGGAAGGTGGCGAAATCGAATTGCGCGGAGGTCAACTCCAGCGTGATCGATAACACTCCGGTAGCCGTCGCGGGCAACACTGTCGCCGCAGGCGCCGATGCTACCGGAAGATATTTGGCAGTACTGATACGTACAGGAGCGAGGACAACGTCATACGCCGTGCGAAACAAGCATTCGCCTTCGCGTATCAAATTGGATTTCAATTCCGTGCCGCGCGCAATCGTGGCTGGCGCGGTCAACTGGCTAACGGTCGGCGCTGCTTCGAATTGCGCAATCGAACACGATGGAAACGGCCGCAGGTAGTGCGGGTACAGCACTTCAAAAAGTGCTTCGGTAAATTCGGGGTAATCGTCGTCGAGCTTTTTGTTGATTCTCGCGCCCAGCAGGGCGAACGATTGAATCATGCGCTCGACATGCGGATCGTCGGTATGTTCGCCCGACATCGCCAGACGTGCGGCGATTTTTGGGTAGCGTTCGGCGAAATCACCTGAGTAGCGACGCAGGAACGATAATTCACGCTCGTAATACGGGAGCAGTTCTTCCATTTTTTTATTCGCAGATCACTGCTGCGCCTCTTGCTGCTGCCGCGCTCAAAGTTTTGCGCGCGTACGAGTCACCGAATACTGGAGCGTCGACGGCTGTAACATCGCGTCAAAACTGACCGGCTCTTCTGCCGGATGAACAATCAGTAGCGCCGCAATCGCAAAATTCAAAGCGTTGGTCGAGCGGCCGCTTAACTCAAGCGTGACGGTGACGTTCTGCAACCTCGGTTCATGCCGTTCAATCGCTTGCTGAATCGATCTGCAAATAAAAGTGCGATCGTAATGACTCGCGAGACTCAGCCCGGCGAAGTCATTCAAGCCATAGGTCAGTACCGAGCGCTGGCACTCCGGCAAAGCCGCGAGATCGTCTTCCATAAACACAATGCGTGTGTTTAGGATCGCTTCCACATCGCGCGCCACGGTAGCCTTCAATTCATCGAGCGAAAGATGTCTTAGCGCCACGGCCGCGGGCTTGCGCGGTTCGTCGTCGAACAATTTATCGAAAAAACTAGGTTCGAAGCGCTTCATCAATGCCTTAAAAAACGAATCGCGAAAAAAAACGAACCGCGGCGTATCCGCCGCGGCCCGCTGGTCTCGCTACAACTTAAACGGCGTACGTTTTGTCGTTTTTCGTGAGACTCCATGCACCTTGAGCGTTACCGCCCTGGTTGCCGCCAATCTTTTGTTGCGTGTATTTCCACTGCACAGCCGCGTATTTCAGCGTGAACTCTTCGCTCGGCAGGCCTTCACCCACCACCGACGGCGTCACGCTGGACAGAATCACGTTCTTCAACTTGATTTCCATATACTTGATGCGCTTACCTTCGCCATCCGAGCGCATAAAGTCGATGGTCACTTCGTCAAACGTGGTGCCGCCCGATGCGTGCTGATACAGCAAAGGACTTACGACATCCATATCTTTCGTGAACACCATATCTTCGTGTTCGCAACGTTCCGAAGTCAAACCACCTGCTGTCGAAGCAGTCGCCGAACGCGGTTGGGTAATCGCGTGCGACCAGGAAGAGACTTCGACCCAATTCTGATGATCTTTATCGGCAGACTCGCCGGTGATTGCCGGGCTACCAAACTTAAGGTAAATATCCTTCATGACCCACAACTCCTTACCAATTTAGAGAATGTTTTTGTTTTAGTGCAGCGAGGTCAGCCACCCAGACTGCGTTACAACCTTACGAATTTACGGATTTGGGCAGATCCGCAACGAGTCTCAAGGAAATCGATAACTCATCCAGCTGGAAATGCGGCCGTAAAAAAGCAACCGAGCGATAAGAACCTGGCTTGCCCGGAATTTCGGAAACTTGAATCGACGCTTCTCGCAACGGAAATTGAGCTTTCTGCTCTTGGGTTGCGTTGTCGTCGAGCAGCACGTACTGAGAAATCCAACGGTTCAGGAATACTTCGACGTTTTGCGCCGAAGCAAAACTGCCGATCTTGTCGCGCATCATGGCTTTCAGGTAATGCGCCACGCGCGATACCGAAAAGATATATTGCAGTTGAGCTGACAGCACTGCGTTAGCGTTGGCGCTATCGGTGTTGTATTTCTTCGGCTTTTGCACCGACTGCGCCGCAAAAAATGCTGCGTAGTCCGAATTCTTGCAATGCACCAACGGAATAAAACCGTGATCGCTCAACTCTTTTTCGCGCCGATCGGTGATCGCAATTTCGGTCGGGCACTTCAAGGCGACTTCGCCGTCGTCGGTTTTAAACGTATGGGTCGGCAAATCTTCAACCAGGCCGCCACCTTCAACACCGCGAATCGCCGCACACCAGCCGAAATCATCAAACGCTGCCGTCAAGCGCGCGCCGAATGCCCAGGCGGCGTTACACCACAGATACTTGCTGTGGTCGGTGCCGTCGACATCTTCGACAAAGTTGAAGCTCTCGGCAATTGCCCCATCTTTCGGGTTAAACGGCAAACGCCCCAGAAAGCGCGGCAAGGTAAGGCCGACATAACGTGAATCTTCTGAATCGCGGAACGACTTCCATTTCGCATATTCGACCGTATCGAACACCTTACCGAGATCGCGGGGACGCCCGAGATCGGCGAAGGTTTCGAGACCCAACAACTCGGGCGACGAGGAGGCGATAAACGGCGCATGCGCCGCCGCCGCGATATGCCCCATCTGCTCGATAAAATAAATATCCTCGGGCTGACGTGTAATCTCGAAGTCACCGATCAAGGTACCGAACGGCGCGCCACCGAAGGTGCCGAATTCTTCTTCGTAGACTTTCTTGAAGAGCGCGCTTTGATCGAATTCGATCGACGTTTTGAAATCACGAATCAGGTCGCGCTTGGTCGCGTTCAAAGCACGGATTTTGATCGTGGAGCCGGTGTTGCTCTCCTTGACCAGATAGTGCAAACCACGCCAGGTGCTCTCGAGCTTTTGAAACGCCTCAGCGTGCATCACGGCACTCAGCTGCGCGGAGATCAATTCATCAAGCTCGGCAACACGCGCGTCGATGGTGGCCGACAAATTATCGGAAACCACCACCGTGCCGCCCAGAACCTGTTTGACCAACTCACCGATCAAATCCTTGGCTCGCGCATGCTCGGATTCCGATTTCGCCACCTTGCTCTTATCGACGATTTCATCCAGCAAGGACGGCCCGGTAGGCGTCTCATAGTTGGCAACAGCTGCTAGCCCATGGGTCGTTTGGCTCATTTCACACCATCCTTGTCCGACTCGTCGACTGCAGCACTCCGCCCTTGAGCAGCTAATGTCTGCAATTGCTGGGTGTTGGTCAAAACTTCGCTCAACAAATCTTCCAGCTTGTCATTTCCAGCCATTTTGTTGCGCAGGTCGGCAAGTTTGGAACGCGCTTCAAGCAACAAACGCAGCGGCTCCACGTTCTTGACAACGGAGTCGGGATCGAAATCTTCAATCGACGTAAACCGCAGGTCGACCGCAAATTTTCCACCGTCCTCGCTCAAGCGATTCTCGACTTGGAATGCGGCACGCGGCTCAATGCCTTTCATCACATCGTCGAAGTTATCGCGATCGATATTAATAAACTTGCGCTCCCGCAGCTTCGGCTGCTCGACTTCGGACTGTCCCGCCAGATCGCCGATGACGCCGACTACGAAAGGCAGCTCCTTGACTTCGATGGCGTCGCCGAGCTCCACCTCATAAGTCAGCTGCACGCGCGGTGGGCGCACTTTCTGCAAGCGTTTTTGAATACTTTCTTTCTTGGCCATCGTCGATTCCTCGGGACTTACTTGCGCAACGAGCTAAATGGATCTGAAGCGCCACTGCTCTTGCCGGCTTTCGCCGACGACGCACTGCTTGCCGCAGCTACAGGCGCAGGCGCGGCAACACTCGATGCAGCGGTGGCGGCGCTACCGGAAGCTGCGACCGGGGCGACGACATGATGCACAATGCGGCGCTTTTTCTTGGCGGCAGCGGCGGCAGCTGCTGCTTTTTGCTGCTCTTCAGCGGCTTCCTCAGGGAACAAGGTCGCTTCACCCAAGGTGTCACGCAATTGTTTAGCCAGGGTCTGCGCATCCGTAGTCGCATCGCCGGTCAATGCTTCGTCCTGACGCAACTCGCCCAGCGATTGCGTTGCGACTCGCAAACCGCTCACGACCAAAACGCTCTTGGCCTGACGATCGCTCTGATCGCGCTGCAAGGCTTCCTGCGCTGCGACAATAGCTTGGCCATAGTGATTTTGCGCGAACTGAATTTGTGCAATCCTGGACCACGGTTCCTCGCGCGTCGGGTCGTCTTTTGCCAACTGCTGATACAGCGGAATGGCACGGTCGTTATCGCCGCCCTTCCATACTGCGTCGGCCGCAGCGAGATTCTTGTTGAAGGTTTCCGGTACCGCGGCAGCGGAATTATCTTGCGTTGCACACCCGGCGATCACTCCACAGGCAGCCACTACCGTAGCAAGTCTTACCAAATAACATCTTTTCATCGTTCTTTACCAAATCAGCGGGGGATTTATAAAATCTGGACTAACACTTTTGCAGCTCAGAAAACGTGTTGTATAGTACCGACCTATTTTAGATAGTTCAACCCGGCATCAAGAAAGTCGCGAAATAAATGAAATTACCACTTAAATTTATTACATTTAGCCATCCTAAAGCTTTCATATAGCTTTCATATTTGGCGCTACAGCGTCTTTTGTAGCATGATCGCAGCATCGTCAGGGCCCTTTCGCAGCCCTTACTTGAAGTGCGCCATCTCGATTTAAAATTCGTCATTTAAATTTGAGACAGAAATGTTAAATTTTATGAGATAAAAATTAAAACTTTTATCTCATAAATTGAAATGTGTTTATTTTAAGATTGAGTCGATTACTTTGTTTTTTTCAAAGCACGTATGCTAACTGCGGCTAAATTCATTAAGCCCGGCTTTAAAACCCGGGTATTGACTATCATGAAATTCCGATTTCCGTCGTGGCTTATCTCCACTTGCCTGCTGGCAGCCTTGGGCGGCTGCGCAGCGGGCGTAGGTGTCCTGGGAACGGTTGCCAGCAGCGCCCTGCAAGCCTACGGAATTGGTAAGCCGGACCTCCCGGATTCGCAGAAACCCCCGCGGGAGATAGGTTTGACGCTATACGCCGCGCCCAATCTAAACGCGGCCAACGATCAGCACCCATTTGCGATGGTGGTCAAGCTGTACGCCTTGAAAGACCCGACCTCTTTCCTGCAAGCGTCCTCGGATATATTTTCCGACCCCGATAAAGAGAAAAGCACGTTGGGGTCCGACCTAATAAACGAGCGCGAGATAACGTTAATTCCCGGTCAGCGCTACAACGTCAAGGAAAAAGTCTCTCATGAAGCTACCGCATTTGGGGTAGTGGCCATGTTTCGCGACCCCGCAGCGCAGCGCTGGAAATTCGCTTTCGACGCGGCGAAATCCGAAAAATCCGGTATTATCGTTGGCCTGCATAGTTGCGCGATGACCGTTACCAGCGGCACCGTAATTCCAGCACAGCAAGGCTTACCAGATCCGGCCCTCAATTTACTTTCCTCGGTCAGCTGCGG
>Ga0302233_10002984_pt1 | contig 10204 bp, 10 predicted proteins | sample II_Palsa_N3_1_FD_193516 | JGI IMG/M metagenome (GOLD analysis project Ga0302233, IMG submission 193516) | Peat permafrost microbial communities from Stordalen Mire near Abisko, Sweden - II_Palsa_N3_1 | ecosystem: Environmental > Terrestrial > Soil > Palsa > Peat permafrost | place: Sweden...
CTCAACGGCTTCCGTTTGCTTGCCGGTCTGCTCAAACCGATGCTGCCCGCCACGGTGGCTGCCGCTGAACAGTTCCTCGCCGCGCCGATCAGCAGCTTCGACGATGCGCGACGTACTCTTTTTGGCCAGACCATCCAGCCGTTCGAATCGTTGCTCGGCCGCATTGATCCCAAGCACGTCGAGGCGATGGTCGAGGCATCAAAGGAGTCGCTAGGCACATCCAGCGAACCTGTCGTCGCGCCAGTAAAGGCAGCGTCCATCAAAAAGCCCAAGGAATCCAGCAAGCCCATAAGCGATAGCAAGCCAGCCACCGGCGATACCGCCGCTGCGACGTCCACTATTTCCATCGACGACTTCGCCAAACTCGATCTGCGCATCGGCAAGGTCACCGCCTGCGAATTCGTGGACGGGTCAGACAAGCTGCTGCGCTTCGAACTGGACGCCGGCACGCTGGGGACACGGCAGATCTTCTCCGGCATTCGTGCCGCCTACGCCGAACCGGAAAAGCTCGTCGGCCGCAATGTGGTGTTCATCGCCAACCTCGCCCCGCGCAAGATGCGCTTCGGCCTGTCCGAGGGAATGATTCTTTCGGCAGGTGATGGTGGCAGCAATCTGTTTCTGCTTGATGCCGATCAGGGTGCGGCGCCGGGTGCTGCCGTTCGCTGATCGCCTATTGACCTGAAAACCCGGCAGCTTCGGAAGCCGCCGGGTTTTTAGAGCCCGTACGAAATCAGGCTGGGGCAGCAAACGTACCCGGGCTTTTCTCGGTACCTGTCCACTGTGCCGTGCGCTGCCGACTGGCTTCCGACAATGCCTTGTGGACACCATTGGCGTCGTAATCCTTGCAGTAGACGGGGGTGCCGGGCTGCTGGCGCCACGACTCGTCGAGACCACCTGCATCGATGGCATCAAAACCCAATTGCTCAACCAGCTTCAGCACGGCGGCCTTGCCAGCGGCTTGGTCGCTAGCGACGGGCAGAGCGACTCGTCCAGGCGTGCCAGACGGCGATCCTTTTTCACCCAAACTCTTCGCATAAATATTGTTGAACGCCTTGATCACCGGGCGACCAAGCTGCTGCTCGACCCAGCGACTTTCCAGCAGTCCACCCTCGATACCCTCGATACGGCCATCGCGCTCACGCGGATAGTAATTACCGGTATCTATCACCACGACGTTGTCAGGCACACCTGTGAAAAGATCCTTCGGCAGTTCCGGGATTCTTGCCTGCTGGATGGTCACCACTACAACGTCGCCCGCACGCGCTGCTTCGTGCGCAGTCACGGCGGTAGCGCCGGTCTTTGCTACCACGTCTGCCAGCGACTGGGGCCCGCGGGAGTTGGCAATAAATACCTGATGACCCAGCTCAGTAAAACGACGAGCCAGCGTTCCGCCGATTTGTCCCGCACCAATAATGCCTATTTTCATCATCATTCCTCGTATTGCGAAGGGTCTATGCAATACATGCGGCGATCGCTGTGCAATTCAACCGGCATCGAAGCAGAGCACACATCGCTACAATGCGACAGTGAACATCGATCCCTCTTCCAGTCCGCTCGCCGGCCGCATCGACGCGATCCTGCCGCAGACGCAATGCGAACAATGCGGGTATCACGGCTGCCTGCCGTATGCCGAGGCGATAGCGCGTGGTGAGGCGCCAATCAATCAGTGCCCTCCCGGCGGGTCTGCCGGTATCGAGAAGCTTGCGGCGCTATTGAATCGACCGGTGTTACCGCTTAACCACGATCATGGTGTCGAAAAGCCGCGCACGCTGGCACGCATTGTCGAGGCCGACTGCATTGGCTGCACCAAATGCATCCAGGTCTGCCCAGTCGATGCGATTGTCGGCGCATCCAAGTTGATGCATACCGTGATTGCCGACGACTGCACCGGCTGCGAACTGTGTGTACCTGCCTGCCCGGTTGACTGCATCGTGCTGCTGCCGATGCCGGCTGCACAGATCGATACCCCCCATGCTGATGCGGCACGCGAACACTTCAACCGGCGTGAGGCTCGGTTGGAGCATCAGCGTCTGCAGCGTGATGCCGAACTTGCTGCGCATAAGGCTGCAGTGGCCGAGAATGCCGTGCAACGCAATCCCGTGCTGGAAGCGCTCGCCCGCGCCAAGGCCAAACAGCAGACACCCAAATCGTGAAATTCCCATCATGAAGCGTGCCGACGTCATCGAGCTGTTCACGCGCCTGCGCGAACTCAATCCACATCCAACCACCGAACTTGTATACACCACGCCATTCGAACTGCTGGTCGCCGTGGTGTTGTCGGCGCAAGCAACCGATGTGGGCGTCAACAAGGCCACGAAGAAACTCTACCCAGTGGCCAACACGCCGCAGGCGATTCTTGATTTAGGCGAAGACGGCCTCAAGCGATACATCAGCAGCATCGGCCTGTTCAATGCGAAAGCCAAAAACGTTATCGCGCTCTGCAGGCTGTTGATCGAACACCATGCTGGCGAAGTGCCACACAACCGTGAGGCGTTGGAAGCGCTGCCCGGCGTCGGCCGCAAGACGGCCAACGTCGTGCTCAACACGGCCTTCGGCGAACCGACCATGGCGGTCGATACGCATATCTTCCGCGTCTCCAACCGCACCGGATTGGCCCCCGGCAAGGACGTGCGCGCCGTCGAGGACAAGCTGGTCAAGGTGATTCCTGACGAGTTCAAGATGGACGCTCACCACTGGCTGATCCTGCATGGCCGCTATGTGTGCAAGGCGCGCAAGCCGGACTGTCCGCAGTGCGCGATTCGGGATCTGTGCCGTTACAAGGACAAGACTACCGCTTGATGGCATCAGGCCGGCAGTTGCGCCCGTTCCAGCGCCGCGATATGGCGTTCCAGTCGCGGTCCCAGATAGCAATGCGAGCCGCACGCCAAGAGGCCAGCTTCGCCGAAATGACGCAGGTACCATGCCGGTGCGCGTGAGACGAAGCCATGATGATCGCCAGCCACATCGTCGCGATTGGTAAACACTTCCAGAAAAGCGATGCCTTCGAGCATCTCGCTGATGCCATGGAGGCCTGCCCGGATTTCCGCCGGCTTCAGATAATGCAACACGTCGGTGCAGACGATCAGATCGAAGCGTGTATCGAAGCGCAATTGTTCAAGCTGACCGAAGCGCGCGAGGCCGATATTGCGGCTACGGCCGTATCGCGCAACGGCATACTCGCTGGCATCGAGCCCGCGATATGCAATGCCGGGCCGCAATGCCCGTAGCGGCGCGCGCCAAGTCCCTTCGCCACAACCGACATCAAGCACGTTGCGCAGCGTTCGCCCAAGGTAGTACTCGGCATGTGCGACCACCATCGCGACCTTGCGCTTCAATTCGGCCGGTGAGCCCACTGCGTGTTTCGGATCGCGATACCACTTGTCGAAATAATCGCGGTCATAGGTCTTCGGCATAGCCAGCTCTTGAATAATGAAGGGCAAATAGCAAGGTTTGATTCAATCCCCATACTAGCGAATAGCGACGGCGTCACCTCGCGTATGCGCCTTGCTTGGGAGTATCGGCGTGAATAGTACTTGAGGAGTTTGTCATGCCCATGGTCCGTTTTCGTCTGATCGGCAACCGTGCCGACGCTGACTCGATCATTGCCGCACTGCACGGCATCAACAACGTCGAACACATTGAAGAAGTGGATGACTTGATGCCGATGATGCGCGACGACTCCAGCTCTAGCGAGTCGGTAAGCGACAGCGAAGGTCAGATCTATTGCATCGAAGTGGATACGCCAAATGACCAGGTCGCCGATACCGTACGCGGCAGCGCGGAAGCGGTTGCCTACGAATTGGAAGCCGGTATCGAGTTCGTCGACGAGTTCTGACACGCAGCCGACCCGCACGCAAGTTCTCACGAAAAGAGACCGCATCATTTCGCAGCTAGCTTCCAGGGATGACCCGCGCCAAGGCGTTAGGTGAATCAAACCCAACGCGCCGCCCCCATGATTGATTCCCGCGTCAGCCTATCGCGACACCCATACGTTGATAACTGGACAAGTCGCCACCGGGCGGCTTCCCGAACGGCGCGTGGGAATCCAGCAATGCTCGCAAAAACTGTCATTCAACTGCAAAAATCGGCGCCCGCACTGATCATCGCTGTAACTTGCGCTTTGGCTGCAACGCCTGCGCTCGCAACCGATAAGCCACTTAGCCGTGACGATATCGCCTGGCTGCAGCGGGTAGGGTTTGGTATCGACTCCGTCGAATTGTCAGATTATCGAAAGCTTGGCCGCGTACGGTTTCTCGATGAGCAACTCGCTGACCATGTTGGCGACACGCTGCCGCCCGACATCGCCGCGATGATCAAAAGCTACGAGGCCATCAATACGCCGCTCACCGAGCTGGCCGCGCAGTTCCGCGACAGCCGACAAAGCATTCAGGCGATGCCCGACGGTGACGCCAAGATCGCCGCAAAAAAAGCACTACGAGTGCATGGCCGTCAGTTGGCCATGGAGGCGCAGCAGACCGAATTGCTGCGTGCCATTTATGGAACCGACCAGCTGAAGGAACAAATGGTATGGTTCTGGCTCAACCATTTCAGCGTGTATGCGGCCAAGGGGGGCGTGCACGTAGGCGCGGCGGATTACGAGGAAAATGTGATTCGCCCGCACGCGCTGGGCAAGTTCCGCGACCTTCTCCTGGCCACCCTGGAAAGCCCGGCCATGCTGCAGTTTCTCGACAACGCGAAAAACGTCAAAGGCAAGACCAACGAAAATTACGCACGCGAACTGATGGAACTGCACACACTGGGCGTCGGCTCGGGCTATTCGCAGCAGGACGTGCAGCAGCTGGCGCTGATCCTCACCGGTGCGGGATTGGCACTCGGCAAGGGGAATGGCATGGACGGAGGATTCTTTCATCACCAGCCGCCCGGCGTGGTTCGCAACGGTCTGTTCGTCTTCAATCCCAACAAACACGATTTCAGCGACAAGGTTTTTCTTGGCCATAGCATCAAGGGCAGCGGTGCTGACGAAATCGCGCAGGCAGTCGACCTGATCGTGCAGCAACCCGCTTGCGCCACGTTCGTCTCCCAGCAGATCGCGCAGTACTTCGTCGCTGACAAGCCGCCCCCAGCCTTGGTCAATGCGATGGCAAAGACTTTCCGCCGCACCGATGGCGATATCGCCTCCGTACTGCGCACGATGTTTCTATCCAACGAACTCACTGCCCGCGTCAGTTATTCGAACGAGCCGAGAAAGTTCAAGGACCCGACCCAGTTCCTGGTTTCCGCGATGCGATTTGCCTACGATGGTCAGCCGATTACCAATGCGCAGCCGCTAGTAAACTGGCTCAACCAGATGGGCGAGCCGGTATTCGGCCGCATCACACCCGATGGCTGGCCGCTGGACGGCAGCAGCTGGTCGAGCTCCGGCCAGATGGCCAAACGCTTTGATGTGGCACGCATGATTGGTAGCGGCAAAAACAGATTGTTTGCCAGCGGCGACGGGCCGCCGCTGCACGTCGATCCGCCGACGATGAACAATGCCATCTACCAGCAGACCATCGAACCTGACTTGTCATCGGCTGCTCGTACCGCGCTGAGCAAGGCGGCCTCACCGGCAGAATGGAATACGTTTTTGCTGTCGTCGCCGGACTTTAACTACCGATGACTCACATCCAATGATTCACATCAATAACTCTGCTTTCATCAGCAAAGACCAACTCAGCTGAGGTGTCTATGAACCGTCGCGAATTCCTGCTTGCCGCCGCCAGTGCTGCCGTGGCCGTCCCGACGCTGTCTTTTTCCGGCAAGCTGTTTGCCGCGCCAGCCAGCTCGCAGCGCTTTCTATTCGTTTTTCTGCGCGGCGGCTACGACTGCAACAATCTGCTGGTGCCTTACAGCAGCGATTTCTACTACGAGTCACGCCCGACCCTGGCAATCGCCCGCCCCGACGCCAACAACCCAAACAGCGCCATTGCGCTGGACTCGAACTGGGGCCTCAATCCCGTGTTGCGCGATTCGATCTACCCGCTGTGGCAACGCAAGCAGATTGCTTTCGTGCCGTTTGCCGGCACCGATGATTTGTCGCGCAGCCATTTCGAGACACAGGACAACATAGAACGCGGTCAGGCCATGGGAGCGACCGGCAACTATCGTTCCGGCTTTCTCGCGCGTCTGTCCGGTCAGCTGCATAGCGTACCCACCATCGCCTTTACCAACGATCTACCGCTGAGCCTGCAGGGTTCGGACAAGGACGTGCCGAATATCTCGCTGCGGGGCAATACCAACTCGTCATTTGACGCGCGGCAGTCGGCGATTCTCACCGACATGTATCGCGGCACGCCGCTGGCATCTGCCACAGCCGATGGCCTGGAACTGCGCAAGACAGTATCAAAAGATCTGCAAGATGAAATGGCCAAGGCCAGCCGCGGCGCACCAAACGCGAGCAATTTCGCCAACGAGACACGACGTATCGCCACCTTGATGCGTGATCAATACCGGCTTGGCTTCGTCGATGTTGGTGGCTGGGATACCCACGTCAATCAAGGCAGCGTCACCGGCGGACTGGCCAACAATCTGAAGAATCTTGGCGAGGGCCTGGCCGCTTACGCCGACGCCCTGGGCGACGAATGGAACAACACCACGGTGGTGGTCGTGTCTGAATTCGGCCGTACCTTCCGCGAGAACGGCGACAAGGGCACCGACCACGGCCACGGTACCGTGCACTGGGTGCTCGGCGGCAAGGTCAAAGGTGGCCGCATCGCCGGCGAACAAATTGCGGTGAACCAGCAGAACCTGCTGCAAAATCGCGACTACCAAGTGCTGAACAACTATCGTGACGTGCTGGCCGGCCTGCTGGGTCGCGTCTGGGGGCTGCAAGGTAATCGCATGCAAGCGGTATTTCCTCAGGCAAAGCCGCGCGATCTGCAGCTAGTCTGAGCGCATGATGGGGCAGCACATCGATATTGCCGGCTCGAGCTTAGTGGATTTCAAGGAAACGCCCTGCATGCGCCCTGTTCAATTTACTGTTTCGAAGAATCACCTACTGCGCGGCCTGCATCTCTTCGCTTGCGCCTCGCTGTTGATGACACCGCTATTGGTCAACGCACGAAGCAGCGCTCCGCTGAAACCCGATGACATCAACTGGCTGCGCCGCGATGGGTTCGGACTCGACACGGCTAGCGTGATGCGTTATCGCGAACTCGGTCGCGGCGGTCTGCTCGACGCACAACTCTCCGATCGCATCAACGATCCGCTACCGCCTGCCATCGCGTCGCTGATCAACGGTTATCAGGCGATCGCCACGCCGCCACAGCAGTTGCTGATGGAACTGGATGCGGCGCAGCAGCACATCAAGACGATACCGGATGGCCCCGATCAGGTTGCCGCGAAAAAAAGCCTGCAGGACCTGGTCAACCAGCTGCAACAGCAGGCCGAGCAAGCTGAAATGCTGCAAGCGGTGTACGGCCCGAATCAACTGAAAGAGCAGCTGGTGTGGTTCTGGCTGAATCACTTCAGCGTCTACGCGCCGAAGGGTCGTGTCCGCTGGGAGCTGGGCGACTATATGCAGAACGCGATTCGTCCACACGCGCTGGGCAAATTCCGTGATCTGGTGATGGCCACGCTGGAAAGTCCAGCCATGCTGGAATTTCTGGACAACAATCAAAATGCCAAAGGACACGTCAACGAGAACTATGCACGCGAGTTGATGGAGCTGCATACGCTAGGCGTGGGCTCGGGCTATTCGCAACAGGACGTGCAACAACTGGCACTGATCCTCTCCGGCGTCGGCATTGCACCAACAAATGGCAAACCGGAAAAATTCAATCCGCAGTTCGCACCGCTGGTCGTGCGCAATGGCTTGTTCGAGTTCAATCCACAGCGCCACGATTTCAGCGACAAGGTTTTCCTCGGCCACACGATCAAGGGCAGCGGCTTTGACGAAGTCACTCAGGCAGTCGACATCATCGTGCAGCAGCCAGCCTGCGCCGAATTCATCTCACGCCAGCTGGCCGAATATTTCGTGGCCGACAACCCGCCACCGGCGCTGGTGAAGAAGATGGCGCATACCTTTCAGCGCAGCGGCGGTGATATCGCCAAGGTGATGCGCACGATGATCGAATCACGCGAATGGCTGGCCGGCAATCATCAGAAATTCGACAATCCGAAGTTCGATGACCCGATGCGTTTCGTCGTGTCATCAGTGCGGCTGGCCTTCGATGGCAAGCCTGTCGCCAACGCGTTGCCGCTGGTCAACTGGCTCAACCAGCTGGACGAACCGCTATTCGGCCGCATCACGCCCGATGGCTGGCCACTCGATGGTGCCAGTTGGTCGAGCTCCGGCCAGATGGCCAAACGTTTCGACATCGCCCGTGCGATCGGCAACGGCAACAATCAGCTGTTCACCCCCATCGGCAGCACCACACGCAGCGGCGGCTTTCCGATGCTGACCACGCGCCTCTACTACGACACCATCGAGCCCTACCTGTCTCCAGCCACACACGACGCGCTCGCCAAGGCCACCTCGCAACAGGAGTGGAACAGCTTTCTTCTGGCATCGCCGGATTTGAACTACCGCTGATTCACCCTAGTCGCCTCGGACGAGGCGATCAGCTCAGTCGAAGGAACTCTGCACCAGCAGGTGTTTGGCGATCTGTCCGTGCAACTTGCCGAGCCCGCGCACCAGGTGCAGCGTGATGAATAGCAAGGCGATGCCGATCACGCATATGACGATCGCTTCGCTCCAGCCGGGTACGTGCTGGCCAAAGCCCCAGTCGACAGTCACTCGGTTGCCGATGAAAACGCTGTCCCCCCAGAGATACTGGAACGGCAGCGCCAACGGCACTAAGACGAAGGCGATCGACACGCTCAGCAGGGTCACCGAAAGGGTGAAATAAACAATACCCAGCGGCAACATCAAAAACATGTATAGCAGCGTAGTCCAGGTCCGCGCGTCAGTGAACATCGAGCCGATGCGCTTGAACAACGGCTGCCCCGGCTGCGCGGTATACGCCGGTCGCCGTGGCATGCGCACGCCCAGCATGGTTTCGACGATGCGCCCTTCCAGCAACGACAACCCACGCACGCTGCCGAAAAAAAGCACAACGAAGGGAATACCGATGATCAGTACCGAGAGACCGGCCGACATCGACACGCCGGTTACCGCCCAGGTGAAATAGAAGATGCCGGTGGCCAGCGACAGCAGCATGTAAAACAGTGCACCGTAGGTACGAGCATCAGCTGCGACACCGAAGAAACGCCCAGCCAGCGAGCGCCGCTGTGGCGCGGGCGGTGGTCGAATTGCACGCTGGATTTTTATTTCCTGATCGCGATAGATCTCGGCCACTTCATCCGGCGCGCCATAGCTGCCAACCACCTGTTCCAGCATGGCGGCCTCATCGCGACCGGGCTGATCCGCCAGCTCAGCGCGCAGATGCTCCTCGGCATCGTAGAGCGCATCCTGGATCAAGGCGGGGTCGGCACCGCGCAGCGCGGCACGAAGCTGATTGAGATATTCGACGATCGTGCGTGGCGTCGTTGGCGACGATGGTTTCATCACACCCCTCCTTGCAAAACGTTATCGACGGAATCGCGGGTGGCGTTCCACGCTGCTATCCATTCGCGCAGCGTGTCTCGCCCTGATTTGGTGATGCGGTAATAACGGCGTGGTGGCCCGCTAACCGACGGCTCGACCTCGCTCGACAGCAGGCTGGCCAATTCCAGATTGCGCAGCACCGGGTACAACGCGCTCTGTTTGCCGGCCAGCACGCCCTCACCGGTTTCCTCCAGTCGTTTGGCGATCTGGTAGCCGTACATCGGCTGGCGCGACTGGCTAAGCACAGCCAGCAACACCAACGAGACAGTTCCGCTGGAAAGCTCCTTCTGGAATTTCTTCAACTGGCTGGCGGTGTCTTCCACAGGCTTACCTGCACGGCTACATAGTCGTGAGTAAACAGTAGTACTTACTTAGTAGTAGTACATGGGCCTGAAGTCATGCTCATGGCGAATCTTCTGGTGGGCATGACAGCAATGTATGTGCCTAGTTGTACAAACAATTGGTACCCTATCTATCCGTTCCCGCTCATCGCCCATTATCTCGTGCAAGGGCGATCCCGAGCTCGCGATAAGCTATGGACCGAGGTCGAGTCCCGTCAGGGAGCCCGCGACGATAGACTGGTTTGGCACATTCATGCTGCGCCCCGGTTTTCAAAAGCAGTACGGCGTACACAACAGCCAGTTATGCGTGATGCTG
>Ga0302233_10002996_pt1 | contig 10190 bp, 7 predicted proteins | sample II_Palsa_N3_1_FD_193516 | JGI IMG/M metagenome (GOLD analysis project Ga0302233, IMG submission 193516) | Peat permafrost microbial communities from Stordalen Mire near Abisko, Sweden - II_Palsa_N3_1 | ecosystem: Environmental > Terrestrial > Soil > Palsa > Peat permafrost | place: Sweden...
CTGCCGTCGTGCGGATCCTGCAGAATAAATATGGATTGGAGCCGGCGAAAATGGCTGCTGCCGGGCGCAGTGAGTATATGCCGGTGGCGGACAATGCTACTGCCGACGGCCGGGCGCTGAACAGCCGCACCCGGATCGTGATCCTTCCGCAACTGGATCAATTCTTCAAATTACTGGAACATAAGTAGCGACAACTGGCGGTTTTAGATTGGTGATCATCCGTGCACTGTAGACCCCCTGGTGGATGCCAGGGGGTCTTGTTATGTCAGGACGTGCGTGGGGCTTAATTGACAAGGTACATCCGCGTGGTGGAATTGATGTATTCTGTCGGATCGAATGCGCCGTCGAAGGTGTCGCTCATGGCATCGAGCTTTACGCCCAGTTCCTGCACTTTGAGCCCGATCTCTGGATCGTTCTTATATTTTAATACGAGCTCATTGTACCTGGACATGATGCCGCGAATCTCGAAGGTGAGTTCGCCGAACCGCAGTTTCAGGGATTGGACGTCCATGAGTTCGTAATAAATGGGCTGTTTCCAGTTCTTGATATCCGCTGCTTTCCGGGCCGTCACGAGGCTAGAGGCCTTCTTCCGCAACTCCGTCAGGAATTGATAGCGTTGCTCCGCATCCGTCTGCTTCGAAAAACGCTGCTGGTATTCGCCCGGTTTCACCTGCAGGAGCGCCAGGTTTTGATTGAGGATAGTGTCGTAGTGGATCTGCAGTTTCTCCAGGTCATTAGTGACGATCTCCCATTGTTGCTCAATGAGGTCCTTGTCATAATTGAATTCACCCAGTTTGGCAGTCAGCAGGAACATTTTCATGCTTTGCTCCTTCAACTCTTTTCTTCTGCCTGCCTGGGTATTGACATAGTCGTTGATGCCGATGAACAAGGCCTGGAAGACAGGGCCTGCGATGGGGGTGGCGCTGGTGATATTACCGCTGATGGTGACCATGTCCGCGAGGACTGACATAGCCGGATCTTTATCTTTTACCTTTTCGATGTAGTTGTAAAAGCCTTTATACCATTCGGCATAGCCGGGGTATTTCATCGGATCGGCTGTCTCGCTGAGGGTGGCAAAGAAGTTTTTGGCGCTGTTGAAGAGCAGCAGCGGCTTGATCTCCTTATCCATTGACACCAGGTTGATAAGTGCCGACTGGTAATTGGCCTGGTAGACATAGAGTTCATTCTCTTCTATGGCCTGTTGTTTTTGTTCCAGGGCCTGGACGCGTTGCAGGATCTTATCCACTTTGTCACGGGCATCGCGGGAGGCGGCAATTTGTATGTCGAGGGAGTCTACTTTGTTGTCGAGCCTGGTAAGGGTTTGGTCGATGTTTTTTGTCTTTTTGTCCAGGTTGTCCTGGATATCGCTCAAGACCTTATTGCGGATATTCTTGTCTGAGGCGAGCGTTGTGTCGGATGTCTGTCCGAAGGTAGTCTGCAGGACGAGGATACCGGACAGGATTAAAAGGTACTTTTTCAAATGATTGAATTTTGGCTTTCAAAAATAACGGTGAAAAGCCTAAAAATCTATTAGAATGGGATTAGAAGCCTATTGGAATCGTAGATTTACGATAGAAATCGAGGGACTTTGCTCTTTTTTAACAATCCATTCTGATATAGATTTGCTGTATCCAATACTTATGAACCAAATGTGTTCAATATCCTGAAAAAGCCAAGGGTTCCGTCTCCAGGGGAGTAAACCTTCAAAATTCAATCTTTCTTTGAAAGACCCTCGACTAACCTTGGGGGTTTTTTCGTATAACGACCCGGAGGGTACCCGAGCAGCAGCGAAGGGTACGAACGAGGAGGAGCGTGGCGAAGCAGCTCCGACGAAGTTCATGCGTCGCAAAGCGGCGCAGACGTATTGGCCCCGGTTAGGCTGCCCTGGGCAGCCGCAGCGGAGTAGCGACCTAAGCCGCAGCCGAGAAGCCAAGCGACAGTCTGCAGGAATATTAAACCGCATCCGACAGCGAACTAAACGTAAAATCCCTGATCTTCATCGGCGGGATCATTGCCGTCCCACCGCCTTCACCACTTACCGTCCTTTCCGGTTTTCCCAGCGCTTCCAGGTTGTTCAGCATGATAATGGGGCTTTCATTGAAGCGAAAATTTTTGATCGGGAATTTGATTTCTCCATTTTCAATATAGAACGTACCATCGCGGGTAAGGCCGGTATATAACAGCGTCTGGGGGTCTACTTCGCGGATGTACCACATCCGGGTGACGAGGATGCCTTTCTCGGTGCCTTTGATCATGTCATCCAGGCTGGCGCTACCTCCCATCATGATATAACCATCGGGGTAAGGCATCGGGCGGACTCCTTTTTTTTGCGCCCAGTAACGGGAATAGACAAGGTTTTTAACGACGCCTTTTTCTATCCAGGTTACTTTTTCCCGGGGCAAGCCTTCGTTGCTGTAGTTCGTGCCCGGTAATGCGGGGTCCCAGGGATCGGAATAGATGGTTACCTGTTCGTCCACCAGCTTTTCGCCAAGGCGGGTCTTACCGCCGGGCAAACTGAGGAAACTACGACCTTCATCTGCGCTGCGTGCGTCCAGTGATCCGTAGAGGTTTTCGAGCAGGACGACGCCTGCCGCAGGCTCGAGGATGACGGTGTATTTGCCCGGCTCCAGTGCGCGGGCGCTGCCGGAGTGAGCGGCTTTCCAGGCGGCAGTCTTAGATGCGGCCCGTACGTCCAACTGGGAAATATCATTGTATCCTTTGCTGCTGTAGCCGGAACCTGTTCCATCGGCAGTTCGCATGGTGATGGAGAAATTAACCCCTGTCTGCGTGTTATAGGCAAACAGTCCATGAGAGTTCATCATGGCGGAGAAAGAGGCGCCATGTTCAAGATATCCGGCGGCGGTGAGGCCGGCATCCTTTGCTATCTGCAGGCTTTGGGCCACATAGTCGGCGCGTTGTGCAGCGGTGATAGCCGCCGTAGCCGGGATGAAGGTCTGCGGGACCGGCCCATAGGTCTGGGCTGGAAGAAGGGGCATGTATTCCGGGTTTTCCGGGGCCAGCCTGGCCAGTTCTTCCGAGCGCCGGACTGCCTTTTCCAGGGAGGCATCGTCATATTCATTGATCGTGGTAATACCCTGTTTCTTGCCGAACACGGAGGATACGGCCAATTCGGTAGATCTTGATGCGCCGCTGGTCGATACTGAATTCCGGGCATAGCGCAGGTTACCGCCTTCATTACTGGATACTGATACCTCGCATTCATCGGCCTTGGAATAGCTGAGTACTTTTTTTAATAAGGTCTGGGCCTCGTCGGGTGTTAATAGAGCCATATCAGATTTTTCTTGCAGTGTTAATTACATTAATTCCGTTGAAACGGGTTGTCGATGCACCGTGAGAGACGGCATTGGATTGTTCGGGCTGTCCCTTGCCGTCAAAAAATGATCCGCCCAGCCGATAATCCTGTGCGTCGCAGATCGCTGCACACGAATTCCAGAACTCCCGGGTATTGGCCTGGTAAGCGACATCTTTCAGCATGCCGGTGATCTGGCCGTTACGGATCTCATAGTATAACTGGCCGCTGAACTGGAAATTATAGCGTTGCTGGTCGATCGAATAGGAGCTGTCGCCGATGATATAAATCCCTTTCTCCACATTTTTAATCATGTCGTGTGGCGCCAGCGGCGTCTTACCCGGCTGAAGCGAAATGTTGGCCATGCGTTGGAACTGGACGTCCTTCCAGCTTTGTGAATAGCAACAGCCCTGGGATTCCTTCAGTCCTATGATATGGGCCTGATCGCGGATAGTCTGGTAATTCACAAGGATACCATCTTTGATAATATCCCATTGTTTTGTCCCGACTCCTTCATCGTCCCAGCCTACTGCCCCCAGGCTGCCAGGCTGCGTTTTGTCGGCGACAATATTCACCAACGGGCTGCCATAGTTGAATTTCCCGGACTGCCATTTGTCCAGGGTGAGAAAGGACGTTCCTGCAAAATTGGCTTCATAGCCCAGTACGCGGTCCAGCTCCGTAGGATGACCGCAGGATTCATGGATCGTCAGCCATAGATTCGTCGGATCGAGCACAAGGTCGTATTTGCCCGCCTCTACCGATTTGGCGGCGAACTTATCATGTGCCTGTGTAGCCGCTAATTGGGCATCTTCCAGCATGTCGTACCGGTCGCGGTATAGGGTCGTGAGGCCTTTGATCTTATTTTTCTCGTCCGGGATCATGTATTCATACCCCATTCCCCGGGGGGCGCTCAGTGCATCGCGTCTTTCGAACTTACCGGTCTGACTATCTATTTTGGTCACCGTGAAGGTAGGCCAGATGCGGTGAATGTCCTGGTCGATATATGATCCGTCGGTAGAAGCAAAATATTTTTGTTCATTGACGAGGAAGAGGGCAGAGTCGATGAAATTAGCTCCGTTCTTCATGGCAGCGGCATTGACTGCCAGCAGCAGGTCGGTTTTTTCTTTGATCGGCACTTCGAAGCCGTTCTTTTCTATCGGAGTCTTCCAGCTGACTTCTCCATAGCCCTTCTGGGGGGCCAATTGAACGGGTTCCGATTGCAGCCGGGCGTTTTCTTTGGCAATCGCTACAGCCAATACGGCCGCCTGCGCGATACCGTCTGTATCCAGTTTGTCTGTCGCCGAGAAGCCCCAGCAACCATCTGCAATGACCCTGATACCCATCCCGTAGGACTCGGTGTCTACCGTATTCAGTACCTTGTCTTCACGCGTAATGATGAATTGGTTGCGATAGCGGCCGATGCGTACATCGGCATAAGTAGCCCCTTTCGACCGGGCTGCATTCAGCGCGATATCTGCCATTCTCTTTTTCAGTGCAGTATCGACCGTCTCCAGCGGCCGGCCAGGGGGAACGGGCGTACCCAACAGCGGTATCCGGCCAAGCAGCAGGCCGCCGGCGCCTAAACCGGAAAGTTGAAGGAAGTCTTTTCTTTTCAAAATATAGTTTTATATCTCTAATATAGAATTTATTTTTATCCCTCAATTAATTATTCCCCATGCTCCCGAAAAAAACCGTTTTGCTAGCCTTTTTTCTTTTCACCATTTTCCAGGTTGTGCGAGCGCAACAACAATATAGCAGCCTCACCGAAGCCCTGCAGTCCTATTACATGCTATCGGGTAACTCCGGGCCGCGCAGCGTCAACTGGATCCAGGGCGGGGAACAATACTCCTATATTGCCGGGACTGATATCCATACCTTCGATCCGAAGACCGGAACGGAAAAGACCGTTTTCAGCAATAGCGGGCTTCATTTTCCCGGTGCCAGCCAGGCATTCGATTATGAATCCTTCGAATGGTCGAAGGACTCCCGGCACCTCGTATTCCGCAGTAATTTCAGGCATATCTACCGTCGCTCGGGTATTTCCGATTATTATATTTATGATGTGGATTCTCACCAGTTGCGCCAGGCCGCAAAAGATGCCCGTTCGGCGGAGCTTTCACCGGACGGGTCCAATGTAGGAATGGAGCGTAACGGGAATCTCTTTGTTTACAATTTTGCCACTGGCGGAGAGCGGCAGCTGACCGGCGATTCTACGAGTGAGACCGGCACATTCAACGGGCACTATGACTGGGTGTATGAAGAAGAATTTGGGCAGGCACAGGCCTGGAACTGGTCGAAAGACAGCCGGTACATTGCCTTCTGGCAATTCGACGAAAGACAGGTACCTATTTTCCATATGACGAATTATGAAGGCCTCCACTCTGATCAGGTCAGCATTCCCATTCCGCAAGTCGGCGATGCCAATCCTGCAGTCAGGATCGGGGTGATTGACGTTTCCTCCGGCCGGAAAATATGGCTGACACCCGATGAGACCGGCGATTACTATATCCCCAGGATCTATTGGACCAGCAATCCCGATGAACTGGCCGTCATGACACTGAACCGTGCTCAAAATCACATGAAATTGTATTTTTTCAACGTGAAGACCGGCGAACATCATGTCGTGCTGGAAGAGCAGAACAGCACCTGGGTGGCCATTTTCAATTTCTATACCGACGTCAACGATATGGTGTACTTCCCCGAGAAGACCAAAGACTTCTTTTGGGTCTCAGACCGTTCCGGATACTATCATATCTATCATTACAGCTATGACGGCAAGTTGATCAATGCCGTCACGAAGGGCGACTGGGACCTGATCAAGGTTACGGGCATCAACCCCGATACCCGGACCATCTATTATCTGTCCTCCGAGGCGTCGCCGCTGGAGCAGCAACTGTATTCCATCCGGTATGATGGATCGGATAAGAAGAAGCTGACCCAGGTCGAAGGCTTTCATGACATCAATATGTCGACCAATACCAGTTATTATATCGATGAGTACAGTAATGTACATACGCCGACGCAGGTGGGAGTGTACGATTCCCGGGGAAAACTGGTCAAGCAGCTGGAAGACAACCATGGCGTCAGCGAATTTATCTCCAAACATGCCTATTCGCCCCAGACCATGTTCCGGTTCAAGACGTCGGATGGAGTCGACATCGATGGTTACATGATCAGGCCTTTTCATTTCGATCCTACAAAAAAATATCCCGTGGTGATGACCGTCTATGGCGGACCGGAATCACACGATGTTTTCAATAAGTGGGCCGTAGATGGCTGGCAGCAGTGGCTGGCGCAGAACGGCTATATCTGTGTCAACATCAACAACAGGGGCGTGGCTAATTACGGCAGTAAGTTCATGAAGATCGTTTACAAGCAGCTGGGAAAATGGGAGAGCAACGACTTTGCCGAAGCGGCACACTACCTGGCTACGCAGTCCTATGTCGATAGCAACAGGATGGCTATCATGGGTACCAGCTATGGCGGTTACAGCACTACGTATACGCTGCTGACCCATCCCGGCGTTTTTAAGGCAGGAATTGCCAATTCCCCCGTCACCGACTGGCGGCTGTACGACGATGTCTATACCGAGCGGTATATGGCGCCGCTGAACGATAATCCGGAAGGATATAAGAACAGTTCGGACATGACGCATGCCGCCCAACTAAAGGACCATCTGTTGCTGATCCATTCCATGAGCGATGACAACGTGCATCCGGCCAATACCATGCAGCTTTTGACGGCTCTGACCGATGCGGGGAAGGATGCCGATCTGCGGATTTACCCGATGGGCGCCCATGGTGCGGCTTACAATATGCAGAGTTTTGTGCTGATCTCGACGGTGAGCTATGAATTCCTGGAACGTTACCTGAAAAATTAGGAGAGGACGCGCGAGGGACTATGATCGCCTTCCGATCATAGTCATGACACTTTCCTTGTAGTTGACCCCGATGGGGATGGTGGCCTTATCGAGCTCAATGGTATTGCCATAGATCGACCGGATATGTTTCAGGGAGATGATATAGGACTTGTGTACACGGATGAAATGGCGGGAAGGAAGGGTTTTTTCCAGTTCGTTCATAGTCTGGTGGGTCACCAGTGCGTAATCCGGCGTATAGATCTTCAGGTAATCCCTCATTCCCTGGATGTAAATGATCTCGGAGAAATTGACCCGGAAGAACTTACTGTTCGACCGGACGAAGATATGGTCATCCGAATAAAGGTAAGCCTCTTTAGCGGCTGCTGTGAATAGCCGGCCGTCCAGGATCTTGTTGACGGCTTTGGAAAACCTTTCGAAAGAAATAGGCTTGAGTAAATAGTCTATGACGTTGAACTCGTAACTCTCCAGGGCGTATTCCGAATAGGCTGTCGTCAATACTACCAGGGGCGGGTCCTTCAACCCGCGAAGGAATTGCAGCCCGCTCATGCCGGGCAGCCGGATGTCGAGGAACATGATGTCTATGTCCCCCGTCTTCAAGGCGGCCACAGCCTCCGGTGCATTCCGGTAGACGCCGGCCAGTTCCAGGGTGCCAACCCTTTCCAGATGGCTTTTGATCACGTCCTGGGCAAGGACTTCGTCTTCAATGATGATACATTTCAGCAAGGGGAAACGGTTTTTAGAACTAATGAAACGGTAAACGAACTCTTATTCAATATTACGTCCAGCGTATGAGAATCAGGGTAAAGGTCTTCCAGTCTTTCGCGGGCATTGCGCAGCCGCAGGGCACTCGTCCGGGTCTCGTCCTTTTCCGTCTGGATGATATCCAGGTCGTAGTTGTCAGGGTACAGCAATTCCAGCAGGCTACGGCTATGGGCGATCCCTTTGCCGTTGATCCGCTTAGCCTGTAACTCGAGGTCTGCCGTGGTACTGTTTATTACGTTCAGCACAAGCTGACCGTTGCCTACCCGAAGGGTAATATAAATGAATGGTTCACTGTAGCTATGGTCCATGGCATGTTTGAAGCCATTCTCGATAAAGGAAATGAACAGGTAGGGTTCGACGGTGACCCCGGCCGTCTGGCCTTCCACTGTCAGCCGGATATCGGCATTATAGCGGATCTTTTCAATCTCGATATAATTACGGATGAATTCGATCTCCTTATCCAGCGGGATCCTTTCCTCATTGCACTCATAGATCAGGTATCGCATGATGTCCGCCAATTTAACCACTACTTCCGGCGCCCGATCGGATTTTTGCATGGCCAGGGAATAGACGCTGTTCAGGGTGTTGAACAGGAAATGCGGATTGAGCTGTGCCCGCAGATAACGTAGTTGGAAAAATCCGCTTTCTTTCCGGAAATGTTCCACCTGGCTCTTTTCATCCAGCGATTTGCCGAGGAAAAGGATGCCCACCGCCAGACCCATATCGATGGCTACCCACCAACTGACCCGGATGATGGTAAGGGTGCTGAAGGCGGCCCAGGCCTGCTGCTCGGGATGGCAAACGAATGTACGCAGGATGGCGTATAGACCGAAAATATAGAACTGGATGACGAAGAAGGAGCCGATACTCAGGAGCCAGGGAAGGATGCGACTGCGGTGCTGAAAGAACAAGACGCCGACGAAACGGGCATAGAGAAGATAAAGAGGGAAGATGAGGCCGCCGACCACTATGGCGTCGACACAACTGGCCCAGTGGGCAGTCAGCATCATAATACAATCCGTCACGGGGTTTAGCAGCGCCAGTAGTGTCCAACAGAAGATCTCTATCCGGGAGGTCTGTCTTCTGAGCGTGTCGTTATCGTATTCCATGTCACGGGTTTAGTTAGCATCAAAACTACTGTGAGCCGGTTGAGATAGGAAAAGATTTCGACATATGAGGGCAGGGTGTCGATCAATTTGACCTGGCCTGGCAGCTGTCGCAGGCATTTAGCCAAAATGATACAGCAACATGAGTCCTTTCCCGTGGCTGGTGAAGGGTAAAATGTTGATATGCTGCACGTTCTTCACGTGGCGGTGGAATAGCGGGACCAGCATACCCGATGCGAGACCTACCGCCGCGCCTAAAGTGATATCGGTAGGGAAATGTTCTCCCGCCATGTTCCGCCAGTAGCCGGTCAGCGCCGTCATAGCCGCCGCCCCGCCATAGAACGCCCATTTATACCTGGAATCGGGGTGGTAGTCCGCATAGGTTTCCGCAATAAAAAAGACAGAAGTACCTACCAGGGCAACGTGACCGGCAAAAAAGGAATTCCTCGAATTAGAGGATTCCCGTGTTCCGATCGGACTGGCCGATTCATAGACCAGCGGGCGATGGCGGCTGACATAATGTACGGCGGAAGTGTAGAGTACACCGGTAAGGGTCATGGTTTCGCCGTATAAAAAGGTCAGTTTCCAAAAGTCCTTCCGCATTTTTTTGTCGATACCGAACACGATTAACGGCAACGGCATGGCCAGAAAAAATGGCTTGTAGCTCAATTCGTCGATGCCGTGATTGTAAGGATGTACGGCCCAGCGATCGAACCAATCGATCTTACTTATTTTCAGGCTTTCCACTTCCGTGAGGCTGGAATTGGATTTTCTGGAGATTTGGGAGAAATTATACAGGTCCCAGGCGGCAGCTGCCGTCACCACCGGAATATCGACGGCGGGCCGGATGGAATAGATGGGGGTATCGATCCTTTGCTGCCCGGATGCGCTGCCGGCGATACTCCAGCCTAGTGCGGCGAGGATGACTATTTTTCTCATAGCAGGAATTTCAGGGAGGGAAGTTACAAAATCTTAAGGTAGGTTAATGGACTCCCGCCGTCCGGGGCAGTACCTTTGTGGAGTAAAAATCAAAGAAAATATGGGAAATACAATCTTACATAAAGCTGACACCAGGGGACATGCCGACCATGGCTGGCTGGTCAGCCATCAATCTTTCAGCTTCGCCGGTTAT
>Ga0302233_10002997_pt1 | contig 10186 bp, 9 predicted proteins | sample II_Palsa_N3_1_FD_193516 | JGI IMG/M metagenome (GOLD analysis project Ga0302233, IMG submission 193516) | Peat permafrost microbial communities from Stordalen Mire near Abisko, Sweden - II_Palsa_N3_1 | ecosystem: Environmental > Terrestrial > Soil > Palsa > Peat permafrost | place: Sweden...
TACGGCCGCCGACGATTGCGACTGCGCCGTCGGCAATCCAGAGCTTGTTATGCATGCGGCGATTCAAGCGATCGCCGTCACCCAGCAGTTCCAGTGCACGCGACACACCGAAGTTACCGCGCTGGGCAAATGGGTTGAACAAGCGCACCTCCACATTCGGACGTCGCGCCAGCATCGCCAGATCCGATTCGTGGTCGCCGACATTCATATCGTCGACCAACAAGCGCACGCGCACGCCGCGCTGCGCGGCCTGCAATACGTCATACAACAGTACGGTGGCAGTGGTGTCCTGCGCGACAATGTAGTACTGCAGATCGAGGGTGCGCTGCGCGGCTTGCGCCAAGGCAGCTCGCGCGGCAAATGCGTCCTGCCCGGAGACCAGCAGGTGTAAGCCCGATTGGCCGGGGTTGGATGCCAGCTGCGGCCAGTATTCCTGACCCAGCACAGTCTGCAAGGGCTGGTCGAAGGCACGCGATGCGGTACGCGGAGCATCGAAGCGAACCGAAGCGCAAGCGGCCACCAGCAGCATCGCGGCAAGCAATCCCGCGCGCCCCGGAAAGCGGCGGCATTGCTTGGCAATGGCCGCTTTGTAGGAATGGATCATGTGATCCTTTTCGGTGATACCCATCCGGATCGGCATATGGGCTGCCTATACCGGCATCGCGGGGCGTTGCCGGTTCCGGCGGCGACAGCGCGTTCCCTCCCGCAGTCAGGACAACAAGCCCGATTTGCTCACCAGATGGGCTACAAGCAGGTAATCGGAAAACCAGCGGCGGTTTTCTTCGAGCCGGTGCCTAATATCGTCAAGATCCTCAAGTGTATAAGCAATCTTGTCTTCCTCGCGCTCGATATACGGCTTATCAGGCGCCAGTGGATCGTCGCGCAAGGGCTTGATGGACTCGCGCGGGTGGAGTATCCAATCGGGCTGGACTGAATCCGACGAGGCACTCAAAACCCAATTGGCATGGGCGATATCGTGGAGCAAGCCAGTATGCGTATGGGCCACCATCAGATACTCGCCCACTCGATCATATTGATCCATGGGAATGGAGCGATGGCGCAGCAAATCGAGTACGGTGCGACGCTTGGTATTAAAATCGCTGTCGCACATCAACAGCAACACAGTAGCCGCGTCGGAGCCCGTGACGTGCACAATAATCGCTTGGATCAGCAATTCATAGCGCGCATAACACTGGACAATCGCGCCGAATAGCAGCAGATGCCGGTCCGTGAGGCAATTTGCAGGATGTGTCGACATTTCCGGGTACTCCGCTTGAATCTCCTTCCTTCGACAGCAGGACGCGGACTTAGATCCCGAGCTGTATTCCCTGGGTCTCGATATGCTCCTCGACGCCCTTGATGCCGGGAATATTCTCGGCCGCGATGCGAGTGGCGCGGATTTCATCGCTCGACCAGACGGAACCCCACAGATGCACGATGCCGTCGCGCACGACCACATTGCGCCCGACATAGGACCACTTCTGTCCGGCGATCTCGCCCATCAACAATGCACGAATCTCTGCATCCGAGGGCGACGCGATCTGCACTTCGTCGTCGGAGGTACTAGCCAGCGCCTGGATCAGATTGGAGCGGCTGACGATACCGACCAGTTTGCCCGCGCGCAGCACCGGTACGCGCTTGATATGCTTGGTTTCAAGGAGATCGGCAATTTCTTGCAATGAAGTCGTTTCATCCACGGAAATGACCTGCGACGTCATCACGTCCTCGACCTTGCGGGCATGCGACTTCACGTAACGTTGAGCATCGCCGTCCATGCGGCTAAAGAAGCTCAACCACCGCGGACGCCGATCGCCATCGGTCTCGATCTCTTCGCGATGAAGCAAGTCGCCTTCGCTGATCATACCCACCAGTTGCCCATTTACATCAACCACCGGTGCGCCGCTGATGCGCTGTTCCACGAAGATTTTTGCGGTCTCCCGCACAGTCATTTCGGGTTTGATTGACACCACACTGGTGGTCATGACATCGATTGCACGCATAGCCGATCTCCTGGAGAAAAGGTATCTGGAAGCTCCGAAGCAGACGTAAGCATTCCGCTCATCCGGCAGCCTTTATTCAGCTTAGAAAGGCTGGGCATTGAGTGTCTTGATCTGCATCAAACTCGGTCGGAATGGCGCTCGGGCAAGGCTCTGCATCAATCCCTGGATGCCACGTCATTCGATAAATGACGCCGCACGCTACAGCGATCCTGCCACAACTAACAGTAGCGTCGTTGGATAACGGAATGCCTACTGCTATTTACGACAAGCAAATCCGCGAAACTCATAGACAATTTAATAAAGGGATATTTGAAATACTCTTGTAAGAATGTTGATATACATCAAGCGCTGCACTTTGCACTGAACATATACTAAAAACGTGATGGTAATAAGACCTCAGTGCGAATTCTGCTATCCAGTTGCCATCGCTGCGAGCTGAATCGCAATTTGATACGCATTCGTGTATTGATTGCTTAGGGGATATCATGAACCGCAAATTGCTTATATCGACACTCGTCGCAGTTTTGGCAGCAGCGCCCGCCCTGCCTGCCGTGGCAGCTGCTGGGTACTCGAACGGCACGTCGACTGCGACGTTCAATGTCACGCTGACACTGCAAGCTAATTGCATCGTCGTGGCGAATCCCCTGAATTTCGGCGCTAATGGCGTGTTGAACGCCGCGATCAACCAACAGACGACAGTCGTCGTAACCTGCACCAACAGCACGCCGTACAACCTCGGGCTCGATGCCGGTACGGTAACGGGTTCGACCGTTGCCAGTCGCTTGCTGGCCGGCACCAGTATCGGCAACACCAACACCACGCTCGGTTTCCAGCTTTATCAGAACGCTGGCATGACAACAGTATGGGGTAATACGCAAGCCACTAATACGGTGGGCGGCACGGGCACCGGGGCAGCGCAGTCGGTCATAGTCTATGGACAAGTACCCGCACAGCTCACCCCAAGACCCGACACATATCAAACAATAGTCACGGCGACGGTCTTTTTTTAATACGACTGGATAGTCGAAGTCCGGAACTAGCACACGCTGAAATCAGCCTTGGCCGACTTCTATAGAAACAATTATGGTTTCAGCGAAGCAGTAGTAATTTTATGTATGTCAGTCTTACCGACGCCCTCGGCGCCGGCGAAATAAAGTGCCTACACTTAATTTTTCGATTCAATCGAGGTTAGCCATGAAATGGATTGCCCCCCGATATCTACTCGCGATTTCGTTGATTATGCTTGGTATTCCCGCCCATGCAGCGACGCTGCAAATTTCGCCCGTGATGGTTGACCTTCAGGCGAACGAAAATGCTGCGGGCGTCACATTGAATAACCCCGGCGATGCGCCGCTCTACGGTCAAGTACGGGTCTTCCGCTGGGACCAGGTCGATGGCGATGACACGTTGACATCCACCCAGGATATGGTCGCCAGCCCTCCCCTGATCCAGATCGCCGCGCAAACCAACCAGCTCGTGCGTCTGGTTCGGACAGGGCATACCACATCCGCCCAGCAGCCTGCCGAGATCAGCTATCGCCTCGTGATCGACGAATTGCCGCAACCGAATACTCCAACTGAGACCGGTGTACAGGTACGGCTGCGCTATTCCGTGCCGGTATTTATTGAACCCGCCGGCGCGGTTGGGCAACCTCAGCTTTCGTGGCACCTGGTGCAGGACAAACAGGGCTGGATTTTGCGTGTCGACAATACGGGCGCAAAACATGCGCAGATCGCCACGGTTCGGCTGGTCAACAAGGCCGGCACGGTTTACGAAATCAACCAGGGATTGCTCGGTTATGCGCTAGCGGACCGTAGTCGCCAATGGCAAGTACCGATCCCGAAAAATGCCGACTTAAGTGGTGCGGTAACGGTGCAAGCCTCCATCAATACACAACCGGTCGTGGCTAGCGTAAGCGTGGAACAAGGAAAATAGATAGCGCTTATCGGGCACATGCATCATTTCGGGGTGAAATGATGAGGCCCGCTTCCATCGACGAGCATGACACAACTGCAACCATGGTACTTGCGTTGTTTACACGCGGCGTTGGTCGCCGCAGGAGTGCTCGCCCTGGGATATCCGCAGGTCCATGCAGCCGGCTTGCCGCCGGCGGGCGAGCAAACGCCGCACGATGTGTATCTGGAAGTGGATATCAATGACCAGCCGACCTCGATCATTGCTCATTTTCAGGAAATGAACGGGCATCTTGCCTCCTCCGGCAAAGAGTTGAAAGATCTCGGCTTTGCGGTCGACCGGCTCGGCATTGCCGACACTACCGAAGTACAGCTCGATTCTATCTCGGGCCTGCAGTATAAATATGATGAGGCGAACCAGATCGTCGATCTACGGATATCGGACAAAATTCGTATTCCCAATAAATTCGACGCTCGTTCGCTCGGCAAAACACCCCCAGCCACTTCATCGCGCGGACTGGTGGTGAATTACGATGCCTATGCACAGACCAACACGCCGGACCAATTGGCTGTGTGGAGTGAGGAACGTTACTTCGATCCGGCCGGCGTATTCAGCAATACCGGCATCGCCTATTTGTATGTGAATGAGCATAGCTACATGCGCTACGACACGTCGTTTAGTATCTCTAACCAGATCGCACTCAGCACGGCGCAGGTCGGGGACCTGATTTCGTCTTCGCTAAACTGGTCTCGCTCGATCCGCATGGGTGGATTTCAGTGGCGCAGCAATTTCGCCTTGCGGCCCGATCTGATCACTTTCCCGGTTCCCGCTCTAGGCGGGTCGGCAGTTGTTCCCTCCGCGGTGGAGCTGTATATCAACAACATCCGGCAATTTAGCGAGAATGTCCCGAGCGGCCCGTTTATCGTCAACAATGCGCCAGGTATCACGGGCGGCGGGCAAGCCACAATTATTACCCGCGATGCGCTGGGCCGCGCGGTCTCGACCTCGGTGCCGATTTATGTCGACACGCGCCTGCTCGCCGCCGGGCTCTCAAGTAAATCGTTCGAGGTAGGATTCTTGCGCCGTGCATATGGCAGCAATTCTTTCGACTACGATCCGCATCCCGCGACAAGCGGCTCGATTCGCTATGGCGTTAGCGATGCGCTGACCTTGGAAGCGCACGCCGAAGCGACCAACGGACTCGCCAATGTCGGCGGGGGTGGTCTCGTCAAGCTGGGCTTGGCCGGCGTCGTCAACGGCTCGTTATCCGCGAGCGCAGGACATCTGCCCGGCAGCCAGGCCAGCCTCGGTTATGAATTGATCGAACCGAATTTTTCGGTCGACGCACAGACTATCCGTGCGTTTTCCAACTACGGCGACCTCGCCGCACGCGACGGCACGCCGGTTGCAACTGCGACCGACACGGCAACGTTGAGCGTGCCGCTGTTCGGCAGCCAGACCTTGGCTTTCAGTTATATCGGTTACAGCTATCCGCAAGAACCCCAATCGGCGATAGGCTCAGTCTCGTACACCGTGAATCTCGGTAGACTGACCTCGCTGAACGTCAATGCTTACAGGGATTTTAAAAATCATAACTCGCATGGCATGTTCCTCAGTTTGAGTATCGGGTTCGGCAATAACACCTCTATCAATGCCAATGCCGGCAGGCAAAATGGCTTGTTCAACGATAATTTCAACGCGGTGCATCCACCTGATTACGATGGCGGCTGGGGCTGGGGCGTGCAGACGGAAAATAGCGGCTCGGCGTCCTATCGCCAGGCGCAGCTCCAATACTTGGGCCGCGACGGCGAAGTGACCGTGGTCGAACAGGATATCGCCAATCACACCAGCACCTCGCTGGACCTGACGGGCGCCGTGGTATTCATGGATAAGAGCATCGAACCGTCGCGCCGCATCAATGACGGTTTCGCTGTGGTATCGACTGATGGCGTCGCCGGTATACCCGTGCTGCACGAGAATCGCGTCATCGGCTCAACCGATAAGAGCGGCCATTTATTGATCCCCGATCTCAATTCCTACCAGGACAACCAATTAAGTATCGACAGTATGAAGTTGCCCGCGGATGCGCGCATCGCTACAACCCATATCGACGTGGTGCCGCAAGCGCTCTCAGGTGTGTTGGCGCATTTCGGCGTCGCGCATTACAACGCGGCATCGGTGATACTACTTACGCCTGACGGCGCCGTCGTGCCGGCAGGTGCGCGCGTACATCATAAGGAAAGCGGCATGGAGACTATCGTCGGTTACGATGGCCTGACGTTTATCGAAGGCCTGCAGCGCGAGAATCATCTGATAATAGACAGCAAAACACTACATTGCACGGTAAGTTTCATCTATGTGCATCCGCAAGACGGATCGTTGCCGACCATCGGGCCACTAACATGCCGCCCGTAGGCTGGAGGTAAGCAATGAAACGAATCGACATACTGACCCTGGGAGTCATGCTTTGGCTGTGTCTGGCCCCATGCGCCGGTGCGCAAACTTGCACCGCCAGCGCCTCGTCGATCGGCTTCGGTTCGGTGAGCCCGATCAGCAATAGCGTAGTCAACGCCAACGGGACGATCAACGTGACCTGCCAGTGGCCCACGAATACCATGACGCCAAACGTCCTGGTATGCCTGAATCTGGGCGCCGCCAGTCCGCGCGCATTGATGAACGGCACCCAGCAATTGCAGTACGATCTTTATCAAGACCCCGCTCATTCATTGATATGGGGTTCGGTCTATATGGGCACCACCCCGATCTCCCTCACATTAAGCAAGCCGGCCACCAGCAATAGTGCAACCCAGGTGGTAACCATTTATGGGCAAATCGCGAGCGATCAGTCCACGGTGCCGAGTGTCGGCAACGGTAATACGGTCTATAGGCAAACCTACGCGGGCAACCAAAGTTCGCTTAACTACGGTTTTTATCAAATCGGCCAGCCAAGCTGCACGTCAGTAACTGCCTCCGGAGGCAGTTTCCCATTTAACGTCTACGCCACCGTCATCAACAATTGCAATATCACCGCGAGTAATATCAATTTCGCCACCGCAGGCTTACTCAACTCTGCCTTAAATGCCACCGGCACCATCACCGCGCAATGCACCTATGGCGACGCCTACCGCATCGCGTTGAGTTCTGGCGCAAGCGGCAATGTTGCGGCGCGACAGTTACAGCGTCCCGGCGGCGACGTGGTGAACTATCAGTTGTATGTCGATGCCAGTCACATCACAGCCTGGGGCGACGGCACGCAAGGCACCGCCACGCCAACCGGCGTCGGCAATGGCGACCGGCAGGCGTTTACCGTCTACGGCCAAATACCAGCGCAGACGACCCCCAAACCGGGTAGTTACAGCGATGTGATTACCGCGACCATTAGTTTTTAACACCATTTGCGTTACAGGCAACGGTGCATCGAAAGCGCGTCTGGATGAATTTGCGAACAGAACCCTAAAAACTCACAACCCAGACGGCCGACTGCAAGGCATGATCGGTCAGCCGTATCGTGGAGAACGCTTTCGTCGGATCAAGAGGCGCTCGAACCACGCTATAGGGTTGATTGGACAAGCAGGAGATGCTGGGTTTGCCACTGGCGGGCGATTCAACCGCACAGCTCCCCTGGATTACCAAGCTGACCGTCATACGCGCCGATGACTCTGCCGCCGAGACCTTCGATACAGGCACCGACAGCACGATGAGCACGATCATGAGGACTTGGGTATTTCGCGGCATAGACTCAAACCCAGGGATATTTCAGGGAAACGCCAACAATCGCATAATTCAGAATTCCTAGGATACAAGTATAGGCGGAATGAGCGCCAGCGAATCATATTTCGCGCTATTTTCCGTAGATGTTCTAGTTATATAGCCTGGATTCGTCGTTGTAGTCGAACTCGTCACGCCGGCCATGACACATTGCCGACAGGCAATATGTCATGGCGATTCAGACAGCACTTTTCTTGAGAATTTCGTAGAGCTGATCTTTCAGTTTGAGTTTGCCTTTTTTCAAAATTTCGATTTCGTCATCGGTACCCGACTCGATACCCGCTTCCATATTTTTTATCTTCTGATCGATATCGTTGTGCTTATTGAAAAGATGAGAAAAATGATGGTCGTCGAGCTTTAGCTTGGAAATCAGTTCGCGATATTCAGGAAACATGGCGGCTCCGGGTCATTGAGGGAATCGTGCTTATGCACGCCTCATATGAGAGTACCGCGGTTTAATGCGTCGGCTTTGATATAGGGCAAGCTTGGCGCATATCAACAAAGTCGGAGTCAGGTTGCAGGATGCTCGAGTTTCGGCACCATTCAGGGCAATTCGATCGTAGGTCTCGCTCGCAAGGCGGTAAGAATACCTCTGAGAATATCGATTGGTGGCGGCGGGCAGCCAGGTATTGTCACATCGACAGGGAGCAGCCTGGACAGCGGTCCGTACACCGCATAACTCTCCTTGAAAAACCCGCAGCTGGCTGCACACTCGCCGACGGCGACCACCAGCTTGGGGTGTGGGGTCGCCTCGTAAGCTCGTTGTACGGCATCCTTCATATTCAAGGTGAGCGATCCGGTGACGAGAAGCATGTCAGCATGGCGTGGGCTTGCCACCAGCTTGATGCCCATCCCTTCAATATTGTAATACGGATTGCTTAGCGCTTGAATTTCCAGCTCGCAGCCGTTGCAAGAACCGGCATCGATGGCGCGTATGCATAGCGCCCGGCCCAACAGGTCGAGAATGCTCTGTTGAATCTGCCCGCCCTCGACTCGCCAGGCATCATTGGCCTCAGGCACAGGCTCGGCCGGCGTTGGGGTTTGGATTATCTGTTTGATGAGCTGCCACATTACAGATCATGTCCGGCGTAGTTCAGGTTGAATGATTTATTGATCAGCGGGAAATCTGGAACGATATTACCGATAATTGCATATTCAAGAGCCGGCCAATTTTGCCATGATGGATCATGACAATGGCAACGCGAGATCTTGCCATTCGCATCGAGTTGCAATGTTACCAACACATCGCCTCGCCACCCTTCTACCCACCCCGCTCCATGGGATGGAAAGTTGCCTTGTCCGAGCCCGTCGATCACACCGCCGGCGGGCAGGTTGATACAAAAAAGACGTATCAGCCGAAGAGATTCATAGATTTCGCGAAAGCGCAGCGTGACCCGGGCCGCGACATCGCCCCCCGGTTCGCTGATCATTTGCACACGGACCTCATCATAAGGCGCATAGGGGTGGGTACCGCGCAAATCGAATCTCTGAGCGCTGGCGCGCCCCACCAAGCCGCAGACACCGAAGTGATGTGCTACCGTCGCCGAGAGTATGCCCGCGCCCGCAAAGCGATCTTGCAGACCTGAGTGATTCTCGTACATCCCTTGTAAAACCTGAACCGTCTCCTCAATCTGATCGCATTGCGCGAGGATCGCCGAAACCGCGTCCGCAGTAAGATCTTGCGCGACACCGCCAGGAACAATCTGATCCATCAGATATCGATGCCCAACCATCTGCTGATGCAAGCGCACCCAATCTTCTTTCAAACGGGAAAACTGAGCCAGGCCGTAGCCAAATCCTGCATCATTGCCGAGCGCGCCAAGATCGCCCAGATGATTGGCGACACGCTCACGCTCCAATAGCAAGGCGCGCAGCCATAGCGCACGCGGAGCAACGCTGGATCCCGTTGCTTGCTCAAGCGCCATGCAAAACGCCCATGAGAAGGCAACCGTACTATCTCCGGCAATCCGTCCCGCCAAGCGGTGAGCTTGCGGCAGCGGTGTGTTTTCGAACAAGCGTTCGATACCTCGATGCACATAAGCGAAGCGCTCTTCGAGTCGCAGCATTTTTTCGCCGACAACCGAGAAGCGGAAATGGCCCGGTTCGATCACGCCGGCATGAATCGGCCCCACCGCGATTTCATGAACACCCTCACCTGCCACCGATACAAACGGATAATCGACCTCGGGCAAGTCAAAGTGTTCGGTTCCGGAAAATCGCTGTTGCAGAGGAAAGTAATCGCTGGGCCATTTGCCATGGTTGAGCCAAGGCCGGAGGTCATCGGCACCTTGCGCGCGAACCCCGAGAAGATCATAAACAGCGCGCTGCATGCGCACAGCACATGGAAATAGCTGTGACAGATCGGGATAGCCCGATGCCATCTGGGTCGGCAACTGTAGCCACAAAAGCCCCTCCTCCAAACCATATGCGGCAGACACAACAAACTCTTGCGCCGCGCCCAGCTCGCCGCCCCACAGAGCGATAAGGCGCCCGCCTGCTTGATG
>Ga0302233_10003001_pt1 | contig 10179 bp, 13 predicted proteins | sample II_Palsa_N3_1_FD_193516 | JGI IMG/M metagenome (GOLD analysis project Ga0302233, IMG submission 193516) | Peat permafrost microbial communities from Stordalen Mire near Abisko, Sweden - II_Palsa_N3_1 | ecosystem: Environmental > Terrestrial > Soil > Palsa > Peat permafrost | place: Sweden...
CCGTTCGTCACCACCTACAATTTTTTTTTTTTTTTTTGCTACAGTGGTCAGGTACACTCGAATGCCGCTGCTGCTGCCGCCGCTGCTGCCGCTGCTGCTGCCGCCGCCGCCGCGGCAAGTACAGCCAACGGTGGCACAGACTTGGCCTCCAGTGCCATGGACATCTCACCCAGTCTCAGTGCCAAGGCTCAAAAGTTTAAACTCGCCTGTGGTCCATCCGCCGACAAAGTATGTCAGCCAAAAGCTTGTTTTCCCTCTCAACTGACCCCATCTCGTCAAAGACAACACCGACGACGGTTCATCGTAAGGCCAAGCTTGCGCAAGAGAATTTGCTGGAAGTCCTCGTGGTGGCGGCCTATCTCGCTGCGGCGCCGCTCACGGATCCGTCTGCTGTTGTGGCCCCCACGACTGCCTCTGCGGCGCCAGCTGGTGCAAAGCCTGCTGCTGCTCCACTCGCCACGGCAGCAGACAGCAACTCGATGGATGGTGTTGCGTTTGCTCACCCAACAAACGCGGCCTCCTCTTCCTCGCCGCAACGGGCTGCCCTCAAATCGGATCAATCCACCACCGCTACTGCTGGTGGCGGCGACCCTAGCGCACGTGCTTTCCTCGAAGGCCTTGTCCGTCACTTTGCTTTCCTCAAGGTGAGCGAGGGTACCGTCGGGTCTGTTCGTCGCAGTAAGTCGGAACTGTTTGTTTCAGTGGCTATCTGTTGACTTTTTTTTCTTTTTTTCGTTTCAGCTGCCCAATCCAACCGCCAAGTCTTTATTGATACGGATGTGTTTATCAATGCCTGGGTACTGAATAAACAAAATATTATTTTATTAAGGGTTACAACAAAACAAAACAAAACAAAACAAAACAAAAGATAACGGTCGTGTCTGGCGAGGATCGTCGCATGTCAGTCTTGGCAGAGCCGATGATGCGTCTTTTCCATGAGACATGCGAGCTCTTGCTGTCGTCCAAAGGTAAAAACTATTTTTTCCTTTGAAAACTGTTTTGCTAACGATAGTGTTTTTTTTTCCCCCATCCAGTCTTGGTGTCCAAGTTGCCCATCTTTGACCAGATTGCCGTTCGCCTGTGCTCCAGCTGCTATGAGCGCGACTGGTTCCACAAACTGGGTGGTTCGCAGGGTATCTCTATTCTCACAAGCAAGCTCGATCTTGGCATCGCTTGGCTTCGCCGCAACGAAATCAAGGTACCAAAAAAAAAATTTTTTTTTTTTAAATCGAAAAACTAAAAAAGTAATCCCTCTTTATTCCAGTTTGTCAAGGCGCTCCTGTTCATCTTGAAGGATCTGTCGTCCGACATGAACATGGTCGCGATTGGTGATGTCAAGGCGACGCTGATTCACATCCTCAAAGCTTGCAACCTCCCGAGTGACGATTCAACTGACACCGCCCAGATCGAGGAGCAGCAAAAACTCTTCCACGAACTCGTCAAGGTACTGAATAAAAAAAATTTTTTTTTTAGTTAAAAGAAGATACCGTCTTTTTTCCTTTTTCCAGCTGCTTATGCAAGAGCTGTCCAACTCGAACCAAACCGTGCGCGAAACGGCACAAGAGGCTTTCAAGGAGCTATCCGAGCTCTCGGGCACGAGTGTACACGATCTTCTCGAGCCACTGCGTGACAAACTGCTTTCGCCGATTTACAGCAAACCACTGCGAGCGTTGCCCGTGTCGATCCAGATCGGCCACATCGAGGCCATTACGTTCTGCCTCAGCCTGACGCCGCCTCTGCTGACAGCCGACAACCAACTGTATCGTCATGTGAGCGATGCACTCACTCTCGCGGATACCGATGACGCACTGCTTTTCCAGCGGGCTCCGTACAAGTCTGCCCCGTCACTGACAGGACTCCGAACTTCGTGTATTCAGTTCCTGTCTGCTGCCATTGGGAACGCCGACTTTATTGCCTTTGCCCAAAAGCAGCATGAGACCGAGCGCCAGCAGCAGCTGCAGCAGCAGCAGCAGCTTCAGCAGCAGCAGCAGCAACAACAAGGAGCTCAACAGCAGACACAGCAGGTGCCGCAGCAGCCGCAGCAGCCGCAGCAGCCACCGCAACTTGGCCCGTCGCAACACGCTGGTCCACAACAACAGCCTTCTCCCAACCAGCAAGGAGCGCCTACGCCGACGCCACAGCAACAGGGATCCCCACAGCCTCTGCCAACAGCGACGGGACAACCTCCACAACAAGCTGCTCCAGCCTCCGTGCCACCTGCAGGGCCTGCGTTGCCCGATATCATCACCAACCGCATCATCAGCGTGTTTTTCAAGGCCTTGTCGTCGACAACACCTGATGTCATTGAGGCGGGCAAGGCAGGGTTGCAAAAGGTCATAGGTATGAGTGTGGCTTCTATTTTACGTTTGTTCATCGACAAACCTTTTTTTGACAGCCCAGCACAAGCTGCCCAAAGAACTTCTCCAGTCATCTCTGCGACCGGTTTTGCTACACCTTGCCGATCATCGCCGCCTCGACATTGCAAGCCTGCACTCACTCGCTCGCTTGCTCGAGCTCTTGACCCACTGCTTCAATGTTGCCTTGGGCGATCGGGTTCGCTTTCTTTTTTCTTGTGTGAAAGCACTAACGAAAGAAAAAAAAATTTTTTTTTCTTTTAAAAATGTGCAGCTCCTGGACCACCTCAAACGATGGACAGATAGTATTAGCGTGCGCGCCCCTCAGCCGGTCGATCCGACCAAAGATGGTACCACCATCCAAATAAAAAAAAGTAACGTCACCACTGATGAATTTCTCCAGCAATCCAAATCTGTGTTGCAATTCTCGAGGCGTTTCACCTGCTCCCACAGACCGCAGTCAAGTTCCTCGACGAGCTCTCCCTCGTGGTTATGCGCTTGGAAGGGTAGTCCGCAAATTTTCAGCATGCGCTCATGTTTTTCTTTATCACCGTCCTATTACTATCTAGGTCGATGCGCAAGTTTGTCTCGTCGCCATTCCGCGCACCGATTGCAAAGTTCTACAATCACTACCCACAAGAGTCTGTCGACTATTTCTACGGCTGTTTGTCGCTGCCCGAGCTCACGGAGCAGCAACTGCAAGAGCTCACCCCTCAGCAGCAGCAGCAGCAGCAGCAACAGCAGCAACAGCGACAACAGCAGCTTGTGCGCATCTTTGTCTCGGTTTTGGCAATGCCTTCGTCGAACATGCTTCGTCAAGAGGTCATGCGCCGCCCGCAAGATCTGATCCAATTGGGCTTTTCGAATGTCGCTCCGGATGCTCCCCACCACGTACCTTGCTGATTGATTACAAGCAAAAAGGGAAAAAAAAACGTTTTTTTAATTCTGTTTGTTGGCAGGCGGTTGCAATCGTAAGGGCAATCTGCAACGCTCAAAACTCTGCCTCGTGGCTCATCGAGAACCGCGAGATGGTCGTTGCCATGGTGCAACTGTGGCAGAAGATCCTTGCACTCATGGGCTCTGAAGAATTGCCCTCGTATGTGAACAATCGAACGCCCAAGTATCTCCTGGAATGGTAAGCAGAAACAAGTTTTTCTCCAATCAAAAAAAAAAAAAAATTCTTTTTTTCCACACTGAAAACAACGATAATAAACCAGCTTTGTCAAGTACTGCCGAGCAAGTCCCGAAGAGACCGACATGCTCTTTGACATGGTCGCCGCGTTTGCTTATCCTGTCCTGTTGGATTACTCGTTCCTCAAGCGCTACCTCTTCCAGGAGATTGCGATCCAATCCAAGCCCGATGTCAAGAAGAGGATCCTGCGAAAGTTCTTGGCCAACTTTAAGCTGGAGGTACTTTTGGAAAACATTTTGATCGCTCGCTTAGTCTGGTGCTCAGGAAACGATCTACAAACAAACTCATCGTGTGCAAGAGCTCCATTTGCTCATCGTGCCCATGCTTGTTATCGCAAGCCGCCACAAGGAACTCGACCAGATCCTCGACAAGGAGATTGTGCAGGAGATTCATTCGGCTGTGATCACCCATCCAGTAAGTAAAAGTGCAAGTAAAAGATATTTTTAAAAAAGAATTTCAGGACTTTTTGCAAATCACCGGACGCTTCATCGAGCCTCTTCGGGTCGAGTTGATCCAGTTTGTCACGTTGATGATCCGGCACGAACCAAAACTGTGGTTTGACCATCGCAAAGAAGTTCTGATCATGGCCGAGAACCATCGAAAGGTAAACATACGCACATAAGTCTACAACCTTTTTTTAAAAAAAAAAAAAAAAAAAAAAAATAGGTCGAAGATGCAACGACCAAGCATGCGGCATACGTCTTGATGACACGATTTATCGAGGCGTACGACTGTCCAATCTCGCTCGTGTTTGCGGTCTATCAGGCTCTCCTGAAGGCTCACCAGAACGAACCTCGTGTCCTCGTGCGCCAGGCTCTCGATATTCTTACTCCTGTCTTGGCCAAACGCTTCCCTTCCGAGAAAGGCAAGATGCCAGAGTGGATCCGTCGCACCAAGCGAATCGTCTCTGAAGATGGAAATGCTCTGCCCCAGCTAGTCCTCATCTGGCAGCTGCTCGTACGCCACCCCGATGTGTTTTACGAGTATCGCGAGTACTTTGTACCTCAGATCGTACGTTGCCCTACGTTTATTTTATTATTTTTATTTTAAAAAAACAACAACAAAAAGATCAACTCGGTTTTGCGCATTGGGTTCACACTCAGTTCTGCCCCAGAGAACCGAAAACTTGCTGTCGACTTGGCGGAATTGGTCCTCAAGTGGGAGAAACGCCGAATTGCGGCAATTGCCGCGGCAGACATGGACGTGGACACGGGCAAGCGGGTACCGACCTCAGAAAAAGAAAACGCCAACTAACATTTTTTTTTTGTTTGTTTCCAGCGCGCGGGCACCGAAGATGTTTCACCAAAGCGAGTCAAGGGTGACATGGGAACATCACCTGGTTTTACCCCTGCTACTCCAACCCCGACCACACCCAACACGCCTGGCCAGGCCACTGGGGACCAATACCGTCCTTCGCCTCATCTGGCCGACACCATCGTCAACTTCTTGATTCGCCTGGCCTGCTCTCTGAACGAGCCACTGGAGAAGAAAGGCCTGGCCTTCCGCTGCATCGAACTTTTGCAAGAGTACTGCCAGTCCGATCTCTTCCCCGAGATGACCGTGAAGCTCAGCTACCTGGAGAAAGTACGATTTGTTTAAAAACAATAAATAAAAAAAATTTGAAAAACATTAAAAAATCATTTGACCCCTTTTTTTGCAGCTCTTCCTTCAGCAGGATATCAACAAGGACTTTGACATGATGTGCGCGGCCCTCAAAGTGCTACAGATTGTTCTCGAGCTGCGTCCCACGAGCTCCTTTGTGGCAATCTTTGGACAGGTCCAGCGCTTCCTCGAAAAGTGGATCTTCAGTGACAAGCCTGCCCTGATCGAGGCTGTTGCAGCTGTGATGGTGCCCATCTATCGAACGATCCCCATTGTCGAGCAGGGTGCGTTGCAAGGCTCCGCGGCCACATCCGAGGCAAAGACCTTCCAGTCCGAGGCGGCCCACTTCCGCTCCGTTATCGACAGTGGCATATTTGATCGCATTCAAAATGGCAAGCAGCTCTCCTCCGCGCTTAGCCACATTTCCGCCATGGCTCGAGCCGCATCGCCCTCGTCTGGTGGCTCCAACACCACGAGCATCGATCGATTCATCCCTGACCTTGTCAAGCTCGTCGGGGTACGGTTGCTTCCCTCAATTTTTTCTTGTTCTCATTCTTTCTTCCCCCTTGCCCCCCTCCAACACCCACACCTCAGAAACTTGCGTCGGATTACACGACCTTGCGCACACAGCCAAGCGCTAATGCACCGGGTCACCCGCACGCCAATCCATCTCACGGTACCACCGTGTCCACTGGTGGCCCGACCGCGCCGCCGGGAGGATCGACGGTGGCGGCCTCGCAGCTGTCGCAATCGCCTGAAGATACTCCGATCAAACTTCTTCCGGTCCTGTTTAGCCTTCTGCAAGGCCGCCTGGCCGTCATGGGCGATCAGCGCAAGTCGTTCCTGACCTCTGTGCTCATGCTTGTGGACCAAAAGTCTGAGGTGCGAACTGGTCCAGTTTCTTTTATCGAGTAGCTAAAAAAACATTTTATCTTAATAACCAGATCGAACTCATTCGTCTCATTACGCAAATGGTCAGCGAGTGGATGTCCCAACAACGTATGCTTTTTTAATTTAATTTTTTTTTTGGAGCAAATCGTAATGGCAATTTTTTTTTTTTCCCCTCCTCGCAGACGGCGTGGCGGCGTTGCCGTCCCTCAAGGACAAAACGATGCTTCTAGTCAAGCTCATGACGTACGACCGCAAGGACGACGACAAGCTGACAGAGGCATTCTTGACGATCGTCCGAGACATCTACCTCAATCCCTCGCTGTGTGGCACCGAACTAACGTCGAAACTCGAGCCGGCGTTCCTCTTTGGCCTACGCTGGAAGAATTCTGCTCTCCGGCGCGAATTTTTCGAGATTTTCCACCAGTCGATGGAGACGACGCTCTTCCGCCGCCTTTTCCATCTGATGGGTGTCCAGCAGTGGCAGAGTTTCTCCGTCAGGTACTGACTTTATTGTATTTTTTTATTTTTAAAACCTATGTTTCTATCCAGCAACTCGTTCTGGCTCGAACAGATCCTCGACGCATTCCTCGCGGTGGCCGTCAAGCAGCGACCGCTGATGATCCCCTTGGACGGTGTGCAGACACGCCCGGTGTTGTCCTTTGAGGTCGGCGCAGTCCTGCCACAAGCTGGGGCCGTCCAGCTGCCGGCCGAACTCGAGAAGCTCGTGACCACTCACCAGGCGTTCTTACGGTCGATGTGCACCGTTTCCGTCGAGTCGATTGTGGATCCGTTGCGGCGCTTGTGCGTGGGCAGTCGCACCATATCACACCGCCTGTGGGTCGAGCTTTTCCCGCGTGTCTGGGATATCCTGTCTCCCGAACAAAGGCACGATCTGACCAAGGCGTCGATCGACATCCTCAAGAACGAGAGCTTCCTCACGGCCCAGTCGACTCAGCGACCCAACGTGATCCAGGTGATTCTGGAAGGTATCACACACTGCTCGCCGCCCATGCGCCTGCCCCCGGCCCTGGTCAAGTACGTCAGTAAATCGTACTGCGGCTGGCATACTGCGATCGAGTACCTGCACACGATCATTTCGCGCCCCCGCTCTGAAATGGACCTGGCCATGCTGTCCATGGATGACGAGCAGACGACTGAGAGTAGCTGGGTGGCACTGGGCGATCTTTACAACATGCTCTCGGAGGACGACTACTTTTGCGGACTCTGGCGCCGCAAAGCCAGCTTTGGCGACACAAATGCGGCCCTTTCCTATGAACAAATCGGCAACTGGTCCAAGGCACAAGAGCTCTTCCTTGTCGTGCAAAACAAGGCGCGCACAGGTTCCATCCACTATACCGAAGCCGAGTACAACCTTTGGCAGGAGCATTCGATCAAGTAAGGAAAAAATAAAACAGCATTTTTTTTTTTTTAATGAACAAGAAATTTTTAATCCCTAGATGTGCAAAAAATCTGCAGCAGTGGGACGTCTTGTCGGATTACGGCAAGCAACAGAGTGATCGTGACCTGCAACTCGAGTGGTAAGTGCAGGATAAAAAGTATGTATGCTTTTTTACTCAGTATCCTTTTCCATGTAGCTGCTGGAAGCTTGGCGATTGGCCGACCGAGTCGCAACTCTTGCAGACGATCCTGATGACACAGACGGACTTGCACGATCCCAGGCTTCGCATCTATGAGGCGATGGTGCTCTTGCAAAACCTGCAGCAGAGCACGGACAATGCGACCAAGATTGCCGAGGCCGTCGTTCGTGTCATCGAGCGTGGCACTCAGTGGGCGATGATTGCGTGGGCGTCACTGCCGGAGATTGTATCTCAGCCGCACCTCAGCCTCTTGCAAACGTTCCAACAGTTTGTCGAGCTCCAAGAGTCCATCACCATGTACCAGGCTATCCTGCCACCACCAACATCCAGCCACCCGAACCCTGGTGTTCCGCAGATGGTTCAGGATCTCAAGGGCACCCTGTCTACCTGGCGCGAGCGTCTTCCAAACAAGTGGGACCCTATCAATGTCTGGACTGACTTGCTCACGTGGCGCCAGCACGTTTTCACTGCGATCAACACTGTCTTCCAGTTGCGCGTCCCCATGGCCGATCCCTCTGCCGCGGTTCACGCGTACCTAGGCTACCACGAGACGGTTGGTTAAAAAAAACACGTTTTTCTGCAACGTCTGTCTAATCTTGTGTTTTGTTTTTCTTAAACGCAACGCAGGCTTGGACCATCAATCGCTTCAGTCACGTCGCGCGCAAACACCAGCTGTTGGACGTCTGTCTCATGTCCTTGGCAAAGATTTACACGCTGCCAAACATCGAGATCCAGGACGCGTTTTTCAAACTTCGCGAACAGGCCAAGTGGTACTCTTGAAGTTTTTTCTTTTCATTCTTACAATGCAAAAATTAACACACAAGCTATCTGCAACCGGGTGCCGAGCTCTCCATCGGCCTGGATGTGATCAACAGCACCAACCTTGCCTATTTTAACGAGAAGCAAAAGGCCGAGTTCTTCTGCTTGAAAGGTGTGTTAATTTTTTTTTTTTTTGTCTTTTTTTTGTTCTCTCTTTGGTCCAAATGAAACGAAAAAAATATCATAGGCATGTTTATGGAGCGCATCGCCATGCTAAACGACCAGTCGCGCCAGTCGATGATTAGCCATGCCCAGGAAGCGTACAGCCAAGCGCTCCAGATTGATCATACTCTCGGCAAAGCCTGGGCTGTTTGGGGCAACTTCAATGACCAGCTCCTCAAGGATTCACCGAACGAGGTTAAGCTGGGCATGCGTGCGATGGTCTGTTACCTGCATGCCTGTCAAACTGAGCGCGCGGACCGCTCCAAACGGCTGCTTGCACGTGTGCTCAACCTGCTCGCGCAGGACGCCCAGCGCGAAGGAGCACTGGCCCAGTCCTTTGACGAGCACTGGGAGGCTGTACCGACCTGGTACTGGATCACGTACATCCCGCAGCTGCTCAATGCACTTTCGCGTCCTGAAATCAACCAAGTTTACAGCGTCCTGCAAGTGTACGTGCCCGGAAGAAAAAAAAATTTTCTTATCCAATGCATTATTGTAGCATCGTCGACAAGCATGCCCAGGCCCTCTATTGCGCTCTGCGCACCACGCTGCTCGAGTTGCGTGAAAAGATGCAGGCCCGTCAGCAAACCCAACAGCAGGCCCAGCAACAAGCTCAACAGCAAGCGGCAGCAGCGGCAGCAGCGGCTGCAGCTGCGGCCCAGCAGCAGCAACAGCAGCAACAGCAACAACCATCCATGGACGTGGACGGTGCAGGCAACGCGCCGACCCCCTCTACGTCAGCCGTGACGGGTGGCGAGACACCAACGCCCGCGACCGCCTCGTCGTCTACGACTTTACCCGCACCCGCACCTGCAACTACAACCGCTCCGGCACCTGTGCAACAGCCAGCCACGGTCACAACGCACGTCCCTCCGACACCCGAAAACGCACCGCTCAACATGGTCACCGAACTGATGTCCAAACTCAAGTCGCATCACCCGCTGTTGGTGCTCTCGCTCGAGTCCATGATCGAGGAGATGATTGCCAAGTTCAAGCCCCAGACGGACGAGGAGCTCTTCCGCATTGTCCAAACGCTCCTGGGCGAGTGCTACCAACAGGGCATCCTTCGCATTACCGACCAGAGCGCCGGCGCCGACGACCGTCTTCCGCAGACCCTTGAGATGAACTTGCGCAAGATCTCCATGTCGTTCCTCAACGCCAACCCTGCCAGCAACAAGTTTAAGGAGGCCTTTGACCGCGACTTTATCACAAACAATCCCACGTTCCTGCAAGTGATCGACAACCTGCGCAAGTGGCGAGATCGCCTCCAGTCCATCATCGACAAGCTCGCGAGCCAAGTGAACCTCGAAAACTGCAGCAAACACCTCGCCGAGTTCCACCGTGCCCGCTACGAAGGTAACAAGCAATACGCAAACGTGTCGCGATAACTTTTTCGTTTCCTACATAGATGTCGAGATTCCCGGCCAGTACATTTGGAATCGCGAGGTCCTCAACAACCATGATTTTATCAAGATCGATCGGTTCCTGCCGATTGTGCAGATCGTCCGAAAGGTATGTATTTCAAAAAAAATAAAAATAAAAAAAACTGAATTTTTTTTTT
>Ga0302233_10003002_pt1 | contig 10177 bp, 8 predicted proteins | sample II_Palsa_N3_1_FD_193516 | JGI IMG/M metagenome (GOLD analysis project Ga0302233, IMG submission 193516) | Peat permafrost microbial communities from Stordalen Mire near Abisko, Sweden - II_Palsa_N3_1 | ecosystem: Environmental > Terrestrial > Soil > Palsa > Peat permafrost | place: Sweden...
CAACCGCGTTTGAGAACGCCACGCGCACCCAGCACGATGCATTTTCGTTGCGAGGGTTGAGCCGGTCCCAATGCATGCTGACTTTGATGCGGTTCAGTTCATCGGTGTAGACCTCTTGATTGGCCGGGCCAACCACCGTGGCCGTCTGCATCGACATCGTCGGCCGATCGTGCTCGCGCGGGCTGTGATACGGAATCGCTTTACGCTGTACTTCGATCTGGGCCAGGAAGAATCCGGCGCTGCCGTCAGCGTGAAGCACGGACACACCGCCCGTATCGCCAGCTTGTTGAGCTTTTACGTCCTCCAACTGAGCCTTCAAGCTCTGCGGGAAATGTGCCGTATCCGAGACCGGCAGATTGTTCTCGATAAACCACTGAGCTTCGATAATGCCGAATTGCCGGTTCTGTTGACTGTCGCCGTCGTGTGCCGGGCAGTCGCTCAATTCAAACCAGCGGCCTGCATCGAGGTTACGCACACCGCCCGAGCCAAAGAATCGCTTCGAACGCGACTCCCATTCTTCCATCCGGATCTTGGCTAAATTATTAGCGCTACCGGACTGCTGTCCGAATGTATATGAACCCGTGTATTCATACACCTCGGTTTGCGACGGTAGATTACCCTGGTTCGGCAAGGTCGGCGTCGTGGTGCCGTTCGGCAGACTGGTCGATCCGGTAGGGGACTTATAATCGAAGGTACGCGTGGTCAGGGTCGTGCTTTGCAAGATGCGCTCACCAGACCATTGAACCAGCGCATTTGCTTCGCTACCTGTACCGGCGCGATAGAACTCAACCGTCTGCGGCGACAGCACAGGAAACGCATCAAGCGTATCGGTGATCACCACCGTATGCGATTTACCGTCGGCCGCTTGCTCGATATAGCAATACAAGCCTTCCTCTTCCATCAAGCGCATGCAGAAATTCCAATCGTCTTCGTACTGAACGCAATACGAACGTGACTGCAATGGCTGGCGGGAGGTCAGGCGTAGATCGAAGCGGAACGCACCCTGTGCCTGCGGGTGCATGTTGAACACATCGGTCAAGATCAAATCGGCCGACTTATCCTGCCAGATCCGCGCATCGCTTCTAAAGTGCAGGAAATTCAGCCAGGAGGCAAAACCAATCTGGTAGTGAATCAAATCGCCATCGGAGCCCAAACGGATCGCCGTGTGCCCATATCCATGGTGCGGCAAATACGATTGATCCGACTGCTGTATCCACAGCGTCACCGGCTGAGCAATCAGCTGCTTGAGTTCGATACTGCGGGAAGTTGAAATCGCATCGACGGTAAATTGACAATCTCGACCGATGCGCGAGTGACCGATAACCCTTTGTGGCAGGAGAACGTTATTGCCCAGCGGAGTATCTAGCTTGATCAGGCGGTCGCTTTGAATCAATCCGCCCCTAATTGCACCGACAAGATCTTGAGTCAACATCCCATAAATCCCTCATTTACTGGGCGTCGAGTGTAGCTTACGGGCCTTTCACTCAGCTTGCAAAAAGGTTGGAGTCATAGTCGGATTCGTCCTATTTTTTTGGCCTCTGGGCTGAATCGACGAGCTACGTTCGATATGTATGAATACATGTCAGCGTGTTAATCGCATAGCCAAATTTTGCTACCTATCTTCCTGCTTTCTTATATGAGACGATACGTCTTGTCTTTTTAAAGAAGAGAGCATGACCATGTCTCGGGTACTTACCGCCGATCCGGAAACGGGCCGCCGCCGCAACAATGCGTCCCGCGATGCCATCCTGGAGGCAACTCATACGCTCCTGGAGGAGGCGGGTTTCGACAAACTGTCGCTCGAAGGGGTCGCCGCGCGTGCCGGTGTTGGTAAGGCCACGATCTACCGTTGGTGGCCGAGCAAAGGTGCGCTGGCGATGGAAGCCTTTCTTCGCGCAGTGGCGCCGACCATCGCGTTCCCCGTGACGGCATGCGCGCGCGACGATGTGACCACGCAAATACACAAGGTCGCCAAGGCCTATCGGGGTAAAGCCGGGCGGATTATCCGCGAGATGATCGGCTTAGGCCAGTTCGAACCCGAGACCATGCGTTTGTTCGTCGATGGGTATCTGGAGCCTCGGCGCTCGGCCGCCAAAGCCGCTTTGCAACGAGGCATCGAGCAAGGCGAATGGTGTCGCGCGATCGATCTGGACATCGTCGTCGACGCGCTCTATGGGCCGATTTTCCATCGCTTACTTACCGCGCACGCGGAGATTGATGCTCGGTTTATCGACGCACATGTAAATCTCGTGCTCGATGGTATTGGCAACTCGAAGACCGCTTGAACCTACAATAGCTCGACAGCCGGTTGGCAAGGCGGGAAGGGGCACATCTGCGTCACCGGCATGGACGCGAAAGCGTTTCACGCTTGCTTCTCCGTGGCTGTTTTACAAACAGTCACGGACGAGCCTGGCCAACAAGATCCGCGCAGTAGTGGCGACGGCTGGCGGCGAATCCGGAGTCGTCGTGCAATCCCGAGCAAAAACATGAGTGCGAAAATTGTTATGCAGCCGATGGCTCTAGCGATTCGTGCTTGAAATTAGTATTCGGGAACGTAACCGTAACCGCCAAGCCTTCTTCGCCGATTCCAGTGGTAAATCGAACATGCGCGCCAAATACGGTTGCGATGCGGGTGACGATGGACAAGCCAAGTCCACTGCCACTTTCCCGATTGCCCAACACGCGGAAAAAACGCTCGCCAAGGCGGACCCGGTCGTCAAGCACCACACCGGGTCCGTTGTCCCTGACCGAGAGCACCGCGTTGAGCTGTTCCCGGAAAATAGCCACCTCGATACGGCCGTTGCAACTGCCGTATTTCAACGCATTATCGAGCAGATTATCGATGAGTATTTCCAGTAGCGTCGGGTTCGCCTGCACGCTCATCGGTGCATTATGAGTCAGCGTCAGAGTGACTCCTTTGGACGCAGCACTTGCTTGCCGTGCCGCGACGCAGCCGTGTGCGATCGAATTCATCACGACCGGCGACAAGTCGGGCAACGATGCCTCATCCAGGCGCGCCAGCACCAGCAGTTGTTGCGCCAAGTGTGAACTACGGTCGACTGCCTCCACCACGCGTTGCATGGCAAGGTGCTGCTCGGCCGGGTCATGTGCCGCCAGCGCGACCTGCGCTTGCACTTTGATCGCCGTGAGTGGGGTTTTTAGCTCGTGAGCCGCATCGGAAGTGAACGCGCGCTCGCGCGAAAACGATAGGCGTAGCCGGGCCAGCAAATTGTTCAGCGCATCAATCAATGGTCTGACTTCATCCGGCACCTGATGGACCTCGATCGGGTCAAGCTTGTCGGCACCGCGCGCGCCAATTTCGCGGGACACCAGTGCCAGCGGCGCAAAACTCCGGCGGATACTGAACCAGATTAAAAGAGCAAGCACCGGCAGCGCTACTATGAGCGGCCGCGCGATACGCCGCGACACGTCACTGGTCAGGTTGCTGCGTCCCCCGACCCGCTCAAAAACGCGTGCGCTGCGTCCAGTCACGCTCGAATGCAGGGTATAGGTGTTCCAGCGGCCCCCTGCCAATTTAAGCATATAGGCGCCGCTTCGGCTGCTGCCTACAAGTGCGTCGACGCCTACGGCAAGCGGCACCTTGGGCGTGCTCGCCAATAGCTGCCCATCGGCTGCACGCACTTCGAACTGCAGCTCGCGCGAGGTTTCTTCTGTATGAATACGCTGGCTATCGTCATCGTCGGAGCCGATAAATCCGACTGCCGCAAGCTTCTTCAAGTTTGCCTCATCGACCACCAGCAGCGTGCCTACCGCTTGCTCAAGTCTGCCGTTATCCCATTCTCCGACCTCATGCTTGGCTTGCCGATAACTTGTGATTAGCGTGATGGCCCATACGGCAACGACACTCGCCAGTACCAACAGCATGAGGCGTTGCCGTATCGACTTGGTCATGATGTTTTATCCGCCACATAGCCGATACCGCGAATGGTGCGGATCACACTTGCGCCGAGCTTCTTGCGCAGATTGGAAATATGCACCTCGACCGCATTGCTCTCGATTTCTTCTTGCCAGCCATAGAGACTTTCCTCCAGGCGTGAGCGCGACAAGGGTGTGCCCAGATGCGTCAGCAACTCAACCAATATGGTGCACTCGCGTCCCGTCAGCGGTACGTTCTGCCCAAGACGGGTAACGGTGAAGGAGGCCGGGTCGACCTGCAGTTCGCCATAACGGATTAACTCGACACTGCGGCCATGGGCACGCCGCAACAGCGCCCGGCATCGTGCTATCAGTTCGGTCAGGTCGAAGGGTTTGCCCAGATAATCATCCGCGCCTGCAGCCAAGCCGCTAACTCGATCCGGCACACTATCGCGCGCTGTCAGGATCAATACCGGCGTATCGTCGCGTCGGGCTCGCAAGCCTTTCAGCAATTCTGTTCCGGAGAGCTTGGGCAAACCCAGGTCAAGCACCACCAACGCGTACTTTGTGGTCTCGAGCGCAAGCGCCGCAGCACGCCCATCGTGCGCCCAGTCGACGGCAAATCCCGCCTGGCGCAAACCGGCTTCCACACCGCTACCAATCAGGTCATCGTCTTCTACGAGCAATACGCGCATGATAAATATCAAGATTGGATTACGCGGGCCACTGGTTCCCGCTGATTGCCGGTCGTGACGACGTGCTAACAATGGTTCAGCAGGGTGCGGCGCGGTAGGTCCGCACCGCGCGAAGAGTTGCCGAGCATACAAGGGCAAGCGCTATGGCTTCCGCCTAGTCGCTCAAGGTAACATTCTTTGCAAGGTCTCATCCTTGAGAATCAATCGATGAAACACGGCTGCAGTCACGTGCATAACGATCAAGCCGAACAACACCCAGGCCAGCAAGCTATGAATATCGCCCATGGCATGTCCGACAGCTGAGCCAGCTTGTGTCAGTGCCGGTAATTTCAGCACACCCAAAAATTTGACAGTCCAGGCACGTGAAGACGCATTCGCCCACCCGAGCAGAGGTACCGCCAGCAAAGTCAGATACAACAACGTGTGGGTAAGGCGCGAGGCAAGACGGAGTACGCGTGACAGGTGGTCGGGTGGTGGTTTGTGCGCCAGGCGCCACAGCACCCTGAACACCATGACACCCAGCAAGGTTGCACCGACTCCGAGGTGCCAGGCAATCAGACCGACTGCTTGCGTGCCGTGGTGTACAGCCGGCATGATCCAACCGATCAAAAATTGAGCTGCGACTAACGCTACCACCAACCAGTGTAACAAGCGTGCCACACCGTCATAGCTGGTGGCGCGTGAAGTTGTGTAAGGCATAAGGTTAATTCGCTTTCGTTTGAATGCACTGATTGTGTCGGGTGAACCTGAGCCTCACCTTAAGGCAATGAGTTTATCAAAAGTCTGCCTGAATGAATTGACGTTGCGCCGGATGCCTTAGCGTGTCGGCAAGCCGGCATGCTGACGGGAAAAACGTAGATGCAGGAGGACCAGAGGACGACGGGCACATACATCGGCAAGCACTACCTGCTTCGGCTCAGTCCCGCAGATTTCGACTTGATGGTTAGCAAGAGCGGCATTGAATGCCCGGCTTGCGATCCATTTAGCCAGCCATACCGAACCTACGATCACAGCCGCGACACAGATCCGAAATTTCGAGGTCAAAAATATATATTCAGGAAAGCCAAGAAAAAAATTTGCAAGCGCCACGCACAAGGCCAATATCGCAGCGACCATCGATGCGGTCAGCAGGTAGGCGCGCAGCACATCGACTGTGAAAGGCTTCATGGCAATAGTGCCGTGGCAATTTATATCAGGAGGCGAATTGGAGGGCGTCCAATCGCCGGCACTCGCTTTTTACAAACACCTGTCGATAGATACAGGGAAATCGAGAGCTAGACGGGAATTTCGAATCAGGCTCCGAGTTTGATAATGGTAAGTATGATTTCTGAAGAAATTCTTAAGGAACGTGCCGTCACGGCATGCCGTTGAGCCATCTGTTTTTCAGAGTATTACAAAGGCATGGATACCCGTGACGGGAAATGGGCCTTAAAGTGCCCGTCTGACCGGCTATTTAGACAGTAATGTTTGGGTTTGGTTGCTGGATCCTTGGATCCAGCTTTAAGTGGCTTCGGAATTGCCGGGGGCTGGATAAATTGCTGAGCGCGATTGACTAGGGCGCGGTTTGCTGGCGCTGCACTTCGCGCCGTTTCATGTCCAGATAGCTGGCGCGGTCGATTTCGTGCAATTGACGTGGATAACGCTCGGTTGCTGAAAACCAATCCTGCAGACGTTTTTCAAACTGCTCGGCCGGGGGCGCGGATAAGGCGCCCAGGTAGGCATCGATGGCCAAGTAATAGCGCATGGTATTACGCTCGACTACGCCGCGCATACCGCCGACATAGGTCGGCGGCGCGCCGGCTGTGCCGATTTCGGTGAAGCCTACTTTACTACTGCCGATGGTGGCCAGATAACTCTGCATGGCGAGCTGGCCGGCAAAATCGTAGGCGTAGGAGTAGGTAAGGTGGAGGAAGGTCTTGCCATCCTGGAGCGGTATGGCTTCGAGCCGGATGCGATAGTCGCTGGTGCCCAGCGGCCCTTGCTTGGCATCGAGTGTGAGGTTGAGGTAGTCCGGTCGCGTCGCGGCCGAACTGAAGGCGAAATTGACCCGGTAGGCTTGATCGAGCGATTCCCAGGTTTTGCTGCCGATACTGACGGCAAGCTGGGGGGCGGCCGGAGAACCACCGACTCGGCAATATTTTGTGTTGAGATGCAGGATCAGCACGTCGCACCAATGTGCGGGGTCATCGAGCGCCTGATGGACGGTGGCAAACGGATAATCAAGCAAAGCGTAGATATCGCCTTTCAAATGGTGCGGCGATGCCACCGACTCAAGATGGAGTGGACGCTTGAATGGATTATCGCCGAGCTGCGGGCCTAGTTCGGCATACTTGGCTTGCAACACAGCAGCGGCATCGAGCTCCGCGGCGGCAACCGGTATCGGGCCAATGCCGGCAAACACCAAGCAAGCTAGGAGTAGCGTGGCCAGCCGATTCGGAAGCATGATGGAGACTATCTTGCGCATTACTCTATTGGCCTTTTGCGAGTCAGAAGCGGGTATTTAAACATGAAGCATGCTGCTCGCGCGCTCAGCCTATGCCGAGATTCGATTCGGATGCTTGCCGTAGATGGTCTCGATTTCCTCATGCAACTGCGCTTGCAAGGCATTGCGCTTGAGTTTCAAGGTCGGGGTGATCATACTGCCTTCGACGGTCCAAGGCCTTAGAGTGGCCCACACGGCACGCGGTATCGCGTAGTGCGGAAACGATTGTGTGGCCTGTTGAATCCGGCGCAGCAAGAGCGCACGCGCCGACATTGCGTCCAGATTGGCGGGCGCCGAAGGATCGAGATTCAGGCTGCGGGCCAGCGCTTCCCATAGGTGGCGATTCAGCACCACGCAGACCGCAATGAACGGCCGGTTCTCGCCGACCACCATGGCTTGCTCGAACAAAGGGTCGGCCATGACGGCCAGTTCAAGATCGAGCGGGGCGATTTTCTCGCCGGTCGAGGTCACAATGATTTCCTTGATCCGCCCGCAAATTCTGATGCGCCCTTGCTCCAGCAAGGCTTGGTCGCCGGTGTGCAGCCAGCCGTCGCCGGTGATGGCCGAGTGCGTATCCTCGGGGCGGTTCCAATAGCCTTTCATGACGCTGGCGGAGCGGATTTGCAATTCATTGTTTTCCCCGAGCCGGACTTCGACGCCGTCGAGCGGCCGCCCGACGGTGCTCGGCCAGTTTTCGTCGGGGGTGTTGACGGCCACCACCGGCGACGTTTCCGTCATGCCATAGCCTTGCAGCAAGGGCAGCCCGAGCCCGAGAAAACACTGGGCCACGGCTTGCGACATCGGTGCGCCACCGCTGACGGCGGCGCGTAAGCGGCCGCCGAATTGGGCGAGTACGGGGCGCGCGACCAGCCGTTCCAGGATGGGCCACAAGATCGCATCCAAGTGCTGCGGCGCGGGTACAGTATCCGGGAGATGCTGTCGCCGGCAAAAGCGGCGCCAGCCGATGTTTTGCGCCTGCTGAAACAGAAAACGTTTGACGCGATTCGAGCTGGACAGCTTTTCCTGCAGTTTGGCGTAGAAGCGTTCATAAATGCGTGGTACCGACACCAGGATGGTTGGCTGTACTGTCTTTAAATCTTCGGCGAGTTGGGCTACTGAACGGGCGTAGGCTACGCAGCTGCCCGCCGCTATCGGCAGGTAGTAGCCCGCGGTGCGTTCAAAGGTGTGCGACAGCGGCAAAAAAGACAAAAATACGTCGTCCCCATGAGCCTGGACTCGCGCCAACACGGCCTTTACGTTCGCCATGATATTGCGATGTGTCAGCATCACGCCCTTGGGTTTGCCCATGGTGCCGGAGGTATATACCACAGCGGCCAAATCGTCCGGACTCACCGTGCCGCTTGCGGGCACTGCGTTACTCAATGCTGCAGCACTCATCCACTCTTGCTGCGTTAGTACCAAAGGCGAACCCGCAGCGAACTCGCCATGTTTGCCGAGCTCTCCGGGCTGCGTCAAGACCACCAGCTTGAGGTTGGGCATTTCGTCACAGGTGCCGGCAATCGCGCGCCATTGGTCGTAACTGTTTGTCACCAGCAGCGAGGCTTGGCAATCGTTGAGGATGTAGCCGATGCTGCTTGAGTTGTCGAGGGCGTGCATCGGCACGGGTACCAAGCCGCGCGCGAGGCACGCCTGATCGACGCAGACCGCATCGATCCCGTTGGGCAACAGAATGGCCACGCGCGCGCCATGATCGAGTTTCAGAGTGCCGATGGCTCGATGCCAGTCTTCGACTTGCGTTGCAGTGTGTCGCCAGGTGTAGTTCACCCATGTGCCGCAAGCCGGGTCGAATTCACGGTAGGCTTTTTTGTCGGGGTCGGTGCGCACCCGCCAGGCGAACAATTGGTCCAGGGTGTCGATGCCTTGCAGCGATATGCCCGGCGCGGACGGAGGTTTGACGACTTCGAGCTTGACCATGACGAACCTCTTCCATGTAGACCGCGCTGTTGCATGAAGCGTCGTGTGCGCCGGATCGAAGATCCTTGTCGCATGGATAGAAGCTTAGTCGAACGAGAAAAATAGGGATTGATGCACATCACGTTTCTGTTAGTTCCGACAAGCCATCCGATGTGGAGTGAGGCTAATTAATACAAGTGATAGACCGGGCAGTAATCGGCACGAAGCTTGACCTCGATCAAGCAAGTAGCGGCTGGTGCGACTAGTATTTTGTTGGCAGGCCTCGCTCTTACTGACATAAAGGAAAATCATGTTCCGAACACAAAAAATCGCTATCCTGACACTCGCCGCCGCCGCCCTGTTCGGCCCGATGGTCGCCTACGCCCAGCAGGAAAACCAGCAACAAACGACGGCGGCAATGGTGCACAAAACCGACCTCGATGCCGATGCAGCGCTTAACCGGCTCTATGCCATGGCGCCCGATGCCCGCGATATTGTTGCCGGCGCAAAGGGGGTGTTGATTTTCCCCGAGATCCATGCGGGCGGCGCGATTCTCGGCGTGGAATATGGACACGGCGTGCTGCGTAGTGCCGACGCCGCGAATATTTATTACAACGCCACAACCGCGTCTATCGGCGCCCAGCTCGGCTTTGAATCGAAGAGTGTGATTTTAATTTTCCTGACCGAGGACGCTCTCGATCATTTCCGCAAAGGCAATAGTTGGACTGCCGGCGTGGATGCCTCGATTGCTCTGCTCAAAGTTGGCGCAAGCGGGAAAATCGACACCAATACCACGCGTTCTTCGATTGATGCCTTTGTGGTCACCAACAAGGGCTTGATGGTCGATGTGTTGTCGCTGAGCGGAACCCGCTTTACCAAAGCACCGCTTTAAGACCTGATGTCGGGCTGTACGCTCCCGGCTGTCAGCGCCTTCTCGGGCCTACCGGGGCGGCCCTGATGCCGGGATTTTCCATCGTTGAGCCGTCCGCACAAGCTTAAATCGATGAGTCTCAAGGTGCGGTAATCATCGGAGCATGCAATGAAGATCGATCAGCAATTGCAACAGGACGTCGAGGCGGAACTGTCCTGGGACCCGGCCGTGAAATCGACGGACATCGGGGTTGAAGTCAACGATAAAGTAGTTACCCTGTCGGGCCATCCGAGCAGTTACGCGAAAAAAATTGCCGCCGAAAAAGCTGCTCTGCGCGTC
>Ga0302233_10003003_pt1 | contig 10175 bp, 10 predicted proteins | sample II_Palsa_N3_1_FD_193516 | JGI IMG/M metagenome (GOLD analysis project Ga0302233, IMG submission 193516) | Peat permafrost microbial communities from Stordalen Mire near Abisko, Sweden - II_Palsa_N3_1 | ecosystem: Environmental > Terrestrial > Soil > Palsa > Peat permafrost | place: Sweden...
AGCGCGACGGCCCCGCCACACGAGCCACCGCGTCGAGCAAGACACTGGAGTCGATGCCGCCGCTAAACGCCACCGCCACGCGCGCGCCTTCAGGCTGCGCAGGGAGTGCGGGCAGCGCGGAAAGCGTCACGCCGACCGCCTCGAGTACGAGGCGGTCGGCGGGAGAGTCAGCGGTATGGGTCACGTCGACAAGGCGACAGGCGCCTTCGATTGAAGATACGGGCCGGCTTATGCGCCGGGCGTCGTTTCCTTGAACTTGCCGTACGCCATCAGCCGCTCGAAACGGCGTTGACGCAGGTCCGGAACGCTCATGCCCTGGAACTGACGCAGCGAATCGGCCAGTGCCCGGCGCAGCATGGCAGCCATGCCCTTCGGATCGCGATGCGCGCCACCGAGCGGCTCGTTGACGATCTTGTCGATCAGGCCAAGCGCCTTCAGACGATGAGCGGTGAGACCCAAAGCCTCGGCCGCTTCCGGCGCCTTCGCCGCGCTCTTCCACAGAATGGATGCACAGCCTTCCGGCGAGATCACCGAATAGGTCGAGAATTGCAGCATCAGCACGCTGTCGCCCACGGCGATGGCGAGCGCACCGCCCGAACCACCCTCACCGATGATCGTCGCGATGATCGGCGTTTTCAGTTCGGCCATCACATACAGGTTACGGCCAATGGCTTCCGACTGGCCGCGCTCTTCCGCGCCGATGCCGGGATAGGCACCCGGCGTATCGATAAACGTGAAGAGCGGCAGGCTGAATTTCTCAGCAAGACGCATCAGGCGCTCGGCCTTGCGATAGCCTTCCGGACGCGGCATGCCGAAGTTACGCAGCGAACGTTCCTTGGTATCGCGCCCCTTCTGGTGGCCGATCACCATGCAAGCCTGGCCGTTGAAACGCGCGAGGCCACCGACGATTGCCAGATCGTCCGCAAACGCGCGGTCGCCGTGCAGCTCGTGGAAATCGGTGAACAGTTCGGCCACGTAGTCGAACGTGTACGGACGCTGAGGATGACGGGCAATTTGCGAAACCTGCCACGGGCTCAGGTTAGCGTACAGGTCTTTGGTGAGCTGCTGACTCTTCTTGGAGAGCCGATCGATTTCTTCCGAAATATCGACGGCCGAATCGTCCTGCACGAAGCGCAATTCTTCGATCTTCGCTTCGAGTTCAGCGATCGGCTGCTCGAAATCCAGAAAAGTGGTCTTCATTGGTTGTAATCCTTGGACTTACCAGGCAGCGCGTATTCTAACCGCGACCGCCGCTGTCAAAACCACCTCAAAACTATCGAATCTGCGAAATCGATAGTCTTGGGTAGCCTCACATCACGTGACATCACATCAGGTTGTGGCAGATTAATAGTCGACCGGCAATGGATCAAGACTACGCCACATATACCAGGTCGCGACTGTGCGCCACGGCTCCCAATTCGCAGCTACCTCGCGCGCCTCGCTGCGCGTGACGGGCTCGCCGCTGAAGTAATTGAGGCTGATCGCGCGGATCAGGCCGAGATCGTCCAAAGGCAGGACGTCCGGGCGCGACAGATTGAAGATCAGGAACATCTCCGCGGTCCAGCGGCCGATGCCGCGGATCTGCGTGAGTTCGGCGATCACCGCCTCGTCTTCCATCGTGGTCCACTTGCCCACGTGCAAGGCGCCCGAGACGAAGTGCTCGGCGAGATCGAGAATGTATTCCGTCTTGCGCTTCGACAGACCGCACGCCATCAGCTTGTCTTGCCCCAGCTTGACGAACTGTTGCGGCACGAGCTTCGGACACGCGCCTTCAACGCGATGCCACGCCGCCTGCGCAGAGGCCACGGAAATCTGCTGCCCCACCACCGAGCGCGCGAGCGTAACAAACGGATCGCCCCGGCTCAGCAGATGCACTGGGCCGAATTTCGGAATCAGTTTCTTGAGAATACGGTCGCGCTTGACCAGATCCGCACACGCCTTGTCCCAGTAGTCGGGGCGTGTGACTTCCGGCGTGAGACCGCCGACCTGCACCGGCACGGCGACTTCCGCGTCGTCCAATGCACGCGTTTTGCGCACGACTTCACCTTCATGCAGCGTGTCGCGCGCGAGTTCCTGTACGTCATCGGTGAGTTCGGCCGGCACGGCACCATTGCCAGTATGACTTTTCACGCGTGTTGCGCGCGATGCTTTCGCGCCTCTCGCAAGCTTCGGTGCATGCGCTGACGCGCCGTTGAGCGCGCGCTTTACCGGTGTGTTCTTTGCCACGCCACCTGCCTTGGCGGCAACCTTCGCCGCGGCGGGCGCCGCTTGCACCGCGCTGCCGTTACGCGCGCGAGTCGATTTCACTGCAGCTGCCGCGCCTGTTTTAGACGCAGCCCGTTTAGACGGCGTCTTCGTGGCCGTTGCCATCCTGCCTCCTGCCTGGCGAGTCGATCAAAGGGAAGTACGAGGTGCGCTCACACGCGCCGCCACTCGGTCAACCCGCCGGGTTTGTCTTCAAGTGCAACGCCAGACTCAAGCAATTCGGCCCGAATCCGGTCTGCTGCCGCATAGTCCTTCGCCTGCTTGGCGGCCACGCGCGCTGCGATCTTCGCTTCGATCGCAGCGGGCTCGAGCGCGCCATCACTCACGCTACCCGCAGCCTGCTGCAGGAATGCACGCGGCTCACGGCCCAGCAGTCCGATGATGCGCGCAAGCGCGCGCAGTTGTCGGGCCAGCGCGGTATCGCGCGTGCGGTTTACCTCACTTGCCAACTCAAACAGCACCGACACTGCCACCGGCGTGTTGAAGTCGTCATTCATCGCCGCCCTGAAACGTTGCGCATGCGCTTCGTTCCAGTCGAGCTCGGCGCCGTCCGGACTCACGTCTTTCAGCGACGTGTACAAACGCGTGAGGGCGTTGCGCGCGTCGTCGATATGCGTGTCGCTATAGTTCAGCGGCGAACGGTAGTGCGCACGCGCAATGAAAAAGCGCACCACTTCAGCATCGTACTGCGCGAGCACTTCTCGGATCGTGAAGAAGTTGCCTAGCGACTTCGACATCTTCTCATTGTCGATCTGAACGTACCCGTTGTGCATCCAGTAATTCACAAACGTTTGACCTGTCGCGCCTTCGCTTTGCGCGATTTCGTTCTCATGGTGCGGAAACTGCAGATCCTGTCCACCACCATGAATATCGAAATGATCGCCGAGCAGCGTGCAGCCCATCGCCGAGCATTCAATATGCCACCCGGGACGGCCGCGCCCATACTTCGAGTCCCAACCCGTGTCCGCAGGCTCCTCCGGCTTGGCCTGTTTCCACAGGACAAAATCGAGCGGATCCTGCTTCGCGTCGTTGGCCGCCACACGCTCGCCTGCGCGCAGATCTTCGAGCGACTTGCCCGATAGCTTGCCGTAGCCAGAAAATTTTCGCACGGCGTAATTCACATCGCCATCGCTCGCCTGATAGGCATAGCCGTTTGCTTCCAGCTTGCCGATCATGTCGAGCATCTGCGGGATGTAGTCCGTTGCGCGCGGCTCGAGATCGGGACGTTCGATGCCGAGCGCATCCGCATCTTCATGCAGTGCGGCAATGAAGCGATCGGTCAGCGACTTGATCGTCTCGCCGTTTTCGACGGCACGGCGGATGATCTTGTCGTCGATATCGGTAATGTTGCGCACATAGGTCACCTTGTAACCGAGCGTGCGCAGCCACCGTTGCGCGATATCGAACACGACCATCACGCGTGCATGGCCAATGTGACAATAGTCGTACACCGTCATCCCGCAGACGTACATCCGTACGACGCCCTCTTGCAGCGGCACGAAAGTTTGCTTGTCACGCGCGAGCGTGTTGTAGATGCGCAGTGATTCCATAGAGACGATGCGTGGGTCGAAAGAAATCCGCAATGTTTTTCGTGCGCGCCGCGCCCGCTTCTGATACCGGCCCGGTACAAGCTCAGTACAAAACAGGTGTAGCGCATACAGCAGCAAACCGGTGCACCGGGTGCGGCGGTCAGGCTGCGATCAAGGCGGGACGACCACGAGTGGCGAAAGACAGTATGCGGTTCAACGGAACGCGCAGACCTTTTGTTAGAATGGGTCGGAGTATAACATCCAGACCCGAGCCTATGAAACCTTCCAGCGGCCGCGCGCGAAGCGCCGCGACCCTCGCCGCCACGGCCCTGTGCGGCCTCGCCGTCATGCTGCTGCCGGGCGTGCCTGCCTATGCGCAGAAGTCCCCTATGATCCCGCAGGGCGCTGCTGTGCGCGACAACACGCCGGAAATCGACACGTTGATTGCGAAGCAAAACTGGAACGCCGCGCTCACGCAGCTCGACGCCCGCATCGCCGCGAATCCGCGCGATGCGCAGGCGCAGTTCAAGCGCGCCACGGTGCTGGCTCACCTGAATCGCGACGACGAAGCCATCAACGCCTTCCTCGCGCTGACGCAGAGTTACCCGGAATTGCCGGAGCCGTATAACAACCTTGCGGCGCTGTACGCGAAGCATGGGCGCTATTCGGAAGCGCGTGAGGCGCTCGAAACTGCCACCAAGGCGAACCCCAACTATGGGCTCGCCTACGAGAATCTCGGCGACCTGTACCTGCGCCTCGCCGCCTCTGCCTACCAGCGCTCGCAGGACCTGGGCCAGGCCAGCGGGCCGACGAAGCAGCGGCTCGCCGACATCCAGAAGATCGTCTCGCCGCCGAAGAGCGCCGAGCAGCCGGTCAAGAAGGTCGCCGCACCGCAAGAGGACGCAACGCCCACCATGCCGAACATCACGAACTCGCCCAGCTTCCAGTTCGGCGGCTCGAATGGTTCGCTCGCCATGCCGCCGTATATGGCGCCATCGCAGTAACCAGACGTATCGCACACTCATCGCCAACGTTTTTTTCCACCCTGAGGATCTTCATGAAATGGTTGATGCTGGCGCTCGGTAGCGCCGCCCTGATCGCGAACGCACCCGCCTTTGCCCAGTCCGCCACGCCGGCGACGCATCCGTCCGTGCTCTTCAAGACCACTGACGGCGATATCCGCGTCGAGCTGTACCCCGAGAAGGCGCCGAAGACCGTCGCGAACTTCCTCGACTATGTGAAATCCGGTCAGTACAGCGGCACGATTTTTCATCGCGTGATTCCGGGCTTCATGATCCAGGGTGGCGGCTTCACGCAGACCTACGCAGAAAAGCCGACTCGTGCGCCGATCCAGCTTGAAAGCCGCAACGGCCTGAAGAATGTCGTCGGCACGATCGCCATGGCGCGCACCAGCGACCCGGATTCGGCCACCTCGCAATTCTTCATCAACACGGCGGACAACGCCGGGCTCGACTATCCGGGTCAGGACGGCAACGGCTACGCCGTGTTCGGCAAGGTCACCTCCGGTCTGGACGTCGTGAAGAAAATCGAAGGCACGCCGACCACGACGCGCGGCCCGATGTCCGACGTGCCGCAAACGCCGATCGTGATCGAATCGGCTACGATCGTCAGCAAGTAAGCAGACTGGCAAAGAGACACAAGCAGGCAAGATCACAGGTTAGCAAGCGCACCCGTCGGCGATGCAGTCCGTCGTCGCCCTTGCAACACCACTGCCCCCGGCGCGGCCCCATCCACCATGCGATGCGCCGCGCCTTTCACCCTCCTGTTCCTCAAAGGATCCCATCATGGTCGAACTACACACGAATCACGGCGTCATCAAACTCGAACTGGACGCCGAGAAGGCACCGAAGTCGGTTGAGAACTTCCTCAACTACGTGAAGGCCGGTCACTACGACAACACGGTGTTCCACCGCGTGATCGACGGCTTCATGATCCAGGGTGGCGGTTTCGAACCCGGCATGAAGCAAAAGCCGACCGAAGGGCCGATCACCAACGAAGCAAACAACGGCCTGAAGAACGTCAACGGCTCGGTCGCCATGGCGCGCACCAACGATCCGCATTCGGCGACGGCGCAATTCTTCATCAACGTCAATGACAACGATTTCCTGAACCACTCGTCGCCGACGCCGCAAGGCTGGGGTTATGCCGTGTTCGGCAAAGTGGTCGACGGTCTCGACATCGTCGAAAAAATCAAGAAGGTGAAGACGGGTTCGAAGGGCTTCCACCAGGATGTGCCGGCGGACGACGTGATCATCGAAAAAGCGGTCATCGTCGAGTAAGCAACTGGCCGTGCGCCAGCGGTTGCGGTCGCGGGTTCCGCTGCGGCCGAGGGTTCGGCAACACGCTGGCGCGCAGCATGCAGTTCCGCGAAGCATTTAACTGCAACTGAAATCAGGCAACCTTCAATGCTGCAAGAAACGCCGCTACGAAGCGTCGCCGCGGGCGGGCCAGGCGAGGGCAAACGCCCGCATGGCGCACGCCCGCTGTTTCTCATCTCAGACCTGCATTTGAGCGAGGACATTCCGCGCACGGTCGCCGCATTCGAACACTTCATCCGCACCACGGCTGAAGAAGCCGATTCGGTTTTCATCCTCGGCGACCTGTTCGAATACTGGATCGGTGACGACATGCTGAGCGACCCATTCGTCGCGCGCATGGCGGCGCTCATGCACACGCTGTCCGAGCGCGGCGTCGCCCTCTACGTCATGCACGGCAATCGCGACTTTCTGCTAGGCAAGCGCTTCATGAAAGCGGCCGGCGCAATCTGGTTGCCAGACCCATTCGTGATCACCGCGTTCGGCGCGCGCATCACGCTCGCACATGGCGACGCGCTGTGCACCGCGGACCACGCCTATATCCGGTTTCGCCGCGTCGCACGCAGCCGTTTCGCACAAATGCTGTTTCTCGCCTGGCCGTTCAAATGGCGTCATGCGCTGGCCAAACGGATGCGCTCGGCGAGTCAGGAAAGTCGCTCGCGGCCGGTCTCGCCGAAATATGACGTGACGCAAGAAGGCGTAGCTGCGTTGTTCAACGAGACGGGCACGACGACCATCGTGCATGGCCACACGCACCGGCCGGCAACGCATCGCGAGCCGGGCGGTACGCGCTGGGTACTGCCGGACTGGGACCTCGATCACGGCGAGCGCCGTGGCGGGTATTTGCGAATCGATGCCGACGGGCTCAGGGCCCTACCCCTGGACTAGGCGCTGCACAAGCCGCCGGATAGAACACTGGACTAACTCTCAGCCGCTACCCGATCCACCCGCCCCGCGATCGCCGCGGACAAACGCCGCAGATCGAGCAATGCCGCGTCTGCGCCCTGTAGCGCTTCGAGACGGGTGCCGAGCCGCTCCAGCGCTGAGACAATTTCGTCGATACGTTGTGACTGCGTCGCCGCGTGATCGATCAAACCGTGGATAGCGAGCGAAACCGGATCATCCGCGTTCGGCGTAATGCCGTAGGCACAGAATGCGCTGCGCGCCGCCGCCTTCTTATCGCAATCACGGCCAGCAGCCTCGTGCGCAGGCGCGGCAGGCATGATCACCCGTGCCGGATTGCCCACTGCCGTGCCGCCCGTCGGCACCGGCTTGACGACTACCGCATTCGAACCGATCTTCGCCTCTGCGCCAATCGTGAAGCCACCGAGTATCTTGGCGCCCGCGCCGACGATCACACCGCGTTCGAGCGTCGGATGCCGTTTGGCGCCCCGCGTGAGCGAGGTGCCACCCAGCGTCACGCCCTGATAGATCGTGCAGTCGTCGCCGATCTCCGCCGTTTCGCCGACCACGACGCCCATGCCGTGATCGATAAACACCCGGCGGCCAACCGTCGCGCCCGGATGGATTTCGATACCCGTCAGAAAGCGCGCCATCTGCGACACGAAACGCGCCAGCCAACGGCGCTGTGCCCGCCAGCAGGCATGCGCGAGCCGATGCAGCACGAGCGCATGCAGACCGGGATAACACGTGAGCACTTCCCAGGCGCTGCGGGCGGCGGGATCGCGCTCGCGGATCGTGGCGATGTCTTCGCGAAGTCTCGTGAACATGGCAGTGACGCTTTCGTGGGGACGTGGGGCCGGGTGCCGCCAGGCGGCGCACGACGGAGCGCCGCCGTTAGCAGACCGGCAGCTTTGCTTAGAACGTTTTGGGGAATTGTAGGGGCGATTGCGTCAAACCTGCTGGATGCCCCCGTTACCGGCAAGGTCGTCGTGTGTGCCGTGGGGTTGGCGCGCGCTCAGGACGCGCCTTCGGATAGGCGCACGCCGTGCTCAGGACGCGCCGTCGTCCGGTTGCTTCACCTTCAGCAAGATGAGCTTCGCGATGCCGCGCACGATATTCACCTCTTCACGCTCGAGCCCCGAGCGCGCAAAAAGACGTCGCAGGCGCGACATCAGCTTCCTGGGATTATCCGGGTCGAGAAACTCGAGCGCCACCAGCGCACTTTCGAGGTGCGCAAACATGCCTTCGATTTCGTCGCTGGGAGCGAGCGAGCCAGGCGCGGCAACCTGCGCCTGGCCTTCGTCGCTCGCGCCAACACCGTTTCCGACATTAATGCGAGCACTACTGCCGACACCGGCAACAGCGCCAGGAACGCCGCCCACACCGGCCGCACTACCTGCAACGGCCGCACCGCCTGCACCGAGATACGCAGTGCGCAACTCATACGCCAGCACCTGCACGGCCTGCGCCAGATTGAGCGAGCTATACGCCGGATTGGCCGGAATATGCGCGAGCGCACTGCAGCGCTCGACGTCTTCGTTCGACAGCCCCGTGCGCTCATTGCCGAACACCAGCGCGATATCGCCGTGCACGGCATGCTCGCGCGCCTGCGCCGCGGCCGCGCGCGGCGCAAGCTGCGGCGGCCCATATTCGCGCGAGCGCGCCGTCAGCGCCACCGACCATTGCACGCCATTGAGCGCATCCGCCAGCGTCGGCACGACATGAGCGCCGGCCAGCACATCGTCCGCGCCGCTCGCCATGGCGATCGCTTCGGGATCGGACTGCACATGGGGCACGCGCGGCGCGACCAGCACGAGCCGCGAGAACCCCATGGTTTTCAGCGCACGCGCCGCAGCGCCGACATTGCCGGGATGACTGGGCTCGACGAGCACGAAACGCGTCGACGTAAAACCGCCGCGCACAGGCGCAGCGCTGTCCGGCGCGCAAATCCCGGACGACGTAGGAGAAGACGAAGACGGGTTGCGGGGATCGGCCACGATAAAAAATAGGGAGCTAAAGGCCCCTATGGTAGCGCCAACCGGCCCGCTAGACCTACCTGGATCGGATGCTGCGCTGCCGGAGAACCCCGGAGTCGGGTAAAATCACGGCTATTCGCGCCGTCTTTGTACGAGCGCCTCGTTCTTATTCAATTCGTCTCCGTCGACGGAACGCCTGCCAAGCGGTCGTTCCGCGTTGTTTCAGCTGCGTAGTTTCAGCTCATTTACAGCTCATTACCGGTAAGCAGCCGCACTGCCCCGGCACAAGGATCCAGGCTCATGCATCCCATGCTCAACATCGCCGTCAAGGCCGCGCGCCGCGCCGCGCAGATCATCAACCGGGCGTCGCTCGATCTCGACCTGGTCCAGGTCAGCAAGAAACAGCACAACGATTTCGTCACGGAGGTCGACAAGGCATCGGAAGCGGCGATCATCGATACGCTGAAGACCGCCTACCCCGATCACGCCATCCTCGCCGAAGAATCCGGCAAATCGGACAACGAGTCCGAATACCAGTGGATCATCGACCCGCTCGACGGCACCACGAACTTCATCCACGGCTTCCAGTACTACTGCGTGTCGATCGCTCTCGCGCATAAGGGCATCGTCACCCAGGCCGTTGTCTACGATCCGAACCGCAACGACCTGTTCACCGCTTCGCGCGGCCGCGGCGCGTTCCTGAACGACCGCCGCATCCGCGTGAGCCGCCGCGACCGCCTCGCCGACGGCCTGATCGGCACCGGCTTCCCGTTCCGCGAAACCGACGGTCTCGAGTCTTACGGGCGTCTGTTCAAGGAAATGACCGAAGCCTGCGCCGGCCTGCGCCGCCCGGGCGCGGCTGCGCTCGATCTGGCGAACGTCGCCGCGGGCCGCCTCGACGGCTTCTTCGAACAAGGCCTGCATGCGTGGGACATGGCTGCCGGCAGCCTGCTGATCACCGAGGCGGGCGGTTTGGTGGGCAACTACACGGGCGATTCGGAGTTCCTGCATATCGGCGAAATCGTCGCGGGCAATCCGAAGCTGTACGCCCAGATGGTGCCGATCCTGTCGCGCTACAGCCGCACGAAGCAGCAAGCGGCATAAGGCTGTAACACGCGTAGCAACGAGCGCAAAGCGGCTTCGGCCGCTTTTTTATTGATGCTGCC
>Ga0302233_10003004_pt1 | contig 10173 bp, 8 predicted proteins | sample II_Palsa_N3_1_FD_193516 | JGI IMG/M metagenome (GOLD analysis project Ga0302233, IMG submission 193516) | Peat permafrost microbial communities from Stordalen Mire near Abisko, Sweden - II_Palsa_N3_1 | ecosystem: Environmental > Terrestrial > Soil > Palsa > Peat permafrost | place: Sweden...
CTTGTGGAATTACCGACGCGGGGATCGCTTCGGCGACTTCGAAACCCCTGATCCGAAGCAGTTCGGGAGTATGTCCGATCACAGATGCCCAGATGTTGCCGTCCACATCTTCTGCAAGCGCAACCGTTGTTCCAGTCGGCTGTCCGTCGGAACGATGAATAAGCCTGAACTTCCCGTTCGCATAGATTGCTAGCTTGTCGTCTACGCCGACCCACAATCGACCGAAGTGATCTTCTAGCACCGAGGTGACGTGGCTTCCAGGCAGGCCTTCCTTTGCTCCAATGGAGGACACTTTCCCATTTCGTAAGACGTCGAGGGCATTGTCAGTGCCAATCCAAACGGTCCCGTCACGTCCTGCTTCCACTGATTTCACATCGTCTGCAGTTAGACCCTCTTGCATGGACCAGCTAAGAACCTTGAGGTCGCGAAAACAATCAACACCTTTCGCGGTTGCGACCCATACGTTGCCTTCGTGATCTTCGAAAATAGACCTCACGGAATCACCTGAAAGCCCATCTTTGCTGTCATAGTGTTCCACTTCGTTGCCATGCACGCGATATAGGCCCTGCTCCTGAGTCCCAATCCAAAGAGTGCCTGCGCTGTCAAAAAAAAGTGCTTCCACCTGTAATGAACTTCCATCGAAACCGGGTGCTATAACCGGCTGAATAACGCCGTTCGTAATCTGCTCCAAGCCCAGGCCGGGTCCGGCAATGGCCAACCCTACATACAGCGACCCATTTGGCGCGCCCGCGAGGGCTGTTATCCCATAGAGGAACTTATTACTTCTCAGACCATTGAAGGTATATAACGAAGCTGGCCCCGGCTTCCAGTGGACGAGTGTGTCGGTTGATCCCACCCAGATACTTCCCGCGGCATCGACGGCTAGAGTATCCGCGAAGGGATGCGGAAGTCCTTCCTCACTTCCATGACATACGGCCTTTGCATCCAATATCTCGCATAAAGGCTTTGAAGTCGCCGTCCTCGATTCGGTCAGCCACACCTTCCCGTTACGGTCTTCAGCAATGGCGTTGACCATACCCAAAGGCACCGATATCGAGGTTAGTTCGCCATTCTTCCACTTTGCGAGTTTTCCAGCCATCCCGATCCAGAGGGCCCCGTCATGTCCGACATAGAGCGAAAGGACTTGGGGGTTTAATTGTTTACCCCGGTTCGGTGGGGCCCACGGAGCAAAACCAGCGCCATCGAAGCGAAACAATCCGTTTTGAGTTCCGACCCAGATATAGCCGTCTGTTGTTTGAGCGATCACATATGGCGTGCCGCTAAAGACACCGTCCTGCACTCTCCATGCGGTGTGCGCATACTGAGAGATATGCACAACGGGATCGACCGCCCAAACGAAGGCCGCCTGCAACGAGAGAAGCACGAGGATCAAAATGGATCGGTGGACTTTCATCTTCCCGCCTCACTGGCTAAGCGCTGAGATACGCCTTCAGGTCCGTGCTTGCCGCCTTCGCTGCTCTGTGCAGCGAACACCTCAAAGATCATGACGGCATTCAGACCTTATCTTGTTCGACGCTTTCAACGAAACATCATGAACAACAGGTGTCGAACTGGAGTTTTCTATAGCTCCCCAAAAAACGTCAGAGCTCCAGCAAGCCGCGTCGAACGGCAATCGTCACAGCGTGTGTTCGATCGTTTGCTTGAAGCTTCCCGACAAGGTTCTTGATATGGAAATTTACAGTCGTTTCGGCAATCGTCAATTCATCGGCAATCTGCTTGTTGCGATGGCCGTCGCGTATCAATCGGAGAACCTCAAGCTCTCGGACCGTCAAAGACTCCTCCCCCAAATGCTCGGCAATGCGCGCAGCGACGACGGGAGTAATAACTCGTCCTCGTAGGTGGACAGATCGAATCACACTCAGAATCTCGTCCTTTGGCATGCTCTTGAGGATGTAGGCGGACGCTCCAGCCCGCAGCGCGCGCTGGATATCGCCATCGCTGTCGGATGTTGTCAGCATGATGATACGAGCATCTCGAAACTCGCTCTTTATCGCCGCGAGCACGGTTGTGCCATCGGTCCCAGCCAACCGAAGATCCATCAATGTGATGTCGGGCCGATGCTGGCGAAACTGTGTCATCGCATCTGCGGCACCGCTCGCATTGGCAACGAGAAGCATGTCCTCCTGCGATCCAATGATCGTGCCAAGTCCCTCGCGGAAGACCGGATGATCCTCGACACTCAGAATGCGAATTGGCTTCGTCTGAACCATAGTAAATTCCCCAACCTGGGCCGTGGGTGGCCCCAAAGACACGGACTCTATATACGCAGCATACAAGTCCCTGCCCCAAGTCGACCTACAGAAAAATCTAGGCACGATTCTATTGTTTCGGAGGTGTTCTGCCGCGACTTGACCGCCTACTCTTCATTCAGAAACGGAAGCAACTTTCGTTTCAAAGAGGAACTCATCATGACCCAACTCGAAAAAGCCCGGTACACCCTCGAAATCTTCACCACAGCTCGCCCGGACGGGAGCGCTTCCCTTAGTGACGATTGTCTGGACGTTAACCTTCCGTTTCCTGAGTCCTCGGGTGCTAATACCAACCCTATCCGGCGCAGTTTTATCGCCGGTACGGCAGCAGTTGGCGTCCTCGCCATTTTCCTGCTTGGAACGCCCAGCTATGCTCAGGCTCCCGGCAATAACCTACTTTCGACGCACCCGCGCGCAGCCGCTGGCGGGACAGAGATCCGCCCGTTTCGCGTCAATGTACCGGAGGCGGATCTCGTCGACCTTCGCCGACGCCTCGTGGCGACACGCTGGCCTGACAAGGAAACGGTCAATGACGAATCCCAGGGCATCCGGTTGGCGGAGATGCAGGCGCTGATGAACTATTGGGGTAACGGCTACGACTGGCGCAAGGTAGAAGCGAAGTTGAATGCGCTGCCGGAATTCGTGACCACAATCGACGGAGTCGATATCCAGTTCATCCATGTGCGTTCTCGTGAACCGAACGCGCTACCGCTGATCCTCACCCACGGCTGGCCCGGCTCGCCGCTGGAGTTCTTGAAAGTGATAGGCCCACTCACCGACCCGGTCGCATACGGCGGGCGCGCGGAAGACGCCTTCGACGTCGTCATCCCCGCTATCCCCGGCTATGGCTTTTCGGGCAAGCCGGCCGATCTCGGGTGGAATCCCGACCGCGTGGCGCGTGCCTGGGACGTCCTCATGAAGCGCCTGGGCTACACCCGTTACGTTTCGGAGGGCGGCGATCACGGCTCGGTCATCTCCGACGCACTGGCGCGTCAGGCTCCCCCTGGACTGCTCGGCATTCATATCACGATGCCGGCCACGATTCCCGCGAACCTGGTGGAAGGTATCAACAATGGCGATCCGGCTCCCATTGGGCTGACCGCCCCGGAGCTACTCGCGTACAACGACCTCAGTATCTTCTTCGGAAGAGGCGCGGCCTACGGCGCGATGATGGTGACCCGTCCGCAGACCATCGGCTACGCGCTCACCGATTCGCCCAGTGGTCTAGCCGCCTTCACGTACGAAAAGATCGCCGCGTGGAGCGATAGCGACGGTCACCCCGAACGTGTGATCGGTCGCGACGAAATACTCGACGACATCACGCTGTACTGGCTCACGGATACAGGCGCCTCTTCGTCCCGCTTCTACTGGGAAAATAACAACAACAACTTCAGCGCCGCGGCACAGAAGACCGATCATATCAAAGTGCCGGTGGCCATCACGGTGTTCCCGCACGAGATCTATCGCGCGCCGGAAAGCTGGTCGCGACAGGCCTATCCGTCGCTGTACTACTTCCATGAAGTCGCCAAGGGCGGTCACTTCGCGGCCTGGGAACAGCCGGAACTCTTCAGTGCCGAACTGCGAGCAGCGTTCAAACCGCTGCGCTGATTGGAGCCACGCGGAAAGGCGCACTCTCCGATTCGGCAAGGAATCAGGCTCGCAATGCGTTACTTCAACGCTGGATAAACGGAGGGAGCCGTCATGATTGTGTCCCATCGACTTCGGAATTCGCTTCCTGCAACTCTCAGTCCGGAAGATGCTCCTTGCTGCAAAAGTGTGAAAGCCAATTGATCGCTGCAAAAAGAGAACTTGGAGCCTTCCTAATGGCTGTCTGCGCGCTTTTCGGTGAGGCGAAGGCAGTTCGCGCAGCAGATCACTGGATCGCACTCGCCGAGAGCATGGAAGCACCCTTAGTCGGTGGATATCCGAACTGGCGGGATATCACGTTTGCCGCCGCCAGCCAACTTGCGAGAGAGTGCTTCTCGATTCAGAAGCTAACGTAGTGATAGGAGGAGATCCAGTGCTGAATGAAATGAACGACATTGTCTTGGTTGACGACAATCCGACACTCCTCGGTGTTCTCTCGGAGATATTCAAGACGCGTGGTTATACCGTCCGAACGGCCTCCGATGGGTTCGCGGCCCTGGCAGCAATACGGGAGCGAGTGCCTAACGTTCTTCTCTCAGACCTGTACATGCCTGGCATGTCGGGGTTTGAACTTCTATCGGTGGTGCGCCGCCGCTTTACAACGATTGCCGTCATCGCGATGAGCGGTGCCTATTCAGGCGGGAGCGTTCCGGCAGGAGTCGCGGCTGATGGGTTTTATGCCAAAGGCTCATGCAGCATCGCTGGATTATTCGAGATTCTGAGCGCGATCGAAGATAAAGCGGTGCTCCAATCCACGCGTGCGGCCGCACCAATCTGGATACCAGGACTCCCAATCCATCAGCGCGATCTCTCCACGATGGCTGTCGCTTGCCCGGAGTGCTTGAGGCCGTTTTCTCATTCTCCTCGTGATGAAGCGTTCGTTGAGCAAGAGAGCGATTGTCCACACTGTTTGCGATCCGTGCGACTTGCCATAGTGAGGCCATCGGAAGAGATGGATAAAACCGCCCTCCCGCTATCGACCATAGCTACCCGGACCAGCGAATCAATATTTGCGTCGTACACGAGTTCAAATCGCTACTCGGAGATCTCCTCGCGATGATCAACATCTTGTTTCAGTGTCACCGTTACCGCCGTCTTGAAGGGAGCCTTCATGAAGCTGTTCGTATCGTCGAGCGAAATAGGCAATGAAAGAAAGCGTGAATAGATGACTACGTTCGGAACAATCAACTACACTCGCCGCCATTTTCTTGGCACTGCTGCCATGATCGTTGGTGCCGCTCAACTCGGGTTGACCGGCTGTGCGAAAGCACAATCTGGCGCACCGTTTCGTTTGCCAGTGGAAGGCGAGATGCCCTCTCTTGGCGGGGCGACCGAGTGGCTCAACTCAGAGCCCTTGACGCCGGCCAGTTTGTGCGGCAAGGTCGTTCTCGTCGATTTCTGGACCTATTCCTGCATCAATTCGATTCGCACGCTTCCATATCTCCGCGCGTGGGCCGAGAGATACAAGAAAGAGGGATTGGTAGTGGTCGGGGTTCAGGCGCCTGAGTTTACGTTTGAGAAGAATATCGATAACGTCCGCTGGGCCGTAAAAGACAGAAGACTCGATTATCCGATCGTGATCGATAACGACCATGCGATATGGAATGCCTTCAACAACGAATACTGGCCGGCACTTTATTTTGTCGATGCGAAGGGTCGTATTCGTCATCACCAGTTCGGTGAAGGTGAATACGAGCAGTCCGAAGCGATACTTCAACAGTTGCTCATCGAGGCCGGCGAAGGCGGCATTGATCGTAGGCTCGTTGCGGTCGAGCCCCGCGGAATCGAAGTTGTCGCGGACTGGAACAGCTTGAAGTCTCCCGAGACTTATGTCGGCTATGGGCAAGCCGAAAACTTCTCGTCTCCCGGCGGCCTCCGACAGGATAAGAGCCACATTTACACTGCACCCGCACACTTGAGCGTCAATCATTGTGCTCTTTCGGGCGATTGGACGGTGGGGAAACAGTCCGCCATTTTGAACGAGACCAACGGACGCATCGTATATCGCTTTCACGCCCGAGATCTTCACCTCGTCATGGGGCCGGCGACGCGAGGAAGAGCCATCCGATTTCGCGTGTCCATCGATGGACAGCCACCGCACGCCGTCCACGGAGTCGACGCGGACGACCAGGGCAGCGGCACCGTGATTGAGCAACGGCTATACCAACTGATCCGGCAAACGGAGCCAATCGCTGATCGGCAGTTTGAACTGGAATTTCTCGACCCAGGGGCGGAAGTCTTTGTGTTTACGTTCGGATGATCCGGACTGGCTTTTGACGTGATCACGTCATTTCAATGGTTCGTGGATGCACTACCAAGAGAATTCCTAAGGGGACAACATGAAGCAATTCAGACTAGATAGGCTTTCGAACTATTCGATCGGAGTGGTACTCACTCTGTCTGCAGTCATGTCTATGGCACAGACGGCGAGACAGGTCCTCGGGCAAGCCGCAGTTGTACCGCTCGCCTGTGAGCCCGCGGCACGGATTGTTATCGATTCGCCCCTCGCGGATCAGCTTTCAGAAGGACGGGTAGTTATTCAGTATCGTGCAGAAAACCTCCACATCGTCCCAGTGTTCGGTCCAGCTGCTCTGGCGGTGTCCCCGCGTATCGGACACATCCATGTGACCGTAGACGACATGCCCTGGCATTGGGCAGACGCGAGTGGCGAGCCTGTCATCTTGAATGGTTTGCCCGCAGGGCAGCATAAGGTTCTTATCCAACTCGTCAATGCGAACCATCAACCCGTCGATCAAGGAGTCGTCAGATTCGTCATCCCGAAGGGGATGGAAGCCCACCACCATCACTAACGTCAGCGGCGCCCGTTCGCAAATGGCTCGGCACGCATGGCAAACCACAGACAGCACTATCAGCCAAGCAATACTCAGCTTCAAAAGGAGATTATCGATGAACAACTTAGAAACAATCGGAATATCACGCCGACATTTCGCAGCGGTCAGCCTATCAGCCGGAGCTGCACTGCTCGCACCAAGCGCACTCTTCGCGGAGGGCACTCAGCCCTTAACCAGCAATTCATTCCTGGCGGATCTGCCGACGGTCAAGCCGGGTACGAACACTTCGTTCGGACCTCTCAAGCAGATCGAAGCAGGTCTTCTCAATGTTGGATATGCGGAAGCCGGTCCCGCCGATGGCCCTGCCGTAATCCTTCTGCACGGTTGGCCCTACGACATTTACAGCTTTATCGACGTTATCCCATTGTTGGCGGCAAAGGGCTACCGCGTGATTGTCCCCTATCTACGCGGCTATGGCACCACCAGCTTTCTCTCCGGCGCAACCATGCGCAACGCCCAGCAGTCGGCCGTTGGCCTCGACATCATCGCTCTCATGGATGCACTCAAAATTCAGCAAGCCACCGTCGCCGGCTTTGACTGGGGCGCGCGCACAGCAGATGTCATGGCTGTACTATGGCCGGAACGCTGCAAGGCAATCGTTTCCGTCAGCGGCTATCTGATCAGCAGCCCTGCGGGCAACCAGACACCGTTTCCGCCCCAGGCTGCATTCGCATTTTGGTACCAATACTATTTCGCCACAGAAGTCGGCAAGGCCGGCTATGCGAAATACCTCGACGAGTTCAATAAGTTCATCTGGCATCAGGCTTCGCCGAAGTGGAATTTCGACGATGCCACCTACAATCGCTCAGCAGCTTCCTTCAACAACCCGGACCATGTTGACATCGTGATGCACGATTATCGCTGGCGGCTCGGCCTCGCGGATGGTGAGCGGAAATATGACGAGCTCGAAAAGCGGCTGGCCGCGCTTCCTGTCGTCACCGTGCCGGCCATCACCATGGAAGGCGACTCCAACGGCGCAATCCACGCTCCCAGCGCAGCCTATCGCAACAAGTTTTCCGGCAAGTATGACTACCGGCTCATCACCGGCGGTGTCGGGCACAATCTTCCTCAGGAAGCCCCGGAGGCCTTTGCCCAGGCCATCTTCGATGTTGACCATTTCTGATCGGCGGTGGGTCCTCAAGCCCTGCGGGCCGATCTCAACGGTCCGTAGGGCACTCGCTGCAAGTTGTTGCGAAATCGCCGATTCACTCACCGATATGGATTGGTAACGATAAGTCTTAGTGCTGTATCTGGACCGCCCACTGTTACGGACGACTGGGCGGCTTGTTTCTTGGTGGGCGGTTCAGATACAGCGACTTGAAGGAGGCCGCTTTGTCCGGGGCCGCGGGTCTATGGGAGTTGGATAGGCTTGAACTGCTTGTGTTGGCCGGAGGTCGGGTGTTTTTGGTGTTCTGAGAGTCTCCTGGCCTGGGAGTTGATGGCGACGGTGAGCTTCAGTCCATGGACCAGATCGTGCGGTGGGGTGTTGAGAGCGGCCGTGAGGATCACTTGAGGCGTAGAACGGGCAGGGACGCCAAGGCGCCAAGTCGGTTCGATGCTGGAGTGGGAGGTTCATGCGGCAGACCTGTCTGCGAGGGGCGGGGGACGAACCAGTAGTTGTGCCGCTGTAAACCGCTCGATGACGTACATCGTTCCACCGCAGTGCGGGCACTTCGGAAGAACTGGTGATGGAGTAGGTTGTTGAGGCGTCTGAGTGGATAGATCGGGTGGACTGCCAAGTAGCTTGAAGCAGAGCGGCAGCAGCATCGCTCGTTGCCGGTTGGCGAGGAAGCCGAAGTTGCGGATGCGGACGAAGCCGCGTGGCACGAGGTGCAGCAGGAAGCGGCGCAGGAACTCGTCTGTGGGCAGGCTCATGACGCGCTTCCGGTTGCCATGCGCGGAGTCTCGCCAGCGGAAGCTGACCTTGCCGTCAGCGAAGGAGACCAGCCTGCTGTTGGAGATGCCGACGCGATGGGTGTAGGCGCCGAGGTAGCGCAGCGCGTGCTCGGGTCTGCCGAAGGGCCGCTTGGAGTAGACGACCCAGTCGTGACGGAACAGGACTCTGAGCCATGCGGCGAAGCGGCATGGTTCAGAGAACGATGCGAGGTGGCCGTGGAACTCCAGCTTGCCTTCGCGGAACGCAGCCTTAAGCCCGGCGAGGAACTTGCCCCGGAAGACACGGCCGAGCACCTTGACCGGAAGGAAGAACGTACGGCGCGAAGAGATCCAGCTGGCATGATCCGGTGCAAGGCCGCCGGCGGCGATGACGCAGTGAACGTGCGGATGATGCTGCAGGCGCTGGTTCCAAGTGTGAAGCACGCTCAAGAAGCCGATCTCCGCGCCCAGATGCCGAGGATCGCGTGCTACCTCGAGCAGCGTCGCGGCACTGGCCCGGAACAGGAGGCCGTAGATCACCTGCTTGTTCTGCAACGCAAGCGGAGACAGTTCACGCGGCATCGTGAAGACCGCATGGACGTAGCGGGTCGGCAGCAACTCGCGCTCACGCTGCTCGAGCCAGCGGATGCGGGCGTTGCCCTGGCACTTCGGGCAGTGCCGGTTGCGGCACGAGTTGTAGGAGATGGCCGTGTGTCCGCAGCCGGAGCACTGATCGCGATGGCCACCGAGAGCAGCTGTGCGGCATCGCGTGATCGCCAGCAGCACCTTCTCATGCTGCCCGTTGATCCACCTGCGGCTGCGTTCGATGAAGCCCTGCCCAGCGTAGCGAACGATGTCGGCCATCTCCACAGAGGAGCGCGTCAGGCGCTTCGTAAGACTTCTCCCGGTGTTCCAAGCTGGAGGGTATCGAGCGGGCTGGAGGTTGCACTCAGATGCTTGCTGGAGAGGTGAAGATAGATCGTGGTCTCTTCGAGATCGCGATGGCCGAGCAGCACCTGGATCGTGCGAAGGTCCGCGCCAGCTTCGAGGAGATGAGTTGCGAAGCAGTGCCTGAGCGTATGCGGATGGATGTTCTTGTGCTCCAGACCGCCGCGAACAGCGGCCTCCCGACAGGCCGTCCACAGGACCTTGGTCGTGACAGGGCGACTCGATGTATGCCATCGGTTGCCGGGAAACAGCCACTCGCTCGGCTTATGCCGGAGTCCGCGCCAGTAGGTGCGCAGCGCTTCGAGCAGCGCCGGGCTCAGCATCACGTCGCGGTCCTTGCGTCCCTTGCCGCCGCGGATGTGCACCACCATCCGCCGGCTGTCGATGTCGGTCACCTTCAGCCGAGCTACCTCTGCCCGTCGCGCTCCTGTGGCATAGAGCGTCATGACCAGAATGCGTTGGAACGGGGTCTCGGTCGCATCGATCAGCTGCGCCACTTCCTGCTGGCTGAGGATCTCCGGGAGATGCAGCACCTTCTTCGGATAGGGCGTCTCGGCGGCGCTCCAGCCCCGCTTCAACAC
>Ga0302233_10003010_pt1 | contig 10165 bp, 11 predicted proteins | sample II_Palsa_N3_1_FD_193516 | JGI IMG/M metagenome (GOLD analysis project Ga0302233, IMG submission 193516) | Peat permafrost microbial communities from Stordalen Mire near Abisko, Sweden - II_Palsa_N3_1 | ecosystem: Environmental > Terrestrial > Soil > Palsa > Peat permafrost | place: Sweden...
GACCCTGCCCGCCATGCTCTCGGGACTGGTGCCGCGTCCCTTGCTACAACGCGCCACCGCCTTATCCACCTCGATCGGGCAAACCTCGCAAGTCGTGGGTCCGGCGTTCGGCGGTCTGCTCTACGCTTGCGGCGCTCCGCTGGCCTATGGCTGCGCCGGGCTCGCGCTAGGCTTGGGCAGCCTGCTGCTGGCCAACATCAAGATGCAGCCGGTCGAGCGCACGCGCGAACCCCTGAGCATGGCGTCGCTACTTTCCGGCATCACCTTTATCCGCAGCCAGCCGCTGATACTGGGTGCGATTTCACTCGATTTATTTGCGGTCTTGCTCGGCGGCGCTACCGCCCTGCTGCCGATTTACGCTCGCGATATTTTGTTTGTCGGCCCAAGCGGCCTGGGCTTGCTACGCTCGGCGCCGGCTGTCGGCTCGCTGGCGGCTTCGTTGATCCTGGCGCGACGCCCCCTGCACGCGCACTTTGGCCGGCTGATGTTCAGCGCCGTCATAGTGTTTGGCATCGCAACCATGGTGTTCGGGATATCGCGCAACTTCTACCTTTCCTTGGCCGCACTCTTCATCACCGGCTCGGCTGATTCGATCAGCGTGGTGATTCGCCAGACGCTGGTTCAGTTACGCACGCCCGACGCCATGCGCGGCCGGGTGGGCGCGGTCAACGCCTTGTTTATCGGCACCTCGAACCAGCTGGGCGAATTCGAATCGGGGATAGCAGCAGGCATGCTGGGTGCAATGCCCTCGGTACTGCTGGGCGGCCTGGGCACCGTGGCGGTGGCTCTGCTGTGGATCAAATTATTTCCCTCACTGCGGCAAGCGCGCTCCCTGGAAATATGACCTTGGGGGAATTTTCCCGGCGACGATAGACCGCGCCCAAAAATACAGTACAATACCGGCCTTGTGACGTAAGGGCGCACTCCGCCCGTGCAGCAGCGTCGCGATTCAAAAATTCGCAGCACAACGGAAGCGTGGCCGAGTGGTTTAAGGCAGCGGTCTTGAAAACCGCCGTATCTGAGAGGGTACCGTGAGTTCGAATCTCACCGCTTCCGCCAGAACACCAATGAATACGGGCTTCTCAGCCCGTTTTTCGTTTCTACCCGCCAAAGAACCCGCCAATCCGGAAAGTGTTGTTCCAACGACAATGGCCGAACAAGAAAACATCGATCGCTTCAACAAGTACGCCTCCGAAGCATTCGCGATTTTGTACTCGTTCTTTCCACAGGGCTGCAACTTCGGTCCGCACGATTTCGATATTCCGAAGGATGAGCACGGCGGCATCGCCGAAGAGGATGCTAGATTCGTCGCTGCAACCGTGGATTGGTTGAAAGACGAGGGTTATCTGAGGACATTGAGTGCGGACATGTCCGGGAATGTCTATGGCGCCGTCCTCACAGGAATCCGGCCGCCAGCAATTCCGCTCGTGCCTTGTCGAGCGTATCGCGCGATTTCCAGCCGCGCTTCTCGTGCATGTGCGCCCAGGTGCAGATCAGCCGGCCGTTGTCGTCTCCGCGATACTGCTCGAGCATGTCCATCATCAGCCTGATGGCGTTCGAAGACAGCGCGATATAGGCTCGGCTCTGCAGGACGACCGCAGGCAGCGTGTAGAACCGCCCCGCGGGCCGCTTCTGCTTCGCGCCCTTGAATCGCTTGGGGGTGCTCATACATGCTCGGCCTCCAACGCGAGTTCGCCTTCGAGGCAATATCGCGCGACGTTGCGATGCATGAAGCCGTCGGAGTCAATCGCCGTCACCGGATGCGACGTGATTTGGTGGCCGAGCGCGATCAACTCTCGGATGCGCGCCGCCGGATGACTGATGCCATGTTTGCGCAGTGAATAGGTTGTCTGAGCTGCTGCCCGCAGATACTCCAGAACGCGTTTGCGTTGCGCGGAGGCCGACATGTCTTTAGAATTGACCTTGGTGGTCGTATTCGGGGTCGCGCTCTTGCCGGAGTTGCGGCCCTTGTTGTTTCTGGTGGTCATGACGGTCCCCTTATGCTGCGGCGCGAAGATCGCGCACAAGCCAGCGGGTGCATCCGCCGTTCTTCTGGGGAGCCGGCAACAGTCCCTTGCGGACATGTCGCCAAGCGGTGGGGATTGAGATCCCGCGGACAGCCGCTACGACTTTGATGTCGACAAGCGCGCTGCCGGGAAGCTCGTCGAAATGACGCACCGTCGGGTTGACGCCTGCGTCATCGATAGCCTTTCTGGACATATATCGCTCCAAAGCTCTCCACGGTTTGCCGTGGTTCACCTGAGTTCAACCGAACTCATTAAGTGCGATATTCGAGGGGTGTCCTGAACTAACCGGCTAACTCAGGATCCATTTGGAATCGGCAGCAGTCCACCAGCCATCGATGGTCGACTTAGCGAATTTTGCGTCGTTGCTCAACTCGTCGCATGTGACGCAGTATTTTCCGCCGTCCCTCGGACCCGGCGGTTTGATTTCGATTCCTGGGATGGAGCCGTTATTGGCTGCATCGAGAAAGTCTGGCAGTTCCTGTTGGTTAGTCCGGGCGGCGCGCATCGCCTCGATGACGATCTGCCGATGATTCCTGGCGCGCTTTCGTGTGCCGCTCGCCCTGACCGATTGATCAGCGTCGCGCAATGCACCCAGCTCGGCCATCTGGCTTTCTAAGCTGCGAACCTTCTTGAAAGCGCCGTCCTCGATCCGCTCGTGCGTCTTGTCGACGACATGTTTCAAATCATGCGGACGCTTGGCAATACCTTCCTCGAACGCCCGGGACTGTTTTTCCCAGAACTCCGCATTGCGCGCGTTGATGTCGGCCGGCGTTGGTTTTTTTGTCATTCCGCCCCTCATGCCATCTTTTGTAGTGGTATCACCGAGCCCTTGGGCGCCGGCTTCTCAATGAACTGTGCCCAGTCGTCCATCATGCGTCGGCGCTTTTCCAGGACGTCGCTACGCCAGTATGCTGCCTCCGTCGCGTCGCCCTTCACGTGCGCCAGTGCTACCTCTGCCAGTTCCCGCGGATAATTCGTGCGCTCGCCGGCCCAGTCGCGGAATGTGCTTCGGAAGCCATGGGGGACCGCATCCACGCCGAGCCGCCGTACCATCATGAGTAGCGTCATATCGCTCAGAACCTTGCCGCGCGGGCTTGGAAAAATGAAATCGTGGTCTTTGGATCGCGGCATCGACTTGAGCAACGCCACCGCCGCCGCGGACAACGGCACACGATGTTCCTTCTTGGCTTTCATGCGCTCCGCTGGTACGCGCCACACGTTCGCCTCCCAATCGATCTCGCCAAAGCAGGCGCCTCGAGCTTCACCCGAGCGGGCAGCCGTCAAGATAGCAAATTCGAGGCAGCGCGCCCCGTTCGCGTCGATCGCCCGAAGCCGCGGCATGAATTCGCCAATTTCCGCGATCGGCAACGCCGGGTGATTTCTGACCTTCTGAACCTTTGACGGCTTCGATAGAAGGTTTTCAAGGTTCCCGCGCCAGGCTGCGGGGTTCTCGCCAGATCGATAGCCCTTGACCTTGCTCCAGCTAAGAATCGCCTCAATGCGCCCTCTGAGGCGTGACGCGGTCTCGTTCTTCGTCAGCCAGATTGGCTCGAGCACCTGCATGACGTGCTCGCGACCGATATGCCGAACATACAGTCGACCGATAAGCGGATAAGCGTAGGTCTCCAGGGTGTTGCGCCATTGGTCGCCGTGCTTCGGATTCTTCCACTCCGAAGACTTCGCATCCATGAAGCGCTTGGCCGCGACCTCGAAAGTCATTTCGAGTGCCTGGTTGGCTCGGAGGTTACTGGCTGCTTCGCGGCGCTGGAGGATCGGATCTATTCCGGCGCTGACCTTGTCGCGCTCAGCTTGCGCCTTCGTGTGCGCTTCCTTCAAGGAAACCGCCGGGTATGAGCCCAGGCCGATCTCTCGGCGCTTCTCGCCGACCTTCACCCGCAATATCCAGGACCGCGAGGCGGGCCCCAGCACTTGCAGATAAAGCCCCGCCACCTTGCCGACCGGGTGCATGCCCGGTTTTTTCAATTTCGACACGGCAAGCGCGCCTAATTCTTTTGCTACTTTCGGCACTTTGGACTCCCCGTAAACCCATCATTATACCCGCCATAAAAGGTGCAATTTGATGATATTCGGTGAGCCAGATTAGAGCAACAGAAATCGTGAAGTACCGCCAATAAAGGCTTTAAGCGATCTTAGGTGATACGGCCTGACATATGAAAATGGCGGACACCGCTTCCGCCAATATAGTCATTCAAGCATCTCCACAAACTAGCTTAAGCCCAATAAACGCAAGTGCCTCCGGCAACTCACGCACCCACAAGCTGTCAAGACTGCCTAAGTATTTGACCTGCTGGTTCTAGCAGACGGCGCGGCTTCGCTGCTGCGAGAACAAGTTGGCTTGGCCGAGCGCTCCACCATCTATAACTGGGGTGCCTTACACGGAAAATTCTGGGTAGATGAATGGGCCGCTAACGATGTGCTGCAGCAGCGCTGCCGAGGTACGTCCGAAATGATGGGCCTGATGCCTACCCAGGTCGACCAGGGCCGAACTCTGATCTCCTTATACTGGAGCATCCAGCTCAAGAACTATGCCGCATGGCGGGCAAGCGACCTGGAAACATGGAAAGAGCATGTGTTGACGCTTTGGCCGCAAGCGCGCTGCGTGCTGGATCAAATCATGCTGCATGACGATCTGGAGTTGGGCTCATATCGACATACCTGGCCCAAAAATCTTGCGCGGCCACCGTGTTGCTTGGTTGGCGATGCTGCCCATGCGATGTCGCCCCAGCTTGGGCTGGGCACCACGCTTGCGGTTCAAGACGCATTAGCAGTTGACGAACTTGGTCCGGTTGACGGCTTGCGGGCTTATTCAAACCGACGGTTGCGCGTCTCACAGGGGTATCAGACTTTAAGTCGTATTTTGACGCCCTGCTTCCAAGCTCAGGGCAATGGCTTCTTGCGAGATCTGCTCTTTGTGCTTGGCCGTCGCATACCCGGCGTGCAGTGGGCAATGAAGCGCAGCTTATCGATCAGTGGTCGCAAACAGCGGAAAATCCCGCTGGAAAACATGCTGGGCTAAGCGCTTGGAAATTTCGCACTTAGCCAGTCGAACAGCGCTCCTTCCCAAATACTCGGCGCACCGATCTGGCAGTGTTCTCCCCCTCCCGACGCCCGATCGAATCGGACACTAGTCACGCTACGCGCATTCACCAAGCCTTGGGCAAACTGGTTCGCCTGGGCACTCGGCACAAAATGGTCATCGGCGCCGGCCATGATCAGCACGTCTGCGCGAATCTGCGCCACCACGGGCGCAAGCCGATACTGTCGAAATGTGTCGAGTACGGCAAATGGGTCTTTGACGCCGAAAACCCACTCGCCATTCTGGACTGCCCAAGCGCTTCCAGGGTCTTTCTGGATCGATGAAAGTACCTCCAGTACGCCGTCATAGCCGCGTTTATGCAAGCCGAGCACCCACGAGGGCATCTTGTCAGTTGCAATTGCATAACCGTCGTAAAAGGCATCGAAGGCTACGACGCCATCTATCCTGGAGTCGAAAGCCGCGGCGCGGGGTGCAAGGTAACCGCCCATGCTTTGGCCGACCAGCACGACTTTCGCCGGCTTGCCGTAAATCTCGATGAATTTGTCGAGAACGGCACCGTTCGGTTTCTCCCAATCAGGCTGGAATGTCAGCCCTTGTTCGCGTAACACCGAGCCCTGGCCGGGCCCTTCATAAGTCAGCACGGAATAGCCACGCTGCAATGCCGCGGCGACACCCGCAAAATAAAGCTCTTCCATCGTACTGTCGTAGCCGCCAACCAGAATCAAGAGTGGCCGCTTTTCGGAACCGGCTGGTCCGGGATAGTAAATGGCGTTGAGATGATGCTGGCCGTAAGGGATGGCAAATCGTTGATGCACGACGCCAAGCGCCTTTAGTCCCGCCTCGAAGCTGTCGATATTGCGCGTCCAGATCGCTGGGCGCTGCGGATCCTGCGGGCTCAAGAAGAACTCCGCGCTGCGATAATAAGTATGGGCACGCAAGTACGCATTGCCTTTCGAAATAGGGTCGCTGGTGCGCGCCGCGAGTTCCGATACGCGATCTCCGGCGGCCTTCCAGGCATTAAACCACCCTTGCCCATCGCCGGCCTTGATCCCGGCGACCGCTTGCATCGCCTCGTTGGCATCGCCGCCGACTGCCGCTATGTCGTTCAACACGCGTAACGACTCGAAGCGATAAGTTTGGTCGCGAAAGGCCAGTGGATTCCCTATATCCTGAGGCTTCAACAACATGACCGCAGCCAGCACAAGCACTGCACCCAGTGCAACCAATCCAGTTATTACCCAAGTCTTGCGCATTATCGCCCTCACTAAAGCAATTTTTTTCACTTTTACACAACTCAAAACAAAAAGCAATTAAATTTGCTTTACACTTTATCGATGACCAATCTGTCACCAAAACGCCCAGGCGGGCGCAGCAATCGCGTGAAGACAGCTGTCTTCGATGCAGTGGAAGCACTGCTGGCCGAAAAACAAGGGGAATTTCCATCAATGGGAGAGATCGCCGAGCGGGCTGGGGTCAATACGACGAGCTTGTATCGGCGGTGGGGCGACACCCGCAATCTACTTGCCGATGTGGCCATCGAAAGACTCATGCGCGATCAGCCGATACCCGATATTGGTTCAGTGCGCGACGACCTCGTCGCGTGGGCCATATCCATTGCATGTGCAACGGGTAATCCAGGCGGCCTGCAACTTTTGCGGGTCATGGCATTGGATTCGCACACGGCACAGCAAGAGACGGAGATCATGAAGACACCGATCGGTCGTCGCATTGCCGAACTGGACGCAATGCTGGACCGTGGTCATCAGCGAGGTGAGGTGGTACCGACAGTGCAGGACGTCATTGAGATCGTGCTGGCGCCGCTTTACTTGCACGCGCTATTCATGGGCAAGATCGACAAGCCGGCGGGGGTCGCGAGGTTGGTGGATCGCGCGCTCCTGCTTGCTAAAAATTAGGATATCGAAACGTAAGTAACTGACGTTTGGCCGGGAAACATGAGTTTGTGCATTACTTTTTCCGCAATGCGTTCACCCACCCGAGAGAGCAAAACACATTATTCTTATCTGCAGGTTTCTTGCCTCAGCCAACCGACGTGCCCATTACACAGCAGGTTTAATAAGGTCGCGGGTTAATCAACGATTGATTCACACTCTCGCTTCCCGCGACGCCGGCAAGCCCACTACGTGCGGATAAGAAATGCCTCGCGATTCTTGCCGACGATCCACTTCGGGGTCTTGCCGCGCCCCGACCAGGTGGCACCCGACGTCGCATCGCGATATTTCTTGGGGATAGTCGCGTGTCTCCGGCTTTTGGCGGATTTCGATTCACGCGCCAGGCCCAGGTCTGCGGCGCTGATACCGTAGTCATGTATCGCTTGTTTAATTTCCGCAATCACGGCTGCTAACTCTTGGGTTTTCGCCGCTTCGATTTGTTGCTGAAGGCGCTCGCGTTCCCGCAATAATTTTTGATAAGTCGACATACAGGCTCCTTCGGCACATGACCGAGCTAGGATATTAAAAGGATTTCTGCTGCGTTTTTCGGCAATCAATCTTCGCTTTCGCTTGGAGAGTGCCTCGACTCATGCCAGCGCGCTCACCAGCCAAGTATCCGGCGCATGGTTTAAATGCCTGGGAATCCAGGGTGGAGCAAGCAGCCCTTGCACTCGGCAATGCGCGGGTCAATCACGCGGGTATGCCTTTAAGTTTCTCGTATAATGACCATGGCCATATAAACCCTCTCAGGTTTCGACTTGCTGGCACCGTCATCGGTATGGGTCACGACGACGTCACTCACTGACTTCTCATATTTCCTTGCTAGAAAATCCGATCGTGTCGAATATTCCAGATGTCCGAGAAAAATTTCTCCGCAGACATGCGCCCTGCATCCACAAATCAAATATTGTCATTTCAGGTAGACTGCGTCAACCTGTTTTAACATATTGCAATTCGCGAGAGCCCAGTTTTGAGTGAACTTGCCGGACACATAAAACACCTGATGCACGATGCCGGAATAAGCAGCGTGAATGAGCTATCCAGGCGTACGGGAATCACTTTGTCCGTGCTCCAGGCGATTGTGAATGGCGTTTCGACACCCAGGCCGTCCACACTGAGAACGCTCAGCGAGTTTTTTGGCGTCAGCACCAAGGCGCTTATCTCGGATTTATCCGGCAGGGATATCGGTATTAAATCGTTTCAATCCACCTCGGAGGTGTTGAAATATCTTATCGAAGATGTGTGTGTCAGTGAACGAGAGTTGGAACGCCTAACCGGCGTATCGCAGCAATTGATCAATAACATTGTGCACGGCCATACCAAATCCCCAAGAGACGCGACATTAGTTCCGCTGGCCGATTTCTTCGACGTCACACTCAGGCAATTAAGGGCGGAAGAACCACTGAATCGGTATCGAGAAAAAGGCTCTTCGAATGAAATTCTGGCCGAGAAAAACAAGGTAAAGATCATTCAGTGGGATTTTTTAAAACTGCTCCCAGACTCATTGGATTTCGATGGCAAAGACCATACTTTTTCCAAATTTTCCGGCCGCGGTATTTACGCAACACGTGTGCAAGAGTCATGTTTGATGGAGCCTTACATCCGAATTAAAGACCTGCTGGTCATCGACTACCTCGCCGAGTTTGAAAAAAACCGATCATTTCTAGTTCAAATCGATAATGGTGAAATTGTGATCGGTGATTACTTCAAGGACAGAAATCAAGAAGCTCTGATTTTCTCGAATTCAGCAACGCAGCAATTGGAATTGGTTCGAGGCAATTACCGAAAACTTGGCATGGTGCTGGAGGTCAGGAAAAATGATTGAATGGGATGCTCGCCAATACAGTATTTTTTCCAATGAACGTTCCGAACCCAATATCGATTTAATATCAAAGCTGCCGGTCGACGCGCACACCATCGCCGATTTGGGATGTGGCTCCGGCGACTGCTCGACCTTGTTCCTAAGGCAACGCTACAAAAATGCGCAGATACTCGCGGTCGACTCGTCACCAAATATCATTCGAGAAGCACAAGCCAAATCGAGCCTATCGAATGTGCAATGGCTGGAGGGGCGCATAGAGAATTTCGGCACACCAGCCATGGATTTGATTTACATCGGCTCAACCTTCCAATGGGTGGAAAAGCACGATGAGAATTTGCGCAGGCTGATTAAATTGACCGTCCCCGGCGGCTGCCTGGCAATCCATATGCCCTGTATGTTCGACAAGCCTTTTTATCAATCCATCTTGAAAACGGCCGAGAGACTAGCTTGGCGCGATGCCTTGCAGGGAAAGTTGAGGGTCGATCCAATTCTGAGCCCAGGCCAATATGAGTCGACGCTCAAGGAGATTACCTCCTCCTATAAAATCTGGGCCACCACCTATTTTCATCCCTTCCCGAATCTCAGTTACCTGCTGGAATGGGCCAAAGGCGCGCCACTAAGACCCATCAGCAGTGTGCTGTCGCCTGGACTGTTTGAGGAGTTTTGCCAGGCTTATACGGAAGAACTAGGCAGGCATTACATGAATCGGGATGGCTCATGCACCCTGCCATTCGAGCGCTTGTTTATGATTGCCGTTTCCTGACGCTACACCGCCAGCGAAAAAGGATTGAAGTTGGTGTAGTAGTCGTACACATCAACACCTTCCTTGCTTTTGATCAAAGAGGCGGCGAGGTACAAGAATGGCGTGGCGAAGATCTCCCACATGACCTTGATCATGACCATGAAAAACTGCAGTTTGATCAGGTCCATGGTCGGCAGGTTTTTATGAAAACCGATAAAGCTGCAAACATAGGAATAGACAAATTCAGCCAAGAGCGTGGAGATTATCGTCCGCAACCATAGATTCTTGCCTTCGAACTTGATTTTCAATTTCGCCAGAACCACACCATTTATGGTGAACCCCGCAATCATGCCGACCGCATTGCCGATGATCATATCCCATTGCGTGCTCATGACTGCGTCATAGGCAGCGGCATTCACAAAATGCGCCGGCGTAAACGACATGACGAAACTGGTCAGTGTGCCAATGAAAATATGCGTCAAGATGCATATCCATAGCGTTTGCCTGAGCCTGGCATAGCCATAGACTTCCTGGATAAGATCGGCCATGAAATAAATGACCGGGAAG
>Ga0302233_10003019_pt1 | contig 10143 bp, 13 predicted proteins | sample II_Palsa_N3_1_FD_193516 | JGI IMG/M metagenome (GOLD analysis project Ga0302233, IMG submission 193516) | Peat permafrost microbial communities from Stordalen Mire near Abisko, Sweden - II_Palsa_N3_1 | ecosystem: Environmental > Terrestrial > Soil > Palsa > Peat permafrost | place: Sweden...
CCTGCAGAAAAAAAAAAAAAGTAACATTAGCTCGTTGAATAAATAAAAAATTCGTAACCTGTTTGTTGGTGATGGTCTCGGTCACGACCTCGGTGTTAAAGTTGTCGTGCAAGAACTGGTCGAGATGGGACTCCACGGGGAGTGCCTCAAACAGGAATTTCTTGTAAAAGTCCTATTGGGAGGTTAGATAATTTGGGGGAATGATAGGTACCCTTTTGGTGGCTTGACACATGATGTAGCAGTTGCCCTCCGTGTCGATGGTGGGGCGGCTGGCACGGCCCATCATCTGCAGGACATCGGCGATGGGGTAGTCGACGTACCGGTGCTCCTTGCCCTCAAAGTACTGGGTGCCCATGAGAACCACGGTCGAGGCGGCCATCGTCATGCCCCAGCACGTGTCCTTGGAGGCGACGACAATCTGGATCGCGCCGGCCTTGAACAGCTTCTCCACGACCGCCTTTTCCTGGGGGAGCATGGTCTCGTGGTAGAAAGCCACACCTGTTGTTTTTAAAAGAAACGTTTTAGCAGTTACTCAGGAGAGAAAAGGCGGGATCTTCGTCTTTTGACACCCCACAGAGCACATGGAGGAAAGGGTGCAAGTTGGGTCAGAAAGACGTTCTTTCGTGTGATGGAGAGGGAGGAGAGAGGGAGGAGGGGGCAAAGTATTACCATGAGGGATCGTTTGAAGCAAGGTCGAATCGGTGATGGCACTGAGGTAGCTGTCCAGGTCCTTGACATTGACGTGCAGGAATCGGTCCTCCTTGTTGTCAGCGAGGGCCTGGGTGACGAGCTCAACGGCAGTGAGACGGGCCTGCTTGCGCGACGGCACAAAGATGATCGCGGGCTTGGCACTGTTGTTGGCGGTGACGGCAGCGTACGTGGGCTTGCCCATGGCAACCATCATCGAGGCAAAGTGGGGGATGTTGTACCCTTGAACCTTGACATTCAGTTGGATCGGGCCAACGTTGGGGTCAAAGTTGAAAATGCTCTGGCTCGAGCAACCGCACCTGGAAAGGAGCGATGTTAATGATTATTTTTTGTCTTGTTTTGAAAAAAGAAAGAGGAAAGATAGGAAAGATCTTCGTCTTTTGACACCCTACGTTGCACATGGAGGAAGAGTGCACGTTGGGTCAGAAAGACGTTGGCTTAGCCCTCTGCGAATCACAACCCCGCAAGATAATCCTTTGTTTCTTTACCATTCGCCGAGATCACGAGCGTTTGCGAGCGAGGTAGAGAGGACGACGAGGCGGATCTTGTGGTCCAGTTGAGACGAGATGAATCGCATGCGGGAGGTGATGACCTCGATGACGGGGCCAAGCGTGCCTCCGATCAGGTGCATCTCGTCGACGATAATCAGGTTGACGTTTTGCACGTTCTTGCGTTGCCTCCATCGTCGCGAGATCATGTCCCAGTGCTCGGGTGTGGAAAGGACGATCGAGCCACGCTCGAGGAGCTAGCATTTTTATTGCTTTACGATTCGTTCCTTGCTTTTGAATTTGTATTACCTTGAGATCAGCCGTCGTCTCGCCCGTGAGCATGACAATGTCCCGCTTGAACGAGTTGAACTTGCTTCGCCAGTCGTGGTAGCGCTCTTCGACAACCTCCTTGTAGGGCGCGATGTAGACGCAGCGCCCGTTGGGGTTGGTGTTCCAGAGGCGCAGCAGAGCAAACTCGGCGCACACTGTCTTGCCTGAACCCGTTCGCGCGCCGATCAGCGTGTTTTCGTCCGTGTTATAGAGCGTGTTGAAGGTCTGGTTTTTTGAAAAGTCTCCGTCAGTGAAGTAAAAATGATCCTTTTTTTTTCAGCAATACCTGGGTTTGGATCGAGTTGAAAAAGCCAAACTGAGGGCTGTACACGGCCTTGTAGGCCTCGTTCTTCAGGGCACCGATCGGGAGCGGCTGCAAGTCGAGCAGCTCGGTGTGCGGAGGGTACTTGGCCGGAAGAATGAGATGCTACAGAGAATATTAAGGAAACTGCAAGCGCTCTTTTGCTTCTTACCTTGAACGAAATCGGGAGGGTCGTGCCTGCGTGCAGCCATCGGTCCGAGATGACCTTGAGGTAGTAGTTTGGCGGGAGGGGCTCAAAGACGGGGACGGTGAAGCTGAGAACGTGCTCGTCCTCGGCGTACTTTTTGCGCAGCACAAAGGTCTCGTGGTAGAGGATCACCTCTTGGTCCACATCCTCGATCAGCACCCAGAACTGCTCGGCGGCGCCATGCACAGTCTCGTCGTACTTGAAGTCGGGCGTGAGCGTGAGGTCCACTCGCAGCATCGAGCTCGTGATCGGCTGAACGTGCGCTTGGAGTTCGAGCTGAAGAGACGCGCAGAAAAGTTAAACCTTTTTTTTTTTTTTTTTCCTTTTTCATTTGCACGGTTTACCTTGGGGAACGTGTGGATGACCTTGTGCAGGGGCTTGCCGACCTTGGGGACGCGGACGAGCTCACCGAGCTCCTGGGGGTTGAGGTCGTACAGGCGCTCAAAGGGAATGTCCTTCTTCTCAAGGCGTTTGACGACGTCCTCGGGCACGGACTTGAACTGGCGCAGGGGCGACATGGACGTCCACGAGCGCTTGTCGACCATCTTGCACATGTTGAGGGCCTTCTCGGCAAGCTGGGCCCAGCCGCGCTTGAGGCACATCTCAAAGAGCGCGCGGAGAAGACGTCCAGCCGATTGGGTGACGTAGACCATGTCCGAGATGAGCGCAAAGCCGTCGAGCTTGAGCTGAGAGATGTACGCCTGCAGGAGCATGTTGATCTTGGCCGAGGGTTCGTCCATGCCCTCCTTGATCGGGATGGGCGCGTGCTCGAGCAGCTTTTGGAGCTCGAGCTTTTCCTCCTCGCGAACGGGGATAAACTTGAACTCGTCCGACAGCGAAAACACGCGGAAGAGCTCAATCTCCGACATGGCCGGCTTGAGGTGGGTGTTGTATGTGCTCATGCTTGTGTGGGACACGTAGTAGTGGCTGGAAATGCGGCCAATCTCGGTCGCCGAGAAGCTGCCTGTTTTCCTGTCGTACTGCGTTGTTTTTTGTGGTTAGTGCTTCGCAGTTCAAGGGGACAAAAAGAGTAAAAAAAATGGCAAACCTTGATGAGGTTGCACTTGTCGAGGATCGACGCGGCAGTGTGGACGAGGTCCATGCGCTTCTGCTCCAGCAGCTTGTCCTCCTCGATTTCGTCCACCGTGATCGCGTAGGTCGCGGGTGAGCGCAGCATGCGGACGTACAGGTACGTGTAGCCGAGCCAGTTGACGGCCTCCTCCCGGTTGGTGACGGTACCGAGGACGATCTCGGCGTTGAGGTTGTCGCACAGACGGCTCACAAACTGGCTCTCGATCGGGAGCTGCTGGTTGAGCAGCGACAGGTAAAACTGGAGCTCGGTCTGGGTCGTCACAATGATGCCCTCACCAAACTTGTCGTACTGCGGACGACCGGCACGACCAATCATCTGCATCACGTCTTGCGGGGACAGCTCGACCCATCGACCCTATCAATTGTATTTTTAGTACAGCTCACTCACAAAAAGAAATTGTGTTTTTTTTTATAAAGCACCTTTTCGGGATTGTAGACCTGTGTGCCCTTGATGATGACCGTGTGGGCGGGAAGGTTGACACCCCACGCAAGGGTGGCGGTGGAGATGAGGACCTTGACGTGGCCGCCCTCAAACAGCTCCTCGACGAGGGTCCGGTCCGCGCGGGTCATACCGGCGTGGTGGATGGCAAAGCCGTAAGGCAGGAGCTCCTTGAGGTCGCCGTTCTTGGTCGACTCGGCTTCGGCCTGGAGGATCTCGCGGGAGGCCGAGTCGTCGCCGAGGAACTTGGCGATCGAGTTCTTGTCGATGGCCTGCTCGCGGAGGTACTTGCCCGTCTTGGCCGTGTCCTTGCGCGAGTGCACAAAGACGATCACCTGCTGCTTGCCGGCATAGTCCATCACCTTTTCGTAGACAATCTCGTTCATCAGCTGGAAGCGCTTGACGGCCTTCTTCTCGGTGATGCCAATGTACTGCTGCTGGAGGGGGCAGGGGCGGAAGCTGTTGTCAAAGAAGAACAGGCCCTTCTCGGGGTTGACGCGGAGGAACGTGGCAACGTCCTGGTAATTGGGCAGGGTGGCCGAAAGAGCGACAATGCGGACCTAATAAAAAACTTTTTTAATATTCTGTGCTCAATTTGGCCGGCAATCGTACCGGCTCCTGGGTCTGCTCGATCTGGCGGATGGTGCGCGAGACGATCGACTCGATGACTGGGCCACGGTCGTCGTGGAGCAGGTGCACTTCGTCGATAATAACGAGGCGGACGAGCTGGGTGTACGAGCGGTCTGTGCTCTTGCGCGTGATAATGTCCCACTTTTCGGGGGTGGTCACGATCACTTGCGTCTCCGAGATCTGGCCCTTGGTGAGCTGTCGGTCGCCAGTCAACTCTGCGACCTATTTGCAAAATAAAAAGAAACACTTTAACCATGTAAAAAAAAAAAATGAGCCTGAATTATTTACGTTGACGCCAAAGGGCTTGAGGCGGATGGAAAAGTTGCCGACCATCTCCTGGACGAGAGCTTTCATGGGGGCGACGTACACAATCTTGACATTGTCGTAGTCAAAGCTTCCGTCGGGCAAGCGCCAGCTATCCAGCGCGTGCAGGATCGTGAGGAGAGCAACGTTGGTCTTGCCGGCACCAGTGGGGGCGCACAGAAGCACGTTTTCGTCCGACTGGAAAGCTGCGAAAATAATTTATTAAAATAAATAAAATTAAAAAACTATCCAGCATACCAGTCTTGTAGAGACGGCTCTGGACTCGGTTAAGACGCTCCGTCTTGGGGAAGGCGGCTTGGGCCCACTCGGGCAGTTGCTTGATGTAGATGACTGGTTCGTCGGGGCCGGGTGCGGGCTGCTCGACGGCGGGCACGTGGACCTCTTCGTACCCCTTCTTTTGCTTGCGGAAGGAGCCCTCGGGAACGACCGTCTTTGTGTTTGACATAAAGTGGCTGCCCTGGACAAAGCTCATGCTGTCGAGATCGATCATGCCACGGGGAACAAGACCTGTTTTTTTTTCCCGTTGCATAAAAAAAAAGCAAGTGGTTTCGAATTACCTTTGCGGGCAGGTTCGACATCCATGGCATCGCTATCAGCACCCTTGGTGGCCTTTTTCTTTGAGCCAGCGTCCGAGGCCTTGCTCTCTCCTCCCAAAGCTAAATTTTACAAACTCAGTTGCTCCATTTTTTTTTTTGGCGCGCGCGCGCGAGTTCAGTTACCCTTGAGGATTTGGGCGAGCTTGGGGTCTTCGCTCATCTCTTGCTCGATGACTTGTCGCTCGGCCGGGGTCTGGGCCTGGTTGAGCTTGGTGCAGTAAAAGATGATGTCGCGGTTGCGGGTGAACTTTTTGACGACATCAAACTTGTCATAGTCGAGGAGGGTGACGAGCTTGTTTTCGCAGTCGCGGGCGTCCTTGGCGCTCTGGAGGCGGTCGAGGACGTCGCGCGACATCTTCTGCGACACGAGCGCGTCGGGGTAGTACTTGGACAGCTCACGCTGCAGCCAAAAGGCGTCGATTTCGAGCGGGTTGAGGGTGCCCTCGCTCGAAGAGCCAGCTGCAGATTTTTTGCTCGTTGCGGAGGCAGAGGCGGACGACGAGAGCTTTGCCTTGACCGTGTCCTCCTCGTCCTCGTCGCCGTTCTCGTTCTCGTGTTCGTCCTCGTGCCCAAACTTGACGTTGGTGGTCGTTTCCTCTCCCTCGTCCTCCTATTTTTTTTTTATTCAATAAGAGAGGCTTTCCTTTATTTCTTTTTTGTTTGGCCGTACGTCGTCAGTGTCGCCCTTGATCTCGAAGCCACCGCCCTCCTCGTCCTCCGACTCCTCGTCGAAAATAACTGCGACGCCCGTGTCCTCGTCCATCGCGTCCTCGTTCTTGGACGAGGCTGGCGCGTCGGCCTCGGTGCCGATGGCGTAGTCGGTCACACGCTTGCCCAGGTTGACGAGCTGGTTAAACTTGTCGGCCGTGAGGGTCGACAGGATGCCTTCGATCTCGCGTTTGCGCTCAATGTCCTTGAGGCCGTCGTTCTTGAGGATCGCCAAGACCTCGTCGGCCGCTCCCCTCAGCACGTCCTTTTTTTTATTATTATACATGCAAATAAGGGCGGGTGGGGTGGACTGTAGCTTACCTGGGGCTGCTCACCAAGGTACTGCTGGATAAAGGAAAGGATGAGCTCGTAGTTTGCACGCGCCTCCTTGGTCTTGGGCTTGTACAGCAGGCCCTCAAAGTCGTCCATGACCGACGCGTACGCCTTGCGCGCCGCCTTCTGCGCGTCCTCCTCCTCCTTCTTCTTCTTCGCCGCCGCCAGCTTTTCCCGCTCCTCGGTCAGCGCCTTGGGCTGGGATCGCTGCGCACGGTCGCCCATCTTCCTCACGCTCACGCGGCCGCGCAGCGACTCGACCTCGCCGGTCCCGTCGTCGCTCCGCTTGTCCACCAGCGACCTGGGGGTATTTGTGTGTGAGCCGTTGAGAAACGAGGTGCAAAGCGAAGAAGGGGGGGGATTGGCAGAAAAAAGAGCACGGGATTGGGTAAACGAAAAAAAAAAAAAAAAAAAGAATAGTGGCGGGGGCGTGTTTCGTTACCTGTCCACCTGGAGGACCAAGTTGGCGCTCGCACGGTACTCGTACTGGCCCTGCTTGGCGATCTCTTCGGCCATTTCGCGAGAGTGAAGCAAATTGATGGGTAGGGCACTCACTTAATCATGGCGCTGAACTGTCGTTCCCAACTAAATGCTGCTGCCAACTAGGATTCAAACAGGGAGCGGCACGATGGCCACCGAGAGCGTGCAAGAGATTGTCAATGCGCTGTAATCTGTGTCTCATCACAATGCAGCCCGCACTCACCCCCACCCCCCCTTGGTTCTACAAACAGGGCAGCGCAAAACGATGTTCAAGGCGTGATTGTGGCCGATGCGCAAGGGCTGACGCTGGCAGGTAACGCTGTGCATGCACGCAAGAAGTGGGGGCGTGGTCTGAAATGCGTTTTTGGCAGCCAAGGGAGCAGCGCCCTCATCGGCAGCAGCCTACCTCGTCTCGGTCGTGAACAAGGCAGGTGAGCTCGGCGAGAACCCGATCGTGCAGATTGAGACTGAGCAATCGTATGTGGGGCTGAACTACGCGTGTTTTGCGTTGTGCTAAGTTCTGCTGCGTCACTTAGCACTGTCCTCGTCAAAAAAGAGCAAGACACTGTCACGGCAATCTACAAGAAAGGGGCATAATTGTTCTTGTGCGTGTGCGTGTACTTTTTTTCACCGACGGTCTATCCAATGTCACTCCTATCAATCCTGCGTCTGGATGGGCAAATACAGCTTGAACTCGTTGGGCAGCTCGTCCTCGGAATAGAGCCGGTCTGAAAAGTAGATGCGGCGCAGGCGGCAGTTGGCGTGGACGGTCACCGTCAGTGTTTCGGCATAGTTGGATCCGTACGCCCTCCTGCAATAAAAAATTTGAACGAACTATCCGATTTTATTTTATTTTTTTCTTGGGTTACTTGACGAGGTCCACGAGGTTGAGCTGGATCTGATTCCACCCGTCCTCGAGGTGCAGCGGCATCGTGCAGATGTAGTCTTTGAGCCGCGTTGTCATCTGTTGCATGGTTTTTATTTTTCAAGTCGAGCCACTCGTTTTGTCCTGCACCTGAAAGTTGGACGCACGGAACCGCCGCCGCTCGCCCTGGTCGTCCAGCACCTCGATCTCAAAGGCAAAGTACTTGCCGAGGTTCTTCGCGAGCAGGACAAAGTAGGCTAGTGCGTAAAACGATAAATACCAAGGCTTCCAAGGCTTCCTTCAGGCTGACGTACGCAGCTTGATGCCCAGGGCCTTGTTTGGGTCCGCAGGGCAAGTGATGAACGTGCGCGAGAGGTTGCTGCCGACAATCTCCAGCACAGCCGACTGTATGTCCTCGTCCCGCACCTTTTTTATGCTGCTCACCGACACAGCGGCCGTCGTCGTCGTCGTCGCTGCGCCTTCGTCGACGGACGGTACAGGCACATCGTCGCTCGTGGACGCCCACAGCTGCAGCGGCTTGGAACCCAGCGAGTAGAAGATGCTCAGGAAGCCAGACTACCGAGAAGGGACGGGGGTCAGTTGGAGCAACAAGGCCCGGAGTGCGCTTGCCTGAAAGGTGTTGCGAAACATGCGAAAAAAAGAAATTCCAGTTTTTTTTTTTTTCTGTCAAAGTTTTGCCTCCTCTCGACACCCGTTGTCCTTTGCATTCAGTTTTCTCTTTGTGGGGTGCCAACTGTACAAATGAAACTACGTAGGTTGTCTAAATAGTTTTTTTAATTATGCAGCAGAGCCGCCCTATTTGCCTCCTTTGGCGGACGAAGAGGATGAGGAATCAGACGAGGCGGCGGGCGCGGGCGCGGGGGTGGGGACGAGGACGTTGCTCGGCGTGGGCTTGCGCTGGTCGTACTCGGTAAAGTCGTCGAGGATGGAGAGTCTGGCCGCGTACTTTGCGAAGATCTCGAGGACCTTGCGGCCGTGCTCGAGGAAGACCTCCTGCGTGTCGCGGCTGTTGGTGACGGGCTTGTTCTCGTTGTTTGGCAGGGTGATGTGGCGGAACTCCTTGTTGGGGATGTCCTTGATAAATATCCACCGCACCTCAAAGATGCCTTTCCAGATGTCCTGCGCCCACACCGTGCTCGACGAGTTGTAGTCCACGGGCGAGAGCATCTGCGCCATGCCCTGGAAGTGGCCCGAGCCGTTGACCGAGAAGAAGAGGTAGATGGGCCCCTTGCTCGCAGACTCCTTGAAGGCCGTGTCGAGGCGCGCGTTGCCCTGCTTGGTGCTGGCCCAGATCGAAAACTTGATCGACTTGTGGATGTCGTCCTCACTAAACGACTTGATCACGAAAAAGCGGGCAAACTCGGGCTTGGTGGGGAACGTCTGTGTTTTATTTATTTATTTATTTACATAGAAATTTGCAAAGAAAAAAAAAGACCTTGGGATTGACGCGTGCGAGCAAGAGCTCCTTCGTCATCACGCCGCGGTTGGCCACCGACTTGGCGACCTCGGCTGCGCTGGTGACGATTTCGCTGTTGGTGGCGGGGGCGACCGTGGACTGCAGGGCCGCAGCAGGCGCCTGAGCAGGCGCCGGTATCGTGGGTGCGACTGCCGGGGGTGGGACGACGATCTTCACGGCTGGCGCCTCGGCTGGGCGGACGGGTCGCACAGGACGGGCGCCGGTGACAACCGGGGGCGACACAGGAGTCTTTGTGGGGGTCACAGTGCCAGAGATGCCGTTGCTGGTGCTGGTGCTGGGGCTCGAGCCTGAATCGCCCGCCGCAAGTTGGGAGTGCGACAAATAAACTGCTGCTGCTTCAGAAACAGCAGGGGCAGGGCGCACAGCGGGGCGCACGGTTGGCGGTGGCGACGGCAAGATCGGAACTGAGCTCGAGGCAACGGGAGGTCGCACACCAGCAAGGGGGGCGCGATAGGTCGCCCCACCTGCTGCAACTGGGTTGCTCGGAACAACATACGGATGAATACTTGGTTGAGGAGGAGCGAAAGTCACCGGCAGAGTTGCCACATCCTCACCACCACCCATGACAGCGGACAACCCCAACACCGATGCCTGCGCTGGGAGGAGCCCTCCCGGAAGCAGCGGGGCTTTTTGGGTGAGCGATGCCGAAGTCTTGAACGTTGCATTGTTCGTGGTCACGGAGACGCCATCGCGTGCCACCGGACGCGGGAAGATTCCAGTGTTCACGGGTGCACCTGCGAGGGTGCTCAGTTGGAGCCCCTGCAGTCCAAAGGACATTGCGTCTATCATGGGCATGGCAGACGACGACGACTCCACAGAAGAACTTGTTTGCTGCTGCTGCTGCTGCCCAGTCGCCGCCGGTTGCGCATCGGCCAGGGTGATGTTGAACTTTGCACCCGTACCGGCCGACTGCACCGTCAGTGCGGCCACATTAATCAGCTCCTGCAGCGCCTTGAGCGAGGACGGGTTCGAGTTGGCGGTAAAGTTGATCGTCATTTCGTTGCTGGGCGGCGCGGCAGCAGCCTGCGGCTCCACGTTGAGCGCAGGGATCATCGAGCTGTAGTACTGCCACACGTCGTCCGCGGACTCGTCGTGCACCATGTCGTCCACAAACGCCTCCATGTCGCTGTGGTCAAACTGGGG
>Ga0302233_10003023_pt1 | contig 10136 bp, 14 predicted proteins | sample II_Palsa_N3_1_FD_193516 | JGI IMG/M metagenome (GOLD analysis project Ga0302233, IMG submission 193516) | Peat permafrost microbial communities from Stordalen Mire near Abisko, Sweden - II_Palsa_N3_1 | ecosystem: Environmental > Terrestrial > Soil > Palsa > Peat permafrost | place: Sweden...
AGTGGCAGTTTCTCCTTCTTTCCCCCCTCCCCCCCCCAAAAAAGCAGGCATGTCGACAGAGGACTCGTACTGCGAGTGGTCCGTCAACGTTCGCAACTGCGTCGGCTCCGAGGTCCACGTCCCCATTGAAATGACCTACCTGATCACCTCGGCTGTGAGCACGGTCTCGGTCATTGTCACGATGACAGCTCGCCTTTCTCGCAACAAGCCCAAGTGGCACTTCTTGCTCACAAACGCTGTCGACTCGTTCCTGTTCTTCTTCGGCCTCGCAGCCTTCAGTACTCATATCGTTTTGTCTCAAGTTTATAAAAAAAATTCTTAGTCGATAAAACGTTTCTCTCTTCCTCCCTTCCCAAACAAAAACCACAACCACAACCACACGCACACACAAACAGCGGCCGTTATCCACACCTCGTGCACCCTCTATGGCGGCTACACCAACTGGACGCAGCCCTACATCATGCGCACGTTCAGCTACATGGGCTACGACTGGGGCCTCATCACCTGTCTATTTGCGATGATGCACTCGGTCCCCAACGCCTACATGGACCGCAAGGGCACCATCGTCCACACGCTGCTCCCCCCGGCCTGGGTGTTCTACACCATCATGCTGTTCCAGATCGTCTCGGAGACCACGACGGTGTTCAGCACGGCAAACCTGCTCGGCTCCGTGGCCGACTCGGACGGATTCGACGTGCTCGCCTCGACGCAGCGCTACTGGCCCTTCATCGTCATGGGCTGCAACGACGTCTTTTTGGCCATCGGCTACTGGTACTTTACCACGCGCCTCATTCGCATCATCCAGCTCAACGAGGCCAACGTCAGCAAGGACAAGCGATCCAGGAACTCGGCAACCTCAAAGGCTGTCAGGCGCATCCAGCACTTTTTGTACATTGTCCTTCCCCTCCTTGTCTTCTATGGCGTGGGCGTGCTGTTCTTGGGTGTGTTCTTCTTCCCGGCCGCGCAAAACAACGTCGCAGCCCCCATCCTCCATTTCATCTTTGGACCTGGTCTGGGCATGGTCACGAGCATTGTCTCCCTCCCGCTGCTGTACGTCGAGCTCTCCGGGAGGAGCGCCATGATCATCCCCGGCAACGAGGGCAGCTCAAGCGAGGTCAGCCGTTCAACCACATCGGCCAACCAGCACACACTGCAGAACCCCTCCTCGTCTTCCATCGCAACCAACAGCACGTCCCAGCTCTTGTCTCCTTCCGAGCTCATCCGCAACGCTGCGATCGAACTGTCCGTTCACAACGGCGACGAAGAGGTCGATCTCGCCTAAAACAAACATTAAATACTACTTTTTTTTTTTCTTTTCCATCTTTCTACGACGAGATCAACATTTCTTTTTTTTCTACGTAGTCTCCCTTCATAACTGGGCTACTCTATTTGCACTGCCAGTGGCAAGTGTCTAACATCGTGTTTTTTTTCCTGATTGTTTGTACTGGATACGTAGGTTAACCAAGCAACAGATGAAAGAAAGACAAAATCGAGGAGGTCCTGTGGTGCACACTTCAGGAAATGTGGAGGCTGCTCGTGCGACGTGGTTTTGCCACCGCCGCCGATTCGTCTGGTGCTGGTGGAGGCACAGCCGCCGTGGACTGGTCGACGTCGATCGCCAAGACGCGCAACATCGGCGTGATCGCGCACATTGACGCTGGCAAGACAACCACGACCGAGCGCATGCTGCACTACGCGGGCATGACCCGTGCCATTGGCAGTAAAGACCCAGCAAAGGGAGAGACACACACACTCAGCCAGTGATCGTGTAGATGTGGACGACGGCAACACCGTGACCGACTTCATGCCCCAGGAGCAGGAGCGCGGGATCACGATCAAGGCGGCCGCCATCACGTTTGGCTGGGCAGGACACCGCATCAACCTGATCGACACGCCGGGGCACGTGGACTTTACCGTCGAGGTGGAGCGGGCGCTGCGTGTGCTCGATGGCGCGGTCACGGTCATCGATGGCGTCAGCGGTGTGCAGGCTCAGACGCGCACGGTGTGGAAGCAGGCCGAGCGGCGCAGGTAACCAAACTTCCGTCCGGTAATAATTATCTGACTTTGTCATCGCACTAGGGTCCCAAGGCTCATTTTTATCAACAAGCTCGACCGCGATGGCGCCGACGTGGCCCGATCCGTCCAGTCGATCCACGACAAGCTCAAGGCCAAGACCCTACTGCTGCAGACGCCGCTGCTCAAGTCTGGCGAGACCGGGTCAAACTACACGGGCGACATGCTGGATTTGGTCAACATGAAGCGGCTGCACTGGAGTGATCGCGAGGGCCGTGAACTCACAGCTGAGCCGCTGGACCTGGCGAGTGAACTGGGCAAACGGGCCGTGGAGGACCGCACACAGCTGGTAGAGACACTGGCCGAATTGGACGACGAGTTTATGATGTCGTTTCTCGACATCGGCGACCCGGCGAAAATGTCGCCCGCGTCCATCAAGCGTAAGGTGCTAATTGGAGCCGTTCACTCTATGTTTTTTTTTTTTCAATGCAAATAGAGGCATTGAGAAGGACTACGATTGCGCTAAAGGGAGTCCCCGTTCTTTGTGGTGCGTCGTACAGAAACCGTGGCGTGCAGCCCTTGTTGGACGCGGTGGTGGACTACCTGCCGTCGCCCATGGAGATCACGCCGCCCACGGCCCGCCTGGACAACGGCACGGTCGTGTCGTTCCCTGCCGTGAGGGCGGGACAGACCGAGCCCTCATCCAGCGACAAGCTGTGCGCGCTCGCGTTCAAGGTGACGCACGACAAGCAGCGTGGTCCACTCGTGTTTATGCGTGTCTACTCGGGCATCCTGGAGAACCGCGACTCGGTGGCCAACACGACCAAGGGCACAAAAGAGCGCATCAACAAGCTCCTCGCCGTCTACGCTGGCAACGTCGAGGAAGTCAGGTAATTTGACTCTGTTTTGTTCTACGGATTATTGAATCCTCCTCAATGCAGCGAGGTTTCTGCTGGCAACATTGCCGTGGCAGTGGGATTCAAGACGACCGCAACGGGCGATACGCTGCTTGCTGCCAACGACAAACGGCGGCTGCTGCTCGATGGTCTCGTCATCCCTCCCCCCGTCTTCTCGCGATCGGTCGAGGCACAGTCCACGTCGGCCGACAAGCCGCTGCAGCAAGCCCTGCAGGCAATGCTGTTGGAGGACCCATCTCTCCAAGTATTTACAAATGATAGTTTCGAGCCATTTTTTTTTTTCAATAATATGGCTTGATTGTCGTTTTTGTAGATGCTCACAGATCCAGACACGGGCCAAACACTGCTGTCGGGCCAGGGCGAGCTGCACCTTGAAATCGTGGCTGACCGCCTCAAGACCGAGTTCAACGTCGAGCCCGTGATGGGCCCCGTCGTGATTTCGTACCGTGAGGCGCTCTTGCAATCGACCGCCAACTCCCGTAACAAAAACAGGACGAACCACTGGGATATTAAAAATATTCTTTATTCCTGAACTGCAGAGAAGACAACAATCGGCAGGACATTCACGTACGATCGCGAGATCAACGGCAAAAAGCTGTTTGCATCGATGAAGGTCTCCCTCACGACCACCGACGTGTCTCTCTTTGAAAAGGTGGCGATGAAGGCAGCCGACGAGGAGGACGAGGAGGAGGAGCAAAAAGTGCGAAAGCCAGCTGCCAAACAGCACACGCACAACAAGCAAAAGGGGAAGAAGGCCCGCAAAGACGACGACGAGGACGAGGAGGAGGAGATGGCTGCCCCCACAAGCAACAACATTGGCACCAGCGCCGTTTCGGTCAAGCTGGATGAGGACTCGTGCACCAACGCCCTACCCTATGCCGAGGTCGTCGAGGCCGTCAGGACGGGCGCGCTCAACGTGCTGGGTCGAGGCCCGCTGCTCGGCTACCCGATCGCCGGTGCCGTTGTCCGTGTCGACGAGATCAGCATCCAGGCCGACACGACCGTGGGTGCCCTGTCTGCCTGTGCGTCGTTGGGCACACGAGAACTCGTGCGCTCGTTCTCGTCGCAGCTGATGGAGCCGATGATGCACGTTGTCGTCACAGCTGCGTCCGCCTACATGGGCCCTGTCCTCTCCGACATGACTGGCACGCGCCGTGGCCGCATCCTGTCGATCACGCACTTGCCAGACAGCGTGCAGGTCGACGCAGAGGCGCCGCTAGACGCCATGGTCGGCTACTCGTCGTCCCTGCGCTCGCTCACATCGGGCAACGCCTCGTTCAGCCTCACCTTTTCCACATACCGAGCACTCACGCCCGCACTCCAGGCGGCGATCATGCAAAAGCACGGCGTGATGACTGCGCCCGGTGAGAAGACAGCGGATGCATAGACAAAAAACATAATAAAATGTACAGCAACAAACTTCCATGGCATTGCATTTGTACAGCAATCAGTTTTAGTTATTACACCTTTAGGGACGTGCGATGGTTTGTGCACGAAGTTGTGTACGCAGCCCGATGTAGCGCTCCCTCAGGTCTGTGAATTCGGCGCGATGCCGCAGTATTGGGTGCAGCCCTGGCCGGCTGAGGACCTGCAACATACGACCGATGCTGAGGTCGATGCTCTGTAGCAGCCCTCGCACGTAAATGTGCTCGCTCACGAGGAACTGGACAATCCGGGCGTGGATGAGCTCGTTGAACAGGAGCATGGGCTCCCTGATCTCGGAGAACTGCTGGCCAAGCTGAGACATGTAGCGATTGATGCGCTCGGTGATCATTCTCTGGAGGTCTCGGATGCCTAGTTGTTATGATTATGACTAACATGATATGTTGGGACGTACGTTGCTCGCACTGACGACTCTCGTATATATCGCTTAGCTCGATGACACGGACGTCCGTAAGCTCGCCAGTCAAGGGATCGAGCTTGACGACCTTGTAGATTTCATTGTCCTTCTGCAGCCCGTACGTCGCCAACGGGGCTGGTGGTGGAAAGCACCTTACCAGTCTGCGCCAAGTTGACTGTCTATTTAAAAAAGCAATTAGAATGCACAGTAGCAAGAGGCAAACGTACGGGACCCACGTGTTGACGTCCACGTCGCTGATGCTTCCCTCTTTGGCACAATAGTAGAGCGCCGCGTCATCAAAACGCAGGTACCGTTCGCTGTGCTCCAGTATGCGCTCGTAGAACCTCATTTCAGCGGGAAACGGCTGGTCCCTGGTCAGCTGCATGAATCGATCTAAAAACAGACAGACGGATACATTTAGAAATAAGAAATCGTAATAAAAAGGTTTACCGTCAATTGCATGCAAGTCTGCAATCGCCGTACTCAACCTGACCAAAAAGGTCTGGTATGCTGGGCTGCGTTCGGGTACGAGTTTGTCGCCCAGCATCCGATCAAACACCCCTGTACAAACGACCGAGCCGAGGTCGGAAATCTGCAGACTCTTTGGGTAATCGCAAGCGGCACTCAGGTTTGCCCACCACAACGACGGGATCCCGTACAACGGCTCGCTGATCGGGATGGTGGTCCAGTGGCGGTACTCTGCCACAATCTTCCGCGCAATTGCGGTCGGCCGGTACAGTAGGCACCAATCAACGCCGCTGCTCGACAGACTGTTGGGCGACAGGCCTATCATTTTGGCGTACAGCAGTCGCCACAAGTGGTTGTTTCTGCTGGCCGTGTACCAGCGCCGGTTGAGACAAGCGATCGTGCTCAGCGACTCTCTATCCAGGTACTCTTAATATATAAAAAAAAAAAATTCAATGACATCCGTCCATAGTAAGAATCGTACCTAGGCACTGCAGGGCCAGCTCTTCGGGCAGCCCCACAAGCAGCTGCTCCTGCGACCGCAACGCGAGATGCCGCTCACACAGCGGCACGTACAGCCGCACGGTCGGCGGCTTGGACCACGTCGCGACGATGTAGATCGCGTTGCGTCTGTGGACCGCATTTGCCGCGGCAAACCACGCGAGCGCCTCCACGACCTCGATCGCAGACTCGTCCATGGCAACCTGCAGCGGCGAGTCGTCCGGTGTGGGCGGCAGCAGCAGCTGCTGTTGCTTCTGGCTGGTGTTCCAACCTGGTCCCATCGAACCTACATGACACGATGCATTACTACATTATTTTTTATTCTCGTTAGCTTTTATTTACCGTCGAGGAAGACGGATGCGAGTGGGGCCCACATATTGACATACACGTTGTCTGCACCACAACATCGCTCTAGTCTCGCGCTCCACGGTTAAGGAACCAGCAATACAGTCGGTTGGATGGTCGTACCAAACAGGCCCGAGATCAGCGCGTGCGCGTCCCGCTCGCTCGCCATCGTGCCGGCAACGACGTGTAGGATGGCCCGCGGCAGTTGGTGGTACGTTTGCGTGGGCGTGGGGCTGCCGTCGCTCACCATGGACCACGGTTTTTTGCTTGGCGCCTTTGTAACGGCGTCCATCTTTACGTTATTTTAAACTGTGCTCCCGGGGGGCGAATGAGGTCGACAGCCAAGCCGCAAGCAAGACTGGCCACGGTCGTGGCGGTGGCGGTGCTGGCCGCGGCAGCAATGGCCGTGTCTGCGCAGCCATCGTCCGAGTACCATCCTGGTTGTTTTTGTTGTTTTTGAACGTACTGTGTGTTAGGACATTGGTGACGTCCGCAGCCGTTGCGTTGCAGGGGGACGAGGCTATGGATGAGTCGTGTGTCCAGCAGGGCGTGTGCGTGCTGTGCGACTACGAGAAGATGGTACATCGGTTGTTTTGCAGAGCCATTCACAACAAACTAGATGCAAGTGCCCGAGTGCGAGACAACGCATTATGTCGAGGTCTATCTGTGCAACGATGACGGCTCTGTGAGCAATGGTGCCGCTGCTGCTGCTGCTGCCAAGGAGGGCGCGGCCACGACTAGCCCAAAGCAGTTGTATCGGCCGTGCCGCCCGCCAACGGACGACATGTCGAGGCACAACTTTATCATCTTTGAGGTAAGTGGCATTCGTGTTGTTCCTTGTCGCTCACGGCGCACTGTACAGCTTTGCATGACGGTGGGCATGCTGTCCACATGCTTCCTCACATTAAGACGACAGCAGCAGCACCAGCAGCAGCACAGCGAGCGGATCGCCAAGCGGATAGGTCTCGTCTGAGTGCTATGAGAACATAAAACAAAAATAGTAGCGGGTGGAAAATGACTAAACCAATGTACAATAAAACAGATGGAGAGGGGGTGTGTAAGGGTGGAGAGAGGGGGGAGAGAGAGATTTTTAAGAGTGATGGGGGTATCAACCCCCCAACAAAAATACACCAATTCGTGTGGCACGCGCTTTTTTTTTTTTTCTCCTTTTCATGTTTATTCGTCCATCTCGTCGTCGTGAGTTGCTTTGACGGCCGTCTTCTCCTTTTGTACTTGTGACAGCGACTTGACAGCGGCGGCAGGCAGCAGGTCGATGCTGCGCTCGATCTCCTTGTCCTGCTCTGCGGCCTCGTTGACCTTTGCCTTCTTCATTCTACGCACACGAGCGAGCGGGGGGGAGGGACAGAGTTAGTTGTGGCACAAAGCGATGCGTACCGGTTGAGGTAGAACTGCTTCTCGCGGCGTTCCCGAATCTCCTTGACACGCTTCATTGCCGTGAGCGTTGTCTGCATGAGCTCGCGGTCGTATCGCACAGGGACATTTCGTCGCTTCTCAAACTCAAACGTTGTGTCCTGGTTTTGTGTGTGTGTGTGTGTGTGTGTGTGTGTGTGTGTGCACGTTAAGCCCCAACGGCGAGTGGCAAGGGTAACAACGTACAATGGCCATCTCTTTGCCCGCTGCCTTTCGGAACGCCTTTGTCCAGCGAATCTTTCGTGGGTTCTTCTTTGCCTTGAAGCCCTTGTGGCACTTGGACCGGCAGAAGCGGAATATCTACAGCCAGCCGAGCGAGCGACAGGGTGGTGGCGTGTGAGGGAAACCAAACCCAGAAAGCCATCAGCGCTTTTACCTTGGAGTCATTGCGCACAAACGAGATGCCGTGTCCAGGGTAGACCTACAGTGACTGTAAGTACCCCTACCCTACCTACACTCGACAGGGCACGTACCGTGGACGAGCAGAAGTAGCACTTCTCCAGACGCATTGTGGCCGCAGACTACGAGAAAAAAAAAAACGCAGACCACATGGCCTTTGACACGTCACTACTGCGTGGATTTTTGCCAGGTCAGAATAAATAGATCAAAACATGGAGTGGCGGCGCCAGTGGAAATCGTTTAGGATCGAGGGCGTGCCGTGATTGGCCATCCACTGCGCGGAAGGGAGGGATGGGGAGCCGGCGTAAAGGTGCTGCGGTTGCTGGTGATGGTACTGGGGAGGCAAGTCGAGCGGCACAGACGGGCTCGTGCTGAACGGCGAACTTTGGGTGATCGAGGAATAGTACGGTTGTTGCTGCTGCTCCTCTTCGCCTGACAAATCAATAAGTTGGGGAAGAAATAAAACTAACGGTACGAATCAAGCCATAGGAACTCGGGGGGTTGCTGGCAGAATATCGCTGTTGCTGTTGTTGTTGCTCACGGCCGCCCCTCGGCTCTCCTTCCATGTGATTCTCCGCACCCTAGACAGAAAAGAAAAAAAATTATTCGTTGTATTGACTAGTTCTTTTTTTTACCTCAAAGCTCTGGTTGATCAAGTTGAGCACGGTGCGGTAGTCCCGTTCGACCTCGGAGCGTGGTGGTAAGATGAACTGCTGCGGCTGGAACGGCATTGGCACGAGTAGTGGTGCGGGTGGTGCCGGAGCATGCGCTTGTGCAGGTGCAGCAAGTTTCATAGGACGGCGCACATCCACAAACTCGATCACGTGCATCGGCTCGCCGGCGGTCCGCATCGGCTCCAAAGGGGCAGCAATCACAGGCTGTTGCTCTAGCTGCTTTGTTGCTTGCTCTGGATGCCCGTCCTTTTTCTTAGGTGTCGGCAACGGCGGCAGTCGGGGTGGCAGTGCAGGCACATCGTCTCCACCGTCCACCAGGTCGATCGTGCGGGAGAGTCGTCCTTTGCTAAAGATGCCGTCGTAGTCGAGCTCGCCAAACCGCCTTGGGACGCGAGCCAGCTGAAAAAGAAAAATAGATTAGAATAAACATAATAAAAGAATAATCCCTACACTCAAGCGATCGGTGGTGAGCTTTGTACGTGGCAGTACGGGCGTCTTTGTTGCCGCAACAGCAGGCGCCGGGGTGTTTTCTGATGGTACGAGCGGTACAAGCTGAAAAAAAAAAAAGTGCGATAAATTTTTAAACTAGCAATAATTAAAAACATACTATCCTGGATCGCTTTGGGGGAGTTGGTGCCATTGCAGCAGGCGTGGTTGACGGTTTGCTGCTCGCTACCTCGGCATGTTTGCGTCGCTGTGTCGTGCTTCCTCCAATTAATAAGACGCAATTAATTGGCCAGTAACACACGTTTTCCTTGGCCATCGGTGAATGCCTGCTGTGCCTGTGCATGCGGGCGATCGGTTCAGCCACTGGGGTAGCAGCTGTGGCCGTCAGTGCGCCTGCTGCAACACGCCTCAATCGCCAGTGCACAATGACCTCTGTATCTCCATCCGAGTCGCGGGCGCCACTGTCGTCGCCTGCTGGCAACCGTGTCCCCGCGGGCAGCAGCGCTCTCTTCATGCGCGTCACCCTCCTCGCTCGCTTCTGTTGTTGCAGCTGTGGTCACTACTCCTGTTGCTGTGATAGGTACCAAGTGGCGCAGAAAGAGAAGCACTTGGGCGGCACCCAGAACATCATCGGTGTGCGCGGTGGCGGCCGGCAACTGCCGTTGCTGCTGTTGCTGTTGCTGGCCCAGGCGCTGCAGGAGGTCCGCGGTAGGGACCGCTGGGCGCGTTTGCTCGTTCATTCCGGAGCACGACCGCGACAGCTCTATGCTTAAGAAAAATAGGGACGACATAATAAATTAATCATGGAGAGTCCTATTACTACCCGTTCTTCCTCTGCTGTCGCCAGAAAACAAACGGAAAAGCCCAAGAAGACGAAGGATACACCTCCTCGTGCATGCCCTGTGAGGTTCTGTGGACATGTTGCGAGGACAGCGAAGGGAGCAACTCATCATCGCAACAAGCATGCAGCCGCTCGCTTGCGTGCAGACAGTCTTCTCGCAGTTCAAGCAAGACACGTTGACGCCACCACAGCGGCCAGTGGGACGACTGTGCGAAGTGCTCCTGGTAAGAACGTGTTTCCTATTGTTCGCCTTCTAACTATTG
>Ga0302233_10003024_pt1 | contig 10135 bp, 7 predicted proteins | sample II_Palsa_N3_1_FD_193516 | JGI IMG/M metagenome (GOLD analysis project Ga0302233, IMG submission 193516) | Peat permafrost microbial communities from Stordalen Mire near Abisko, Sweden - II_Palsa_N3_1 | ecosystem: Environmental > Terrestrial > Soil > Palsa > Peat permafrost | place: Sweden...
CCCCACCATGAACGAACGCCAAGGGTCGTTGCGGATTGCCGTGCGTCACAATCTCACCTGACGATATATCTGGACCTTTCCGTAGTAGGCGATAAATGTAGTAAGTCCCCGCAATAAATATCGTTAGATAGATGGCGCAAAAGAGCAAAAGCGTCGAAACCGCTTCGCCCAAGCCTAGAGAAGGCGTTAGCGCCTCAGAAGTGCGCAAAACGCCGTAGACGACCCATGGCTGGCGTCCGACCTCGGCTGTGAACCAGCCGGTCAACGTTGCAACAAAGGGCAGTGGAAAGGTGGCGAACGTCAGACGAAGAAACAATCGGGAGAGAGCCTCGTGACGACGCCACAAAAAAAGACATCCAAGCCACGCGACAGCCATCATCCATAGGCCGCACGCAACCATGATGCGAAAAGCAAAAAAGGGAACAGAGACCGGCGGGCGGTTCGCTGGAGCAAAAGAGGTTAGTCCTACCTCCTCCGAGTCGGGCGTCATCGTCGCGATCAGACTCCCTAAAACCGGTATTGCCAACTGGTAACGATTGGTCTCGTTCTCTTGGTCTGGAATGGCGATGAGCACCTCAGCTGCAGGCTTTTCATTGTGCCAACGCGCTTCAATGGCGGCGAATTTTGCTGGTTGGTACTGGTGAACGTAATCACCATTCAAATGGCCAAAAAATATCTGAACGGGGATGAGGATGGCTGCGAGAACAAGCCCCATCCGAAGCATCACTCGGGCATCTTCATGGTGTATACCCCGCAGCCGATACCAGGCTCCGGTAGCCGCCACGCAAAACGCACCCGTTAGATAGGAGGCAAGCAGCACGTGCGGAAAGCGCACCCACACAACCGGACTGAAGATTATTTTCCCCCAGTCCGTCGGCTCAAAAACGCCGTTGACCAACTGGTAACCCACGGGCACCTGCATCCACGTGTTATTGACCATGATCCAAAACGCCGACAGCGTTGTTCCGCAAGCCACCATCAACGTCGCAATGAAATAAAACTTCGGCGCTATGCGGTCGCGCCCAAACATCAAAACGCCAAAGAACGAGGCTTCGAGCGCAAAAGCCGTAAAAGATTCATAGGAAAGAAGTGGTCCTTGAATCGAGCCAGACATTCGGGAAAGTACGCTCCAGTTAGTTCCGAACTCGAATGCCATGACGATGCCGGACACAACGCCGAGACCGAAAGCGATGGCAAAAACGCGTAACCAGAAATCAAAGAGCCGTCGGTAAACCAAGCGATGGGTCATCAAGAAGCGTGCTTCCAAAACACAAAGCCAAGCCGCCAGACCGATAGTGAAACTCGGAAAAATGATGTGAAACGAAATCGTAAAAGCAAATTGCAGACGTGAGATGAAGAGCGCTGTGATATGCATTTGCCAATCGCCCGCTGGTTTGAACAAGACTCCCTATGCACCTTGAACGGTACAAGTCGACGCCGCTTACCGACACACCAAAATTGGGGATACGTAAAAAAAAGGCACTCATCAGAATGCCGAGGACGAGGGTCCGATTAATTTCAGAAGAGGAATCGAGCGACGAGCCATATCTCGCCTTGGGAACCGAGGCTGCCAACCTAAATAACAGGTATTGCCTTCTGACTTAACCCCGATTCCTGGCCCTGCCCGGCTTCAACGATGAGGCCACTCAGAGGCTTTCCGCTGACACTACCTGCGCACGCTTTCCGGCACTAATAAATGTCAATGCATCGTCGATATTGGCGCATGCATAGTCTTGCTTGTTAGATCATTCACGCGTCAACGGGAAGGCTATTCAGATCGCGGGATGCGGTGGACAACGCACACCTTCTCAACCGGCTGACGCCGCTGTTCGATGAGGGCATTTTGCAAGCTCTCATTGTGCAAAAGACGGGAACACTGAGCGAGGCGATTCCAGCTTATAGGCAAGTGGCGTAAGGAAAAGCGGGCGGCTAGTGATCGTACCTCCTGAAAACTAGCATGGTGGAACAGTTGGCCCTGAAGGAAGCTTGTATTTCTTTGTGATACTCGGACTGGTCGTGGTCCACCAAGGGGTTGTCCCCCGTAAGCATGGGCCAACCTATAGCAGATGAGCAGCAACAATTGAGGAGGCGCTTGCTCCTGATGCTGATGCTGACGCTGATGCTGACTGGGATAGCATGGTTTGAAAAGACTGAAAGCAAATTATTGTGATTCGGGTCAGCCCTCATTCCTGCACAAACTTTATCCGCTGATGATTCCCCGCCGAATACCAATACTTACCGCGTGGGTGCGATCGCGTGCATCCAACTTGGACATGATCCCTCGCATATGGCTCTTCACAGTTTCTTCTGAAATGGCCAACTCACGAGCTACGAGAGCGTTGGAGTTCCCGTGGGAAACTGAATTCAAAACGGCGATTTCCCGAAGGGTGAGCTCCTCATCAACTGCATGGTCGGCTAGGCCCGCAGCGACCTCGCTTGGCACGAACTTTCGTCCGCTCGCAACGCGTCTGATGGCGACAGTCAGATCATCTAGCACACTGCTCTTCAGCAAATAGCCTGTAGCACCAGCTTTTAACGCTCTCAACGCTTCCACGTCCCCTTTGTAAGTGGTCACTACCAGGATCCGCGCATCGGGGTTTTCCGAAACAATGATTGAAATAGCATCGACCCCACCCAACCCAGGCATGCGCAGATCCATCAGCACAAGATCTGGTCGGTGCGATCGATACAACCTGATAGCTTCATGTCCGTCGCTCGCCTGAGCGACCACATGCATGTCGGGCTGAGCGTTGACCACTGCGGCCACCCCAGCGCGAAGAAGCGGATGGTCATCAGCTACAATTATTCGAAGCTTTTGCGATTCTTCCGTCACTCTTCATCCCCTTGAGCGTGCAACTAACCTCGCGCGTCACGCAGTCTTCTTTTCTTTTTCCAGTTCAATTGTCGGGTGTTTTTCCAAAGACCGCGACCGGCCCCAAGTAGCACGCCAATCAAGCCGCCGGTGTACTTTGCGCTTCCACAAAACAGATGACAATGTGCGCGACCAGCTCCGGATACTGATGATGAACTGCGTTTCCGGAACGGGGCAGCACAATCAGAAAGAGTGATCGCCATCTTCTAGGCAGGGAAAACCAATTCTCGACGGGAAAGCCAATGTCGTGATCTCCTGAGACAACCAATATGGGCAAATCCGAGCCTTCGAGAAAGTCCCGGTAGCCTCCGTCATCCTGAAATCGATCTTCATGAGCAGACTCCCGGAGCAGGCGAAGATATAGCTGCTCCGGCACATCGGGACTTCGAGAGGTCTTTCGGAGGCCGATTCGTAACCGGGATGCTCGAGCGGCGTCCCTGCTCTCCACCGACATGGGCTCAAAAAAAAGCATCGTCTCATCATCGAGCGTGGCGTGGGACTTAAGCGAACCGGCAGAAAAAGCGGGAGTCGGTCCGTGAGGGCTATCGCCTGGTGGCGTCGACGCTATAAGAACAAGCTGCGTGACACGTTCCGGCCAAACGACTGCCACTATCTGCGCGGCGTAGCCGCCAAGCGACCATCCCCCGATAACAAACTTTTCTACCCCCAAGCCATCTGCCAATTCGATGACATCACGGGCAAGCGATTTGGGGTCGTAGCTAGCATCACCCGTCGAGTTTCCGAGACCAGCGTAGTCAAAAGTAACGACCTGAAAGCGTTTCGCCAAGGCATCGATAAATGCAGGGTCCCAGGAGTCGAGCGTACCTCTGAAGCGTGTACACAAAATGAGTGTTGGGCCGTCTCCCAGCGAACGATATGCAATCCTTCGATTAGAGCCGTCAACGAAACGGGTGGGTACATCTGCCGATGTCCACTTTTTCGCCTTGGCCATTCCTCTTCTCCGACCACAGATGTCTTTAATATTTATGGAATAGCCAGCAAGGCTGTTCCCGGCGCTCTTCTCGACGAGCCTATTAGCTAGATCGTCCTTTAACAGTCCTCTAGAATATTGGCCGGAAGTGCAATAAATAAGAAGAAGTTGATAAGCGGATGCTGCTCGTTAAAAAGACCTGTTCGTACCCCAAAAAGAGCTAGCTGTTGCTCACCCAAAAGTAGGTTGGGACTTCACATCGCCAATCACTTCTCTAGCTCAAAGCGCGCCCTATTTGGTCCCAAACTAACTCGTCCCCGCCCTCTGAGAGCAAGTCATAAGCTGTCTTCCCATCAAAGACACGCTGGTGCGAGCACATCCAACGAGATGCGTTCGCAGAGCTGCCCAAGTGTTCAATCAAAGACTCTGCAAGCAAAGGTTTTTGCGCCATTAAGACAAGAAAGGCGTTTGATATTGCTTGCTCCCGCATCAACCTCGCACGCTCGATTTCTCCGCCGATTTGTTTAAAGCTAGATAGCTCGCTAGGCATAAACGACACTCGCTAGGAAATTCGTATAGATGACTGTTGCGCTTTGCAGCATTCATTCGCGCTCGCGCTCGCGAATCGAACGTAAAAAATGAATTACTGCCTCTGCACGTCCTAACGTAACCAGTGACTGCGCCGTGAGGTCGCCGAGCTCTCTGATTCGTACCGTCGTGTACCAAGTCTTTAGTTCGGAGGTTCGATGCTCGATTTCTGCGGCAGAGCGCATGACGGCTAGCTCATCGGGAATGACGCCAAATAAGGTCGCATACTCGCCCTTTCCGATCGGACCAATCAACAGATCAAGTGGGTCAGCCTTACGAGCTTTGTCAAGAATGTAATTGAGACGGGTCATCGTCGGTTTCCCCTAAAAGCTGCTGCAATCGCGAAAACGTTCAAACCCAGGTGTCCAAAAGCTGCATTCAAGATCTAAGACCATCAAGTTCACGTAAGACTTAGTGCATGTCTAGGAAGCGTTATTTGCTAAATACTGTCGAGACCTCACGCGTACACCGCAGGCCGAGCAAGCCGCCTCCAACTAAAAGGCGTATATGTCGTCATCGTCTTGAATACTCGTGAAAAGTGAGCCTGGTCTGTAAATCCACACTTCACCGCTACTTCCGCGAGGACGTAGCAATCGCTCGCAAGTAACTCCTTGGCCGCTTCAATACGTTTCGCCTGCAACCACCGGTGGGGAGGAATGCCGACTGTAAGTTTGAATGAGCGCGTAAAATGTCCGCGGGATAACCTGCAGGCGTTGGCGAGACAGCTGATAGATATGTTCGTATCGATCTGCTCAAGCATCATGCGCTTGGCTAAGTTTGCCTGCCACGGTGCAAGCCCACCACGGAGGGCATTCTGTGATGCCGAAGGCTCTCGCCCGGTTTGTATATGCGCTGCAGCGGCTAGCTTCAAATGAAACAGGACAGACTGTGCGACTTGATCTCTCGAGTCGCTCATGGCTCGCAAGACCAACTTTAGTGCCCTACTCACAACGTCCTGATCGGCGTCGTTTTTTGTTTCCAGCAATATCAGTAAATGATCGATGTCCGAGGCACTTGAGTCGACTTCGGTCAACGGGCGAACTCGCTGATCCCTGTTCGTTACTTCACTTGCAACGTCCCCCGTCTTATCGACCAGCCGTGGGATCGCGTTAGTGCTCGTATGCATGGAACGTACTCCAAAAGAGCGTCGGTGACTTGAGACGGAAAATAGAAAAATACAGTGCCGCTTATGTCTCCATCTCTGGATGCCACGGCTTAATCATCATGCAGACAGCATCATTTTCGTACCCCAAAATGTAAGAGTGTTGATCCACCATTTTGGGGGAGTGACATGCGCCGATTTGGTATTGGCTTAACGAGAAAAAGGCAGGCTCGAACGTGTCTGTTAGGGCGGTGGGTTTAACCATTCTCTGCGGACAGGTCAAATCGGATTAATCAGCGAACGTTCTAAACACTCACCTGCAAAGGACACTCATGCCGCCATGTTCAGTTTGCCCAGTCCGCCCTTTACTTTTAATGCAGGCGCGCCTTGTCGAAGCGGATCGCCGACTCAGCCATTGCCGCACTTTCACTTTGATCGACTCCGAGCACACAGGTGACTGCCATGGATGATTCAGGGTACGTAGCCTGAACAATACACATGCGCGAGCAGCATATTTCACAGCAAAGCATCACTTTCATTCAAGAATAATGACGAAAGTAAGAGAGCCTGTCTGACGGAGACCTTCATACTCCAACTCGAGCTGAGTCACGCCTTTGCAATACACAAAGGACTACCTAGGGCGATGGCGCCTTTTGCAGTAAGACCATCGTTGATCGGCTCAGCAGATGTTCTCAAGGGCTAATTTGTTCGATTGCATTGAGGACCAGGCCCAACCAGCTCCCCCTACTGGAGAAATTTTTCATGAATAGCAAAGATAAAGTCGACGTCGTTAGCAATTCGCGTCGAAAGATAATGATTGGGGCGAGCGCTGTTGCGGCTGCCGCAGTTGCGATACCCCTGCTCTCGTCGAAAGGCGCGTCGAACGCTGCCACGCCAGGGAAACCAATGCATTCATCCAATGGAGGCCGTCAGATGAGCGATAAAGTTGTTACGAAAGATGGTGTCGAGATTTTCTATAAGGACTGGGGTCCAAAGGACGCTCAACCCATCATGTTTCACCATGGCTGGCCGCTGTCTGCGGACGACTGGGACACGCAGATGTTGTTCTTCTTTGCTCAAGGTTACCGCGTCATCGCGCACGACAGGCGCGGACACGGCCGCTCTTCGCAGGTGGACACCGGCCACGATATGGACCACTACGCTTCCGACGCTTCAGCCGTCGTCGAACATCTCGACCTGAAGAACGCGATCCACATCGGCCATTCGACAGGCGGTGGCGAAGTTGCACGCTATGTCGCCAAGTACGGCGAGCCTCAGGGACGGGTGTCCAAGGTAGTCCTGCTCGCCTCCGTTCCTCCACTTATGCTCAAAACCGAGCACAACCCGGGCGGCACTCCCGTGGACGTATTCGACGGCCTTCGAAAGGCACTGGCAGCTAATCGGGCGCAGTTTTTCCTCGACGTACCTTCTGGCCCGTTTTATGGCTTCAACAGGTCTGGTGCAACGGTCTCGCAGGGAATCATCCAGAATTGGTGGCGCCAGGGAATGATGGGCAGCACGCTCGCTCATTACGAAGGCATCAAGGCATTCTCCGAAACAGATCAAACGGACGATCTGAAGGCGATCACGGTTCCAACCTTTGTGATGCAGGGCGACGATGACCAAATCGTACCGTACAAAGATGCATCACTACTTCAAGCCAAACTGCTCAAGAATGGCACGCTCAAGGTCTATCCGGGCTTCCCACATGGGTTAATGACGACCCATGCGGATGTCATCAATGCCGACATTCTGAAGTTCATCAAGAGTTAGCGAAGGTGCGACCTCGCCGGTACGGCGAGGTCGCATTGATGACGGAGCAGGGATGCGCAGCCGTTAGCAATGGCCTATGTACTTAACCGGTTGCTGCCAAGCGCGAAGCCACACCGATTTTCGTTCGCGGCAACAGGAGCTAAGTCTGTAAAGCTTCTGCGCCATGGCACTTGGAAGTCGTATCCAGACTTTCCGCATGAATGCCGACCACGCGCGGCGACTTGATCAATGCGGACCTTTGGCGTTTCTTAAAAGGTGACTTTTCAGCTGATTACCGCGCCCAAACGCCCAGGAAATGCTAGACCACTTGGCGCCACTGTCATTCAGGAAATTCCGAATATGAGCGAATTCAGAAAACTAGACGTTACTGACGGCGCCTTTTCCGTTTATATCGAATGGCCGGAAAAAAAGCCTGCGCCGTGTGTAGTTGTCTTGCAAGAAGTGTTTGGAGTAAACAACGATTTGAAGAAGTCGTGTCGTGAGTTAGCGGATCAGGGATTTATCGCTCTTAGCCCTGACCTGTTCTGGAGGCAAGACCCTGGGCTCGATCTCAATTACTGGTCTGAGGAAGACTGGAAAAAAGGAATGTCCTTATATGAGGCGTACGATTTCAATCTCGGAGTTCACGACGTCGAGGCGGTCTTGTCGATGGCTCGCTCCCTACCAGAAAGTAACGGCAAAGCGGGCTTGATGGGCTACTGCTTAGGTGGCCTTATGACTTTCCTTACGGCGGCTCGTTCAAAGGTGGAAGCTGCCGTGGCTTACTATGGGGGAGGCACTCAGAACTACCTCTCTGACACGCCCAACTTGCGTTCACCGCTTATCATGCATCTTGGAACTGAGGATGAGTTCATCTCGCAAGATTCTCAGGCAAAAATCAAAGCTGCTTTGAAAGATAAGGGCAACGTTACTGTCTATTCCTATCTAGGTTGTAGTCACGCATTCGCAAGGCATACCGGGACACACTACGACGAGGACGCCGCCAGCCTCGCGAATGGACGAACTTACCAATTTTTTCATGACAAGCTCAAATGAAACCCTGGGTTTCACAAGTACGGCCTAGAAGTGCGAGATGAGAATATTCACACGAATGGATTTCAGAGGACCAACTTTGCTCTCATTTGGCTTCCCTGTTTTGCAGAGTAAGTTGTATGTGACTTTGAGGCGGTAAAAAACGGACTCGGCACGCCTGCTTTGTAGCTTCGCATCAAGCGCTGTCCAATTTCCGCTTCGGTTAGCCGTCTCAACTGGTCGATGCAAGAGCTTGCTGACAGCGGACTGCACGGCGCCAATTGGAACGGGCGTTTAGTCGAATCGGAATCCGCACGATATGCAGCATGATCCGCCGGGTCCTCAATGCGGAAACAAGTCTCGCGGGTCACAGTCCGTTTCGGCGCCCAAGGTTGAACCTTGTCTCGTGTCGTCCGCAGTCAACGGATCCGGCGCATCGACACGCTCACCGGTGCCGCTGGCATCGTGAATATCCAGGCCGATGGTCAACGAATGCCGTTGCTCCATTGGGCTGTCGGCTAAATAACTCAGCCGGGCTGCGTTGCCTTTGCCCTTGCGGATCAACAGGGCGTCTGCAGAGCTTTGATCACTGACTGGCTGAAGCGGTCAATGGTTCAGCGGCGCACCGCTGTTAAAGCGACATCGATGATTTCCGATGCCTGACCGTTGAGCACCGCCTTCATCATCCAGATGCTGAAGCCTTTCGCCTGCTCCAAGTTAATCGTTGGAGGCATTACGAGTTCCAGGCGATCGGTCACTACGTCAATTATAGCGGGGCCATCGTGCTCGAAAGCCTTAGTCAGCGCCTCCCGGAGCTTTGATGGATCCTCAACCCTTACCCCATAAATGCCGGCGTCCGTCGCAAGCTTGGAAAAATCTGGATTGACCATGCCGGTCATCGTCGGCAAAAAACCAGAGGCCTTCATTTCGATATCGACAAAGCCCAGCAGACTATTGCTAAAAATGACAACTTTGACCGGGAGATTCGATTGCTTCAGCGTCAACATGTCACCCATCAGCATCGTGAAGCCACCGTCGCCGGACAATGACACCACCTGTCTCTTCGGATGACTCATTTGTGCACCGATCGCCTGAGGCATCGCGTTCGCCATCGTTCCATGCAAGAAAGAGCCAAGGAGGCGGCGCCGGCCATTCATTTTTAGATAGCGGGCAGCCCAGACGGTGGGCTCACCCACGTCGCAGGTAAAAATCGCGTCGTCCGCCGCAATCTCGCTGACGAGCCTTGCGACAAGTTGTGGATGGATTGGCCGGTGCGTTGAATGTTCATCTCCAAGCGCATCGAGACCTTTGCGCGCACTCGCATAATGCGCTCGAGCCTTTTGAAGATGTCCGTCGTCTTCTCTTAAGCGCACCCGGCCTTCTATGGCTGCCAACACCTCAGTGACTTCACCGATGACTCCCAGATCAAGGCGGCATCGGCGGCCGAGGTTTTCGCCTCTGATATCGACCTGCGCCACCCTGGCGTGCTCTGGATAGAACTGTCTATAGGGAAAGTCGGTACCTAGCATCAGCAACGTGTCGCAATCAGCCATCGCGTGGTAACCCGACGAAAAACCGATAAGGCCGGTCATTCCGACGTCATAAGGGTTATCCCATTCAACGTGTTCTTTTCCACGTAACGCGTGGACGACTGGTGCTTTCAATCTCTCGGCAAGAGCAACCACTGCGTCGTGCGCACCCACACAGCCTGCTCCACACAGAATGGTCGTTCGGTCGCCCGCATTCAAAAAAGCAACGAGATCGTCAACGTCCTTGCTCGCCGGCAGCACACGCGGAAGCCGAGGCACCGGCCGGGGCGAAGGACGCTGGGGTCCTGCCTCTTTCATAGCCAGGTCGC
>Ga0302233_10003029_pt1 | contig 10127 bp, 18 predicted proteins | sample II_Palsa_N3_1_FD_193516 | JGI IMG/M metagenome (GOLD analysis project Ga0302233, IMG submission 193516) | Peat permafrost microbial communities from Stordalen Mire near Abisko, Sweden - II_Palsa_N3_1 | ecosystem: Environmental > Terrestrial > Soil > Palsa > Peat permafrost | place: Sweden...
CAGTTGATCGGTCGGATCGTCGCCCATGACAATCTGTGCCCCGGGCAACTGGACCTTCCAATACCGCTTGAGCCATTCCGCGTTCTTTACCCGTGGATGCGTTGGATCGGTGCAACGGAACGGAATTAGGATGCTGATCCCCCGCCCCTTACGGGACAGCCGAGAAACGACCCAACTCACGATAGTCATAACAATCCTCTTTACCAAACCCACTACCCCAGTCATTTTAGTGCCTTTCCCAGTGCACGATAGGCGTCGTATACTGCAAACTTTACATCCTCCACGCGGAACCGCGAAACTTCCGTCATCTTGCCCGCTTCCCATTTCATCTGGATAGATGCGCTGTAATCGCGGAACTTGAAGTCTCCACCGTCTTTTTTCAAAGCGGAGCACATCTCCACGCGACGTGGTATCCCAAAGCCGTCAGCCACGATCATGCCGTGCAAGGACGAGGTTACGATTCTATGGCATCCGCCGATCTGCCGCACAACTTCCAGCGGATCATCGCTGGGGTTGATAGCCTTGATAATTGTGCCCGCAGGCATCAATTTTGCAAACCGAGCTACAAGCTCCCCATCCATGAAATGCGGAAGGATGCCTAAGTCCCACTGCTTCGGCTGAACACCAACCAACTCGTCCGCTAGTATCCCGGGGTCGCCCAGAGCGTAACTCCCCCCGATGCCCCGTGCCGACAACGGACCACGCAACGCCAGAATTTTCGACGAGATTTTCCCCATCTGCATGATCTGGAGGCGAGAGTCCTCATGCAATTTGCCCGAGCCAAGGATGTAGCCATCCCATAGCGGCGGGATGTGCTCTAAAACCGATCCAATGGATGCGATCTGTGAGTGCGAAATCGTATCCCATTCCACCTTGATGTCGGCAAAGTGCTCAAGTAAATATGGCGCTAACGCATCGCCGAAGTTCGGTACTTCCTTCCACCAGTAGGCTTTAACTGGTTCAGCCTTGAAGAACTGTTTGAGATTCACAGAGCCCCCTACTTCAGGGATGAGAAGAAGAGAAAGATTTGACGACTGGTGGGAGTGTGGGATTTTCCAATAAAAATGGGGCTCCGCAGAGCCCCACCTTAGACATTTTCACTTCTTTACTTATGCTTTGGTCCGAGTATGCACATCGCACTCAGGAAGTGGATCGGCTTGCAACTCTTCGATATCCTCGATGCTGTGTTTGTGCTCGGTCGGATCGTCGCAATACGGGCAACCAGCGTCCGCTGCGGTCGAAACGGCCTCGTTCTCGTTGCTTCCGTCAGACTCGGGATCAGCTACCGATGGGTCACCATCCAAGCCGTGGTCGGGGCAGGTTTTACTCATCGTGTTGGGGTAATCAGGACACGTGCACTCGGCTTCAACCGTGAGGGGAGCGGTTCCTTCGATGCCTGCTTGGGTGATCGGCACGGAAGCGTGAGTCATCGGCCCAACCTGAATCGGTTGACCCTGAGGCTGGTTCGGGACTGCCTCGTACATGAACACGAATTCCTTGGCGTCTTCGGCCTTCTCCACGCCTTCGGGGAGTTCCCACTTGATGAGGACGCGGTGATTCTCGAACTTGTCCATCGCAGCTTTGCTGACCGTGACCTTGTTGCCCTGCGCTTCGAGCAACGCGGCGGTGAGCACCGACAAACGGCTGTTCTGGGTGTAAAGTTCGCGAGCCTGATTGATGACCTGTCCCAGCGTTGTGTTGGGGTCTGTCTTCAGAGCTTCGAGTTGAGCTTCAAGCTCCTCGCAATATTTCTTGAGGCGGGGGAGGTACATCTTCGTGATGGCTTTGTTTCGTTTGCTGTTGCGTCCCATTAGTTGCTCCTTTGAACTTCACAGGTCTTCTCTTCCCATTGTTCGGCGTGAAAGAACGGCCAAACGCTGGGGAAAAACTGAATTTGCGACGTTACGAAGTAAATCCACTTGCCACACCGCAGATGAATGTGCGTCCAGCGGTACGGATTGTGCGATGCGGGAACGTCGATTCCGAACCTCCCGGGTTTGGGAAGTTTCTTGTACGTCTTCATCGACCACGGCTCACAGAATGAACAGGTGCAATACGATGAATGCCGACTGACTGAGAGCCACGTGCTGGCGTAAAGACCTTCAGACGTGACCACAACCTCCCCACTTGGAAGCGTAGTGCCCGTTTTGCCAAAGCCGCTACCGTATGGAGGATATACGCTCATTAAGCCCTCTGCCCGCAGCACTGGGGCACGTCTTTGCTGTAACAGGTAGCGCACATCGTGTGCGGCCCCTTGTTGGAATCTGAGAAGTGGACGCCGTTGTGCTTGCAGTATATGCGGCGGAACCACCACGTGTTGTGCCAGAAAAAGTAGTAAATGGGGAACCAAAAATCCCGACGCCAGTGAAATTCGCGGGGCGGCTTGGACTGGTACGCCTCGTACATTTTGCAGGGAATCTGATTGCAAATTTCACACATGCAGTTCCTACTTTATCACTTCTTCTTGGGAGTGGCAATCTTCTTCGGTGGTTGTGGCTGAGTGAGCGCGGCTCCCGCTGCCTGAGTCTTCGTCTTCTTGATCTTCTTGCCGAAGTTCGGGTTCTTGGTCTGCACGCGGGTCGCTGGATCGGTGATGTAGGCTTGTGAGTCGATGAGCGGCCCCTTACCCTGTTTAACCGCTGCTGCCGCTGCGGGATTGACGGTGGTCATCTTGGCTTCGCGAATCGGGTCAAGGTAGATTTCGAACCCTGCCGTGTCTTCATAGCTGATGTCCGTGGTCTTCTTAAACGTTTCGCCGTCGATGTAGAAAAACTCACCCTGCTTGATTGCCGAAAACTTTGCGCCCATGATGATCTCCTTACTCCCTAATACCGCATTTATGCGGATTTTTCTGCTAATTTCTTACGTTCAGCCCGTGCCTTGCGTGCCACAAAAATAAAACTATTCGTCACGATAAAAAGAAGACTACCGTCCGTATTATATAGAGTGGCAAAAATCCAGTCAAGAACGTGCATCACCTGTAACATCGGATTTTCGTATACCGCCCCAACTGGCGGGCGAAGGTTCCACTGCTCCCCCGAGTGCAGAGCTAAACACAAAGAACAACGCGCTCAGGAACGAAAACAGGCAAAAAGAGGTCGCGTCAGAACCCGAACTTGCCCAGTCTGTAATCTCGAATTTTCCTACGAAATCGCGCAAGGCAGAGATCGAAAATTTTGCTCTAAAACCTGCTATACCGCAAATACGGTGCGGTTGCAGAGGGAACGACCGAGGCACTATCCACCTTGCAGCACACCGAAGTGCGTCGGACTGGCAACCCGTGTAGGTTTGGGGTTGTGTGAAGCCTGTTATGGCCGACTTCGGCGAACAGGCAGCGTTGCCCGAAAAGGAGCAAAGCTGCGAAGGAAAAACAAAGAAGGTTACATCGTCATAATCGCCGAACACCCGTTGATCTCGTCTAATGGACGCCTTTATGAACATCGCAAGGTTGTTTTCGATAGAATAGGGGTCGGACCGCATCCCTGTTTCTGGTGTGCTCAACAGTTACAAGACTGGGACGAAATAGTCATCGACCATTTGAACGAAATTAAGGACGACAATCGTTTTGAGAACCTCGTAGTCTCCTGCAATCCATGTAATCGGGCGAGGGGTGCCTTGCTTCCTTTCATCAGGAGAATGCGTGATGAAGCCTTGCCCGTATTCATTGAGTGTGTAAAAGAACAGCGGCAGGTGTTCCATGTCTAGGCGTAAAGGAGCATTGTCTTGGGACGATTTTCCCCGCAGGAAGAACGAAGACGGACATCCGCTTTGTCGAAAATGCGGCACGGTCTTGACGGGTAAGAAAACCGCGTGGTGTGGCCCGAAATGCCTTAAAGATGTCAAGCTTATGGTTGATTGGAACTACATCAGAAGAACTATCCGGCGGCGGGATCATTATACGTGTGTGCTGTGCGGAAATCGAGGACGAGAAGTTGACCACATCGTCGAACTGGTGGACGGCGGAAGCTGGTGGGAGCCATCGAACTTGAGAACTTTATGCACCCCTTGCCACAAAACAAAAACGGCGAAGATGAGAAAAACCCGCGCTAAAACACATACTTCGCCAAGCAATCCGCAGTATTAGTCATGATATGGTGGGTGGGGGAACAATCGCCCACAGCGTCTCCAACGTCTTTATGTAGTATTCTGGCAGATGCCCAACGTGTGGATGCCCGATGCCGTGATATTCGAGGGCGTTCTGAACCGAACCGTGCTGTCCTTTACGCGCCATTGGTTTCTTTCTTTGCTACGCCCCAGAGGGCTGTAAGCCCTAGCATTTCCAGTTGATAGACGCCCTTCAGCTTGATGCGGTGATACTCAAGGGCTCCCTCGACCGATCCATGCTCCCCACGTGCGATGCTCAGGGCGGCACGCATGGCATCCTGCACGCGGGTCAGCGACGTGCGCTGCTTGTCGTCCTCGCGATATTCCTTTTGTAGCCGACGAAGGTGCTCATAGCGAGTCTGATTGTCACGGCGGCAGGCTACGGCATGAACCAAATTCCGTTGCCTCTCTGCTGTGGTCGTCCTGACCTCGGGGACACGGCGGCTAATCATGCAGTCCCGTGTGGGGCTATACTCAAGAATTCCCCAACCCTTCGGCCTCTCCGTCTCCGCGATCAATCCAGCGGGAGCCGCGAGCCAGCATAGGTCTGCTGGTGGTTCCCACTCCCACTTCTTGTCGCCGCGAAAATCGCCGCGTGAAGTCTTGACCTCGACGATCACGGTCATCATTCGGTTTAGGATGTTTGCTTCTACCTGCCAAGCGTCTTTCTCTTCCTGCGGTTTCTTCCATTTGGGCTTTCGGCGAATCAGCTTCAGGGTTTGCAGTTCGGTTTCAGTAGGGCACAAAACTCCCGCGATGTCAGCGATCCACCCATCCGCTACGCCGACTTCCGTTTCGACGGGCTTAACTCCGCGTTCGTCGAGCCAGAAACAGGACGCGGCGGTGATCTGTTTCGTGATCTCTGTCTTATTCTGGTCGTCGAAAAGGCTCATTCTTTTTCCATTGCTTCAATAGCGGCGACGGCCCGAGTGAGAATCTTGGTCGCACGTTCGAGCACATGTCGATAGCCCAACACATTGTAATGGTCTGACTCACAGGCTTCGAACACCCTGCGGATGGCTTTGCGTTCGTGCCGATACAAATCACTCACGCTGATTTCGAGAATCTTTTTCTGCTGAGCTTGTGTCAATCTCATTGGAGTACCCCATCAACCTCTATCAGTTCCCAAGTGATGCGCTCGGCATTCTCAAAACCAAAGTCAATAAGGAACCTCAACCCCTGCTGTTCCAAATATTTAGCGAAGGCAAGCTGAGCAGGCGTTGTCTGGTAGTCGGGGAAGCGAGCTAGGAATCTTTCAATCTCAGACATTGGTCTTCTCTCGCTCGGCCAAGTATTCTTCCGCCGCCGTGTGGAGCCTGCACAGATGACAGTTCGTCTTGTGCATGTCTTCGCCGATGTGGTACTCGTCCACCAACTCAATAAACCGAGGTGCCATTTGATCCAACAGGACAAAGGCTTGGACGACCCGCGTGAAGAAAAGACCCGCTTGTTCCTCGTCATCGTTCGCCGCCGCGATCTGGCGGGCAACTTTAAGGATGACTTCTTTCTGAACATCCTCAGCGTACTTCAGGGATTTGCCGACAATCTCGTCATTCGGATTGCAGGCGTCAATAAACTCCCCGTACACTATCTCGGGCGGGTTGTCGTCGAGGTTTGGCATTTCCACTCCTTGTACTTTTCAGGCAGGCATTTAGCACAAGGGCGGAACCCAGCAGCAATAGCCGTGGCTTCATCCTTGAAGAAAACCCTGTGTTTTACGTAGTGTCCTGCGGCGATGAAACGAAGAGCAGAAGGGCAGTCTAGTCTACCGTATATTTTGAGTTGCCTGTGCCCGCCCAGCTTCCCGGGTGTCTTGCTTGCTCGAATCCAGCCGTCCGCTCCCATCAGCAGAAACATGGGGTCCTCTCCACATAATACCCATTGTGCGGAGAAGTTTGGCGTCATCCATCGTGATTGTGCACTTGCGGGTGCAAACGGAGCATTGGCATTTGAAATCTAGGGCGTGGCGGGTGCGGGTATAGAAAAGGGGCTCATCTTCTTCATGACGAGAACGTGCGATATCGGGGTCGGCCCCGAATCCTCGGCAGTACAGTTCCCAGTAACGTGAATCGCCCCCACGGTTTGTACTACGGTGGGGGCGATCCTCGGGTTCAAAGTGTTGGTGCATTGATTCCCCCTTCAATGAAAAGGGAAGTCGGGTTACGCCTCGACGAGATCGTCGCACATCACCTTCGGCATTTCCTCGGACCTAGCCGACTCTTCATACGGCTCGTGAGTCGTCAGGTCTACAACAAGAGACCCGTCGTTGGGTGCCGCCGTCCAGTTGGCGTTGCCGCAACCGTCGAGCGCAAGCACGGTGCCTGCGTCAGGCAAGCCGCTGCCGCATGGAGTGGTCTGGGTGCCGCCGATCTGCACGTTACCGCTGTTGGTGAACGTGAAAGCATCCCCAGCGTTCGCCAGCGTGCAACTCACCGTGGGGCTTAGGCCGCTGCCATTGCTGGTGAGCAGGCTACCGCCTTGGAAATTGCCGCCATTGAGTCCGCCGTTGACGATACCAGTGCCGCCGCTGGTATTCGGCGTGTTGTAGCCGACCCAAGTAGGCGTAGTCGTGATCGTCCACTGACCGTTGTTCGGAACGTTGTAGGTGTACGGGGGATTCCAGACCCACTGCGGGTACGTGTAGACGTACTTGATGTTCTGGGGTGGTTGGGTCTTGTCGTTGACCGCCTTGAGGCTGCGATCCAGCATATCCAACCGAGCGACCTCGGATAGGAGTTCTTGATGGGTCAACTGGTTGCGGCTGAGAAACGACTGGCTAAGGCCCATACGAGGGCGAGTTTTGTGTACTTCGTCTGTCGCTGTTTCTTGATTTTGGGGGTAGTGGTCTTCTTTTTTGCCATGTGCATCTCCTAAACATGCATTTCGATAGTCGGAAAATGCATTTCTAGGTGTCTAATACTCGAAAATCGCTATTTGCACTCGGCATGAACGCATTTTTTCGTCCCGTCCTTGTAAAAGAAAACGAACAGGGGTACGTCGGCGCATATTCGGCGGCAGGTGTCGCATTTCTTGTCGGGGCTGAAGACGCGGCGGAAGGCGATGATTAGGTTGTCCATGCCACTATTATACCAACCGCATAACACGTTCAGGCAGGTTTCTGGGGGTCTGGCATTACTTTGGTTTGGGCAGTAAAAAGCCCCAGCCGAAGCTGGGGCTCGTTGAAAAGGTTAAGGTTAGTAACCGACTGCCGTCCATGCCACGGTCGAAACATCCGCACCGTTGTCGGAGTAAATCGTGAACGATGAACCCGAGATCGGGATGTAGTACAAATGGCCGGGGTTAATCGGAACACCCAAGTACGTTAGGTACACATAGTAGTTGTTCGCAAATGCGGATGCACCCGTCATCGTGACCGTCACCGAACTATTTGGGGGACTGCCATCAACCACGAGCGTAGCCGCTCCACTTGCGATATGGTTGTCACCATTCGACGCTGGTGAGCCCGAAGCTTCTGCCGCAGGATTTCCCGCTCCGTCGTAAAGGACTGGAACAGAAGCCGCAATAGTAGCTTCCACAGCTTCAGCGCGATCCGTTTCCACCAGAACAGCAGCCGCAGCGCCAGATGCGTCCGCACCAACTGATCCAGCGGTGAGAACGACAACGCCAGTCTGACCGTTGACGGACGCTACAGGATACGGAGGCGTAGCCGCCGAGAACAATCCTGTGGTTGCGTTGTAGCCCGTCAGAAACTCAATTGGTCCCGCTGGTGAGCCGCCCACAACTGGGGTGAACGTCTGAGCCATTGGCGGTGCTGCTGGGGGTGCCGAAACAATGGTGCCTGCGGCAGCGAGAGTGATAGCGGCAGCGGCGAGTGCGCGACCCTGAAGTGTCCCACCACCCAATGTGATCGACGCGACTGCAAGGATGTTACCTACTGTCGTGCTTGGGGTGATGGAGGTCCATGAAGACCCAACGACCCAGACCACATTTGCGGCCTGAGCGCCGTTGATGAGAGTAATCGACGTGCCACTTTCCTGCGTGACGGTCGAAGCGGTAGCGATGAACACGAACATGGCGTTCGGGTTGTCCTGACCGTCGAGAACGATGCTGGTAGCGATGTTGATGGAACTACCGCTCTTGTAAACACCTGCGTTGAACACGTTGGCAGCCGAACCATTACCCTGCGTTCCGAGGTCGGCTGTCGTGATTGCTGTCGAGGTCAAACCACCGAAGTAGGTGATCGCCGTGTTGAGGTCCGTCAATGCCTGAGAGGAAACTGGAGAACTGACCGACGTAGGTGGGGTCAAGGTCCAGCCAGCGGGCGTGATGGTCGTGCCGTTGATGTTCCCGCCGCTGATTACGGTGCCTGCGCCATCCGAGTTTGTGATTGTGGTGCCGAGCAAAGCGTACTGAGCAGCCGAGCCCAAATGCGGGGTTACGGGGGACGGTGCGGCACCAGCAAGAAGAAGGGCTAATGCAACGCCGGAATCCTGTATGTTGCCCGAGCCGTCATAAGTAACGACATCGCCCGCGACCGTGAGTCCTTGGTTTGTCGTTTGCACCTTGGAACCGTTACCCTCGCGACTGGCGAGTTGCGAGGTAGCGATGGTGCCAGTGATCTGCGAGAAGCTCCAAGTGGTCGGAAATGGCGGGGTGAACCCGAGGGTGACCGTACTGCCAACGACCGAGACTACCGAGATCACTTGGTTCGGATTCGGCACCGTGTTGGGCAGATTGAAGAGCAGGTTATTGCCCGCGACGGGCTGTGCCTGAACAGACACCTGTCCAGTGATCGCGCCTACGAATGTTAGCTGACCTTTGATGATAGTGGGTGTGTTTGCCATGATTGCCTGTGCTCCTTTAGAAGTACCTTACGTAAACGCTCACCAGACTCGAACTGGCTTGAAACTGAAATTGCTGATTCGACTGTGTAAATACCGAGGTCGGCAGTACCAAAAATTCCGTACCCGGATAAAGCTCCGTAGTGACTGGCACAACGTAATCGTCAACATCTGACGTGCGGGCCGTACAAGCATCGGGAGCCGAGAGAAGTGTGATCGTGGAATCTCCATCCGCATAAGCGCCCCAGTATGTCGATGGGGGCGACAAGGATGGCGGCTGAGCCAAATTGCCGACGAGGGCGATGTACGCCTGACCTGAGTAGTTGACCACCTGCCCCGGGAGATATTGCGTCGTGCCCGACCATGCGGGAGCGGTAGAGGCGGCAGCGCAATAGAAGGTCACCAAATCTCGCCCTGTGGTCAGGAAATAGTTGCCGTTCGCCACATCGCAGACAGTGTAAAGCGGGTTCAATCCCGTTGACGTACCTGTCGTCCCAAACGTGGGGCTGAGCGTGATCGGTGCGTTATTGATTACCTGCGTTCTCGCCATCGTGTCTCCTTAGTCGGTTCTCCGTGTTCGAGAACCCTCGCTTCGTGCAGCCATCACCGCGATTCCCTTGTCCATGCTGGTCAGAAGATCGACGGCTTTCTCGTTAGTCTTCTTCACAACCGCCATGTCCGCGACCATATTGGGGAAGCCAGTCGCCAGAGTATCGATCTGAGTGACGGCTTTCTGCCCCGCCGCCTGACGGTCATGCCGCTTGACGTACCAGTTGATGCCGCCCGCCGCTCCTCCAAGAAGAGCCAGAAGAACGGTGACATTCTCCGCGATCTGCAAAATGTCTTTAATCGGGCTCATAGTTCGCCTTACAGAACGGACTTCGCCCAGCTAAAGAGCGTATCGATTTTGGTGCCGATAGTGGGATACGCAATCCCAAATTTGACACCGCCGATGAACAACGCTGCCGCAAACGCGGCTTCAATAGCAATCTTGATTAGACTGAACATGTGAATGTCCCCCTAACAAGAAGGACGGTAGGCAGATTTTATTCGGAGAAACCAGCCGCCCAGAGGTAGAAGCGGGTTTCCCAAAGGAGGAGGCGTCTCAGGCGAGAGCACTGGGGGTAGGTGAGATCGTAGTGATTGACTAGCCAATATTCGGGCTGGCTCAGGAACACGTCTAGAATGATGAGGATGCGAGCGACTTCCTTCCTCCATCGA
>Ga0302233_10003030_pt1 | contig 10123 bp, 15 predicted proteins | sample II_Palsa_N3_1_FD_193516 | JGI IMG/M metagenome (GOLD analysis project Ga0302233, IMG submission 193516) | Peat permafrost microbial communities from Stordalen Mire near Abisko, Sweden - II_Palsa_N3_1 | ecosystem: Environmental > Terrestrial > Soil > Palsa > Peat permafrost | place: Sweden...
CCACCCCCCCCCCCCCCCCCCCCCCCCCCCCCCCCCCCCCCCCCCCCCCCCCCCCCCCCCCCCCCCCCCCCCCCCCCCCCCCCCCCCCCCCCCCCCCCCCCCCCCCCCCCCCCCCCCCCCAAGAAACGGTTATGAGGCAGGGACGCTGTTGGTTTCCATACCTTGACGATTTCACACGACTGAGCACTTGCCAGTTCTGCCTCGTTCGCGGGGCGAATACGCACCGCCACCGTGATCGAGTTGACAGTCGAACTGTCGCTGCCGCCGCCGCCGCCGCCGCCGTTGCTTTTGCCGGTCATGTTTGGTAACGGACTGCCAAAAAGAAAAGTAACGGTTTTTTGCCGGGCTTGATTTTATTTTTATTTTTATTCATCAGTCACAAGCTCAGCGAGCCAAACGTCTTGTTCCACTCCTCGTACGCCTTGAGGTCTTTATCCGAGACGCTCGCACGCACTTGTGTAAGGGCGTACTGAAAATCAGCCAACTGGATCGGCCGTACGTCGTCCGCAGAGATGCACGAGATGTCCTTGATTGTCCTGATGGGTCCCAAAGCAGCCTCACGACACTTGTGCCAAAATCATATTTTTTTAGGAAAGAGATGAAAAAAAAAAAACATCTGTGCGTACGAGGTTGGCCATGTCAGATCCAGAGTAGCCGGCAGTGGCAGCAACAATGTGGGCGATCTCGGATTCGCTCAGGCTGTGCTTTTGATTGCTGAGGAGAGACAGAACAATGGATCCACGGGCACTGTCCTCGGGCAACGGAATGTAGAGTCGTTTAACTAGTCGCCGCCGTGCAGCCTCGTCGATTTCATGAGGTCTAAGGCCAAAAAGTTTTTATTTCATACGTTTTCTTGCTTCGTCGTACCGGTTGGTGGCGCCGACAATGAGAATGCGATCTTCACTGGAGGTAGCGGCTCCATCCAGCTGTACAAGAAATTCTGTCTTGATACGCCTGTTGGCTTCCATCTCGCCGTCGGTGCGCTGCGAAAGTAGCGAGTCGATCTCATCGATGAAGATGACTGCTGGTTGATGACATCTTGCCACGGCGAAGAGGGCGCGCACCATCTTCTCGCCCTCTCCAACCCACTTGGATGTCAGTGATGACGCCGAGATCGAGAAGAAAGTCGCCTTGGCCTGGCTCGCAATGCACTTGCCGATCAGTGTTTTCCCGGTACCTTTCACAAGGAAAAATATACTCATATTTGAGCTAGCAGCACAAGGCCAGAGATATACCTGGCGGTCCAAACAAGAGGAGACCTTTGGGAGGCCCTCGCAGTCCAGTGAAGATATCACTACGTAAATCAGCAAAGAAAACAATACAATAAAAAAATAAAAATAAAAACATACGGACGAAGCATGGGCCAAACAACAATTTCACGGATACTCTTTTTGGCGTGCTCGAGACCGGCAATGTCATCCCAGCTGACTTGCGGCGATCGGTCAAGCATCTACACACGAATCTTGGGTACACGCTTTCCATGTTTTGGAAAGAAAAAAAAATTACCTCGTTACTGATGAGCTCAATCATCTTGGGCTCGATGTTCTTTAGGCGCTCGTCTGTGATTTCGGGAGTTTTACTGCCACTTGCAGCACTGGAAGACGATCCTTTCGAAGATGGTGGATTGAGGTTGTAAAAACCGAGGTCGCTTTTGAGTGAGTCTTCCTCGGTCGCGCCATGGCTGGTGGGACGGGCTGACAGCGGCGACATAAACTTGCCACGATGTCCACGGGCACCGAGCGCACGGCCGCGTGATGACGAAGCACTGCTGTGAGAGTGGCCATTGCTGTGCGATCCACGGTTGTTGCCTCCCCTTGCTCGCGCGCTCATTTGGTTGACCTTCTGCGCGACATTCTTAATATTGTAACCAGTTTGACAAAAAAGCAATCACCAGTTGCTCTCGAGCAGTCACAAACTGGCCAGGGTCGGTCGCGGCGTCATCATCGCCGCTGCTATAGTCAAACTGGTTGGCCTTGAAGCTGGGCAAAGTCTGTAGCGTGCGATTAATCAGCAAGTACAAGTGCAGCCAAAAAAAAAAAAATAAATAAATAAATAAATAAAATACCACCAATCCTTTGCTGTTGTTGTTATTGTTGTTTGTAGGCAATGGCAGTGCTATTGGTGCCGACGCAGCAACACTGGGTTCCAAGAGCTGCTCGTCGTCGCGGGCAGTGTCGGCCTCAACCGACCACCCGAGGATGGCTTCGACAGCCACCGCAGGGATCTGGTCGGCCTGGACGCGTTCGCCGCCGTGCTTGCGGCGCTTGTGCATGTTTTCGCACAGCGTCGAGTGGATCGTCGAGGCAGCCACGGTCGGCTCAAGCTCGTAACGAAAGTGCGCCATGTACTCTTGCCACCACTCATAGACGACTGGTGTCAACGCATCCCTCTCTGTATGCCGAATTCAGTGTGCAAGCACGCGTTGGGGAGGGGGGGGGGGGGGTTACCTGTGGGATCCAGTAGCTGCCGTTGAGCGCCTTCAGCCATCGCTAGTGTCTTGCGTACAGCGAGCATCGCGCTCCTTGGCGTCGTCACCACCTTGGCCACTGCCCCACCTCCTCCTTGTGCCGCCGCCGCCGCCGCCGCCTCGGTTGCAGGGGACGCCTCCAGCACAAAGCGCTGGTAGAAGTGGGCTTCCATCGTTGGCGCGCCACTCCGCCAAGCCAGTGGCGCGTAAAAAAAAAAAACTACACCGGGCCACGTGGGCGATGTTGTCATTCTTCTTCTGCCCATGATGCGGCGCGCAACCGTGTTTGCCCTCGCAACGGCGGCCCTGTCGTCGCCCGCCGTGCACAAGGCGCCCGCGACGGCCCTGGCCGTTATTCGGATCTCTGGACCCGAGGCCATGTCGTCGCTGGGCCGGCTGGGCGTACCGCTGGGCCGTCTGCGTCCGCGCACGGCCACTGTGGCCGCCTTGAGGCACCCAGAGACCAAGGAGCTGCTGGACCGTGGGCTCGTGTTGACGTTTCCGGCGCCGCGCAGCTTCACGGGGGAGGACGTGGCCGAGCTGCACGTGCACGGGGGGCGGGCGGTGGTGACGAGCGTGCTGGAAGCGCTGGGATCGCTGGAGGGCGTGCGCATGGCCGAGCCTGGCGAATTTACAAGGCGTGCCTTCTTCAACGACAAGCTGGACCTGACGCAGGTGGAGGCGCTCGCAGACCTCCTGCACGCCGAGACAGAGTGGCAGCGACGGCAGGCGCTTAGGCAGATGGACGGCGAGCTGAGCAAGGCCTACGAGCGATGGCGCGAGACGCTTGTGCGCTGCCTGGCCAATGCCGAGGCCGTGCTGGATTTTGGCGAGTCGGAAGAGGTGGACGACGGCGTGCTCGATAGTGTGTACGTGCAGGCGGAACAAGTGGCCCTGTCGATCGAGAGACACCTGGCCAAACGGCACGGCGAGCTCATCCGAGAGGGTGTCCAGGCTGTCATCCTCGGCCCGCCCAACGCGGGCAAGTCCAGCCTCCTCAACGCCCTTGCACAGCGCCAGGCAGCCATTGTCTCACCCATCGCCGGCACAACCCGCGACGTCATCGATGTCACCTTCAACTTGGATGGCTTCCCCGTTGTCCTCTCGGACACGGCGGGCCTACGAACGGCCACGACCGATCCGATCGAGCTCGAGGGGATCAGGCGGGCTCGTGCAAGGTATTTTTTTATTTATTTTTTTGATCTTTCTCGTCGTCATGGTGTGGAACTCGCAGGATTGAGCAGAGCCAGCTCCGACTGTGTGTCCTCGATGTTGCAGATGTCCTAAGCGACCAATGCGATGAGAAGGCTAATGTGCCGGCTGAAATCACAGAACACATTGACGAATCAACCGTTGTTATCCTCAACAAGTCGGACCTGTGCCAACTTCCGCTGGATCTGGACGATATTGCGAGCCAGTGTATGAAAAAAAATTTTTTTTCTCGACTATTTCAAAAGGAGAAAACTAGTGCGCATCAAGAGGGATCAACTATTTTCGGTGTCGTGCGCAACCTCTGATGGTATCCCCGCTCTCGTCCGAGGAATCGGAAAGCTCCTTCAGACCCGGTTGCAAATGAACGACGAGGACAACACTGGAGCTATGTTTTCGTTGGCGGTGACGCAGCAGCGACACAGGGAGAACCTCGCGTCATGTTTGGAGGCGCTACACCGTGTCATCCGCCGCCAAGTGACCGACCTCGTCCTGATCGCAGAAGAACTCCGTGCGGCCGTCCACAGCATCGGTCGCATCACCGGCCGCGTCGACGTCGAGCAGATCCTCGACGTAATATTTAGAGATTTTTGCATTGGCAAGTAGAAATCCACGCTGATGAACAAAAAAAAAAAAAAAAAAATTCAAATCGACATTCCTTCGGCGTTGTCGACTGCTGCTGCCGCTGCGGAAGAGGACGACGCTGACCCTGATGACGATGACAAAGGCTGCTTGTAGAATCGCAGGGACACCTGGTCCAGCGAGTTGACATCACCAGTAAACTGGCCGACAAACGCCACATTCTTTTTCACAGACAGATCAGGCATCTCTACAGACAAAAATATCTGGATAAATTAAACAATTCAAAGGACACGTACCGAAACTGCCGAGCTCATAGCTTTGCTTCTCACTGTCGTGCATGGCGTTGAGCAGGGTCAATCGTGATGGCTTTGGCCTGTTCTTGCGCACCTGCGATTCCAATTCGTCCATCTCCTCCCGGTAGCGCTCGAGATAGAGCTCGATGAGCGCGTGGGCCTCCTCTTCGCTATACTCCTCCTTGCCCTCGGTCAAGTTATCGTGTAGCCAGAGCAGCTTGGGCACTAAAATAAAGCAGGGTTGGCGCCATGTGGCCGAGGTAATAAAACTGTGGTACCAACAGTGTTGCCATCTGTATGCATCTTTTTTTGGCGCGACAGCTTGTCCCCGCGCAGAATCGCACGCTGGAGTTGCGTCGCCTTGCGCGAGAATGGGTGGATCGCGTCGCCCTTGACGTCTTTCGCGTTGTGGCGCTTTGGCATGTTCGTGGGGGGTGGCACTCGGGTAAAATGGCGATACTATTTTGCCTCCACGAAAATAAAAATTTTTCTCAACATAAAAACTCTTCTCAATATAAAAACTCTAGTATTGCTGTGCTTTGCACAACTATGCAAGCCTGATGGCTATCCTGGCCGCCCTCAACTTGGCTGCTGTGCAGCGATTGAAGCGAACATGGCAGCTGCTTCCCGACAGTATTCTTGCAACACTGCACAGCCTCGAGACATTGATGACCACAAGCAACAACTACTCTGTCTATCGTCATACACTCAAGCGTATCAGTACGCCCTCTTAAAAAAAAAAAATTCAATTCAATCGGTCTCACCTCTTGAGATTTTGTAGATCGAAAGCTGCCTTGCGTGCCGTACTTGGGCTTGTACTTGAAGGATCTTGTTTTCATCAATGACGGCAACCCCCGGACGCTCGCTGACGGACGTGTCAACTTTCGGAAGATCTGGCTCTTTTTTGACACGCTCCGCGATGTGAACCAGTACAAGCGTCGACGCAATGACGGCGACAACCACTCGTACCTCTATAAACAGCTGAAAAACAACCTGCCATCGTACAACCGTGAAAGTGACAACGTACGTTTCTATATTTTGTTTCCCCCCTTTTCTTTTCTGAATGAGTTTCTTCAGATCACGTACAACAACTCGCTCAAGATTGAGCCCCGCAATACATCTGCAGCTTCATGATCATCGTTTTTTTTTTTTTTTCCCCTTCTTTTCTTGTACAAGGAAAATATACATTATCGATTGCCACGAACGACAAAGGTGCCACTGCGGTTTCCGCGGTTCGAGAATCCTTTGGACTTGGCGGAGCCTCCGCGGCCACCTCGATGCTTGGATGACGGTCTGAAAGGGTCAAACACTTCGTCGGCCTCCTCAGGCTGAGCAGTCAGCTTGTCCTGAATCTTGCTAATGTCCTCTGCCGTAACCTCTGAGGGGAACTCGATCGGTGGCTGCTGCTCCTTCTTTGTTTTCTTGGGGAATTCGGAGGATGATGCAGTTTCTTCCTGTGCTGACTCGGTATCACCCACCACTTTCCGCTTCCGTTGTGAGAGAGGAATTGGCAATGCGTCTCCTGTCTCTTGTTTGGGCTCCTGAGCCTGCTGTACAACCGCAGGACTCTTTAGCGCCTTGGGTGCGGTTGCCTCCTCTTCGATCTATCATTCCGCGTGAACAAAAATTGTTTCGGAAAATTATTTGTTAAAAAAAAGTTTACCTTGGGAATTGTGTACAGAGGTGTCAAGGCAAGGCTTGCGTGGATCGCTGATGCTTTGCGTCTGAGGCTGTCCTCCTCGTCGTCCTCGTCCTCCTCCTCCTCTCCATCGTCATTGCCCATGAGGGATGACGTTTTGGCGGCCTTTGATGTCTGTAAAATCAAACAGATTTGTCTGACTGACTGCATACGACTCATAAACATACAGCGTCTGTGTCCATGTCGTCGTCGTCCTCATCGTCGTCGTCAAAGAAGACACTTGAAGACTTTTTCGCAGGTGATTGCAGGATCGAGGACGCCGCCACCACTCGCTTCGGAATGACTGGAGTTTGTACCAAAGCCCTGCCCTCCCGGGGGACGGCAGATTCCTGGAAGGAGACGTTCTTGGCAGATGGTGCTGCCGATGGAATGGGTGGGAACGAAGCGACGGCCTTTGTAGGAGTGGTAGCGCTTGAAGACGATGCGAGTGTGGAGAACGAGGGCAACGACGACACCACCTGGGGAGCCTTGATGACTTTTTGCTTGGTCGCGTGCACGAGAGCTGCAATCTCAGTCGCCTTGAGCCGCACGAGAGGAGGCACAGGAGAGCATGCGGCGACGACGGCACTGGCGTTTGGCGGCATCATTTCGGCAAGACCAATGAGCATGTGGTTTGGCAGGACATATCTAGTTGTTTTTGTGTATTTTTTTTTTTTTAAAAAAAAAAAGAAAAATTCACTGATTGTGTTCACTCAAATGCATTCGTACCTCACACTCTCGTCCTCGCTGCGGGCCGTAATGTCGCGCCAGGCATAGAGCACTTTGAGAACCTCGACCTGATCGGGTACGAAACTGCGGTTGTACTTTCGGAAGAGAGCGACCGCGCCTTCAGGGTCGAAGCGCTCCTTTTCGTACGTCTTTCCTGCAACCTCTTCACTTCGCTTGATTGCAGCCCAAAAAAGATTGCCGTCACTGTTGCTGCGCGTGATGAGCTCGTTGCGTAGGCGGTCAAAGATGTACAACAGGTAGTGCGTGTCCTCGCGCGCGTAGCGAAACATCTCTTCCGGGAGAGGACGCACACGCCAGTCGGCGAGCTGGTATTTTTTATCGGCCGTGACATGAGCAAACTGTTGGAGCAAGTACGCTAGGCCGAACGAAGGGTACTCTGCAGGTAGAGAGTTAGTAAAGCCCTTCTACCCGCCTCCTCTCTTGTTACCGAGGACACGTGCAGCCTGGCCCGTATCAAAGAGGTTGACAATGTAGATGCCAAAGTCGCGCTGCAGCCAGGCAACATCGCTGTCGGCACCATGGAGGACCTTGACGATGTTTGGGTTTGCAAAGACTTTGGCCAGCTTTGAGACGTGGGCGCGCAGGGCGAGTGTGTCCACGAGAAAGTCCTCGGTCCTCGTCGAGATCTGCATTAGGCACAGGAACCCCTGGAACGAGCGGTAGTCGTGGTGTTCGAGATCGACGGCAAACTCGGACACGCCCTCGAGCAAGTCTACGAGTGTGTCGAACTGGGCCTCCGTCTCGACCCATGTCACCGGCGTCTCTGCGAGCGACTTGAACACTTGCTCCTTGACAGTCTGTGCAGCGTTGGCCTTGTGTGCGACGTGCGCGATCTCATCGGCGTACGGATTTGCAAACCTATCGGAAACGTTCCAAAATGTAGCCAACAAAGAAGGGAAAAAATGGTACGTGGGCAGGGAAAGCTTGAGATGATCACCAAGGTTGGCGATGCGCTCTTGGACGCTCAGGACCTCGCTTGTTTTCCCGAGTGACCGAAAGTATGTGCGCGTTTGATCATATTTCTCTGCACACAGATGAACATGGGCGAGTTTTTTCAACAAACGTTGTGTGATTACCGAGGGCAAGAGGGGTCTTGGAATAAAACTTTTCACGGATAAAGGGCACAAAGGGCACGTCTGCATTGTCGATCTCGTCCTCAAACTTGAGCTGTGGTCGGAGGATGTTTTGCGCGTGTGTAAACTTGTTTGGCGATTGAGCGGGGCTCGCTGAATGCGCGAGTTTGCCTCCCCGTTCCAGAACTAGCGGTGAAACGCTGGATGCCGCGGGTACGGTCTTGGCCGTGTTGTTGATGCCCTTGAGCTCATCGAATGCCGCGTCCTTGTTTTAACAAAAACAAGTCAGGAGTGGTCGCAGTCGGAGCATACCGCGATCTCAAACATGCTGTCGAGCTGGTCCACGACCTCGTTCATGCGGTCCTGCAGCTCTTCTGCGCTGTGGATCTGCGTTGGCCCAAGCGGTCGCTGGTGCTTGAGCAGGGCGTTGTTGAGCACGAGCACGTCGGCACCGAGCTGCGCCATGCGTTGCCGGAACTCGCGCGAACTCGTCGTGTAGTACTCGTAGTCGCCCTTGTCCGCCTGCACAGACCGGTGAGCACTAAACCATCGAGACACCGTGCCTACCTCGGCAGCGGGCAGGCCGTTTGCCGCAGTCGTAAGGTCATTGAGCTTGCTGAAGACGTCCTTGGCTTTGAACGGCAGTTTGGCCTTGGCCGCCACGTGGTCAGCCGACATTTCCAAGTTTCGTCGAACTAAAACTTCTTGGCGGCTCGCGGCTCGGCGATGTTTGACTTGTCGGTGCCCTTGGACGACACGCTGGACAACATCGAGTCGGCGGCGGCGGCAGGCTCGTCGTCAGCGGCATTGTCGGGATCGATGCGTCTCACCTTTGACGGCGCTAGCAAACGGCTGGACGCTCTCTTGCAATGTACGCAGACAAATACTACTTTTTCCCTTCCGTTTCTCATGTACTGGCAAAGTGGGGTACGATGGCGCTGCGACCAACTACGTCGTTGTCGGCAAGTTGCAACCCAAAGATGTAGCGCTTTCTTCTATTTATTCATCTATTTATTGCAAACAATTTTTATTATTATTTAGACGTTTGTCCCTTCGTCTGTCGCCAAGTCCTCGTCCGTACAAGAGTCGTTTCTAAAGGCCACTGGCAAGCCAGGCTTTCACGTCTTTTCACGGATCACCGTTGTGCTTGATGGGACGGGCACGCCTCAGATTGTGAGTTTTGCTACTGCAACCCATTGATGCAGTGCTATAAAAAATAAATAATAAATTTAGAACTCAAACAATCCTGTGCTGAATTCATACGACATTGTAGCTGTGCGCCCCCTCACCGATAAAACTTTTCAAGGTATCCTTCCCGTTTCAGCCGATGTGTAAAACTTTGCGACACTAGCCTCTTGCATAACCCATGAAGTCGACATCATATCGATCGATCTTTCTGAGCGCCTGCCGTTCTCTCTCAAACGTGGTTCGCTTCATTCGGCCATTCAGCGCGGGGTCTACTTTGAAATTTGCTATTCCAAGGCAATCAAGAGTACGTGGACAGGAGTACTTTTGGCCCGCTGATTTTTCGGGCAGATGCAAACTCGCGGAAAAGCTTGATATCCAACGCAATCAACCTCATTCGACTTTGCAAGGGCAAGAACATCGTCATTTCCAGCAGTGCGCTGACGGTGATGGACTTGCGAGGTCCCTACGATGTCATCAACATGTACCGACAATGCCGAGTTACCCTCTTTAAAAGAATGACATTTTTCAGGGCGTGTCTCTTTGGGCTGAATCAAGCTGACGCCAAGGCTTGCTTGACCGTGAATGCGCGAGCTGTTTTATTTCACGGCGGTATGTTTTATTTCTTGCATGGAGAATAAAGTTAATAGATAAATAAAAAAAGAAACACGGCGCAGCACGTTTAAAGCCGTCCTGTCTGTTGAGGGCGCTTCAATTCTGGCTGCACAACCAAAGCAGCAGCCTCAGCAAGGAAAATCGAAGCGGCAACTGGAAGAAGTTTCAACAACGGTCCATCCTGACAGCAAGAAAAGACTTGCAGAACAAATGATCATTGAGTAAATGAAAAAAGAAGTATATAAATCGACTTTAACGATCAAGGGCAAAT
>Ga0302233_10003035_pt1 | contig 10110 bp, 15 predicted proteins | sample II_Palsa_N3_1_FD_193516 | JGI IMG/M metagenome (GOLD analysis project Ga0302233, IMG submission 193516) | Peat permafrost microbial communities from Stordalen Mire near Abisko, Sweden - II_Palsa_N3_1 | ecosystem: Environmental > Terrestrial > Soil > Palsa > Peat permafrost | place: Sweden...
CCACGCACACCCACGTCCAGACCCCTGCTGCACATACTGCTCCCTCCTCCTCGGCCGCGACTGCCACGCCTGTTGCCGCTGCAGAGGATCCCAGTGCGCCCAAGAAGAAGGAGCGGTCCGTGCTGCGGTCCACAAACCTACGGATGCTGCCCAGTACGCCTGCTATACTCATTAGCTATGCTAACACATGATACCAAGTGCGCGTGCCCATAGCTGCTGCTGCTGGTCCCGCGGCGACCACCGCAGAGGAGGGCGAGTTCAAGGCGCCCGCACCTGTTGTTCCCTCGCCTGCTAAAGTGGTTTTGTCCTCTGCCCAGGAGCCGATGCACGTCGAACAGCCAGCGCAGCCAGTACACGTCCAGCATCCACCCCAGCCAGTACACGTCCAGCATCTACCCCAGCCGATGCACGTTCAGCAGCCAGCGCAGCCAGTACACGTCCAGCAGCCAGCGAGCGTCCAACCTGTGCAAACACAAGCACAACTACACCATCAGGAAGCAGCAGTACCGCTTCGCCAGGCCCCAATTCCAATGCAGCCTCAACCACAATACCAAGCGCAGCAACAACCGCAACAATTGTATCCTGCCCAACAGCCCGCACAGGCTTACCAGGCACAGCAGCAACAAATGCAAAAGCAACAGCCGGCTCAACAAGTGCAGCAGCAATACCCTACGCAGCAGCAACAACCGATGGTTCACCAGCAGGCGGTCAGCAGCAAAGTCGTCTACGTACGCGAGCAAAAAAACATTGTTTTTATTTAATAAAAATTACATTTCAGGTAAATGGCGCAGCGTACACAAAGCTGGAGGTCCTTGGCAAGGGCGGCAGCTCAAAGGTCTTCCGTGTCATGTCTGAGACCGGGAAAATCCTGGCTCTCAAAAGGTATTAAGCATGCAGTTTGTTTTGAACGTCACTGACGCTGCATTCAAACAGAGTCAACCTGGCGACGGACGAGTTTGCACAGGCATCGTACTTGAACGAGATCAACCTACTAAAAAAGCTGAGGGGGAACGAGAACATTGTAATGCTGCACGACGCCCAGGTTCTCGAGCGCGAAAAACTCATCTACATGGTGATGGAGTGCGGCGAGATTGACTTTGCAAACATGCTCGCCAAACGTACCAAGACAGGCAAGCCAATGGACGAGAACTTTACCCGCCTCTACTGGCAGCAGGTTTGGAATAATGAAAGAAACATTTTTTTCGTTTTTAATTTTTATTTATGTAGATGCTTCAAGCGGTGCAGGCCATCCACGAAGAGAAGATTGTCCACAGCGACCTCAAACCGGCCAATTTCCTCATGGTCGAGGGCGCCCTCAAGCTGATCGACTTTGGCATCGCCACGACGATCCAGGGGGACGCCACGAGCGTGTTCCGCGAGAACCAGATGGGCACGATGAACTACATGAGCCCCGAGGCCCTGATGAACGACGAAGGGAACCACCTCAAGCTCGGCCGCCCCTCGGACGTGTGGGCCCTAGGCTGCATCCTTTACCAGATGGTCTATGGCAGCACACCATTTGCGCAGATCGTCTCGGCGCACCACAAGATCAATGCCATCGTCAACCCCAACCACCAGATCACCTTTGCACCCATCCGCAACACGGCCCTGTTGGACGTGATGAAGAGCTGTCTCCAACGCGACCCGGCCGCACGGCCAACCATTCCCTCCCTTTTGGAACACAAATTTCTACATCCCTATTAGTGCACCCGATTGTTTTCTTTTAATAACGCTGAAGTTTATACTAACAAAACAAAAAATCAAGACAGGAGAACATAGCGGCAAACGCCCTTGGTGCGCACTTCACGAATGCGATTGAGCTGACGCAAGAGGTGGAGGACAGCACGGCCGTGGTTGTCCAGCTTGAACGCACCGTCAAAGTACTTGATGTCATCGTCGCACACAAAGAAGAAATCACGCGTCTCGTCCGTTTCCCACTGCATGTACGCCTGGTGCCTGCGGCGCAAAACGTCCTTCATCTTGCTGGGATGCATCTGCATCAGCTTGTACTTGTCCTCGTAGACCTGGAGCAGCTTGGCGGCGCTGGCGTTGAGGGCCTGCAGCGTCACGCGTCCCTTCATCATGTACCTATGTAGTAGTTTTGTTAAGAAAGTAGCTGTTGTCGTTGCTACCTTGGGATAGCGTCAAACTCGTCCTGCTGGATCAGGGGCAGGATCGGCGCAGGGAACGCAGAAATCGCTGGCTTTGCAACGGCAGCGACAGCAGGGGCAATGTTTTCATTGTTGCAGGCCTTTTTCTCTGGCATCTTTTGCGTCGTTGTCGATGTTGCCCTTGAAGCAGCAGCAACGACAGCGGCGGCCTTCTGCTCGGTCTTTCGCTCGGCGTGCTGGATAAGGGCCTGGTTGGACTGGGCGATGGCGTTGAGCGTTTCCTGGGGAAAGGGTCCGTTTTAGTACACAAGCAATGAAAGACAGTTACGGGCATCAACGACGCCGCAACCTCCTCCTTGGCCAGATGCTCTCGAAGGCTGATCACGAACTGCGCCAGCTCGGCCAGCTTGTTGGCCAGCTGTGCCTCCAGCTGCTCGACCACGACCAGGTCTGGCACACAAGCAGTTCAGTAGAGTTGTGGCGCATTCTTTTTTTTTTTTTACCAGCTTCAATGCCGTTGTCGCCTTCCTCACAGGCCTCTGTCACGGGCAAGGCATCAGCCCCATAAACGCCACTGCTGCCGCTGCTGCCGTTGTAGTCAAACGACGTGTCAAAGGCCTCCTCCTCCTCGTCGTAGTGCGACGAGTAGGACGCGCGAGCAACAAGGGCCATTATTAGTAACGGTTTTTTAAATTGGAGGCGTCACTCGCTTAATCATGGCGGCATGAGCAACTCGATTTTTAATGTAGCAAACTCGATTTCTGATTGCACAGTGCTATGTCGGCACCATGTCCTTGACTCCGTTGTCGTCCTTGAGGGTCTCGCGCACGTCGCTCTCGGTCACGTTGAACCGGATGCGCTGCGAAAAGTCTTCGCTGGAGGCGTCAGTGAGGAGGACGCGCGAGGCCCCCAGCCGCGAGCAGATCAGCGCAATATTGGAGATGTTGGGCACGGTCACATGGTGCATTCGGCACATGGCCTGGTGGCGGCGCGCGGCGTCGATGAAGCACGTCTCGGTCGCGCCCGTTGTCCTCAACTGGTGGAATAGAAAAATAATGGAAAAATAAAAATAAAAAGAATAATAAAATGGTGTTACCAATGTCAGGACCGAGCACAGAAAGATCTTTTCCTGCTTGGATGCGGTGCGGATGGTCTGGCTGGTCGAGGTCGCGTGCATCTCCTTGAGGGCGCGATCGATGTGCTGGATCGTGCCTAGCTTTTTGGGTGCGTCGGGGTCTGCGGCCGCATTGTCGTCGTGCACAAACTCGACGGCGCGGCGGCAGACGTCGAGAGCCCTGCGCGCATCGCCCGAGACCGACGCCACCTTGCGAGCGCAGAACTCGATCGCGTCGCCGTCCAGCGCCTGCACGCCCTCGAGCCGGTTCGTGAGGATCTGTCGCAGCTGCTGGAACGTGTAGGGCTCGAAGGTGATGCGCGACAGCCCGAGGCGGCTGGAGACACGGCTGGCCAGCTGGCGTTCGGGCAGGTCCATCGTGTTTGCGACGGCGATCACGAGCAGACGGGCGTGCTTGCGGCTGGGCCAGTCAAACAGGTTGTAGATGACGTTCTGTTTCCGCGTCACCAGCAGGTCCATCTCGTCCATCAGCACCACGCACGAGTGCCGTCTCGGGTTGGGCGTGGAAAAATGCTTGTCCAGCAGATCGGCTACGTAGGGAGTATTCAATACACTTTGTTGTGGGCCGCATTTGTTTTTGTTCAGTCTGTGTGTACCTGCTTGGGCCACAGTGGCCCGCTTGCCCGTGAGTGACTCCCACAGGGTAGGGTAGGCATTGTTGGGATCGGTGAGCCTCATCCCGTTGAGCTCGACAAAGTCGAATGGGGGCAGCTGGCCGTCGTCTGCCTTGGCCTGCAGATGGCGGATGACTTGCAGCACCGTTGCCGTCTTGCCCGTGCCCGGCACGCCCGAGATGAACACGCACGCGCCCGTGCCCTCCTCGACGGCGCCCTCGACGTAGCGCAGCACCTCGGCAAACTCGGCATCGCGCCCGGGGAGGCCTGGTGGCACAGCGCTGATGTGCAGCCGCAGCTTGGCCTGTTCAAACACTAAACAATATAGGTAAATAGCCATGTGAATAGGCGATTCCGCTTTTACTGTCCGTGTCCTCCACCTCGGCAAGCGGCAGCACACGGGGCGGCAGGAGACGCCCAAACATGCGGGGCTTCTTGGTCCTTGGGATCGGGGTCAGCTTGGCAGCACCTTTGCGGACGGCCTTCCCCTTTGCCGGCTTGGTGGGCGTCGTCAGCAGCTCGTCCTCGTCGTCGTTGCCCGCTCCGGCGGTGGAGGCCGGGGAGCCTGCAGCGCCGTCGGCATCGGCATCAGCAGGGGCAGCGCCAGACACAGTGGCCGCCCGCTTCTTGGCCTTGTTTGCAAACTTTTTGAGCGTCTTCTTGTCGCTGGTGTACTGGATCTCCCTGTACGAGCTGCTGCGCGGGTTGTAGGACGCGCGGCAGAAGAAGACGTCGGTTATGCTCTCGTCCTCGTCGTCGTACTGCTCGGTAAAGTCGTCGTACGAGAGCACGACCAGGCGGCCCTCGATGGCCGAGAGCACGTTGACGTCGGTGGCCGACGAGAGAAAGCACTCGTGCTTGCCGTGCTCGACACGCCGCTTGCGGGTGTCCGCGGGGCGGTACAGCCAGTTGACCAGCACGAGCTTCTGCCCCGTGGGCCTGTCCTCCCACAGCTTGACGATGCGCGAGAGGAACGGCGAGTCCGCATCGGCCACGTTCTTGAGCAGCACGCCGTCGCCCACTCGGTACACCTGCCCGTCCACGCTCACGGCGTCGTACAGGATCCGTCGGTGGTACTCGGGCCGGTCCTTTGCCCCGCCTTCCTCGTCGTTCTCGTTGTCGTCATCGCTGCTGCTGTCGCCGTCATCCTTGTCACGCTGGTCCCTTTGTTGCCGTCGTTGAGCCGCCATCAGGTCCAGGTCGCCCTGCTCGGCAAGCTCGGTGCCCGTGCTCTGGCCCAGCCAGTGCTCGCCCTCGCCGTCGTGCGTCATGTCCTTCAGCACCTGCACCAGACGGCGATGGCGATCCGTGGCGTGCCGCAGACGCGACGCACGGCGCAGCGGCACGGGCACGTACAGCCACTTGCTCAGCCGCCGCGAGAACACGCGCGGGTCGACGCGCTCGGCGTAGTCCTCAAACATCACCCAGGGGAGCGCGCTCGTGTTAAAAATGGCGGACACTGGATTGCGTCATTTTACGATCGAGCACACGTGCGTTTCTGAGGAGGAAGATGGCCGCTGCTGCTCCGCTGCTCTGGCTGCGCGCCGAGACCAAGCCCAACGAGCACCGATCGGCGCTGGTGCCGTCGGTTGTCAAGGAGCTGGTCGCTGCCGGTTCGCTTTGCTTAGCTATCGGGTCGCAACTAACCTCCTCCCCCCCACCTTTTTTTTAATAGGGTTCACCGTCAAGGTCGAGCAATGCACCCAGCGCTTCTTTGACGGCGCCGAGTTTGCGGCCGCCGGTGCGGAGCTTGTGCCGCACGGATCGTGGCGCACTGCCCCCGCCGAGGCCTACATCGTCGGCCTGAAGGAGCTGCCCGAGAACGACGAGTCGCCGCTGCAGCACAAGCACATCTTCTTCGGCCACTGCTACAAGTCGCAGGCCGGATGGAAGGAGCTGCTGGGACGGTTCGATCAGGGCAAGGGAACCCTGCTCGACATGGAGTTCCTCAACGACGACAAGGGCCGCCGTGTGGCTGCCTTTGGGTTCTATGCTGGCTTTGCAGGAGCTGCCGTCGGCCTCGACGTCTGGGCCAACCGCATCGCCCTCGAGTCCAACAACGAACAGTACGCACGATGCACCCCTTTCCTCTTTTATTGAGAAACATATAAATAAAATAAAAAACAGGGTCGTGTTCAAGCCAATCCAACCCTTCCGCGACGAGAGCGCGCTCATCGCCCACATCCAGGCCCTCTTGGCCAGTATCCACGCCAAGAACAACGGCAAGACCCCCGTCGTGCACATCATGGGCGCCCTCGGTCGCTGTGGCAGCGGCGCCGTCGAGCTGTGCCGCAAGGCTGGCATTGACGAGTACTATTATAATTATTTTTTTTTTCTTTTTGCTTTGAACAGGGAAAAGAAATAATTATTGACTATTACCAGGAGCCATCTCAAGCTCTGGGACATGAATGAGACCAAGGCCGGCGGACCCTTTGCCGAGATCGTCGAGTCCGACATCTTTGTCAACTGCATCTACCTCTCGCAGCCCATCCCGCCGTTCCTCAACTTTGAGTCGCTCAAGGCCGGCGGCAACCTCTCGGTCCTGGTCGACGTCTCGTGCGACATCACCAACCCCCACAACCCCCTCCCCGTCTACACCAAGGCCACAACCTTTGACGACCCCGTCATTACCATTGCAAAGGGCTCTGGCAAGTACGTTATTATTTTCCTTTTAAAAGAAAAACAATTTTTACAACAACCTTGTTAAAAGGCCCAAGGATGAGCTGGACATCATCTCGATCGACCACCTCCCGACGCTGCTGCCCCGCGAGGCCTCGGAGCGCTTCTCGCACGACCTCCTGCCCTCGTTCCTCGCCCTGAAGGAGTACGAGACCTCGCGCGTGTGGCAGGACGCCCTGGTCCTCTTCAACAAGAAGGTCGCCGAGTCCAAGGCATAGAGGGGAAAAAAAATTTTTTTTTTCCATTCATTCAGTAAACTTGATTTGCAGTAAAATGCAACCCTGTTTTGTTCTTTGCACTTGCATTTTCTATACATCCATTGCGTCGTCTTGAGGAGCAGTGGCAGTACTGACAGGCGACCCCATCACGTTGCTGTCCGGCGTCTCCCCTGCCGAGGACGACCTTTTATCTGCCCCCACGCCAGTGGCAGCGACGGCAGCCGCAGCCGCAGCGAGAACGCCGTCAATCTTTTGCAGGTACGCCTCGTTGCTCAGGTCGTCCTGGAGAGCCACGAGGGAGGCGTAGAACGCCTGGACTTGCTTGCCCCGCAGCGCCACCCGCTCTGCCAGGCTCGCCCGGTCCTCCTGCAACAAATCGAGCTCTTCCTGTGTCTGCTTGAGCGCCTGCTGCGTCTCACTCCTCGAGGGCGCCTGGTTGACCACACGGGCTGTCTCGTCGTACTGCAGCCGGTGCTTGCGGATCTCCAGCTGCTTGTCGAGGTGGCTCCTCAGCTCGACAATCTCGTTCTTGACGTTTTCGCACTCGTCCTCTGTCTTGCGCGCGTTAGTGCCAGCATAAGAAGAGAGGCGTACGTATGTCCTGAACGGTCTGGACCGACTGCTCGATGTCGCGCTGGCCCATCGCGTACACCATCCGCTCCTTCGTCTGCAGCAGCCGATAGGCCTGCAGCTCGCCCAGGGCCATGGCCGTCGCCGTCTGCACCGCCGCCGCGCCCTTGGCTCCGCTCGCGACCACGTCCAGCACGCCCTTGATGCACCTCTTCAGCGCGCGCTCGTCATTCTGGAGACGCTGTTTGATGATCTCTGCGAAAGCACGAATGGCGGGGGATGGGTGCAAAGAGATACTCTTTAAAAAGGCAAACCTTCTTCGGCCACAGAACCGCCGATTATGGTGGTGGCCATCTTAAAATGAGTGTGCGGCCCATACTTTGTTGAATTTTGCGTTTTATTTTTTTCTGGCGAGCGCTCGTCGTGCGAACCAGAACGTATAAGGGACGTGTGGTTCAACTTGGTTCAATCTCCTTTTATTCAAGAGGCTTGGCTACTTATTTTTCAAGCATTGTCTGGGCGGCATACACTTTTAAATGGTGTCTTCCACGTCCGCAAAAAAACACACGGAAAGAAAAAAAACTTGCTGATCCGCTGGTGCACACGCGCGCACAAGCCACGCCCTCTCCCCCCTCCTCAGCCCCCGTCTCTGATACGTTCGACTGACTGCTGTTTTTGTGTTTTGCTAGCATGTCACTTGGCTCGATCGACCGCACGGCCGCGTTTGCGTGGTGCCCGACGCCCTCGGCGGCTCACGTCTACCTTGCAACAGGTATTTTTCGCTTTCCCGCCCCCCCCATCCCGCTCTTCATGCCCCTCTTATCAACACACACACACACACGCGTCCATGAAAATACTAAAACAAAAAAATAACAGGCACGGTGGCCGGCGCTGTGGATGCAAGCTTCTCCACCAACGCCAACCTGGAAGTGTTCCAGCTGGACCTGGCCAAGGCCTACAGCAACAGCGACGGCGGCGATAACGGCCTTGTCAAGAGCGTGGTCTCGGTGCCCACGGCCGCGCCGTTCCACCAGCTGGCGTGGGGTGCAAAGGGTGCGTTCTTTTTTTGTTGCTGTACCTGACACGGGCCGGCGTTGCGTTTAAAGGCATTGCCACCAATGAGCTGCCACTGGGGATCATCGCGGCAGCACTGGACAACGGTGTGGTCGAGCTGTTCAAGGCACACGAGTTGATTCGTATGTCGTACCCGTAACCTCGAATCCCTCTCAATGCCTCTGTTTATGCAGAGGGCAACGCCAAGGGAAAGATCGAGCTCAAGGACAAGCACAACGGCGCCGTCAAAGCGCTCGATTTTAACCCTCTGCAGGACAACCTCCTTGCCTCTGGTAGTGAACGACATGAAAAGAAAAAAAAAATTGCCATTAAAGAGGCGACTACTATTAATAGGTTCGTCGGACGGTGAGATCTTTTTGTGGGACCTCAACGACGAGACCCAGAAGCTGCAGTACCGTGCCAAGAGCTCCAAGCTGTCCGACATCACCAGCCTGGCGTGGAACCCCGAACTGTGGTACATTCTCGCGGCCACGTCGTCCAACGGCAACACGGTCATCTGGAACTTTAAGGACCTCAAGACAAAGAAGACGGCGCTGGAGGCGATCACGCTCACGTCGCCCGTCGCAAAGCAGACGACTGCTGTAGCATGGAACCCCTTCTCCAGCACCCAGCTCATTACGGCGTCTGAGGACGACCGCGAGCCGTCGCTCCAGATCTGGGACCTCCGAAACGCTCGCGCACCCGTCAAGACCCTGTCTGGCCACACCAAGGGCGTCCTCTCGCTCTCCTGGAGCCCCTACGATCCCAACCTGTTGCTGTCGTGTGGCAAGGTACCAGCCTGTAATAATCCCTTTTTTTTAAAAAAACAAATTAGGACAACCGAATCCTCGTTTGGAACCCTGCGACCAACGAAACCCTCGGCGAGCTCGCAGGTTCCAACAACTGGGTCTTCGACGTCCAGTGGCACCCGCGCAACGCCAACCTCATCGCATCGGCGTCCTTTGACGGGCACATCAGCATCCACAGCCTGTCGCAGGCCAGCAAGCCAGCGGCTGCAAGCCCTTTGCCGCGAGCGTATTTATTTTTAAATGCGTTTCCTTGTTGTTTTTTAAAAAATCAATGAAATCGGCTTTAGGGTGACGTCGGCGGCCGACCTCTTTGGCGGGGCAAACTCCCATGCCCCCACAGCGGCCACCGTTCACCTCAAGCAGCCGCCCAAGTGGATGGTCAAGAGCTGCGGTGCGACGTGGGCGTTTGGTGGCAAGCTTGTTGCCTTTTCGGCCAAGAAAGAAAAGCCTCAGTACGTCTTTTTTTTTAAAATATTTAAAAAGAAGAAAACTAAGCGGAAAAAAATAGGACAATCTCTGTGCACAATATCACAACCGAGCCCAACCTGCTCAAGCGCGTTGACGACCTCGAGACAGCGATCAAGACCAGCTCGTTTGTTGAGCTTGCCAAGCAGCAGACACAGCTCGAGTCCAACAGCGAGGCAGAAAAGCTCGAGTGGGAGCTCCTGAGCATCCTGCAAGAGAAAGACTCGAGGATCAAGATCACCGCTCTCCTCGGCCTCTCGATCGACCAGGTGGACGCCAAGCTCGCCGAGTTTGGCGAAGAGGATCAGGAGGAGTCGGCCCAGTCGAGCTCGGCAGCCCAGCAGCAGGCAGAGGACGGGTCGTCTGTAGAGCACGTGTTTGCCGCCAACGTAATGAGAAACAATTCAATATGACTTTGACAAGAACCATTATTTATTTATTTATTTATTTACAGTC
>Ga0302233_10003036_pt1 | contig 10110 bp, 11 predicted proteins | sample II_Palsa_N3_1_FD_193516 | JGI IMG/M metagenome (GOLD analysis project Ga0302233, IMG submission 193516) | Peat permafrost microbial communities from Stordalen Mire near Abisko, Sweden - II_Palsa_N3_1 | ecosystem: Environmental > Terrestrial > Soil > Palsa > Peat permafrost | place: Sweden...
AGTTTGCCCTCGCCGGTAATGAAAGAGGTGGGAACTTCGTTGCCTAGATACTCTCCGAACATGCACTGCGCGTAATAGCTCGGCGCGCCGTAGCTCTTCAGCGCGTCATAACCGATCAGATCTGACTCCCACTGCATGCCCCCTGGATTCACATTCACGAACAACGGCGCGTAGGAAGCCATCACAATCAAGTCGCTGTTCCTCTCCATGCCGGTCATCCACGCCGCGTCTCCCAAGGCAGCGCCCATGTTTGTTGTGGGTGAGCCCTCCCGAGTCGCCCATTCGCCTACGAAGATCTTGGGTCCGTTGCGGTCAGTCTGGTCATAGTGCTTCACATCGTCAAAGAACTCGTCCGCGCGCCTACCCTACGATTCGTCCCAGTGAAAAGCTTTTCATGCTTCCGCATAAGAAGGTAACTTACAGGAGTCGATTTGTAAAATTTATGGTTGCGGAACAAGATGTCTTCACCTTGTAAAAACTCGCCTGTTGAACTCGGCCAGTCTCTTTGCCAACCACCCTCTTGAACTCGCAAAGTCCCTTTTGCCGAGAAACCTGAATTATGCATGAGCCATGGAGCAAGCCATCGATGCGGATAGTTGCAGGAGTAGATTTTGGAACGCTGAGTACCCGCGTAACCCTGCTTGATAGCAAGACCGGTCGGCTAGGTACAGCATCTGCCGCATATCCTTTACATCGCAAGCGGGAGGATCCCGATTTCGCCACTCAGTCCCACGACGATCAGATGAACGCCCTGGTTGAAGCAATGCACAAGGTGCTTTTGGAGACCGGAATTGCTGGCTAGAGACTACGAACGACTCTCACAAACTCTCGCCGCCTTCCATTACTTCGCCTTCGCATGCCCTCTCGCCAACCTCTTCAAACTAATCAGCCAAAGTTGTTAGCAGCCTCCAGGGAAACAAAAAGCCCCTTCGAACCAAATGGGACTTTTAATGGCTCCATACACCATCCGTCGAAACCTGCAAAATAACGTGAACTTGCAAATGAGTGATCGCGACTTGCACTTTAAGGGTGACGCGGTCCTTCCTCACACCAACCAACGATCCCATCTGGAGTTCTAACACGCTTGGCATATTTTTTTGTGCGCTCTCCCTGGCGGCGATTGGTACTTATGGAGTGCTCGCCTACGCAGTTACAGAATGCACGCATGAGATTGGAATCCGCATGGCGTTAGGGGCAAAGAAAAGCGACATCACATGCTTTTGAAGCCCACTTTAATCCTGGTGACGGCCGGGTTGCGCTCGGAGGGTCTGGGGCACTGGTGCTGACTTGGTCCTCGGCAAGTACCTATTCGAAGTTAAACCTTCCGATCCGGCCACGTTCCTTTCCGTTTCCGCAATTCTTGCGCTTACCGGCATGATTACGGGTTTGCTTCCTGCTCAGCGCGCAACGAGAGTAAATCCTGTTGTGGCCCTCAGGCCGGTATAGGCTCCAGGCAAACGCAGATCTGAAAGATCCAACACGAGTTGAAGTAACACCGTGTTTGTAGCCATCCCAACCAATTGGAACCTGCCCATTTTGCGCAGTGCTGATAACTCGAATCGCCCCTGAGCTGTCCACCCTGCGCATCGAGGTTCACCCCTGGCCTTAAGGCCCTGGTTCAGCTTCCGTTTCTATGAGGAGTGAGGCGTCAAAGCATGCTGGTTAGCCAAAATAAACTCACGAATCGTTCTCGGCTGCCGTCCTACGAATCGCTCAGTCAGATCATTGGTGGGCAGTGGCTTTAGGTGATTTCTGAGGTTAATCGATTGCGACACAAGGTGGTTGACTGCTCGCGGGTTCTTTCCCTGCAAAACGACATCGAGTATATCCCGATACGCTTCAGGAGTGACTTCTTCATACCGAACAGGCCGGCCAACAATGGACGTGATTAACTCAGCGACCTGGGCATAAGTGAGCTTTTCGGGTCCTGTCGGATAAACTACAGGCTCTGAGGTTTGATCCGGGTCAACCAGCAGGCTCGCCGCTATAGCTCCGGCATCTTCTCCCGAGATCCAATTTACGGCCAAGTCTCCATGGGAATTACGTATGACCCCTTCTGTCTGGATAAATTGAGTGTGCAGAAGGAGAAGCTCATGAAAGAAGGCATCAATGCGGAGATGAATGCACTTAAAATCAGCCCAATCCAAGATGTTCTCAGAGACCCATTGTGCGCGACCGTGGGGGCTCGGATTGCTCGGACCTGAAGCGGAAACGGACATATTGACAACTCGCTTCAGGCCATTTTCCATCCCGGCCGCCGCAAACAGACCTGTAGCCTCTGCGATGCCGTCAGCCACTGGATAGCAAAAGAACGCGGTCTCTATGCCATCGAGAGCTGTACCCAAGCTCGCGTAATCGGTGAAATTTCCGACGGCAATTTGAGCGCCAAGTTTGGCGAGAGCTTCCGATCTTTCGCCAGCCTCTCGCACCATCGCTCGAACGGGCAATTGTCGCTTCAAAAGCTCTTTGACTACCGCGGTGCCGGTGCTACCAACGCGACCGGCGGCTCCCGTGACAAGAATAGGTTTGGATAAAGTGCTGGATGGGATTTGTGCTGACATGCTTCTCCTATGATGATGAACTTCTGAATGGGATGGGGTCGCTTCCAGGCTCGAATCAAAGGCAAACTCAGGCATGAAGTGCCCGGTCTCAGTAACGTATGAATCGGTCCGTCAACTGATGAAATAAATCCTTCACTTGGTCAAGCGTGGCAACATCCAGCGACGGAGTCGTCCGATGCTGTGACAAACCCGGATTAGTTCCGACGAACATCAGTGGTGCGGCCAAAAGAAAGCTGCACAGAGCTGTCGCTGCGAACTGCTTGTTCATTCCAAAGTCCTTTATTGCGGTTGAAAAGCAATCGTATCGAGGTAGAAGTTGAGATGTTTTCCGGCTTGTTCAAGAAAACCCAATTTTCTGTCTACTCGGTCGAAAGCCATTGCTCCTTCAAGCAGAGAGATCATCACGGTAGCTACTTCTTCTGGATTTACTCCCGCCCGAATCTCTTCTTTGTCCTGACCGTCTTTCAAAATGCTTTGGAGGTACAAGCGCCATTCCTTGAGAGCGTCTCGCGCCATCTTTTTGAGCGCAACATTGCCGTCATCATTATCGACAATCGAGTTAAGCAGGGGGCAGCCACCCGTAAACGATGGGAGCGACACCACATTTGTGACGTGTAACTTCAACTTCTCGATCGCATTCGTGACCATATCCATTTTGGCCATTCGGGCGCCGCTCGTTTCACTCCATGCATATTCAAAAGCTGCAACAGCAAGAGCTTCTTTGTTGGGAAAATGGCCATATAAGCTACCCTTTTCCAGGCCGACTGCCTCGACGATGTCCTGCATAGAGCAACCCTCGTACCCCTTGCGATTGAAGAGGGGGGCGGCCTTTGCGATGATTCTGTTCCGCGTTTCTATTCCTTTGCTCATATCGATCCTAATTGGCCTGCCCGTATAGTTTGACATGACAAACGGCTTGCCTGAGCACCTAAACCGGGGAAGGGCTTGCGACCGGGAGACAACTTCGTCCACGACCGGCCGCAAGCAACATTGGTGCTACGCAAGCGTCTTCATGTCGATGACATAGCGGTAACGAACATTCTTTGCTACGACTTTGTCATAAGCCTCGTTCACGTTCTTAATGTCGATCACCTCGACCTCAGGGGCGATGTTATGCTCCGCACAGAAATTGAGTATGTCTTGTGTCTCTTTCATGCCGCCCACAAAGTGGCTGTTGAAATTGACACGAGAGGCAGCCAGCCCGAAGACGGGGACAGGGAGAGTTCCTGTTGCAGGGATACCGATCTGCGTATAGTGTCCGTCCGGCTTCACCGTACTCAGGTAAGCACTGCTGTCGTACGCTGCCGGAATCGTCGATACGACCACATCCAACGAACCGCGATACGTGGACAAGCTCTTGCCGTCGGAAACCACCACAACATCTTTGGCGCCGAAACGTCGTGCGTCATCTACTTTTGACGGAGACGTCGTGAACGCAACTACCTCGGCTCCACGCGCTGCAGCGATCTTGATCGCAAGGTGTCCAAGGCCACCGACGCCGGCGATACCGACCTTTGTACCGCGACTGACATTGTCGGCCAGCTGCGCGGAATACGTGGTAACGCCAGCGCAGAGCAGAGGAGCGGCCGTCCTGAGATCCATAGAAGCAGGAATCTTCACGACAAAGTGTTCTCGAGTCACGATGTAATCCGCGTATCCTCCCTGAGTAATTCCTCCGAGATACTTGTCAGGTCCGCCGCTGGTAAATGTTGTTTGGCCCCTCTCACAATACTGTTCGTGTCCGGTCCTGCAACTCTCACAAGTGCCACAACTATCGCAGACAAAACCAACCCCGACGTGGTCTCCCACCTTGAAACGGGTGACCGCTCCTCCTACTTTGACCACACGCCCGGCAATCTCATGGCCTGGAACATGCGGCCTTGGCGTGGGACCCCACTCGCCACGTACCTGATGAATGTCGGAATGGCAGACACCGCAGTACAGAATCTCGATCTTAACGTCATCCTCTCGAAGCGCACGGCGCTGAAACTCCCAAGGCGTCAAAAGGCCGTCTGCAGACTTCGCAGCGTATCCCTTTGCGGGGCTCTTATCCTGAGCACCATCCTGAGCAAAGACCTCGGGTGAACCTGCAACAACACCAAGGGCAGCAATTGCCGCGGTTGTCTTCAAAAAATCGCGGCGACTGCTGCCGGAATTGCTTTCCATATATCCTCCACAACCTTGTTGGTTCAAAATAAGGACAGGGGAGGTCATCCTCCCCTGCGCGTCCTGCAGGACAAAACTACCAGGGCAGTTCCTTGCCGAGATGAATGAACTTTCCGTTGGGGCCGTCCGAACCGATCAATGCAAGATCAACGGTGGTCTTAGCGCCGTCGGTGATCTCCAACTGAGCGTGTTGCGTGCCCAGTTCGGTCTTCACCCAGCCGGGATGGGCTGAATTGACCTTAATGTTTGTGGCCTTTAACTCATCAGCCAGGTGAACCGTCAACTGGTTCAGCGCGGTCTTCGACGCGTTGTACGCAAAGGACTTCATAGGTGCGATCGGGCTACCGGGCATCGCCTGCAGTGTGAGCGAGCCAAGAATGCTTGAAAGGTTCACGATGCGGCCTGCGGGGCTCTTCTTGAGCAACGGAAGGAACTCTCGCGTGACGGAGACTACAGAAAAGAGATTCGTATTGAAGACGTTCTGGAGTTCTTCGTCAGTCGTCGAAACGGTGTGGGCATTGAGAAGTCCACCCTCGCCACCAATGCCTGCATTATTAATAAGGATATCGAGTGTGCCGAACTTCTCTGCAACAAACCTGGCCGCTGCTTTGCGGTCCTCGTCCCTGGTTACATCCAGAGTTACGGGATAAGCTTCAATGTTCTCCGCGACGAGCTTGTCAGCGGTTTGCTTCGCTGCCTGTGGCGTTCTGGCGCCAACGATAATTGTGATGCCTTTCTGTCCAAGTTGACGAGCCGTTTCGAAGCCAATTCCACGGTTCGCGCCAGTGATGAGTGCTACTTTCTTTTCGATTGGCATGTTATTTGCCCTCCTGAACATATTGGATGGACGCTATTCCGATTGCGATTCATAAAAACCGACCAGTCGAAAGATTAAGTATTGACGTGACAACCTCGGGCTCGTGTTACAGGCATGACGCTTGCCTACAGTGGGGATCTGTGCCATATACAGAGAAGTTCGTTTTCACTTCCAATCGCGCGACAATTGCTACGGACGCACCTGACTTCGAGGGCAGCTATTTTTTCCTCACCCCCCAAATGTCTCTAAATTTAACTAACGACCAGTCGAAAGTATTGAATCCCTGCTACTGCCAAGCACGTCTATTGACCAGGAGACGATTTTATGAACTACACTGCGAGCCTACAAGAACCAGAGACGATGACCGTTAACCAAGCAAAGACGATGAGAGAGCAGCGTGCAGTGAACCGCAGAAAGTTCATGATCGGTCTGGGTCTGGCAGGCGGAGCTGTCGGAGCAGGTTTGACGGGATGCAACGTAAGCAATCAGACCTCATCCACCGTCCTGGCCTCTGGACCTTCGGAGACGGATATTCTGAATTTTGCGCTGAACCTTGAGTTCCTGGAGACGACGTTTTATTCGTTTGCCACGCAAGGTACGGATCTGCCAGCTTCGCTCATCGCAGGCAGTGGGCCAGTTACTGGCGCTCCACCATCAAAGCTTACCTTTCTCAACCAGCAGATTACGGATGTCCTCAATGAGATTTTCTTTGACGAGATGTCGCATGTCGCCGCTCTTCAGAACGTTCTCGGCAGTAGCCAAATCAAAAGGCCCGCGTTGAATCTTGCGGCAGCGGGAGAGGCAACGGGTGAGAATTTCATCACAATCGCTCGTCAATTTGTGGATGTGGGCGCGAGTGCCTATGCGGGCGGTATCGCTCTATTGACGGGCGCGAACCTTGCAAACGTCGCGCAGATCCTTCCAGTCGAGGGTTTCCACGCCGGTGCACTTCGGCTCATCGCGATTCAACAGGGACTTCCTTTTGCCCCGGCGGATGGACTCGATGTCCGGACTTCTGATCCTGGAGCAAAGGTGCTGGCGACTCAAGGCCCAACGTCGGCGGGTGGTTTCTTTGCTACGGCAGGAACAACTACAGCGACTGCCAGCGTTCCCGCAGGGCTTGCATTCACACGCAGCGCTTCACAGGTTCTGCAGATTGTCTATAACGCTCCTGGTCAGACGGGGGTGTCTAAGGGAGGGTTCTTCCCTAATGGTCTGAATGGCAACATCGCGACTACCTAATCATGATGAATTGTCATCGCGAACTACTCACCCGCAGGTGTGATTGCACAGCTAATTCTCATTTCTTTCAACGTAAGTCACCTTGGCAAGACACGGCTGCCTTAAACAACTCAATCCTTCAATTTCCAGGCAAGTGAATTGGACTCAGGCTATTCTTCGCAATCTGCATACCAAATTCAGGACAGCTCTCTTATCGTGCATCGTCTGGTGAAAGATCAGGTAGCACGGATAGCCAGCTAACTCGACTCCTTACCGCAGACGGAATAAAACTTCTCCTTCCGGTTTTCTTTAGAAGATGGAAACGCGTTCGCCTGGCGGCTGTTGGAGCCGGTCCACAGTGGCTTCTGCCGGAGGCGAAACACAAACTAAATTGGAGACTCTCAAAAAAATGAAGATTGGATTTATTAGTATGCCGCTCACCGGCCACCTCAATCCGATGATTGCCCTGGCCCGGAAATTGCAATCCCGAGGACACGAGATTGTCTTCATTGGAGTTCTCGATGCTGGCTCCGCAATCTGCGCCGCTGGACTGAATTTCGCGCCCTGGTGCCAAGAGGAATTTCCGGCGGGATCATGCGCCAGCGCTCTCGCTCCAGTTGCTAAGCTCCACGGCACCGAGGCAACACGCTGGACCATTCAGGGAGCAGGCAGAGCGTTCTTCCAGGTAGCGTCGCAGCACCTGTCGCGCATACTCGGCGAAACAGGAGTTGAGGCGCTGGTGCTAGACACGATCCACATGTACCTCGAGGTCGTCCCCATGAGCCTGGGCATTCCGTATGCGCACGTATGGGCCATTTTGAACATCGACTTTTCGGGAGCCACGCCTCCTTCTGTGGTGCCGGGGCTATACGAGGATACTTCCGCCGGACGAGCCCGAAATCTCGACGGCCTGAAGACGAGTGACAACGCATTCTTTGGCCTCGTACAACCTCTCGCTGAAGAATACGCTGAGCAGGCCGGCCTCAAGCTCGACTGGACCAATCCGCCTGAAACGGTCTCCAGGCAAGCTGCGGTTATCGTGTCGCAAACACCCAGAGAGTTCGACTTGCCCGGCATTCCCTGGCCTCCTCAGTTTCACTACGCCGGCCCCTTCTTTGACGATGCTGGCCGCGAGCCGATCCCCTTTCACTGGGAGAAGCTGGATGGCAGGCCACTCGTTTATGCGTCATTGGGAACGTTGGTGAACGGCATGGCGAGCATATATCAAGCCATCCTAGCCGCAGTCGGACTGATGCCCGAAATCCAGGTCGTCCTCGCTAAGGGGAACAATATCGAGCTCGCCGATCTTGGCGTCATCCCGCCCAACGTCATCGTCGTCGGCAAAGCGCCCCAGCTGGAGATCCTTAAGCGTTCCGTACTCTGCATTACGCACGCCGGACTCAATACGGCGCTTGAATCGCTCGCAATGGGTGTGCCCATGGTGGCTATTCCCATCAGCTATGATCAGCCTGGCGTCGCAACCCGCATCGCCTACCATGGAGTCGGCGAGTTTCTGGAAGTGGACAACGTCAGCATGGACGGCCTCTACGAGTTGATTCAGAAAGTCCTAGGCACTTCCGCCTATAGGGACAAGGCGCGGTACTTCAGCAACGTGATCGCGAAGCGCCGCGGGCTTGACGTCGCCGCCGACGCGATCGAGCGCGCCTTCGAGCAAGCCATAGAAAACCGTTCTCTGGAACTTTCTCGCGCCTAAGCGAGGAATAAGACCTGAGGTGTTGCTATTTACAAGGATAGTGGATTTTTTCGTCAGGCTTCGTGATCTCTGAAGCAACGCGCGTTTCGGTTTGATCGACCTGATTACGACGTTTAAATCCTCCTGTCTCAACCGAGAACCAGAAATTTAGATTTGTACAAGAAGGGAAATCTTCATTGATAGACGAACTTGATCCGCAGACAGGAACGCTCTTAGGGTCGATTCAAGCGATGGAAGCGGAGCAACCTGTATCCACCGAAAGATGCGCTATGTGTTGGAATCCGAGAAAGAACGCCGCCGATTGGAAGTACAGGCGGCCGTGCTTGAACCATTCACCAAGCGTTTTCTAGCCAGCGCCGGGCTCTCCAATGGCATGAGCATTCTTGATGTTGGCACAGGCGTCGGCGATGTAGCGTTCCGTGCAGCGGGGATGGTGGGACCCACAGGCAGTGTTCTCGGTGTTGACTGCGAAGACGGCATGATCAATCGTGCTCAACAGGGGGCCCAGGTAAAGCAGGTGGAGAACATTCAATTTCAAACAGGTTCGCTGCTACCGGACGAACAATTGGGCAAGTTCGACTTCGTCACAGGTCGGGATCGAGACCTTGCTCTCTGGCGTCTACCAGCGCCGCCCCAACCTTTGCGTAGAGTCGAACTTTGTCGTTGATGGCCTTGCCTTGTTCGGCAAAGGCCCGCTCGTACTTGTTCTTCGACTTGGTGAAGAAGCTGCCGATCAGCCGATCATTGAGATCAATGATCTCATCGGTCAGCGTTGCGGCTGTTTCGATCATCAATGCGACCAGCGTGCCGTAGCGCCGCGCTTGCTCATATTCTTTGAACTGGTAAACCGCTGTCTGGCCAGCTTCGCGGGCGAGCTGTAGGAGACGATTCTGATGGAGGTTTCGGCTCGCATCTGGCGGCAAAGCAAGGTCCCGGATCGCATTCAGCCGCTCGATATGTCCAAGGACGGCTCGTGGCGTAGGCGCTCCCGGCGGCATTCGCAACCAGGCAAGCGTACTGTACGGGCTGGCCACACTTTTCAGCGCCTTCTCCTGGTTTATGTGGAGAATGGACGTGGCAAGGGAAGCCACTTCCGGACAGGATGGAAGACGTCCCAGCTGCGGTTTGGATCAAGAGTTATTGGTTGAAAGAAGATGCGGAGGTCTTTAAAGAAACTGTTTCGATGCCGTCATGTGAGGGCTGCCTTACTTTAATCTGGGCACGTCGCCCCATTTGAGAATCGGCCGACTCCAGAGGATGAGTTGCTCCGCGAACCGTCCCGCGATGACTTCACGATCAAGCGAAAGCGCTGGCCGGGATGAAATTACCGACTTTGAGCAAAGATGCCTTTATGCGGTGCCGCTGGAGGAGGAGTGTTCCGCTACCGCAGCTGTTCCAACTCGGTAACTTCATTAGACGCGGTCGATTCAACTAACCAACTATAAGCCCCTCCTTCACTAGAGGGCTTGTTTTGTGTCTTTCGATATCCAGTTCACTTTGCTTGCGCTGGAGATGTGTCGTAATTACGATCCACGTCGTTGCCGACTTCACAATTGCCCCATATGTGCGTCTCAGGCATCCCTGGTGATCCGACCAACACCTTCAACTGATAGCAGTATTTTGTCCAGTGC
>Ga0302233_10003038_pt1 | contig 10107 bp, 5 predicted proteins | sample II_Palsa_N3_1_FD_193516 | JGI IMG/M metagenome (GOLD analysis project Ga0302233, IMG submission 193516) | Peat permafrost microbial communities from Stordalen Mire near Abisko, Sweden - II_Palsa_N3_1 | ecosystem: Environmental > Terrestrial > Soil > Palsa > Peat permafrost | place: Sweden...
CTGCTTCACCAGCTTGTAGAGTATCCACGGAATCAGGCCGACTTTGAGCAGCAGAGTCAGTGCCGCAGAAATGTAAAGTTGCGTATCGTGGGTCACAAATCCAAGAATCAGATTGGCCGATACCAGAGTTATACCCTGCAAGGTATATAGGTGAATTAAGGAGAGAACCCGGCGCTGGCTAAGCATCGCGAACGCCAGCAACAACAGAATGGCAGCGAGCAGGTTCACGATCTGGGCGGCGAAATTATGCACTCAGTCCCCCAGCAGAAAATGAACTAACATGCCGATCACCGCCAACAGAAAAGCCGTCATCAGGAATTCCGGAACGCGAAAGATACGCATTTTTGCGTTGGCGGTCTCGATCACGGCGAGCACTACTCCGCCAACCAGCAACTTGATCAGCAGCGCCGGTATCGCGAACAGCAGCGCACTCGGATTACCCACTTCGGCAATGCCCCAGGGTAAGAACAGCGCGATGCCGATGCACGAGTAAGCGAACAATTTCAAGCTTGCCGCCCATTCCATCAAAGCCAGATGCCGTCCGGAATATTCGAGCAGCAAGGCCTCGTGGATCATGGTCAATTCAAGGTGTGTCGTCGGGTTATCGACGGGCAGACGGGCATTCTCGGCGAGCGAGACAATTGAGAACGCAATACCGGCAAAGGCAAGGCTCGGATAAATGGTCAGTTCACGATGACTCAAAGTCGCCACGATGCTGGTGAGCAGTGTCGACTGGGTAATCAGCGAAGCCGAGAACAGCACCATCAGCAAGGCAGGTTCGGCGAGAAATCCAATCAGCATTTCCCGGCGTGCGCCGAGCGTGCCAAATGCCGTGCCTACGTCCATCGCCGCCAACGAGATCACCACGCGGGCGAGTGCGAACAGCCCCACTAAGGCGATTGCATCGGCTGCGGGCGACAATGGCAGGTCGATCGACAGCGTGGGTACGATAGCGCATGCCAGCACCATGGCGGCCCATACCACATAGGGCGCGCCACGGAATATCGGGCTGGCGTGCACAGCCACCACCGACTCCTTGTAAAACAGCTTATGCAGCATCCGATAGGGTTGCCAGATGCTGGGCGCGCGACGATTCTGCAACCAGGCCCGGCATTGGTTAATCCATCCGCTCAACAAGGGAGCCGCTCCCAGTGCAACCAGGATTTCCAGCCCTTGGGAAAATAATCCAGATAGGCTTACCATCGTCTCACCAGCATAAGTAACAGCATCAGTACCAGAAAACTATGCATCAGATAATTCGAAATCCTGCCCGTCTGCAGCCAACCCGCCAGCGCGCTCAAGCGTTTCACCAGGCGCAGCAGGGGTTCGTAAAACATCGACCAGGTACGATCCTCGACAATCACTTTATAAACAGGAGCCTTATCGGAAGGCGATGGTAGCTGCCGGGTAATTTTGAATAGCGGCGTAAAAATTTCGCGAATCGGTTGGCCGAAACCTTCGGCGGTGTCCTGCATACGCGGCGTGATAAATGGATAAGCGCAAGCCCACGGTGCGGCGCGCCGCAAACGGACATGGTAGAAAATGCGCACCGACAGCCAGGCGAGTGCGCAGCAAGCCAGAAAGAACAACAGGAAAACGATGGGCATATAGCTGGCGCGGTCCGTGCTGATCGGTGCCAGCAGCCAACGATGCCTCGTCACAGCAGGTCCGATGCCGTTTCCGATGAGCGCTGTGGTGACATGCTCCAAGAGCGCGATAAATTGCACCGGCAGCAGCCCAAGCAACACGCATAAGACCACCAGCCATGCGTAGGCGGCCCGCTCCCAGGCGCTGGCGTCGCTGGCGTCGCTGAGCTTGGTCTCGCGTGGCCGGCCTAGAAAGATAATGCCGAAGAACTTGACCATGGTGTAGCCCGCGAGCGCCGCGATCAAGGCAATCAATGCGGCCACGATCGGCACAATCATATTCAGGAATGAGTTGGGTAAGCTCGGCGTAAACAGAAAGCTTTGCAACAACAACCACTCGGAAACAAAGCCGCTGAGCGGCGGCAAGCCGGCACTGGCCAAGACACCGACCAACACCGCCCAGGCAGTCCACGGCATAAAGCGAATCAGGCCGCCCAGATGCCCGAGCTTACGCTCGCCGGTTGCATGCAGTACCGACCCCGTACCCAAGAACAACAGGCTTTTGAAAATCGCATGGCTTGCGATTTGATAAAGGAGTGCGGTCAGCGATAAGGCCGCCAGTGTCGGCATGTTGTAAGCGCGAAATAGAATCGCCAGCCCCAAACTCACGAACATCAAGCCTATGTTGTCGATCGAAGAGTACGCCAGCAGGCGTTTCATATCGGTCTGAACGGTACTGAACACCACCCCGAACAATGCCGTAACCAACCCCAGTGCAAGAACGAATGCGCCCCACCACCAAAGCTGCTGATGCAGCAAATCAAACACCGTGCGCAACAAGCCATACAGCCCGGCTTTTAGCACAAAGCCGCTCATCAATGCAGAAACGGGCGACGGCGCGGCCGGATGCGCTTCAGGCAACCAGATATGTAATGGGAAAATCCCGGCCTTGGCGCCGAAGCCGAATACGGCAAGCAGAAATGCCGCAGACGCCCAGAATGCATCCAGATGCTGGTGACGCATATTGGCAAAGGTATAGTCGCCGGAATTGGCTTGCAGCAAGCCAAAGCAAAGCAGTAGCGCAAGTGCGCCGACATGGGAAATCAGGAAGTAAAGATAGCCGGCCCAGCGTATCTCGGCGATGCGATGGTTCGTCATCACAAGAAAAGCCGCGGACACGCTCATCAGCTCCCATGCGAACATGAAGAGATAGGCATCGTTGGCCAGTAGCAAGAGCAGCATGCTCGCCAGGCAGAGGTGATACTCGAAGCACAACAAGCCGGGCGGAGTGCCTTCTCCTTTGCGAAAATAACCGGCTGAAAAAGCGCCGACACCGGTGCTTACCGCCCCCAGGAGACACAGAAAGTACGCGGAGAGACCATCAAGCCGCAAGTGAAACGGCAGATTCGGCAAACCAAGCGGCAAGATCAGCTCTTGAGGCCCCGAGAAAATACCGAGCATTCCCAGGCCGAGCAAAACCAGGCCCATGAAGGCACCGGCAGGAAACAGCAGATGCGCCACGATCGTGGTGTGGCGCAGACTGCTCACTCCAAAGACGCCTACGATAAGCCAGCCCGCAAGCACAAACAGGACATAATGGATAATCAACAGATGGTCCATCGACGTTTCCCTTCGTACGGCTTCTGATTCAATGCCCGGCGACTCGTGGCTTCATCGGAAGCGCGCGTCATGACATACGGCTAGTTGAGGCGCTCCATTTTTTCCAAGTAGCGCATCAAATCCAAACCTATCGACTGTGTGACGCTTGCCGCCTGAGCATACAAGTGCGGCCAATCAGGAATCAGCTTACGCTTCAAACCTATCACGATGGTGTGTCTTTCGCGACGCACGGAAGTGCACACTATTTTTCCATCGCAAGCCTGACGTATGCGATGCAGACAGTTCTCCAGCTGTGCGTCGCCGTCCAATAAGTTCGCGACGAACAGCCCTTCGGGGCGTAACGCTGCATAACAATCGTCATAAAATTGCTGACTCGATAGGCTAAAAGGCAGGCCAAAGGCATCGAAGCCATCTAGCAAGATGATATCCGCCATCTCGGCTTTGCCCGAGAGATAGGCCGATGCATCGCCATGAATAATCTGAAATCGTTCAGAGTCGGGAGGGATGTGAAACTGATCGCGCAGCGCGATGACTCGCTCATCGATTTCGATTGTCGTAATCCGGCTAGCCGGCAGCTTATGGAAACAATATTTCGATAATGACCCGCCGCCCAGGCCTACGATCCAAATATCCTTGGGGCAAGGATGAAATAGCAGGAATGACATCATTGCCCGGGTGTACGCCAAATCGAGTTCCAGCGGGGCATCCAGGCGCATGGAACTTTGCACATGGAGCTTATCGAAGCGCAGCGATTGCGTTCGACTATCCTCCTGAACCTGAGGTTCTTCAAAAGGCGCACGCAACAGACGTTCCAATGTGCTTCTCATATCATCCTGAATCGGTGGCAAACCAAATCTTCGGGGCGTACATTTCTGCAACGCCGATGCAAAGCAAGGTAGCACGCTCCAATATGCCGGATTTCTTTACTATAGTGCGTGCTGTTGCGCCGATGTTGGAAAGATACGGCCCAAGCAGCGCTTTGCAAAAAGCAGCATTACATTTCTCACGATATGCGCGGCACGCTCGAACCTTAACTCCTGCTAAGACACCAAAGGCGCCTTGGCGATAAGCCCAGGTTCGACGGGTCCGGCAACAGTCAGCGTAATGGCAGCGTGAAAACACATATTTTATTATCACATCATGATAATTGCGTTACCATATTAACAGCTTTTTTTGAAGCCCTATCAAATAAGCTGAATGCGTAAGATCGATCGTCATCGAAGCAGGACACGAGATATGTCCGCACCAAGGAATTCGGCACCGAGTTGTCGGCAAAGCCATCTGATGAAAAATCTGCAGAACGAGCATGACGAACCTATCGTCGTACAAAACGATGAAATAATTTCCCTGTTCTTCGATGCGCGTGCGGTGCAGAGTTCCATGTACCGGCACGATCCATATGGACTCGCCTTGGGTTACACGCGAACCATGATGGGCTTTCTATTGTTTCAGCCGGAGCCTCGCAGAATTTCGATGATTGGTCTTGGCGGTGGCTCACTCGCAAAATATTGCTATCGCTATTTGCCTGGCGCGACCATCGCAGTCGTCGAAATCAATCCCCAGGTAATTGCATTGCGAGATCATTTTCATGTGCCCAGAGACGATGAGCGTTTTAAAGTGATCTGTGCCAATGGCGCACATTATGTTGCTGAACCGCCCGGACACCGGCCGGATGTCATTCTGGTCGACGCCCATACGACACAAGGCATTCCTGCCGAGTTGACGAGTAAGAAATTCTATATAGCGTGCCATCGCAGATTGAGCAATGAGGGCATGCTGGTTATCAATTTAATCACCGACGAGCCCGATTTCCACAGCTATCTACGAACCCTGCGGACGGTCTTCGGCCGCGCGCTGACCCTGGCCCCCTCCGAGGACAGCATAAGCAATGTCACGGTATTCGCCTGGAAAGGCTCCGATGAAATACTCTCATTGCCGGCCATGTCCGACCGCGCATCGACTCTGCAGAGCAGTCAAAGCGTGAATCTCCATGCCGCCGTCCAACGTATCGAGTACGGCAAGAAATTCGACTGGCGTCGATATGATTAAACTCTAGGTTACAGCAGCGGCTTAATCGTGCCGGCCGGTCTGCATTTTCTGTATATGAACTCAAGCAGTCGATATGCATTGACTGTGCGCATCAACTGGGTTTCATATGCAGCGCGTTGATGGTTGGATATCCGCAGTGTATGATAATCAAATTATCATCTTTGCAGCGGTCGGATACCATGGAAACAAAAAGCGCACGACTCACTATCTTGATCGACCCGGTGAAGAAAGAAGCATTCGAGACATTGTGTGCCGGGCAAGACTTGACACCGTCCCAGGTAGTTCGGCAACTGATCCGGGACTATCTGGAACACCATGGCGTCACCTACGATACGAAAAGCCAGATCGGCTCCAAAATCCGCAAAAAGACTGCTTAAGCCACCCATTCCTTGAGATGTATATACGGCGGCTGGCGAAATGCAGCAGCATGATCCGCTCGATACTCACCACTTCCATTGCGCCCCAAGCTGTACGCCATAACTGTGACTGGCGCTGCCCTCTTCCGCGCCCAGGTTGAGAAACACTTTGGTGGAAGGAGTCGGCTGCCAATTCACGCCCAGCGTCAGCTTCGCCGCGTTACGCTCGGCCGGTGCACCAAATACTTGGTAGGTCTGGGTCGGTGCGACAGCAAATGCCGCGGTCAGCGACGGTGTGGTGCCAGTCAAGCGATGTTCCCACGATAAATCTGCCATCCAGGAAAGCGGCCGATTGAATAAGCTGCCGTCCGTCGCCAGGAAACGCATGCCCATCACACTCGATACCATGTTGCTGTTGCCGCCCGTATAGTTCAATGCGACCACCCCACCGCCGTTTTCGCTATATCCTTGCTGCGTATAGTGGCCTGCCCTGATGCCCGCGTAAGGTTCCCAGGTACCGACGCCCGAGACCAATTTGAGTCCGGTTTCACCGTAGAGTGCGGCACTTGAAGTATGGAACACGCCGTTAGGCGAGCCCGATATCCCACCCACACTGACTGAGCGTGACAGTGAGTTATCCCAGTACCCCACTCCTGCCATACCGTTAAAGTAGAGCGGCGAGCCGCCAGGGGTATATGAACCATATAGCATGGCTTGGGCGCCGTCGGTACGACCGTTCGCCTGACGAGATGAAAAAGCCACGGTGTCATTGTTAAACACAATGGCGCCGCCCACCCGCAGCGTTGACCTCAATGCCTGATCGTAACCCAAGGTCAATGCGCTGGATCTATCCTGATATGCACTACTACCTAATATGCCATTGCCGTCCTCATAGGTTTGCTGGTAGCTCGCCGTGGCCCACATGCCTGAAGCGCTCATGTCGAGGCTCGTCAAGTGTTGTACGATCGTGCCTTGCGCCTGACTCGTGCGATCTGCGGCGATTTGCCTGAACACCACCGCCTCGTCGCCGCCCAATTGATTCAGCATGCTGGCGGCTTGGGTGATCGACACCGTCAGCAAATTGCTCGTCAGCGCATTGCCGCCGGCACCATAAATACCCGTCAAGGCACGCGCCACTTCATTCTGATTGAGCGATCCAAACGGCAGTCCGAAACCCGACATCAGGAAGGTCTGTGCGGTATTCAGCGTAACGCTGATGACGCCTGCCGTATAACTCAGTGTGGGCGCAAGGTAAGCGAAGTTCGTATTCACGGTGCTGAAGCCGCCGCTTTCGGTGCCGGTATAACTGGCAATCGTATAAGCCGTGCCGATTGAATAAGTGCCCGTGAGCGGGATCAGGTTCAAGGTCGCGCCCGAGTTGATCACGATATTGCCGACCACGGTGGTAAGGCCACTCAGGCCCGCGGCATTGACGGTCACGTTGTAGGTGGAGCCGCTATTGAAAATCAACGGGCCACTCACATGCAGGCCGCTACCGAGCAGATTCGCTTGCAAGATGCTGCCGCTGGTGAATGTCAGGCCGGTGCTGACCGCGCCGCTTCCTGTAATCAGCGCAGCGGCGCCGACGGTCAGATTGCTTGCCGTGCCGTCAACAATCACGGTTCCGGACGTTACACTGGTATAGGATGCCGAGCCACCCGCAAGTATATTTTCAACGCCGCCATTCGACACAGTCGTGCTGACCGCCAAACCTGCCGAATCGACCTGCTGCGTGCCGCCGAGTACCTCGGTGCCGACCGCCGTGCCGCCGAATGCCACCTCCTGGGTGCCGCCGCTATTAACGGTGCTGCTATAAGCGTAGCCTTCAGTCGCGCCATCGATATATTGCAGGCCGGCGCTATTCACCGTGGTGCCATAGGCTGTGCCACCCGCCAGGACATCCTGAATACCGCCGCTGTTGATTGTAGTACTGCTGACGATCCCGCCCGCGACGATAGTTTGCGTGCCGCCATTGAGCTGCGCATTGGTCGCTACACCACCGCTGCTTACCAGCTCGGCGCCGCCGGAATTGACGGTAGTGCCGCTGGCCACACCGCCGGACATCACAACCTGTACACCGGACCAATTGATCGTGGCACCCACCGCCATACCGCCCGACGCGACCTCTTGAATGCCGCCGCTATTCACTGTACTGCTATATGCATAGCCCTCAATCGCACCATCGATGTATTGCAGACCGCCGTTATTCACCGTGGCGCCAAGCGCCGCGCCTCCGCCGAAAATCTCTTGTGCGCCGCCGCTGTTCACCGTGGTAGCACTTGCGCTGCCGCCCGATGTGATACTTTGCGTGCCGCCCACCAGCGTTGTCTGAATCGCCGTGCCTCCGCTGCTGATATTTTGCATACCTCCCGCACTGACGGTCGCGGCGCTGTCCGTGCCGAGCACGATCTCTGTACCGCCGCTATTGATCTGAGTGCTGATGGTCGAGCCACCGGGCAACGTATTCTGCACTCCACCGCTGTTGACAACCGTGGCGCTTGCCGTGCCGTTGACATTCTGCTTACCGCCGGCGTTCACCAAGCTGGATTTGGCAACGCCGAGGACCGTTTGTGTCCCGCCGGAGTTGACAACCGTGGTACTGGCATTGCCGCCCGCCGAAACAACTTCGTTGCCGCCGCTGCCGACCGCCGTATTGCTGGTAACCCCACCCGACAATACGGTAAGTACGGCATTGTTCACCATAGTGGCCACTGCAGAACCTGCGTTGCCGACTTGCAGTGTGCCGCCGTTCAATATCGTCGTGCCCTGTGCAGTTCCGGAGACTACCGTCTGAATTCCGTTGCTCCCAATGGAATCGCCGCTAACCGTTGCACCGGCGAGGACATTCTGTATGCCGCCGACTTCGATTTGCGTGCCGGAGACTATCGCGCCGGAACTCACGTTTTGTACACCGGAGGTATTCAAGAGCGTAGCAAGCGCGATACCGCCGGACGACACATTTTGCACACCACCGTTCATAATTGTGGCGCTCACGGCCGAACCGGCTGCCAGCACATTCTGCGTGCCGCTGCTGTTCACCATTGTGCTACTGGCCATGCCCGATACATTTTGGGTGCCACCCGCATTGACGGTTGCCGAGGTCGCAGCGCCAATCACAGTTTGCGTACCGCCGGAGTTGACCATGGACAACGCGGCGCTGCCGCCGGCAGCGATCATTTGCAGGCCGCCGCTATTGATCGTGACGCTATTCGCAGAGCCGCTTACATTTTGTGTGCCGCCCGCCAGCATCGCGCTCGTTGCCACACCACCGCTATTGATGGTTTGTGTACCGCCCGTGTTAACCGTGACCGAGGTATCCGTGCCCAACACCGTTTCGAGGCCGCCCGAATTAATGCGTGTCGCCGTAGCAATACCTCCGGAGGATACCAGCAAGCCGCCATTCAAATTGAGGATGGTATTAAGCGACGAGCCTGCGTTCAAGATCGTCAGGACACCGCCATTTTCGAGAACCACGCCGGAAGCGTTCTGATTCGCGATCGAGAAATTACCCGAGGCATTGGTGCCGGACACGGTAGCCGAGGTATTGGCAATCAATGCCGCACCGCTGCTTTGCTCGACCCCCGTGGCACTGCCACCCGCCTGGATACTCAAAGTCCCTCCGGAAGACACCGTCGCCGCAGTGCCCCTACCCAACACGGTTTCGATGCCGCCGGAATTGATCAGCGTGCTATTGGCCGTGCCACCCAAAGCAACCAGGAGTGAGCCGCTCCGGTTCAGCGTGGTATCGATCGACGAGCCGCCGCTCAAAACTGTCAAAGCGCCGCCGTTTTCGACGATGACATCAGTCGCGCTGTGATTTTGAATCGAAAAATTACCCGAGGCATTCATACCCGAGACCAACGCCGAGGTGTTGGTAATCAGTGCCGCGCCGCTGTGTTGTCTGACCGCTGTGGCGCTCCCTCCGGCCTGCACATTCAGCGTCCCGCCGGAGGAAACGATGCTCGCGCTAACCAGGCCGCCACTAGATACATTCTGGGTACCGCCGGACTTGACGGTGCTCGCACTGGCCACGCCGGCGCCCGATATATTCTGCGTGCCGCCGCTGAGCGTCGCGCTCGTGGCCAAGCCGCCGCCGCTGATATTTTGGACCCCGCCCGCATTGACCGTCGCCGTGACATCAGTGCCTAACACCGCTTCCGTACCGCCCGAATTGATCGAAGTCGCACTGGCTACCGCGCCGCTCAATATCGATTGGATCCCACCGGACGCGACCAGCGTCGCGCTTGCACTGCCGCCTGCGGAGACGTTCTGCATACCGCCGAACGAAACCACAGTCGCTCCGGCACTGCCACCGCTCGAAACATTCTGCTCACCGCCGAACGAAACCACGGTCGACGCGGCACCGCCACCGCTAGAAACATTCTGCTCACCGCCGAACGAAACCACCGTCGATGCGGCACTACCGCCACTCAAAACATTTTGCATACCGCCGAATGAAACGACGCTCGATCCGGCGTGAGCGCCGCTCGAAACAT
>Ga0302233_10003040_pt1 | contig 10105 bp, 2 predicted proteins | sample II_Palsa_N3_1_FD_193516 | JGI IMG/M metagenome (GOLD analysis project Ga0302233, IMG submission 193516) | Peat permafrost microbial communities from Stordalen Mire near Abisko, Sweden - II_Palsa_N3_1 | ecosystem: Environmental > Terrestrial > Soil > Palsa > Peat permafrost | place: Sweden...
ACTGGGTCTGCTCATTCTGACCAATATCAAAGCTTCGCCAATCAATAATCGCTCTATCTGAAGATTGGTGAATGCTTAATTGAGGCCCTTGAGCTTCTATCCGAACTTCACCTGCTACCACAGAAGCCCCTTCGGGATTGGCAAATGCTGGATAGGAAAAAATACAGGGCAATAGCCAAAGGCAAGAACGAGATGTCTTGTCTAAAAATCGCTTAAATAACCGCTTTTTCCTTGACATAGCCGATAACAGTCCTTGGTAGTATGTTTATTTTAACGAGTGCTCCACCTTTTAAAGTGTAGGCAAAATCAGTTAAACAACCAATAAGAAGTTGAGGCGTCGGCTGCTTCTGGAACACTGAATAGTCATCATGAAGAGGTAATACCGTCATGATTATTGAACATAATGTAGATGTGATTAAAACTGCAGACTGGATTATTGATTTAGGGCCTAAAGGTGATAATAGGGATAGGGGTGGAGAAATTGTCACAACTGGAACGCCAGAAGAAATTGCTCTTCATAAGAAATCGCATACGGGACTTTTCTTAGCACCTTTATTAAAAAATGTAAAAAGCAATTAATGCTCCTTAGAACCAATATTGATTATTTCGATGCTTCATGATTTTCAATATTTAAAGGGATATCAGTCGCCTTATTTTAAAGATGGACAGTACTTTCTTCTTGTTCTTGGCTTAACTCATTATTTGCATTCACGCGGGTATAATGAGAGGGAACTGCTTCCGCATGCAAAAAGAAATCAAGCACCGTAAACTGATTATTAGCTGTACTTAAGCCTGCTGTAGGCTGTAAATTTTTAGTCAAACCCAAAATGTTATTATTAGGGGTATTAAAGTTCAGATCGGTGACCGAAAATATTTCATCTTCTAAAACTGGCGTTATCAAAGGCTGATTAATGAGCAATAAAAGTGGCGGGATATTAATATTGGCACTGCGTATATAGGTTGTACCTCCTACCGTTAGCTGAGCTGGGGCATAAGCGAAGTCGCCAGCAAGAATAATGGAGAGATTTCCGCCTATCGCTGAAGGCCCTCCTAAAGTTAAATTCCCGAGCACATTTTGGATCGTTCCATTGCCTGTCCCTTGGGTATTTAAATAAACCGCTCCCGTGTAGCGGCTAGCAGAATCTAAAATAATTGCTGAATTGCCTGCCGTGGTGGCAAAGGAAGATGTGCCAGCAACAGCCAAAGCCCCACTATCTAAAATAGCGCCAGCTCCCGATACCACCAAATTACCACCAATTGTTGAAGCGCCTAAATTTAACGCCGAAGTGGCTCCAGTCAAAGTCGCATTACCCGTACCATTGGTATTTAAGCTCACCGCCCCGGTATAGTTGCTACTTTTGGTTAAATTAATCGCCGCATTACCTGCCGTCGTGGTAAACGATGAAGTCCCAGTAACTGTTAATGCACCACTATCCGAAATCGCACCTGCAGAAGAAGCGGTTAAGTTTCCTCCCACTGCCGATGAACCGATATTTAAAGCAGAGGCCATCCCAGTTAAGGTCGCATTCCCCATACCATTGGTATTTAAACTTACTGCACCGGTATAACTACTGGCTTGGGTTAAATGAATTGCCGCATTGCCCGCTGTGGTGGTCAATGAGGATGTGCCGCCAATCGTCAGAGCTTGTGAATCGGTAATGGCGCCAGCAGAAACCACCGACAAATTCCCCGTTCCTGAGCTCACCCCTGTTAACCCACCCAATGCAGCCCCACCCAAGTTAATGGCATTGCTCGGAGACTTTAAGTAAATATTGCCTCCTTGAGTCGCGGCATTGACGTCAGTCGTGGTGACAGCAATGGGCATGCCGCTGGTCCCTAGGGTCCCGGTGGTATTGGCCGCATTCGAGATATTTAAACTCACCGAATTGGCGGTGATTAAAGAGCTCGCTTGGGCCATTAAAATATTGCTGCCATTGCTAGGGCCGTCGTTTTGAATCGCGATATTTTGAGCGTCGACCGTATCGAGGGTAATATTGCCGCTGGTTAAATTGGTCTTACCCGCGCCGTTTTTTAAAGTAACGGTTAAATTACCGGTGCCGGTATTCAAGGTGGTGCCGGCAGCTTGAGTAATGGCTGCAGCCCCTGCTGAACGATACATATCGACCACGCCATCAGCTGTAGTATCATTGGCCGTCAGCACCAAATTACCGTTATCGGTGGTGATATTGGCGTTGATTAAAATACTGCGGCCCGCTTGCAGGGTGAGAGTGGCGCTGTTAGAAGTGGTGGCAGTAATGGCGTTGTTGACGGTGATATCGTTATTGGCTTGTAAACTAATATTCACATTCCCGTTGAGGGCATTGGTGATCACCGAAGGCGCTAAAATCGAACTGTAACTCCCATAACGACTAAAGCTTGCAAACGGGACTGCTGCGCCATTGGTCGGCCCTGCAGTCACCCGCCCGCCGCCAGTTTCGTTAGGAAAAGCGACCAAAAAATTACCATTAACCGTATCTTCTCCGAGTAGCTGCAGACTCGTGTTCGCAGAAGCTCCTAGCACGCTATTGGCAGCTGTGATGGTGCCAGTCACACCTGCTATGCCACTGCCCCAAGTCGCAGCCCCTGTATTTCCATTCCAATTGGCGCTTGCCACCAGGTAATTGCCACTAGTGAGCGCTGTTATGCCACTTGCACTCACTTGGTCAGTTGCTGTAGACCCAACTAAGCTGTTGGACGAGGAGACAGCGCCAGTAGTGCCCGTGCTACCGTTGCTCCAAGTCGCAGCCCCTATCCCTCCATTCCAAGAGGGACTTGCCACCACATAATTGCCATTGGTGAGCGCTTTTATGCCACTGCCCACTCTGTCATTCGCGGTAGAGCCCACCAAACTATTGCTCGAGGAGGCAGCCCCAGTAGTCCCCGTGCTACCGTTGCCCCAAGTCGCAGCCCCTATCCCTCCATTCCAAGAGGGACTTGCCACCCCGTAATTGCCATTGGTGAGCGCTGTTATGGCAAAGCCCACTTGGTCATTAGCGGTGGAACCCACCAAACTGTTGGACAAGGAGACAATGCCGGTGATCCCGGTTGTGCCATTGCCCCAAGTCGCAGCGCCTAAACTTCCGTTCCAACTGGGACTTGCCACCACATAATTGCCATTACTAAGCGCTGTTATGCCACTTGCACTCACTTGGTCATTCGCGGTGGAACCCACTAAGCTGTTGGACGAGGAGACAGTACCAGTAGTCCCTGTGCTACCATTGCCCCAAGTCGCAGCCCCTATCCTTCCGTTCCAAGAGGGGCTTGCCACCCCATAGTTGCCATTACTGAGCGCTGTTATGCCACTTGCACTCACTTGGTCATTCGCGGTGGAACCCACCAAACTGTTGGACAAGGAGACAGTCCCAGTGGTGCCCGTGCTACCATTGCCCCAGGTCGCAGCCCCTATCCCTCCATTCCAATTGGGACTTGTCACCACATAATTGCCATTACTGAGCGCTGTGATACTCGAGCCCACAGAGTCAAAAGCGGTGGAACCCACTAAGCTGTTGGACAAGGAGACAATCCCAGTAATCCCCGTGCTCCCATTGCCCCAAGTTGCAGCCCCTATATTCCCATTCCAAGAGGGACTTGCCACCCCGTAATTGCCATTGGCGAGCGCTGTTATGATCAAGCCCACTTGGTTTCCAGACGTCGAGCCCACCAAACTATTGGACGAGGAGACAACGCCAGTGATCCCCGTGCTACCGTTGCCCCAGGTCACAGCCCCCGTATTTACATTCCATAAGCGACTTGCCACCACATAATTGCCATTGGTGAGCGCTGTTAGGGTCAAGCCCACTTGGTCGTTAGCGGTAGAGCCCACTAAGCTGTTGGACGAGGAGACAATGCCAGTAATCCCCGTGCTACCGTTGCCCCAAGTTGCAGCCCCTACACGTCCATTCCAAAATTGGCTTGCCACCACATAATTGCCACTAGTGAGCGCTGTTAGGGTCAAGCACACTCGGTCATTAGCGGTAGACCCCACCAAACTGTTGGATGAGGAAACAATGCCAGTGGTCCCCGTACTACCGTTGCCCCAAGTCGCAGCCCCTATAATTCCGTTCCAACTGCTGCTCTGAACTACATAATTATTATTACCCCTCAGCTTGGTGATACCTAAACCAATTTGGTCGTTAGCATGACTGCCCGTTAGGGTGCTAATCAGCGCAGCATTGCTGCCATTAAATAAATACACCGCCCCGGCAGCCGAGGCCGCTACGTTATCGTTCGGGGAAGTAATGACAATGTTACCGTTACCTAAAATAGCCGCTCTCGAGCCATAGCCCGAAGTGGGTAGATTGGTGCTGGGGTTAGCAAAGTTAAACTGAGGAAATTGGCTAATGGCCGCAGTACTGATGGTGATGTTTTGGGGATCAAGCAATAAATCTGCTTGTTTACCAGCAGTGGGGCTTAGCCTACCGTTAAAGCCCAGTTTATCATGAGACGAGACCTCGATTAATCCGGGCGCTCTTCCAGCAGCAGACAATTCACCCAAAAATTGAGTTTCTTGCTCTGACCAAACCACAATCTTACCGCCCTGTGCTTGCCCATCTGCGGTTAATTGACTGCTGGTATTAACGGTGGTCCGCTCGGATTTAAAAAGATTGCCTTGGCCCTGGTAATCACCACCCACTAAAATTTCACCACCCAGGGCTGTGCCAGAAGCATTGATTTTGGCATCAAATAAATGAAGGTTGCCTCCTAATACATGAATATGGCCACCTGTCTCGCCTTGGCTTTCAAATTGTCCTGAACTGTATAACCGGCTTCCAGTATCGCCTGTCACACCAATAAAACCCCCCTGTTGACCACTTACACAATACTGATTCGCACTGTTATCTAAATATTGCTCTTGGTAATTGATATGGATATTGCCGCCCTGGGACTGGCCTTGCGCACTTATTTTCCCCTGATTAATCACATTTTTGGCATCAAAAATAATATCTCCGCCTTTTGAACCGTCAGCTTTGATATCCGCTGTGTGGTTAATGTAGCGACCAGAGATGGAAATGGTACCACCTTGATCATTTTTAGCTTGACCACTGGCATCCAGCTTACCCGTTAATATCACTCGGCCTTCTTTTTGTTCAGAGCCTTCAGCTTTAATGATGATCCGACCATTTTTTTGCTCAACCGTTTGGGCTTTAATCTCCCCTGAAATATCAATAAAACTGTCGACCACATCGCGTGCCGCTGCTGAGGTCAACAACACCTCGCCACCCGGCAGCTCCAATAAACCTTTTTGCTCAATCAATTGTGCTTTGACTTTATTTTGTAGACCAATGCGGATCAGCTGATCTCCATATAAGTCTAAGGTAAAGACATCTCCTGAGGCTAAAGTGAGTTTACCTAACCGCCCTTTAATCACCCCTTGGTTTTTCACAGAAGGTGCCACCAAAACCCCTAAGCCCGCTTCTTTAAAACTTATCCTCCCTTGATTCACGATTAAACCATCCGGTTTCCCTGGAATATTAAAGCGGTACTGGCTTTTAAGAAAATCTGCATTTTGGATATCGGCTGTGCTCGCAATTAACCCGCCGACATCCACCACCGAATCTTTCCCAAAAAATACCCCATGGGGATTCACCAAAATAATATGACCGTTGGCCGTCAGATCCCCTAAAATTTGTGAAGCAGATTGTGAGCCAATACGATTTAAAGTCCATGAGCTTGAGCTCGGTTGATAAAACTGGGTCTGCTCATTCTGACCAATATCAAAGCTCCGCCAATCAATAATCGCTTTATCTGAAGATTGGTGAATGCTTAACTGAGGCCCTTGAGCTTCTATCCGAACTTCACCTGCTACCACAGAAGCCCCTTCGGGATTGGCAAATGCTGGATAGGAAAAAATACAGGGCAATAGCCAAAGGCAAGAACGAAATGTCTTGTCTAAAAATCGCTTAAATAACCGCTTTTTCCTTGACATAGCCGATAACAGCCCTTGGTAGTATGTTTATTTTAACGAGTTCCTCACCTTTTAAAGTGTAGGAAAAATTAGTTAAACAACAAATAAGAAGCTGAGGCGTCGCTGCTTCTGGAACACTGAATAGTCATCATGAAGAGGTAATACCGTCATGATTATTGAACATAATGTAGATGTGATTAAAACTGCAGACTGGATTATTGATTTAGGGCCTAAAGGTAGTAATAGGGATAGGGATGGAGAAATTGTCACAACTAGAACGCCAGAAGAAATTGCTCTTCATAAGAAATCGCATACGGGACGTTTCTTAACGCCTTTATTAAAAAATGTAAAAAAACAATGAATGGTTCTAGCAGGCACTATCAATTAGCTCGTTACACCTGCTTTAAAATATTTTAATTAACGAGGCCAAAGTTGTCTTACTTTAAAGATGGACAGCATTTTCTTCTCGCTCTTGGCTTACCTCATGACTCCTATTCATATGGTATAGAAAATAATAAGGGGAAGCTGCTTCCGGATGCAAAAAGAAATCAAGCACCGTAAACTGATTATTATTAGCTGTACTTAAGCCTGCTGCAGGCTGTAAATTTTTAGTCAAACCCAAAATGTTATTATTAGAGGCATTAAAGTTCAGATCAGTGACCAAAGATATTTCATCTTCCAAAACTGGTGTTATCAAAGGCTGATTAATGAGTAATAAAAGTGGCGGGATATTAATATTGGCACTGCGTATATAGGTTGTACCTCCTACCGTTAGCTGAGCTGGGGTATAAGCGAAGTCGCCAGCAAGAATAATGGAGAGATTTCCCCCTATCGCTGAAGGACCTCCTAAAGTTAAATTCCCGAGCACATTTTGGATCGTTCCATTGCCTGTCCCTTGAGTATTTAAATAAACCGCTCCCGTATAGCGGCTGGCTTGGGTTAAATGAATCGCCGCATTGCCGGCTATGGTGGTAAATGATGAGCTGCCACCAATGGTTAAAGGCGCCGAATCACTGAGAGCTCCAGCAGAGCTAATTGCAATATTGCCACTACCAGAGTTAATTCCGGTTAACCCGCCTAATACCGCTCCGCCTAAACTTAAAGCATTGGTCGGTGAGTTTAAATAGATGTTACCACCTTGACTGCGAGCATTGACATTGTTGGTCGTTAAAGCAATAGGGGTGCCACTCGTACCAATAGTCCCCGTGCTATTGGCGGCATTTGAAATATCTAAACTCACCGAATTGGCGGTTATTAAAGAGCTCGCTTGGGCCATTAAAATATTACTAGCATTGGTCGCACCATCGTTTTGAATCGCGATATTTTGAGCGTCGACCGTATCGAGGGTAATATTGCCGCTGGTTAAATTGGTCTTACCCGCGCCGTTTTTTAAAGTAACGGTTAAATTACCGGTGCCGGTATTCAGGGTGGTGCCGGCAGCTTGAGTAATGGCTGCAGCCCCTGCTGAACGATACATATCGACCACTCCATCCGCGGTTGTATCATTGGCGGCCAGCACCAAATTGCCGTTATCGGTGGTGATATTGGCGTTGATTAAAATACTGCGGCCCGCTTGCAGGGTGAGAGTGGCGCTGTTAGAAGTGGTGGCAGTAATGGCATTGCTGACGGTGATATCGTTATTGGCTTGTAAATTAATATTCACATTCCCGTTGAGAGCGTTGCTGATCACCGAAGGCGCTAAAATCGAACTGTAGCCCCCATAAGAGCTAAAGCTCGCATACGGGACTGCGCCATTGGTCGGCCCTGCAGTCACCCGCCCGCCGCCTGTTTCGGTAGGAAAAGCGATCAAAAAATTACCATTAACCGTATCTTCTCCGAGTACCAGCATATACGCGGTAGCAGAAGCTCCTAGCACGCTATTGGCAGCTGTGATGGTGCCAGTCACACCCGCTGTGCCACTGCCCCAAGTCGCAGCCCCTAAATCTCCGTTCCAATAGGGACTTATCACCAGGTAATTACCACTAGTGAGCGCTGTTATGCCGTCGTAGCCCACGCAATCGTTAGCGGTAGAGCCCACTAAGCTGTTGGACGAGGAGACAGTCCCAATAGTCCCCGTGCTACCATTGCCCCAAGTCGCAGCTCCTCTATTTCCATTCCAATTGTAACTTCCCACCACATAATTGCCATTACTGAGCGCTGTTATGCCGTAGCCCACTTGGTCGTTAGCGGTAGAGCCCACTAAGCTGTTGGACGAGGAGACAGTCCCAATAGTCCCCGTGCTACCATTACCCCAAGTCGCAGCCCCTATAAATCCATTCCAATTGGAACTTCCCACCACATAATTGCCATTACTGAGCGCTGTTATGCCGTAGCCCACTTGGTCGTTAGAGATAGAACCCACCAAACTGTTGGACAAGGAGACAGTCCCAATAGCCCCCGTGCTACCATTGCCCCAAGTCGCAGCTCCTATAAATCCATTCCAAAAGGGACTTGCTACCACATAATTGCCATTACTGAGCGCTGTTATGCCGTCGTAGCCCACCCGGTCGTTAGCGATAGTTCCCACTAAGCTGTTGGACGAGGAAACAACGCCAGTAGTCCCCGTGCTACCATTGCCCCAAGTCGCAGCCCCTAAACTTCCGTTCCAATAGGGACTTGCCACCCCATAATTGCCATTGGTGAGCGCTGTGATGCCGTAGCCCACAAAATCGTTAGCGGTAGAGCCCACTAAGCTATTGGACAAGGAGACAGTCCCAGTAGTCCCCGTGCTACCACTGCCCCAAGTCGCAGCCCCTATCTTTCCATTCCAAAAGGAACTTGCCACCACATAATTGCCATTCTTGAGCGCTGTTATGCCGTAGCCCACTTGGTCGTTAGCGGTGGAACCCACTAAGCTATTGGACAAGGAGACAATGCCAGTAACCCCCGTGCTACCATTGCCCCAAGTCGCAGCCCCTATCTTTCCATTCCAATTGGAACTTCCCACCACATAATTGCCATTACTGAGCGCTGTTATGCCGTAGCCCACCAAATCGTTAGCGATAGACCCCACCAAACTGTTGGACAAGGAGACAGTCCCAGTAACCCCCGTGCTACCATTGCCCCAAGTTGCAGCCCCTAAACTTCCGTTCCAATAGGGACTTCCCACCACATAATTGCCATTGGTGAGCGCTGTTATGCCGTAGCCCACTTGGTCGTTAGCGATAGACCCCACCAAACTGTTGGATGAGGAGACAATGCCAGTAATCCCCGTGCTACCATTGCCCCAAGTCGCAGCCCCTATATTCCCATTCCAATAGGGACTTCCCACCCCATAATTGCCATTACTGAGCGCTGTGATGCCGTAGCCCACTCGGTCATTAGCGGTAGACCCCACCAAACTGTTGGACGAGGAAACAATGCCATTGGTCCCCGTACTCCCGTTGCCCCAAGTCGCAGCCCCGATAGATCCATTCCAACCGGGACTTGCCACCACATAATTATTATTACCTGTCAGCGCGGTGATCCCGTTCAGCGCGGTGATCCCGTAACCAACCATGTCGTTAGCATGACTGCCCGTTAGGGTGCTAATCAGCGCAGCATTGCTGCCATTAAATAAATACACTGCCCCGGCAGCCGAGGCCGCAACGTTATCGTTCGGGGAAGTAATCACAATATTACCGTTACCTAAAATGGCCGCGCTCGAGCCATAGCCCGAAGTCGGTAGGTTGGTGCTGGGGTTAGCAAAGTTAAACTGGGGAAATTGACTAATGGCCGCAGTACTGATGGTGATGTTTTGGGGATCAAGCAATAAATCCGCTTGTTTACCAGCAGTGGGGCTTAGCCTACCGTTAAAGCCCAGTTTGTCATGAGACGAGACCTCGATTAATCCGGGCGCTCTTCCAGCAGCAGACAATTCACCCAAAAATTGAGTTTCTTGCTCTGACCAAACCACAATCTTACCGCCCTGCTCTTGCCCATCTGCTTTTAAATGACTGCTGGTGTTCACCGTCGTAGTGTCGGCTTTAGCCATATCTCCTTGCCCTTGGTAATCACCACCCACTAAAATTTCACCACCCAGGGCTGTGCCAGAAGCATTGATTTTGGCATCAAATAAATGAAGGTTGCCTCCTAATACCTGAATATGGCCACCTGTCTCGCCTTGGCTTTCAAATTGTCCTGAACTGTATAACCGGCTTCCAGTATCGCCCGTCACACCAATAAAACCCCCCTGTTGACCACTCACACAATACTGATTCG
>Ga0302233_10003042_pt1 | contig 10105 bp, 7 predicted proteins | sample II_Palsa_N3_1_FD_193516 | JGI IMG/M metagenome (GOLD analysis project Ga0302233, IMG submission 193516) | Peat permafrost microbial communities from Stordalen Mire near Abisko, Sweden - II_Palsa_N3_1 | ecosystem: Environmental > Terrestrial > Soil > Palsa > Peat permafrost | place: Sweden...
GGCGTCTCCGAGGTCTACCGCTTCTCGTGCATGAAGCTTCCAGACGTTCTGGGGTCTACGACTACGCAGGACCGAGCAGGAACTTGCAATGTCGAGCCCACCCATGATGATCTGGTTTTTCCTCATCTTCTTAGGGGATCGGGATTCTGGCAAGTCCGAGACTCTTCGAACCGCTAAGAACTCAGAAGGCAATCGTCATCATTGGCAGGCGTTCAGACCACGCAGCCATGAGGAGCGACGACTACTTTATCGTTCTCGCCAATCATCTTTACTCGCCTGACGAATTCAGGTATGCCTGCTATCGTGATAGTTCGCCGACGGTTTTCAGCTTACGATTCCGTAAGAAGCTTTCCGAGCCTCTGAATCCGCACATATCGTCTAACGGCCCCTAATCTCCAGACATCCCTGCAAAGACACTCTAAGGCGGTCTCATGCTGCAAATCGTGATCTGAAGCTTGGGGCATTGTTCCCTACAGTGCTAAGCCAGTCGACGTTGCCAATATAATTGGTCGAACCGCCACCGGTCTCCGAGTATTTAAGTTCAACCAGTCCCGAGGTCCACATGCGCATCGTCGACATTCGCGAGAGCACCGCACCCATCGCGTCCCCCATTGCCAACGCCTACATCGATTTCTCCAAGATGACCTGCTCGCTCGTCGCCGTCGTCACCGACGTCATACACGACGGCAAACCCGTCATCGGCTACGGATTCAACTCCAACGGACGCTACGGCCAGGGCGGTCTCATCCGTGAGCGCTTCATGCCGCGCGTCCTAGAAGCCGATCCCGCCACCCTCCTCGACGACACCGGCGACAACCTCGATCCCGACCGCATCTGGAAGATTCTGATGAAGAACGAGAAGCCCGGCGGCCACGGCGAGCGCTCCGTCGCCATCGGCACCATCGACATGGCTGTGTGGGACTCCGTCGCCAAGATCGCGGGCAAGCCACTCTTCCGCCTGCTCGCCCAGCGCCACCACCGCGAAGCCGATCCGCGCGTCTTCGTTTACGCCGCCGGCGGCTACTACTACCCCGGCAAAGACCTCAACGCTCTCCGCGCCGAGATGCGCAGCTACCTCGACCGCGGCTACACCGTCGTTAAGATGAAGATCGGAGGCGCCCACATCGCCGAAGACCAGCGCCGCATCGAGGCCGTCTTATCCGAGATTGGCTCGCAGGCCCGGCTAGCCGTAGACGCCAACGGCCGCTTCGACCTCGAGACCGCCATCGCCTACGCGAAGATGCTCCGCCCCTATAACCTCTTCTGGTACGAAGAGATCGGCGACCCACTCGACTATCAACTGCAAGCGGCTATGGCCGAGTTTTACGATGGCCCCATGGCCACCGGCGAAAACCTCTTCAGCCACCAGGACGCACGCAACCTGCTCCGCTACGGCGGCATGCGTCCCGACCGCGACTGGCTGCAGTTCGACTGCGCTCTATCCTACGGTCTCTGCGAGTACCTCCGCACCCTCGAAGTCCTCCGCGTCGCCGGATGGTCGCCCCGCCGCTGCATCCCTCACGGCGGCCACCAGATGTCGCTCAACATCGCCGCCGGTCTCGGCCTCGGCGGCAATGAGAGCTACCCCGACCTCTTCCAACCCTATGGCGGCTTCCCCGATGGGGTTCGCGTCGAAGGCGGTTACATTACCATGCCCGAGCTCCCCGGCATCGGCTTCGAGGGCAAATCCGACCTTATCCGCGTCATGCACCAACTGGCGGTATAGCGAATGACCACACCGCCAGCGAAAAAAAAAAGCCCACTACTCGGCCAGCTCTGGCTGCAGGTCTTGATGGGTATCGCCCTGGGCATCGTGATCGGTGTGCTCTTTCCCCATGCCGCCGTTGCCATGAAGCCCTTCGGCGACGCCTTCGTCAAACTCATCCGTATGACGCTGGCGCCCATCATCTTCGCCACCGTCGTCGTCGGTATCGCCCGTATGGGCGACATCAAAGAGGTAGGCCGTGTCGGCGCCAAGGCCCTGCTCTACTTCGAGGTCGTCTCCACCTTCGCACTGCTGCTCGGCCTCATCGCCATCAACCTGCTCAAGCCCGGCAAGGGCATGAACCTCAACGCCGCCGCGCTCGATCCCCAATCCATCTCCACCTATACCGCCAGCGCGAAGCAGATGGGCATCGTCCCCTTCCTGCTCAACATCATCCCCTCCAGCATCGGCGACGCCTTCATCACCGGCAACATCCTCCAGATCATCCTCATCGCGGTCCTCTTCGGCCTCGCGCTCACGCAGTTTCGCGAGCGAGCCCACCCGCTCGTCGACCTGATCGACATCGGCCTCCACGGCATCTTCGGCATCGTCAAATTCGTCATGATTCTCGCACCCCTCGGTGCCTTTGGCGCTATGGCCTACACCATCGGCCAGTACGGCATCGCCAGCCTCATTCAACTTGCGCAGTTCACTGGCGAGGTCTGGCTCGTCTCCATCCTCTTCGTACTGGTTGTCCTCGGCCTCATCGCTCGCATCGCCGGCTTCAGCTTATTCCAACTCCTTCGCTACATCCGCGAGGAAGTCCTTATCACCATTGGCACCTCATCCTCCGAAGCCGTGCTCGCGCCTTTGATGATCAAAATGGAACAACTCGGCTGCGCCGAATCCATCGTGGGCATGGTCATGCCCGCCGGCTACACCTTCAACGCCGACGGCACCGCCATCTATCTCAGCATGGGAGCCATCTTCATCGCCCAGGCCACCAACACTCATCTCAGCCTACGCGACCAGATCGTCATCCTCATCGTCCTCATGCTCACCTCCAAGGGCTCCGCAGGAGTCGCCGGCGCGGGCTTCGTCACCCTCGCCGCCACGCTCGCTTCCATGCATCAGATCCCCGTTGCCGGCCTCGTCCTGCTGCTCGGCGTCGAGCGCCTCACCAACATCGCCCGCGCCGTCGTTAACGTCATCGGCAACTCTGTCGCCACCATCGTCATTGCCAAATCGGAGAACGCCTTCGACGCCACCCAGGCGCAGCGCGTCCTCAATAACGACTAGCCATCCATTCACTCCAGAGTCTTCCGCACCAGCCGATCAAACGCGGCTGCCGCCATCTCAGATGCTCGACCTTTGAGTCCTCCGTCTTGTTGTGGCCGACACCGCCCAGCAGCGCGCGAACGTCATCACCGTATGATTTCCCTTGCGCCATCTCCTCCGCATCATGCAAGGTTCGGATGGAACATAGGAGCAACGAGATCAGGACTGAGTCAGTTAATGCGAGAAGCAAGCTGGCTCAAAAATGGCTTTACCGCGCACTGCGAACCTCCTTGCCGAAAAGAGGACTTTGCAGGAAATAGGCGATTACTTCCGGATTGCCCATGATTCGTCCACAACTCGGAAGCTTGGATTTTTCCGCTTGTGGCAGTCCATGTGTGCCTAGGGCCCGGTCGTGCGGCGCATTGGATTAATGCTATTCAGAGCTGCAACGACTGCCATCACAAAGATGATACGTGACTTATCCAGCCTGACTACGGTACTTCATGGGCGTGACTCCAACCATCCGGTGAAAGACCTTTGTGAAATGACTTTGGTCGGCGAAGCCAGCCGCAACACCCACATCACCGACGCTAAGTTCCGGATTGCGAAGATATCTCTTTGCACGCTCGATTCGGCACTGCAAGACATATTGATAGGCAGTCAGTCCCGTACTGGCCTTGAATAACTCACAGAAGTAATGAGGACTCATTCCTGCTAACGCGGCAAGCTCCCATAGACGCAGGTCCTCGGCAAAGTTTTGGTTGATAAAATCAAGGACTCGATTCAGACGAGCCGTAGGCATTCCGCCGTTGAGTTGGAGGCCATTGTTTCTGCTTCGAGTCGAATAGCGCCGAATCAGATAGAGGCCAAGCGTCAAACCAAGAGACTCGCCATACAGGGGACCTGCGGGCGAGCCATCTTCCAGATCGGCATGCATAGCGAGCATCAATGACTGGATGTGGCGATCACGAAGATTCCAGTGCATCGTTAGGGCAATCTCATCGAGATGTGCAGTGTTCTCAAGTGAGCGCGAGAGGAACCCCTGCTCCATGACCAAAACAATCCGGGTTGTCGGACCTGACCAGGTAAGCCTGTCACGAGTGCCTGCCGGCAATAGATAGATTGTGCCGGGACTGTTCGTTGCACTGTGACTCCGCCCCTCCGTAGTCCACTGCGCCTTGACCTCTCCTCGCGTAAGAAGGTTTACAAAATGGGTTGGGTGCTCATGATCCGGAATGGCGACGCCTGGGATGTCGCTGAACGACTCCAGGGCAATCCCTTGCCAACCAGCGCCCTTACTTGTAATTGACGAGCGGGTAGGAAAGGGGCACAAGGCGCAACTGCCCCGCATCACTTCTACAGCATCGACAGGAAGGACCCCAGAGTTGGCCATAAGTCTTACCTCTCCACACGGAAGATCGGTAAGAAGAGAATACCGCCGTTTCGCGTGGATCGGTTTTTTTGACCGATAAATCGGAAGAATTGACCAACGCCGGAACATTTGACCAATCTTTTCGCGATACCGTGTCCTCATTCGGCAGAGAAGTAAACGAAAGGGGCCCCTTATCACTAAGGAAGTTAGCAACAAGGTGATCGAGTACATCCACGAAAACGCCAGTGGAAACATCAGTTTAGCGGCTATGGCAAAGGTCGCCGAAGTGACGCCGCACCATCTTGCATCATTGTTTACGAAATCTACAGGACTGAGTCCGCACCAGTATGTTCTGCGGGTGAGAATCGATCGCGCGAAGATTCACCTAAAAGACGACAGTCTAAGCGTTGCGCAGGTTAGTAGACTTGTTGGGTTTAGAACACAAGAGCACTTTACAAAGGTATTTCGGAGAGTAGCTGGAGTCACGCCGAGTAAGTTCCGCGAAGAGCTGGCAAACGATGCCAGCGGAGACGCCCGTTTAGCTTAGATCTCACCAAAGAAACTAAGCACAACTTCAACCGAGAAAGGGTCTATTGTGAGCATCCATCCACGACCCTCATAGACAACATCCTCCAGAACAAATTGTGAGGAGCACCAAGGAGCCGACATGGGTTTCAATAGGACAAGTTCGTCCGCCGATCATCGATTCGAGAGTACAGAAACATTAAAGTACACACCGGTCGTCTTCATCGTCGACCCGAACAGAACCCTGCGCGAATCACTGGAGCGGTTAATACGATGCGAAGGCTGGCATCCGGAGTCCTTTACGTCGGGCGAAGAATTCTTCGCCCATCCGCCCGAAGTTGTTCCCAGTTGCTTGTTGCTCGACGTGTCTCTTCCGGGCCTAAGCGGTCTCGAACTGCAGAAGCGTGCAGCCGTAGAACGCCCTTACATCCCAACCATTTTTCTCAGCGACAAAGGCGACATACCCACTGCTGTAGAAGCCATGAAGGCAGGAGCTGTTGAATTCCTCACGAAGCCTTTCCTGGACAACGAACTCTTGGGCGCTGTCCGAAAAGCTCTCGAACGGAGTCGTTTTGTTCTTGCTAAAGAGGCGCAGAAACAAGCCCTTCAGAGAAGTTATGCCTCGCTCTCACCCCGCGAACGGCAGGTCATGGCGTTGGTGTCTTCAGGGTTGTTAAACAAGCAGGTCGGCGGAGAACTCGGCATCAGCGAAATCACGGTGAAAGCGCACCGAGGTCAAGTGATGCAGAAGATGCATGCCAACTCTTTCGCAGATCTAATAAAGATGGACGCCAAACTTGGGCCCTCCAGAATGAAAGAATTTCCTCGGCTCCGCCGTAACGATTCTGCCACTGATCTTACTGGCGTACTTCTCGACGCTGCTTCGAATGCAACGTAACGAAGTCATATGTGTAGTTTGGAAGATTATTTGGCGTGATATATGCAGGCTATCTGACGTACTGGCCAACCGTCCAAGGTCTGCCCGATCACTACGCTATCTCGGGTTGTCTCGAAGATCTCTGGCGTAACAAGATGCAAGCCGTTCACCGTGAGAACTCGCTCGATCTGAGTCAGTGACCTAGTCAGCAATCGGAGGGTCGCCACCGATCATCGCAATCGAATAGCGGTTCCCGGTTGCCAGACGATTCGTTTGTCTTGTTGGCGCGGTTCTACGGGTTCGTGCTCGTCGTCTTAGACTGAAACAATATCTGGAATTCCAGCACGTTCTGGTCGAGATACGAGAGGGGCAACAGGCTTTAGTGGATCGCGCTCTGTCGCAGCTTAGCGCAAAGCAGCACGTCGCGCTTACTCTGCCATTCTTTGTGCCCGCGATCTTTGCCATCTCACAGACTGACTTGATTCTCACCGTGCCGCGCAGATTGGCAAAGATCACTGCGGTCATGGCTGGTATGCGTGTCGTGGAAGCGCCTCGTGAGATCAGATCCTTTCCATATTTCATGGCATGGAATCCGCGATTCACCAATGAACCTGCTCAAAAATGGTTTCGGGAACAACTGTGGTCGGCTGTTTGGACCGTCTGAACAATTCGAAGCTGACATCGTCGAGTTGGGGCTGAAAGGATTTGCCTGAATGGACGTCAGAGTCGATACCATCGGAAATGCCCCAGCCCGCGCTTGTCGAGTTGGTCGGACCGAACAGAGCTCTGGAGTAAATACCGACTGTTCCGTCTCGAATCTTTGTACTTCTGGCGTTCATCCAAAGAATCGTAGTGACCGGGGAGATTAAATAACGTGGCCGCTTTTTGTGCATGCTGTGGAGCAGAGATCACCTTGAAGGGCGGGGGGGTGTCCCGTATGTGGCACTCCTCGGCACGGGATGTTGCCGCTTAATTTATCGCTTACGTTGGATGTAAGAACGGAACCATCTCAAGAGGAGGTCGGCCCGGGAGCCAAGCAAGGGGCTAAAGCATAAGTGGTGGGGAATCAGCCGATAGCTCGTTCAAGCTTCTGACCTAAGCTTACTCCGTACGTTTGCTTCGATAGAAGAGCATGTCACTGATCAGCATCTTTAGATGTTCCAAGGAGTGATATGTATGTCCTTAATCGCAAACATCCTCTATCCAGTGGATTTCTCGCCTTCCTGCGTTGCCATGGCGGCTTACGTGAAGAGAGCAGCGGCTCTGCTTGGAGCCACGGTCTCACTGATTCATGTTGTCGACCCTACCGGCTACAACGGTTTGCAACTTTATGTAAGGCCGATCTCCGAAGTTTTAGAGGAGTATGTGAGCATCGGCCGGGAGAGACTCGATTCGTTTCTGGCAGCAGAGTTTCCCGCGGAAGAGTGCCCAAGAATCCTGACTACGGGGGATGCAGCGTTCGAGATCGCTCGAGTTGCGAGAGAGGACAGATTCGATCTCATCGTCATACCCACACACGCGGGCATCTTCCGGCAGATGCTAATTGGCTCAACGACGGCCAAGGTAATCAATGACGCGGACTGTCCGGTATTGACGAGCCGGCATGCTCAGACAATCGCTCCCAGACCTTTGGCACACCGGGAATGGCTGTGCGCGATCGGTTTGAGCACAAATTCTGAGAGAGTGCTTCGTTTTGCCAGTCAAATGGCGACGCAAGCACGCGCCAAGCTTTCGCTCATTCATGCGGTACAAGCCGGAGATACGGATCTGCCTGTTCAACTCGACTTGCGAGAAAAGCTTCATTCCGTCGAAAAGCAGGCGACGAGACGGCGCATCGCCGATCTCCAGCAGATGATCGGTACGGATGTTCCAGTACGCATTGCAGTCGGTTCAGTAAAAGAAGCGCTGCTTAAAACTGCTCAGGAATCGGATGCCGACGTGCTAATGATCGGAAGAAGCCATCAGCCCGGCTCTCATGGCCGTATGAGAGATTTGACGTACGCCATGGTGCGCGACTCGCCGTTTCCGGTACTGAGCGTCTGAACTGTTGTCACCTGCAGACTTAGCTACCCAGAAGGGAGGAGGGCTCCTCCCAGCCTGCAGCCGATAATGAAACCCATCGTCTTTTTTCAGCACCCTCCACGTATCATCCTGGCCAGCCGCCGAGCGTTCTGACGCCCGCCTTGCGCTCCCGGATTTTGGCCGCAACCCTGAAAAAGCCCGCCGATGGATCGACGCCTGGAGTTGCCGCAAAATCGCGGCTCATCGAGGCATCCTCGACTCCACGGGAATGTTGATCCTGACCATCAATTCCGAGGGCCGGGGTCGATGCTGTTAGCTACGATCTGGCGACGGCAGATATTGAACTAGAGCACGGTGCGGATGCCGTTTTGGTTGCGGGTAATGCGAGCGCCGTCGAGATACTCAAGCAGCGGGATGGCGTGTTTACGGGTCAGGCCAGTTAAGGCTTTGAAGCGGCCTACGTCGAAGGTCTGGCCGCGCTGCTTTTGGAGCTCGGTTCTTAGCCGAACTAACGCTTCGGCGTGGATCAGGAGGTTGTCGGCGCCCATACGGACTAACTTGCCGGCACGGATGAGGATAGTGATCAGCGGGGGCACTTCTTCATGGGGAAGCTGCAGGGTGGCGGCTACTTCACTGACGATCGGGGAGGCGAGGCCGGCGGTGCGGTAGAGAACCTCGACTTTGGCCAGGGCTTCTGTGGGCTCTTTGGCGCCAGCTCCGCGCAGGGTGAATTGATTGCCGACTGTCTGGACTGGTTTGACTTGGGGCAAGCGCACGGCGGCCAGGGAGAAGACCCAGTCTTCTAATTTGGTTCGGGAGCGCAGCTCGGCGCGGGAGAGGGAGCGGGCTTCGGCCCGCTCCAACTCTTTGGAGAGGAGCTCGACGGCCTCGGCCAACGCCCCTGGCCAAAGAAAGTGGCCCGCGGCGGCGTGCTCCACAGTGGCACCGATCAGTTGCTTGCTTGCGATCAGTGACGCGATGATCGGGCGGATGGCGTCGGGGTGGAGGCAGGTTTCGCGGCTGAGGGTTTTGATAGAGATTCCGTGAAGGCCGCGGCGGCGCACGCGCAGGAGAATTTGCTGTTCGGGCGCGGCTTCGCGAAGCTGTTCCAGCCATGTGTTCGCTGCTGCTTTTCTGAAGCGGGGCAGCGGATGCGCATCAAGTACTCGGCCACCGCCTACTGTGATTGCCGGTGAAGGTTGCCTGAGCACGAAGCGATCGCCGGGCGTGAGCAGCAGGGGTTTGCTGAGACGCAAGCGAGCGAGAGGAGCAGCGGAGTTTTCGTCGGGGCTGTAGAGAAGGACACGGGCCGTGGTTTCGGATGTGAAGGCATGCAGGCGCAGGGTGGTGCGGTGTCGAAGCGCAGGCATGCCGGGTACGACGGTTAGCTCTACATCGACGGTGTTTACCGGCGAAAGGGTCTCGGGCGGCACGATGGTATGGCCGCGGTGCACTTCAGCTACCTCGACGCCGACGAGGTTCAGCGCCACGCGGCCGGGTGCGTGGGTCTCACTTACCGGTGCGCCGTGGACCTGGATGCCGCGGACGCGGACGCTACGGCCCTCGGGCTGCAGATGAACGGCATCTCCCACACGCAGGCTGCCGGCCTGAAGCGTGCCGGTGACGACTGTGCCAAAGCCGCGCACGGAGAAGGCACGATCCAGGGGAAGGCGGAGGATGGCGTCTGCATTGCGAGCGGGCACGCTCAACGCGAGCTGCGCGAGGGCCCGCTTGAGGGTGGGGATTCCCGCGCCGGTGCGGGCGGAGACGGCGACAACGGGAGCATCTTCGAGGAAGGTGTGCTCGGCGAAGCGTCGGACCTCATGACGCACGACTTCGAGCCGCTCAGGGGTGACGGCGTCCTGCTTAGTGATGGCCACGATGCCGTGGCGGATGCCAAGCAGAGTGCAGATGGCGAGGTGTTCGGTGGTCTGCGGCTTGATGCTCTCATCGGCGGCGACGACCAGCATGACGCAATCGATGCCGCCAGCGCCGGCGAGCATGTTGCGGATAAAGGCGTGATGACCGGGGACATCGATGAGGCTGAGCTGGATCGAGTGTCCGGTGGGATCATGAAGATCGAGAGACGCGAAGCCGAGGTCGATGGTAATGCCGCGGGATTTTTCTTCGGGCAGGCGGTCTGTGTCGGTGCCGGTGAGGGCATGGACGAGTGCGGTTTTGCCGTGGTCGATGTGGCCGGCGGTGCCGAGGACCACAGAGCGCGTGGCTGCGGACTTCATGGCTGCTCCGGCTCGAGCGCTTGTTGCAGCAGGTGAGCGAGGATGGCATCTTCTGCGAGCGGGATGGTCCGCAGGTCGAGCAGGAC
>Ga0302233_10003050_pt1 | contig 10094 bp, 5 predicted proteins | sample II_Palsa_N3_1_FD_193516 | JGI IMG/M metagenome (GOLD analysis project Ga0302233, IMG submission 193516) | Peat permafrost microbial communities from Stordalen Mire near Abisko, Sweden - II_Palsa_N3_1 | ecosystem: Environmental > Terrestrial > Soil > Palsa > Peat permafrost | place: Sweden...
TTCCGATTTTTCAACGGCACAAATTTAAGATCGTCCGGGCCGGTGTAATTGGCGCTAGGACGGATAATTTTGTTGTCGATGCGTTGCTCGATGATATGGGCTGCCCATCCCGAGGTGCGCGCAATCACGAAGAGCGGTGTGAACATCGCGGTCGGCACACCCATCATGTGATATGACACGGCGGAGAACCAATCGAGATTCGGGAACATTTTTTTTGCGTCCCACATGACCGATTCGAGGCGCTCGGCGATATCGAACATTTTGGTATTGTTGGCCTGCTTGGATAGCTTTCGAGCCACTTCCTTGATGACTTTGTTGCGTGGGTCGGAGATGGTGTAAACCGGGTGTCCGAAGCCGATCACCACCTCTTTGTTTTCCACCCGGCGACGAATGTCGGCTTCGGCTTCATCGGGGCTGTCGTAGCGTTTTTGGGTTTCGAATGCCACTTCGTTGGCGCCGCCGTGTTTCGGACCGCGCAGCGCACCGATCGCGCCGGTAAGCGCCGAGTAAATATCCGACCCTGTGCCGGCAATCACTCGACCGGTAAAGGTCGATGCATTGAACTCATGCTCTGCGTAGAGATTGAGCGAGATATGCATGGCCTTGACCCATGATTCATCCGGTGGCGTGCCATGCAGCAAGTGCAGGAAGTGCCCGCCTATCGAATCGTCGTCGGTCTCGACTTCAATGCGCTTGCCGTTGTGCGAGTAGTGATACCAGTACAGCAGCATTGATCCCAGCGAAGCCATCAGTCGGTCTGCGATGTCGCGCGCGCCCGGCAGGTTGTGATCGTCTTTTTCCGGAAGCAATGTGCCGAGTACCGAGACGCCGGTACGCATCACATCCATTGGGTGAGCTGATGCAGGGACCCATTCGAGGGCTGCTTTCAGATTGGCGGGCAGGCCGCGCAACGATTTCAGCTTGGTTTTATACGCGGTGAGTTCTGCTGCGGTCGGTAACTTTTCATGTACCAGTAAATGGGCAATTTCTTCGAACTCGCATTCGCCGGCGATATCGAGAATGTCGTAGCCGCGATAGTGCAGATCGTTACCGGTTTTTCCAACTGTGCACAAGGCCGTGTTGCCGGCGGTGACGCCGGACAGCGCGACTGATTTTTTTGGTTTGAAGCCAACTACGGGGGTCGTTTCGCTCATGGGCGCTCCTGATAACGGAATCATCGATTGCTTACTTCTTTTGTTCTGCAAACAGCGCATCGAGTTTCTGCTCGTACGCATGGTAATCCAGATACTTATATAGATCCGCACGCGACTGCATGGTGGCGACGGTGCTCTTTTGGGTGCCTTCGCGCCTGACAGTTTCGTAGAAATTGAGTGCTGCCGCGTTCATAGCCCGGTAGGCACCGCAACAGTACAAGGCGATATCTACATTGACGGAAGCCAGTTCGTCGAGGGTGAAGAAGGGGGTTGCGCCGAATTCGGTCAGGTTGGCGAGAATCGGTACCTTGACGGCGTTTTTGACCTGTTGATACATCGCGAGCTCAGTCATCGCTTCCGGGAAAATCATGTCGGCACCGGCCTCTACATAGGCGCATGCGCGGTCGATCGCCGCATTCAATCCTTCCGCCGCAGCTGCATCGGTACGGGCCATGATGACGAATTCAGGATCGGTGCGAGCATCGACCGCGGCCTTGATGCGGTCGACCATCTCCGCAGTGCTGACGACTTCCTTGCCTGGACGGTGACCGCAGCGCTTGGCTCCAACCTGGTCTTCCATATGCACGGCGCCAGCACCAGCCTTGATAAACGAGCGAATGGTGCGGGCGATGTTGAAGGCGCCGCCCCAGCCGGTATCGATATCGACCAGAACCGGCAGCGTGGTCACATCGGTGATGCGCCGCAGGTCTGTCAGAACGTCTTCCATGGTGCTGATGCCCAGGTCGGGCATGCCCAGCGAGTTGGCCGCGACGCCGCCGCCGGAAATATAGAGCGCTTTGTAACCGGTGGCTTGTGCCATGCGAGCGGCGTATGCGGTGATCGCGCCAACGACTTGCAAGGGTGACTCCTCTTTCACGGCTGCGCGAAAGCGCGCGCCGGCAGAGGACAATTGAGTTGCGGTCATGATGTTTCTCGATAAAGGTTGGTCGGATAACAATAGCAAGACGCTTGCCAGCCGTCACAAAGCGGGAGGTTCACCAAGTAGTCTTTGATTTATAGCGGTTTTTAATTCCAGGGTGGCGATAAATTAGTCCGCGTTACGACGATGTATTTCATATTTGAATATAATGTTTCATTATTGAAATGGCGTCGCGCTAATGCGATGCCGCATTGGATCGCTCACAGGCACTATGACTTCCCCTTTTTCCAGCGGCTCAACGCGTACCCAAATCTGGGCAATCGGCATCAGCCGTCTTGGTGATCTGTATCAGGACATCCTCCAGGACTACGAAGGACGCGCCGATATACGCCTGGTGACGCGTGGTTTCGACGATGCGGTCGAAGCGATTCAGAGTGCCGCCTCAGGGGCTGTGGACGTGGTCGTGGCCGCCGGGTCGAACGGCGCTTATCTGCGCAGCCGGGTTGATGTGCCGGTGGTGCTGGTCAACGTGACAGGCTTCGACGTGATGGATGCCTTGACGCGTGCCCGGCGTACGTCGTCAGCTATCGGCTTGATTACTTATGGCGAACCTCCGGTTGAGCTGGAGCGCTTTACTACTGCATTCGGTATTCAGCTATTGCATCGTACTTATCGCTCGGCTCGCGATGCCGAAAACCAGGTGCTGGATCTTAAAGAGTGCGGGGTGCAAGTGATCGCTGGCCCCGGTCTCGTGACCGACCTTTCCGAGCGCGAAGGTTTGCGCGGTGTATTTTTATACTCGCAGGCCTCGGTTCGTGCGGCCTTCGATACTGCGCTGGAAGTGGCACGCGGCGGCCGGCTTGAGGCACTCAAGCGCGCCCGCCTGGATGCGATTTTGCGTCATTTACGCGATGGCGTGCTTACCCTGGGGCCAACCGGGCTGATCGAGTCGATGAACCCGAAGATGGCCGAGATTTGCGGTGTTGAAGCTGAGATCGCTGTCGGTAAAAAGTTGAGCGATGTCATTCCGGGGCTGGATCTCAATCTTCCTGCGCTACAACCTGGCGATGCCGAGTTTGTGCATAGCATCGATCGGAAAAGCTATGTCATGCATTGCATTGCGCTGTTCGAGCAGGGGGCACGCAGCGGCACTATGCTGACTGCGCAGGAGTCGCAAGTTTTGCAACGTATCGACCGCTCATTGCGCTCGCGACATCGCCCTCCCCACTTGATTGCCCGCTACCGTTTGACTGATTTGCTGGGGCATTCAGCGCCTCTGCAGCGTCTGCGGGAAGTCGCTGCACGCTATGCACGTTCCGATGCGACGGTGTTGATCAGCGGTGAAAGCGGCACCGGTAAAGAGTTGGTCGCGCAGGGCATACACAATGAAAGTGGCCGACGTGCTTTTCCGTTTGTCGCGGTGAACTGCGGCGCTTTTCCGGAGACACTGCTGGAAAGCGAATTGTTTGGTTACGAGGAAGGTGCGTTTACCGGGGCGCGACGCGGTGGCAAGTTGGGTTTGATCGAATCGGCGCACGGCGGGACTTTATTTCTCGATGAGATTGGCGAGATGCCCTTGGTTCTGCAGACTCGCTTGCTGCGCGTTTTGCAGGAACGAGAGGTGGTCCGTCTGGGGGCCAATGAACCTACCCCGGTCGATATCAGAGTCATCGCGGCAACCCATCGAGATCTGGATCAATTGATGCAGCAAGGGAGTTTGCGTGATGATCTGTACTACAGATTAAATATCCTGCGTCTATGCGTGCCGCCGTTACGTGCACGCTTATCCGACCTCCCCGGCTTGATCGCCGAATTGCTTGCGCGGGCCGCACGGCGTATTGCCATCGAGTTACCGCTTGATGCTCTGGTTGCGGCGATCTTGCCTTATTGCCTGGTCTACGATTGGCCGGGCAACGTACGTGAACTTGAAAACATTGTAGAGCGCATCGCTATTTTCTACGCAGCCGACGATGAAAGCCTGAGTCTGAGGCCGATAGGGACGGTGACCATCGATCCCGAGCCGGCGTTGCGTGAAATTGCCCCTGAGATGTTCGCGACCCATGCCACCGACGGCGTGGGCGAATCGCTAAAAATCAGTGTGCGTGATAATGAGCTTGCGGTTATTCGCGCGATGCTGAAAGAGTGTGAGGGGAATCAGCTTGAGGTGTGCCGGCGACTCGGCATCAGCCGCTCTACCTTATGGCGGCGGTTGCGGGCTGATGGGTGATCTGAGTGCGCATGCAATAATGCAGAGGGCTTTAGGGCTACTGGTTCAAAGCAGTTCCATGGCACTGACCGACGCATGTTTGAAAAAGCGGCCCAACTCGCGAGCGAGTTCGTTGAGCGCGCTCATTTCGTGCGGCAGGATTTTACGAACCAGATCGATATGATCCCAGTCTCCATAGAGCAGCGCTACGGCGCCGCTTTCGGTCTTGACGGGCAGCAGGACAAAGGCTTGAGCATTCGGCAGCACTTGCCGGAACCAGCCGGGGATATGCGAACTGAATTTTGGGTCGCGCGCATTTTCAATAAAGATACCGACCGAGTTGGCGATGGCCAGATGGAACACGTCGGCGGAAAATGCCGCGTCGAAATACAGACGTGGCAACAAGGGTTCGATGTCGGTGCCGAAGCCCAGGCGCGCATGGAAGGTGCCATTGCGCGTGTCGCGTACGAATACAATGGTGCGTGAAAATCTCAAGCTGGCAAGTACTGTTTCCGATGCCATCGTCAGAACCTGCGCAAGCAGATTTTCCGATGGCAGGGAGCGTAAGTCGCCTAGACCGTCGCGGATGTGGCGCTCGGCATCTTGTACTTTGACGCCGCTGGCCTGGCCCCGTAATTCGTCGATCTCTTTAATAAAATTCTTGCTGACGTTTTCCTGTGCGAGATTGCCGGTGATGTCGACCAGCATGGCTGGATCGATGGCAAGGCTCTCGCCATAGATCGCCGCTGCTGCGCTAATCTGTTGCTCGCACACTTGCGGGTCGTCGCCCGCGACCGTCATATATTCCGAAACCTGGGTGGAAAAGCTGGTGACGGCACGCAGCCAACGTATTTCCTCGGGGATGCTGTCCGGGGCGGCGTCGTGATCGAAGGGTTGCATGCCGGCGCGGATGATGCCGGGCAAGCCCCAGCGCATTGCTGCCGATTCGCCCAGCTCGTCGAACGAGACGCCAAGAATTTCGATGCAAACGTCGTCGGCGTCGCGCTGTTCATTTTCAGCGCGCTCGCGAACCAACTGCCATTCGTTTTCCAGGTAAAACAAACATAGCAGTTTGCCGAGCTGCCGCATCAGGGTGCAGACGACGGCTTGTTCGCCGGTCTGGGTATTACCGGCTTCCGTGACTTTGCGGGCAATGCAGCCGGCCAGCATGGCGCGATTCAGTTCGAGCTTTGCGTCGATCTGGTGGGTGCGCGATTGCGACTGGTGAAAATGATCAACCAGTTTGAGACCCAGCACCAGATGGCCTACCGCCTCCATGCCCAGCACCATGAGCGCGCGCGAAACGGTGGTGATATTGCCGCCAAACGCCATATACATGGCCGAATTGGCCAGGCGTATCACTTTTTGTGTCAGCGTGAAATCCGATAAAACGACCTGAACTAAGGCGGTAAAGTCGTAATCGTCGCTTTTCATTGCGGAGATCGTGGCTCGCAATGAATTCGACAGCATCGGGAAGTCGCCGCGCTCGCTCATGCGGCGCCACAACTTCTCGATCAGTACGTCTTTATTTTTCGATTCCGACATGTATTAAGTGAAAAAAGAAGTCGTTACGGTTAGCTGGCTTGGGTGCGCAGCTCGCCCCGTTCAAACTTGCGAGCCAACTCATCGATCGGCAATGCCTTGCAGATGAGCCAGCCCTGTATAAGGTTACATCCATTCGCCGTCAACATTTGTCGCTGGTCTTCGGTCTCCACACCTTCGGCGACGAGATCGAGTCCGAGTGTTTTTGCGAGCCCGACGACAGCCGCAACAATGGCTTGATCATTGCGGGATGTCGGTAAATTAATGATAAAGCTGCGGTCGATCTTGAGCGTGGCCAGCGGGAAACTTTGCAAATAAGCCAAGCTTGAGTATCCGGTACCGAAATCATCGACGGCGAATCGTACGCCCAATGCCGCTAAATCTTCAAGCAAGGATTTGGCGTAGGCCGGATCATGCATCAGCACGCTTTCGGTAATTTCAAGCACAATGCGTTTCGGGTCAATCCCGGTTAACTTGAATGCCTCGCGTACCGCGGTGGGAAAACGCTTGTCTCGGAACTGCTGGGCCGAAACGTTGACCGTTGCGTATTTTAAATGAATGCCCTGCTTGTCCCATTGCATGAGCTGCATCGAGGCATTTTTCAGGGCCCAGTCGCCGAGGAAATTGATCAAGCCGGCGGATTCGGCCAGCGGGATAAAGGCGCTGGGCGGGACTGAGCCGTGCACCGGATGCTGCCAGCGCATCAAGGCTTCCACGCCGACCACGCATTGCGTCTGGGTATCCGAGATCGGCTGATAGTGCAGGGAAAACTCACCATTACGTACGCCGCTATACAGATCGGATTCCAGCTTCAGCGTCTCGGCGCCCGTCGCGCGGTCGTGGTGCTCATAAAAGGCAATGCGATCGCTGCCATTTTGTTTGGCGCGTACCACGGCCTGATCGGCTTGCCGCAGCAGCTGATCGGTATTGTTATGCAGGTCAGGGAAAATGACTACGCCAATGCTGACCGAAATATGCAGCGTTTGACCCTGATGCGAATACGGCTGCCGGATGGCATCGGAAACATGCCGTGCCACCTCTTCGACATAATCCCGGTTGGGAATATGTGTCAGCAGCATCAAAAATGCATCGCTATAGCAACGCGCCACAAATTCGCAGCCGTTGACAGCGTTTTGCAAGCGGTGCGCGGTTTCCTGCAAGATCTGGTCGCCCGCATCGTAGCCAAATGCCTGGTTGACGCGGTGGTATTCGTCAATATCGACGAGCAGCAAGGCAACTTGTGAGCCATCGGCTACTGCGGCTAGTTTAATGCGTTCAATTTCGCGCTGCGCCGACGCCAGATTATCGAGGCCGGTGAGCGGGTCATGATGCATCTCATGGGTCAGTTGTTGTTCTTTTTCTATCCAATGCGACACATCGAAGGCAACCACAACAAACTCACCAGGATGCTGTTCCGCAGGCGCAATGCGCAACTCGACCAATCTTGGATACGTCAGCGATTTCACTAAATGCAAGGTGCATTTTTGTACGGCGCCGGTGGTTTTTGCAAGGTCGAGGCAGGCATTCAAGGCCAGCACTTCTTGACCTGAGACCAAATCAGTCAGCGCGATCGTTTCGAGATATTCGCGGTGATAGCCGATAAACCCCAGTGCCTGCTCGGAGACATAGGTAAACCTGCCGTCGGAATTGATCCGGGCGAGGAAATCGATGACCCGCTCGAAAGAGGTGGGTGAGCTGTGGGTGTTATCGGTCAAGGCCTGTTGCATTGAATGAGGCTGGTTAGGTGGCTTGCTGCCCGATAGATCACGCGTCAATTCGCGGAATTTATCAAGGGCGGTGCGAAGCGGGGCTTGCTTGGACCGTTGAAACCAGTTTGCATCCATACGTTCACATCGAACCGTTCGGGGTGGGTGGGGCTGCTGCTCAATGCTCTAGCCTGTAAGTAGCCGCTACCCTAGCTGGGGAAACAGTCGGCTGGTGTTATCTGACAACGGCAGTTTGCCCCGAATCTTTACCTCTTTATGTCTCATGCCCGGTATTTGTGCGCCACTATAACAAGGTTAGGACATTCGCTAAACGCGTCTTTGTAAAGTGAGCCACAAGGGCCCGGCAGGATGTTTCGTCTTTCGAGCCCAGATTAACGTATGCATCTCCGAAGTGCCTGGCATCACAGGTCAACTTTGCCGAAGGCTTCGAGCTTTCTTACGATTGTAAGGCTTTTGTTTCGCAAGCTTGCATACGGACCTCCATGCATGGCCCGGATCCACCGCAACCTCGGCAGAGACGCTTCCGATGGCACTGTCGTGATTGTAATCTCTAAAAGAATGCCTAGCGTTGCATGGGGTCGGCGTTTTTTTGCCTGGTCGATCGATTAGCTGTTGTAAATCCAGCTTATATGTGCCGGTTCAATGGCTTAAGTCAAAGTCCTGCTCCGGGCCGGGCGTCATCCTCATCTCGCAACGGGCTTATGGAGATATCAAGCGAGGCTTTGGGCTAATATTTGAATCTATGTTCTTAATTTGAGCTTTTGCTCGTCTCGATCGTGTTCGGGGTATTTTGTACATGCAATGTGATTCAAATCATTTTTGGTGTTGTTTATAGAGGGGTATATTTCATGAGCAGCTTGCATGATCCTTGCTTAACACAAGCATACGGCCGCTCGCTTGTGGTCAGCCCGATTTAATGATGTTCTGCCCTGAATACTTCGCTGATGCAAACACCCGAACATCCCTATGCCGATTTTGGCCAAGCGCTCGCCAAGCCTAACCTCAAAGGTGAGGCGCATAGCATTGTGTATGGCGACTTGACGCTCTTTAGTGCGTTTCAGCCAATTTTTAGCTTGTCCCATATGCGCGCAGCGGGATACGAGGCCGTGTTGCGAGCGCACGATGGTCTCGATCGTTCCGTTTCGCCACTGGATGTTTGCGGACGTGCGGCTCGCCTCGGTGACCTGCTCGCGTTGGACCGTTTGGCATTGGGTTTGCATCTGGAGAATTTTTGCCATATGCAGTGTGAGCGGGAATGGTTGTTTATCCATATCCATTCGACTGCATTGACGGATCAGTGGCAAGGCGCGGCTTTGCTGTCTGAAATACGCCGCGCCGGTCTTGCTCCGCAACGGGTTGTATTGCAAGTGCTTGAGCAGCGCGATGCGGATTTGAAAAAGATGGCCGAAGGCATCCGCTTTTTCCGGCGCAGCGGTTTCTTGGTCGCGCTTGATGATTTTGGAGCAGGACATTCGAATATTGACCGCATCTGGCAACTCGATCCGGATATTGTCAAACTCGATCGCAACATGGTTTTTCAAGCGAGTCAGCGTCCCTCGATCGCGCGCATTCTGCCGGGCCTGGTTTCTTTGCTTCATGAAGCGGGCAAGCTGGTGTTGGTCAAAGGTGTCGAAAGCGAGCAAGAAGCCTTGATTGCGATGGAATGTAATGCCGATTTCGTGCAGGGCAGCTACTTTGCCCGCCCGATTGCTTCGCCCGTCGATGCGCGTGAAGCAAGGGCTACGATGCATGATCTGCTCGCCATATATCGCCAGCGTACCGAGGCGCGCGAACATGCCGATGCGACGCGCCTGGCGCCCTATATGCGCGCATTCCAGCGTGTCGCCGAGCGCATTTGTGCTGGTGAGCCGCTGGACGATGTGTGCTGGAACTTCCTCTCGTTGGACGATGCGGCGCGTTGTTTTCTGCTCGATGAAAATGGTCAGCAGATTGGTCGCAACGTGGTTTCGCTGGCGGTTGATGCCTCGCCGCGTCACTCGCGCTTTTTGCCAATGGCGGATGCGGAAGGGGCGAACTGGTTACGCCGGCCGTATTATCGCAATGCCATTATGGCACCCGATCAGATTCAGGTGACGCTACCCTATTTGTCGATTAATGAGGCGAACGACTGCGTAACACTCTCCATCGCTATCAATGTTGAGGGACGGCGCTGCGTTTTATGCGGCGATATCGATTGGAATCGCCGGCCCGAGGCGCGCACCAATCCAGCCGAATGATCGAACCTGTTTGGGGTGATCGCCCCAAAACAGTGCGGAAAAAGCAAAGTGGCCCGAATCTTCGGGCCACTTTGCTTTTTATCGGTGCGTCGGGATGGCGAATCGCCAAGAAAATTTTCGCGCAAGGCGATCTTTGTATATCTCCGTCTGCCGCCGCAAGGCTTGAATGCCGATGTGGCACGCCGATTGCTTGGTTAGCCCGTCGGGAGATTTTCAGTTCGATAACAACGGCGCAGGCAATGGGGAGATTTTCATGAAACTGATAACCGCAATCATCAAGCCGTTCAAGCTGGATGAGGCACGCGAAGCCTTATCGGCGATCGGCGTCTCGGGGATTACCGTCACGGA
>Ga0302233_10003051_pt1 | contig 10093 bp, 14 predicted proteins | sample II_Palsa_N3_1_FD_193516 | JGI IMG/M metagenome (GOLD analysis project Ga0302233, IMG submission 193516) | Peat permafrost microbial communities from Stordalen Mire near Abisko, Sweden - II_Palsa_N3_1 | ecosystem: Environmental > Terrestrial > Soil > Palsa > Peat permafrost | place: Sweden...
CAGCGGTCGGAGGTCTTCGCAGCGTGCTCATGTTGAGTTTTTTCTTGATCATCTGCTTGTCGATGATCTTCATGGCCTGGATGTCGTCCGACCACACGTTTGTAAAGACGACCACCAAAAAAAAAAGCAAAAAAGGAAAATACAAAGACTTCGCCAGAGTACTCGTCCACCACTTGCACGACGGATCCAAAGGCGCCCTTGCCCAGCGCGTTCTTGATCACGTACTGGTTCACTTTGCCGCCCCCGTTCTCCGTATTGTCCTGGACGGACTCGGTCTGCCGAACACCGTCCGCGTTGTTCTGTCCATTGGGGGAGGATTTAGTACGTAGGCACAACGGCCCGTTGAGAGCGCTTGTGCTTTTGCGCGTGTCATTACCTGGCCACCGTGCAGGGACATTCAGTGGGGAGTCAAGCCGTCAAGGTCCCTGAGGAGGTGCTGTTGCAAAACAAAAAAAAGTAAAAAAAATTTTTTTTGCGAATCACTTGCTTGGCAACGCCGGCCGAGACCATCCCCTTGGTCAATCCGCCGAAAGAAAAAAAAAAACAAGCGAGAGTCGGAAAGATACACAACAACCACGGAGAATAACACTGAGATCAGAAGGAAGATCAAAAGGGAAAAAAAATTTTTTTTATTTATTCTAGACTTTGACAGATGCATCCTCCGCGTCATGATTGTCCGGGTCGTTCGCCGCAACAGTCAGCAAGAGCTCAAAGTCGTTACCGCTGGCCTGGACGTCATCGCCGGCGCGCTTGGTGGCGATGCGCTTGAGGATGAGGGCAACAACACCGACAGATATGATTCCAAAGGTGATCAGGAAGAAGGAGATGATGAAGGCGAGCGCAAGGACCTCGGTCGTGACCGTGCTCAGGATGAGGAGAAAGTAGTCGTTAACCTGCTCTGGGGAGATGGTTGCACCGATGGAGGGGCTAGGGGTCGTAGTGGTTGTGATCGGAACGCACGTGCTGTAGAAGCCAAAGCCGGCGACGACGGACGTACGGCCGTCGCCGCAGGGGATGCAGTAAAAGTCGGCCACTGCGCTCGATCGCGAGTAGCCGGTGTCGATGTAGTGGCTGGGGCCGCAGTTTTGCAGGAGACTGAGTGCGACGTCGAGCGTGGGGATGCCGTAGCCAGAGAATGAGTCAAAGCCGCGCAGGGCAAAGTCGATCGTGTCCGAGGCCAGCAAACTCGTGAGGAGATTCATGTTGATGGCCTCACGGACACGCTGGCGGTCATACGAGAGGAGTAGACCGACGAGAGCAGCAAAGTGGGGCGCCGCTGCCGACGTGCCAGCGAAAGTGCCACCTTCCAAGGGAAAGAACGGCGTCTCGATGTTGGCCGCTGCCGCAAACGAGACGACAGGACGGATGACGCCGCCGTTGTACATGTCCATAGGAAGCTGCGTGGGGAACTGGTTGATGTCGTAAAACACACGTCGACCACCTTGCGACGAGTAGGGCGCTGGAGCAAGGACACCAGGGGGCGTGGTGATGTAGGGGATGGTGGCGTTGAGCGGGCCGGCTGGGTGAACTGCGCCGATAGTGTAAACCCCGGGTAGTTGTGCGTGTCCCATCGAACTCATCGGAGTTGAAGGATCCAGCTGCAAGGTACTATAAATACAATGCATATGAAGGTACCGAGGCTCCACGGTCGTGTCTGCACGCATAACGAAAGCAGTGAGAACCCAATCGGTATATGCTGGGTACGCGAGCATCACAGCGAGCAGGAATGAACCATAGACAGGTAAATTTTCAACAGGAATTGACGACGACGAACCATTTTGCACGTTGGTGCTCGAATACAAAAGGACGATGCCTCCAGCCTGTGCACTCCACGCCACCAAGTAAAAATTGTAGTCACTAAAAGAGCCGACCAACGGATCGCTCCACCAAAGAGTTAAAAGGCCAGAGAAATCCAGACCCACGTTTATGACAAAGAGCTTGTCTGCCGGATTGGCCAAAGACGGATCCGCGTTGGGGTTCGAGTGCTGAAGGATTGTAGGGCTGTCCAAGCTGGGCAAAAACAAGCCCTCCCACTGTGTTGCCGGTTGACTTGTGGCAGTAAGCGTGTTGGCACTATTCGATGCCGCAGTAACGTACACAACGCCAGTACTCATGACTTCGTTAATGACCGCGGTGAGGGCGCTATAGTCATGTAGCGGCGGCTCACTACTATAAGCAACGTCATCCACAATGATGTCGCATCCAGCAACGGCGAGCGCGAGAACACTGCTAGCAAACGCTTCCATCGTCGGAAAAGCTGAAGCAAAATACAGGTCGGCCTCCGGCGCCAGAGCGTGAACAATCTCCAACATGGCAGTTCCCTCACCAGTTCCGTTCACTGTATACAGGACAGTTACGCTGCTCGGCAGAAATCCACCAGCCTGAGCCAATTCCAACCTGTCGACCGAATCGGAAATCACCCCAATCTTCACGCCCCGGCCTGTAACACCGTACTTGGTCACAAGGTCCTGAATGGAGTGAGCAATATAGCCCTGCGGGTCGCCGCCGGGCACGTTCGGGACCGTCTTCTGCGTAAAAAAAATAAAAAATAAAAAATAAAAAAATAAAACAGTTGTCTTTTTTAGAAATCGCACACCTTTTCGCGGGAGTTCAGACCCTGCGTGGTGGGCTTCATGGCGGCCTCGAGACGGGCGACGCCGTCCAGGTGAGCAATAGCGTCGATGGCGATAGGGGTCATCCAGGCGAGTATGGTGCCAAAGCGGGGAAAGTCTTTGTCGATGGTGCAGTCGGGGTAGTCGTTTTCAAAGACGGTGACGACCTCCAGGACAAACTGGGCCCAGTCTTGGGCCCCGCCTTCTTGGACCTCCTTGGTGGCAGCGATGCGTGTGAGCAGCAGGCCCGTTCCCTGGTCAAAGCTGTAAATGTTGTCAGGGATCTGGTCACGTTGGAACACGTTGACAGCGCGCTTGTTGGACAGATGGCCAAACGCGTCCGAGCTGTACACGAGCTTGAATAGGGTCGACTGCATCTTTAGGTGGTGCGGATGCAGGGCAGCGATCGCTGCGTTCGTCTTGGTTCGGATGTGGCCGATGGCGTTCTGCATGTCCTCTGCACGAAAAAAGCACGAAAGAATTATTATCTCTTCACTAACAAGGGTGGAGGGGGGCGTACGAGAGGTTTTGAAGGGCAACAGCTCGGCGTTTGCCGCAGCGATAGCGGCGATCGCAACCAGAGCCAGGAAGAGCACGCCTCGCGCACGCATGACAGCCAGACGTTGGAAATTGGTAATGTATTTGGTAGAGGGGCTTTTTGCCTTACCAAACCTCCGTTACCAAAAAAAAGGTAAGCGATTTGACAGGTCGACGGGGAAAACCCCAAGATCGAGTGTAAAGCGTCCTGTTTCGCGATGCAGGATTTGGCATCGAGCAGGGCACAGGGGCATGGCTGGTAAACACACCCGCGTATATGCCCGCGATGCCAGATGACCGAATATTTTTTGGAACCTGTTCTGGCATTGGCACCACATGCCTGAAAAAAAAGAGGACACCTGACCTTGTGTGCTGCTGCGGGTTTGCTGGCTGCAGTGGCGGGGCAACGCCGCCGGAAGACTATCCATAGCGGCCACCGGAGGCGGGAAAGAGTCGTTTTTATCCTTTTCTCTACCTATTTTTTTTTTTTTTCACGCTGGAGGTGGGGATTTTAAACCAGTTCTTTTCCCAAGTGTGTTGTTTCGTGGTTGTGCACCCAACGCTGCACTGTCGCGGCGTGTGCGTGAGTGTGCGTGCATGTCGCTGCACGAGCATTGCAGAGAAGTTGCGGCAGTCGTGCGAGTGTAATTTTTTCTCCCTTTCATGTTATCGACGTGCAAAGCCTGTTTTTTTCAATCCCATCTTTTTTCCCTGCCGTTGTGACGTGCACCGTCTTTGTTTCTCCCCCTCTTCTTTCGTCTTTACCTCATTTTCTGTGTGCTAATGCATTGTTATTGCTTGCCCAATTAAGAAAACAACCCCCAAGCCAACCAAGCTCAAATGGCCTCCCTTCCCACCGACCTCTGCCCCGTCTACGCACCCTTCTTCGGTGTCATGGGTGTTGCTGCCGCCGTCGTCTTCACCGGTATGCTCACGCACCTTAATTTTCGGTTTTATGTGTGTGTGGGGGGGGGAGGAGGCTTCAGCACCGTGTTCTGATTTTTATCCGGACAACCTCTTGCAATACAGGTCTCGGCGCCGCCTACGGAACCGCCAAGTCCGGTGTCGGAATCATGGCCATGGGTATCATGCGCCCTGAGCTCATCATGAAGTCGATTGTGCCCGTTATCATGGTTTGTGACATCATAAAACCGTGGGTCGTGTTCTTATTCTTTTCGTCATGTCCTCGAATAAATTCAGGCTGGTATCATTGCCATCTACGGTCTCGTCGTCGGTGTCCTTATCAACGGTGGCCTCAACTGGGCTGCTTACCCCCTGTTCACTGGCTTCCTCCACCTCGGTGCCGGTCTCTGCGTCGGTCTCTCTGGTCTTGCTGCTGGTTTCGCTGTTGGTATCGTTGGTGACGCTGGTGTCCGCGGCACTGCACAGGTGCGTAACTAATAGCAATACTGGCCCCATAAATAAATAAAAAAAACTAAATCATGCTTGCGTAGCAACCCAAACTGTTCGTCGGCATGATTCTTATTCTCATTTTCGCTGAGGTGCTTGGTCTTTACGGTCTCATCGTCGCCCTCATCCTCAACACGGGCATCTCAACCGTGTGCGTTCCCTCCTAAGCGATGAGTAATTTGGCAAGACCACAGACCTTTTTTTTTCTTCTCCACAATCGTTCCATTTTCTCTCTCTCCCACGTCATCATAAAGAGTTTTGTCTTTCCCCCTCCCCCGTTACGTTTGTTGTCAAATAAAGAGGAACTATAGACTCGATCTTCCTTGACAACATTGTGTTTAATCGTCCCGTCTACTGCATTCAAAGTTTCTCCTATCGCTTCCTTCAATCACAAGCAATTAGCTACACAAGGGGAAAAATCTCTATGGAGGGGCGAGGACGACTCTTTTTTCCTCTTTTTCAGTGTATGCGGGGTGGGTTCTTTTTTTAAAAGAAAAATATACTTTTTTTCCCCTTTCACCGACGAGGGGGCGATCGTGAGGAGCGACGGGGCGAGCGAGAGCGCGAGCGGTCACGACCGCGGCTGCTAAAGTCAGAGTCTCCGCGGGATTGCTGGTAAGGGGGAGGGGGTGCTGAGTAAGCGGATTTTACTTTACCACGAACGCCCGTACCTCTGCGCGGTACTTGCCGTCAACATCTTCCTTCACACGGATGGTCGAGGGATCACCGTGGCGAGCACGGAACTCAGAGTCGTCAAACTTTTCAATCTGGTTACCAACGACACTTGAGTAAAAGAAAAAAAAACGCTGAGGGTACCGCAGTCTTCATCTCTTCGCTGCGGGCAAACTCGACAACTCCGGTGCCATCGCGGTTAATATCGGCGAAAACAACCTCACCGGCGCTGCGGAGGTGGTCCTTTCGTATGCAAAACAAAAACAAAAAAAAGTAAATTTCACGGAACGAGAGGCACGATTACCTTGAGATCCTGCCACGAAACAGCGCTGGACAGACCAGTGACGACGACGCGGTTGTCAGTGTGGCGGACTGTGGGGCTGTGAGTTAACAAAACTCCTGAGCTGAACAACGTTATGTACGCATCGGGGGGCCACGGAAGCTGTCGCGTCCACCGCGGTAGTCGCGGTCACGATAGCTATCGCGGCTATCACGGTCGTCACGTCGTCGCGAGAGCTCGACACGGAGGACTTGTCCCTCGTAGGTTTGGCTGTACCCAAGAGCAGGGGCAGGAACAAAGGGTCAGCAGGAAGAGCAAAGCCAAAAAAAAAAAAAAAAAAGAGACGACATACCCATTGCGGCCATACACGGCGTCCTCGGCGTCGCGAATGTCCTCAAAGTCCACAAATGCGAACGCGGGCGGGCGCTGCAGGGCCTTCAAGCTGACGTGGGAAATGCGGCCAAACTGAGGATTTTTTTTTATTCCCATGTTGAGTCCAATCCCCCCCCCCCTCCCCCAAATCTTGGTTTGGCGCAAACATCGAAAACGACGCAACGCATACCTTTTCAAACAGCTTTTCAATGTCGCGTTCGCGCATGTCCATAGGCAGGTTGCCCACATAGACGCGTGCGTCGCTGCAGGGACCGTCCGACAGGTAGTGGGGATTGCACAGAAACAGAGGAACGACGAGACGACCGAAGAACAAACGGTTCACGGCGACGAGGAGACGACGAAGCCGAAGCGGTGGGCGGGGAGGCAAGACAGGTAACCAAAAGGCGTTAGTCAGGTCGGGCGGTGTCACTCGCTTCGTGAACGTACTTGTGTCGAGACATTCTGGGAGAGGCGACGACGGAAATGTAATTTTTTTTTTTCAGTCGAGGTCCATCCAGGCCTAACGTTTTTTTTTTTTTTTTCACAAGACGCCCTCAAGCTCAAAGATCTTGTCTAGGGCCTGCTGTACATTCTTAACGTGATGATGCGGTGTGTGACCTTGTCCAGGCCGGGACGATTCAAGCGAGACACCAGAGTAGTGAGGCCCGTATACACCCGTGTCCACGAGTATGGACGTCCAATCGGGGCCTGCATTGTTGGCACCGAGGACATCTAGTGCAGACAGATAACTGAACGTCATCTCCCAGAACGATATTTAACAAGTACCTGCCGCGGGGTTGTCGCCAATCGCGTAAATCCGCGTTGGGGCCCTCCCTTGATTATACCTTGCCAGGACCGAGCGAGCATAGTCGTACTGCCGCGGCTGTGGTTTCCCAAAGAAAGTCACGTTTAGATCCTCACCCGTTTGCTCCTGCACAATTAAAATTTCAATGCAATAAACAAAAAATAAATAAAAAGGTACTTTGTGCAGCTTTGAGATGATGAATGGCAGGACGCCCTGGGCGAGGCGCGGCAGCGGGTGCTCGTTTTGCCAGTGGCGGTCGGATGATGCACAGTAGAACGGGATAGAGCTTTTCCTTGTGGCCATCGTCGGATTTGCCCCATGTTTCGCGTCGATTGCACCAGGGGACCCATCCGCACCCCGAAGGACGTCGAGGACGATCTGCGCATCGCGGCCCCAGTCCCACGAGTCATGGAAGGCAAGGATGGCTGCAATGGGCTCCTGCAGCGGCATCGGGGCAACACTGGCAGGGACGCTGAGCGGCCATCGCGACGCGTTGAGAGCGAGAAATTCGCTTGTCAGCATGGGTTTCTTAAATCCACAATAGAGCGCAGCGTCCTTGCACGAGTCCCTAGTGGTAGCACACGCAAACACAATGAGCCCACTGCCGCTGAGGAGGGGAAAACGAGTAGTACTTGCCAATGACCAGGACCGGTTTGTCGTGGTACAAAGGGACCAGCTCCCGAAACGCCGAGTGACCCAGCACGAGCCGCCCCGGATCGACGTTCTCCCCAAACAGACCCGTGAATCGTTCAGCACATTGCGGCTCACTTGCGCCACCGCCGTTGGTCAAAAAGATGTGCGGGATGGAGCGTTCCTTGAGCGTCCTCAGCACCTGTGCTTTTAGGGTAAAAAATAAAAATAAAATAGCAGAGGGCGCGCACGCACGCACGTACGCTGGTGGTCCACGGGAGCCGATTCTTGCCCCGAATGAGGACTCCATCAATGTCCAAGGCCACTCCAAAGCGAAGCATGGGGGAGGCACATTTGAAAATGGAGGAGACACAGACTCGCGTTGCTCTCTGGATTGACCCCTCCCCGTCCCTTTGCAGACCAGCCCGCCCGCCCGCTCAGGCCCCACGAGAATGGCCAGCTGGCTCCGCAAGATCGGCGGGTCGCTGAGAGCACGCAAGACGTCAGAGGTGTCAAGCTTTTTTGTGGAGGACGCCTCGTTGGTAGCAAGGCACGCCGTAAGACGGTCGACCCTCTAACCCGCGCACACGTCCTAGATGAACAACGGGCAGATGCCGGCCACAGATGCCTTCCCCGCCAAGCCAGAAGACTACGAGTTTTTCAAGCTCATGCTGTCGTACGAAAAACTGTGTCCCCCCCTCCCTGTTTTTTAGCATCAGTGCTAACCCCGTAACACGCACAGGGACCAACGAGGCAGCCAGCTCTCGCAGGCGGCAAGTGCGTTCATCAAACTCTACGCCGTCAAGTCGGCGCACGCCCTCCAGGCTGCCGTCGTCGAGTCTCAGGAGACGACCATTGGGAGCGAGGCGCCTCAGCCGCTTCCGCCACTGCACGAGAGCGAGCTCAACGTCAACAAGGCCCTGCTAGAGTACGTGGCCATGTTCAACGGCAAGTCGGCCGACATAGAGACCATGCTGCATCATAATGTGACGGTGGATGGGTCTATTGTCGGCGTGTTTGCGTCGCCATCGCTGGATGCTCAACAACTCATGGACGCGGTCTTGGTCGAGGCCAGGGCGTGCTTTGGGCGTTTCGCCGAGGTACACACAGACTCACTCAAGCCACTAAAAACACACGTGATTACAGTTGCTACAAAGCGAGGAGACGCTCGACATCAATAGCGAGCACGTCCACTTTGCACTCTCCCTGCTTGCACACATGCAGTTCTTGTCAAAGTTTGCACCAACAAGAAGGTTGCTCGCCACAGGCGCCGCGATTACTGTCACCGCCGTCTTCGACTTTGGCCAGGCCTTTGTCAAGCACTTTGCCCAGGATATCATTGCCAATGCAACCACGGCCAAGTCTGCTGCTGCCGGGGAACCAACCTTTATCGACAGTATGAACAGCATTTGCCTGTTATTCGTTCTAAAGACCCGAATCGATAGGTCCACGGCTGAGGACGTGTGTCGACGCGATCTTGTCTGTGGTGCAGTTTGCCATGAACTTTTACGACATCAACGGCGACTGGCAAAAGTACTTGAGGTCCTGGAATCTCTCCGTGGCCGACAACAGCATCAGGGACAAATCTGTGCCGAGCAAGAAGGTCCCGCTCGCGTCCTTCCTTGTCCTCATCGTCGAGACGCTCAACTGCCTCGCAAAGGTTCAAGTCACCGGGTGCCTCCTCACGTCTCGCCAGTACAGGTTGAAGATTGACATGATGCACGCGCTCGGGTCACTCTTGCTGTTTCATGAGGTAACAAGCAGGTCTATACTGATAATACTGATAATGCATTTTTTTTTTATTTATATAAAAAAAAAAAAAAAGACGACCAATGTGCGTGTTGGACAAGCCGGCGCGATCGAGGCTCTGCAAAACGTCATTCGCTGCCCAGCATTCCTATCCGTTGCAGCCAAAACAAACACGGCAATCCCGAGCGACGTCCTTCAAAACGAGCTTATGAGCCAGCTCACGGCTTGGCATGTTTTGCGATTCGCCGTCCAAGTCGACCCAACGAATGTAAAGTTCATGCTCGGCAAGGCCAACAGCGTCCTCAACCCCTTTGAGTGCCTCGTCGATCTGTTTTTGTGGGTGTCGCGGGTGTCCGCGTCGTCCTTTGCTTCTACGCCCGAAACGTACGCCGGTCTTGACGAGTTTCCCGTTTGCTCGTCAATTCTTTCAAACCCCACCGCTATGGACACGCCGCAACTCACGCCCACACCTGATGGAGAGCGTCGCAGCGAACACATCCCCACGGCTGTCGCAGGGGCTCCACTCGTCCAACTGCTCCAAATGAACGAAGAGTCCTTTGGCGCGCTCGGGATTCCAAACATGCGCGGCCCCAGCAAGGTCCTGCCTGCGTTTGACGTGTCGGACGAGACAATCTGCTGGCGCGAGATTGACATCCTCTTCCGAATGGCCTACATGTGCTGCCTCTCCAATTGCAACAGCACTTTGACCTCGATCAACATCGCCACCGGAGCCCCAGGGACCAGCAGCACGGGGGGGATAGGGAGCAGCAGCACGGTCCAGCCGCCGCAACAACCAACGATCCGGACCATTAGCGGCCAGGAGAGCCTGTCAACATTCGTCGTGCCGGCAATCATGGCCATCTTTTTGGACGAGATCCGACCCAACCCCGAGAACCAGCTCGCACGCTCCCAGATGCTCCAGAAACCGTTTGGCGGCCTGCAGCTCGTGTTTTTGCATTTCATGCACGACGCCATTTGGCGCCAAGAGCTCTTTGCCCTAACTCTCCTCAAGGACCCGTCGTGTGT
>Ga0302233_10003054_pt1 | contig 10086 bp, 12 predicted proteins | sample II_Palsa_N3_1_FD_193516 | JGI IMG/M metagenome (GOLD analysis project Ga0302233, IMG submission 193516) | Peat permafrost microbial communities from Stordalen Mire near Abisko, Sweden - II_Palsa_N3_1 | ecosystem: Environmental > Terrestrial > Soil > Palsa > Peat permafrost | place: Sweden...
TCTAAAACCTCGGGGGGGGGGGGGGATTATAGTTGTGGGAGGTCGAATCATGCCGCCTGATCTACCACGTCGACCTGAGCAAGTCCAATATTGTCTCGGTTGGACACATGCCGCGTCTAGCTCACGTCGTTGCCGCATCTGCCAACGGCTCGCTTCAATTCATCGACTACCGCACACGCAATCTCAAGCAGGCCTGGCGTGTCCCGCACAATGTGCCTGGCCAGACTCGCGTGACGGCAGTGGATCCGATCAACAACGAGCTCATTGCCTTGGGCACGTCTGCCGGTGTGATCTCGTTGATTGACGCTCGTACAGGCATGATCCTCAGCACATGGAAGGCACACGATGGCGAGGTTTCGCAGCTATCCTTTGTCGAGGGTGATTCGCTCGTTTCGGCAGGCACAGACGGCTCGATGTTCCAGTGGGACGTGACCAAGGTTGTCCTCAAGAGCTCCTTCAAAGGTTCCGTCTATAAATTACACTGTTTTTTTTTTTTTTTTTACATTTTTTTTTTTTTTTGTTGCCGGCAGGTGTCGGAGACATTGCGGCCCTGCACAGCAGCCAAGAAAATATCTATGCAATCAATTCGACCAACACCCTGCACATGTTTGGCATGGACAAGTCCGTGTTGCAGGCCCCTCAGAGCTACAATCTCCGACAGGGCAGTTTGAAGAACGCGATCACGGCCGCCGTCGCCCTGCCCCTGCACCAGCTCGTCCTATTTGGCTGCGATGACGGCCAAATCGTTCTCTATTCTTGAAGCACGAAAAACTGAGAAAACTTGAATTTTTGTATGTACTTTTCGGAACAAAAAGAAAGAAGGAAAGAGCATGGACTACGTAGTAGTCCGACAACGAAACAACAAAGAAATTCGGGTCCACGAGTTTGAACGGAAAGAAGGATAAAAACAAAAACAAAACAAAAACAAAAACAAAAAACACCTTGTATCGTCTTCCCCCTCCCCCACTATCTTAATGTTGCTTAATGGCTGTAAAAAAGAAAAATTAGCAATCGCAACAAGAAGACAAAAGAATGTTGTAGGTACCTGCCAAGATCTCCTGCTTAAACTTGTCCAGCTCAAGGCGGAACTCTGCCAAGATCTCGTTCTTTAGTGTCACGAGGTCTTCATCCTTGAGGTTTGTCTGGCTGGCACTCTTCCTCGGCGCAACGACGGGTGTCGATGCAGCAGGCTGAGGCGAAGACTGCGCAGAGGAGACGCCATTGCTAAACTTTTGTGACTGCAATGATTTTTTTATTTTTAGCAACGACAGAAACAGCGTGCAGTGTTTTTGTTACTGGGGGCGGCGACGCCTTGACACCAGCAGGGATTGGTTTGCTTGCCGGGGCAGGTTTGTCAGCACCGGGACCACCTGGCGGTGGTGGCGGAGGCAAGTCCTCCTGATCGTCACCTGCAGCCGCGGGGGCCGCTGGCGGTGGCGGCGGGGCAGCAGCGGCGGCTTCGGCAGCCTTTCGCTTTGCTGCCATCTTGGCGGCCATCTCGCTCATCATGTCACCGCCGCCACCGCCGCCGCTGCCACCGCTGCCAAAGCTACCCCCAGACGAAGTGCGGTTGGAAGCCGGCGCTGCACTGGCCAGCGCGGGCGGGGGTGGCGACTCGTCGCCAATGGTCTCCCTTTTCTTCAGCTTTGCGGCCGCGATCTGGTCGGCAAGGCTACCACCCGCTCCGGCCGGCGGTGGTGGCGGTGGAGGCGGCGGGCCACCCGCTCCACCAGTCGGCGGCTCAGCTGCAGGAGGTGCAGGAGGTGGAGGTGGGCCTCCCGATGCGGGCTTGTGCGGGAGGGTCTTAAAGTTGGGGTTGGTGGGAGCCTTCGCGGGCGGCATAGCTGGCGGGGGCGCAGACGGGGGCGCAGCGTTGGGGATGAGCGGCAGAGAGGCCGCGGGAGGCACGTTCGACTTGCGGTTTTCAGTCTTTGGAGGTGTAGGCTCTGCGGGCGGAGGCGGGGGCGTGGCCTGGCCGGTTGACGCGTTGACAGCGCGGATGGCGTTCTCCATGCCCGTGCCAAAAAGGACGGCGTCGGCCTGGTTGGGGAAGTTGAGGCCATAAACATAGCGCGAATCCTATGCCAGAGGTATAAAAATAGATTCGGTCAGTACGAGCGACTGGTCGGAACCAAGAAGAAGGAGAAATAAACAACAACACGGTACCTGCCATTGGTGGAACGTCTCCGTGGCACGGCGGTACTCGAGGTTGGGGTAGAGCGGCGAGTTGATCACGACCTGTGTGTGAGTGGTTCGGCAACACGTGCAATAAACCAGTGCGGCAAAAGCGTTAATGCAATCCCCCCCCCCCTTCCAGAACAGCAACGCGCATACCGACTGGTCGAAAAGGCACCGCGCAACGACACGGTATGTGTTTGCGCTCGTGTGGCGGTACAGCTCGACCACCGACGTACCCTGGCCGGCAGGCACCCACGACTGCTTCTATTTGTTTATTTTCAGAGGGTGCGACGTTTTTAGAGGCAGGCACGGGGGAAAAAAAAAAGGGAAAAATATATAAAATATATGCTGAGGAGGCGTGAATACCTGGCTGTTGTAGTACAGCACGACGGCCTGTACGCTCACGACGGGTGTTTCCGACATGCGACTGGCGAACTGAACTAAAAGAACTAGGGGATGCACTCACGTTCATGGCGGCGATTTTTCTTGCCAACACGTCGTGTATGGCGCCAGCACTTGAGGTGGTGGTGTTGTGTGGATTGCAGAGAAACTTGACCTGTGGATGTTTGGCCCAGTTTGGGGTCGAGCGTGCCGTTGGGGGCGTGCCTTGATGGATGGATTGGGGCGGATGGATCGGGACGGATGGACTGGGATTGGGATGGATGATTGGCTGACAGCGTGTCTAATTTGACTTTTTACCTTTCTTCACTTAGGGTTTTCCGCCAAAAACCCTTGTTCCCCTCCCCCCTCTTCGTATCTCTCCCTCCCCTCCCCCCTTCTTCTTTTTCTTTTTCACGAAAGGAAAAAGAAGGGAGAAGGTTCGACGAGTGCGTTCAGGTTCATCGAAGGACTCTCGTTTCATTTGCCACTCTACGTCGTTCGTCGTCCCACGTCCGCCTTTAACAAGAAGCAGAAGCAGCCATGTCGAGCCCGAACAATGTAAGCTTTATGTTTTTTTCCCTCATGTTCTAAAAAGTCGTAATTTTGTTGGTGAATCACCTCCGCAGGCTCGGTTTGTCACGCCACCGCAGTACGCACAGCCCGCTTACCCTCCGTACCAGACAGTGATGATGCAACCGAACGTACGTTTGAAGTTCTGGTGTAATTCTCTTCTTCCTGTTCTTTGTGTGGGACGGGGAAACCAATATGATGATTGTTTTACACCAGACTTGCATGACTTGTGTGACGCTAAGAAGTGCTGTGCTTGTACCATACACTTGTCGCACCATGTGATTATAATTACTCTTGCCCTCTCTGATCTCGTTTCCCGCCGGTCTCTTTTTCTTTTTTTTCCTTCTTGCCTTTTTTATTTATTTTATCCTGTCACCATCTGACCCGGTATTATATTATAGTACAGGCCGCAGTTCTATCCAGTGCCATTGCAGCAGCAACAATACTTCGTATGAGCATTGAATTCCCGAAAAATTCTTACTGGAAAAAAAAACTGTAGCAACAGAGCAATCCGTACTACCAACCGCCGTACATGCCGTCAGCCGAAGCATCGACACCAGTGACACCAGCGAAGAGGAAGATTCTCAAGATCGAGGATCCTTCGGGAGCACCGATTGACTTGGTAAGACTACCTTACCGCCACATTATTGTGTATTGACTAGTTTTGCAGCAAACTTCGACCCCTTCTGCACCCGCGACCGCACCGTCTGCGCCAATTGCTGCTGCTGTCGTAACTTCCCAAGCCCCAGTGCAAGCGGCTCCCACCACACACTCACCCGCCGCCGCTGCTCAACCAGTCCCCGTGGCTGTGGAGGCAAAGCCCGCCGAACCGGCTGCTCCCGCGCCCGCAAAGGAAGTGGTCGATCTCCCAGCCAAGGAGGTGGCCGCCGTTCCTGCTGAAGTGAAGCCTGCTGCGTCCAGCACAGAGCTCTCTGTCCCGGTAGTCGAGTCGCTGCCGACCCCTGCAGACACGGAGAGTGCCCCTGCGAGCGATATTGACGCCGAGAGTGACGATGTCAGTTTCGATGCCACACCAGAGCCGTCTGTGCCCTCAACCCCTGTTGTTCTCGAGCCAGCGACTCTTTACGACCTCTTGGTGAACAACAAACACTACAATGTTCCGCCGCCTGGTTTCACTCCGCCTTACGACATTGTACGAAAGATTGTATCTATTTTTCTCACTTTGAAATGTCTGCAGAGGAGGCCTGACGGCAGCAAGCCTGGCAACAGCGGCTCGCAGGATGCGCGAAGTGTCCCAGTTAACCAGTCCAGTTCCCGAGGAGGAGGACGAGGAGGCATGGGCTCAAGGCAAAGCTCCCAGAGCGACACGAGGCAAAATCGCCCCCAGCAATCTCCGGCGGGGGGCAAGATGCAGCGCACTCCGAGCAATCGTGGACAAAACCAGGTATGATAAATGCGGCCCTAAATCCATACTAAGGAGGATGAACAATTTTTCATTCCTTACAGAATTCACAGTTGACGATCCCTCAAAGCCAGCTCAAGCCACTCGAGAAGAGTGCAACCCGATGGGTTGCTGCATCCCGGTCTGCGGCCCAAGTCGACGAAGACGACAAGCTCTTCAAGAAGATGCGTGGTCTCCTCAATAAGCTCACAGCCGATAACTTTGATCCCCTCGCAGAGGAGGTACGCTGCGCATATTTGGGCAGACTTTTCCAAACTTTTTTTTTTTCCCTCCTCCCTGCGCGCGCCAGGTGAAGGGCTACAAGATTGATACTACACACCTTCTCAAGGGTGTCATCAAGGTCGTTTTCCAGAAAGCCCTCGACGAGCCCAAGTTCGGCCCCTTCTACGCAAAGATGGCCCTTGTCATCCAGACCACGTTCAAGGATGATTACGACGAGGTAAAATGAGAAATCGATTTTCTTTTGCCTCCCCTTTTTACGCCTGCCTCGCTCGCTTGCAAAAAAAAATTTTTTTATTTTTTTCTCTTGGATTTGATGACTACATTTTACCAGACTTGCATGACTCTTTCGTTTTTTTTAAAAATAAAACTCGAAAGATGATTACAAAACAACCTCAAATAAACCTGATCCACCATTGCACTTTTCTCTTTTCTTCCATTTTCGTCCCTTCCTTTCGTGTCGACGATGCTAACGGTTTCTTTTTCTTCTTTTTTTTTTTCAGGAACTCGTAGACGGTGATGGCAACCCCAAGACCCAGAAGACCAACTTCCGCCGTCTCCTCCTCAATCAGTGCCAGGAACTCTTTGAAAACAAGGAGAAACACTTTAGCACGGAGAACTTGACGGCTGAGGAGAAGGCGACCAAGACCCAGGCCGAGCTCGAGGAACTCGAGTACCTTCGTCTTAAGGCCAAGCGTCACATGCTCGGCAACATCACATTTATTGGCGAGCTTTTCAAACTGCAGATGATCACCCCCAAGATTATCTTTTTCTGGTATCGCCGCCGTTTGAATTTTTCTTGGTTTTTTAATTTATCCTTTTTCCCCCACAGCATGAAGGAGCTCCTGGAGAATGGCATGAATCCCGAGGAAAGCGATGTCGAGTGCTTTTTCAACCTCCTCAAGAATGTCGGCAAGATCATCGACAACCTGCCCGTCTCGGACCCCAAGGCTGGCATGGACTCAAAGAAACACATGGACGTGTATTTTGACCGCGTTTTGCGCATGTCTGCCCTGCCAAACATTAACAGCAGGACAAAGTATGTTCTCCCTCCCCTCGGTTGCCCTCTTTATTTTAACTCTCTTTGAAAAAAAAAAAAGGTTTATGCTCCTTGACTTGCTCGACTTGCGCAAAAACCACTGGCTGCCCCGCCGTGCCGAGGACAAGATTCAAAAGATCGAGGATGTCCGCAACCAAGTGGAGATGGAGAAGCAGCGTGCCAGCGCGAGCGGCAGGAGCGACCGTGGTTCAGATCGCCGGTCTAGCGGCAAGCAAAACATGCCCAACATCAAGGACCAGCACAGTGACTTTTCACGTCTTGCAAGCAGGGGAGAGACCAAGGGTGGTGACCTGAACACATTTGCCCCCAACAAGTTCCAGCGTGCTGCCGACAACAAGAAACCTCCGGCCCCCCAACAGCAGGCACCGCCAGCTCCGACGACGACCAGCAACCTTTTCTCTGTCCTCGAGCTGGACTCGACTCCGAGCAAGTCGAACGATGGAGTTGATGCCTCGACCGAGTCGTCCCCAAGCAAACCCCCGGCAGACGAGCCCAAGAAGATTACCGCCGAGGCGTTTGAGAAACGTATCGACTCACTGTTGGTCGAGTTTAAGGGCCACAAAAATGTCAAGGTATAAACCGTCGTTTTATTGCGTCCTTTTTTCTTTTTTTTAAAACAAAGATCTCTCTGTTTTAGGAGTTTATCATCTCCCTCGAGGATCTGGACGCGTCGGAGCACCACGACAAGTTGATTGAAAAGATCTTTGACAAGTTTGTCTCTGCAAAGGCAAGTGAACTCGGTCCCGCTGTCAAGCTCGTCGGAACTCTTTTGGAGGAGAAGTTTGTATCACAGGACGGCTTTGTTGAAGGGTATGTCTTTAGCCTTTTCAAATATCTTTACTCGTGCTTTTTTCCACCGTCTCTCCTCTCCCCCTTCCCTGATCCTGCTTGCAATGATGAGACAAAAATTCTTTTTATAATAACTTTCGTTCTGCCTAGCTTTTCTTTTTCGAAAAAAAAAAAGAAAATATGCGGAGTAAAATTTTTTCTGAGCTCTTTCGCCTGTCGCTAACATCTCTCTCGCCTCCGACTTTTTCTTTCTGTTGGCTGACCTTTTCTTCTTAATTTGCAGACTCGGCCCCATTCTGGGTGCCCTCGACGACTTTGACGAGCCGATTGTCGACGGTTTCTCAGCTGACCTGATCCATGCTGCCCTCCAGAATGGCTTCTCATACGACCTCCTAAACAAGTTTGAGAAGAACCTCAGCTCCCAGAAGATTGCCAGCAAGGTCGTTGCGTCGCTCCTCAACAGCATTCTCGGCTCTGAGCGAACCCCCGAGAGCGAGCAAAAGCTCCTGTCCGACCTCAAGGACGCCAAGGTGGACCTCTTTGCCATCACCAAGGCTTCCTTCAACGACGACAAGGCCAAGTGCTCTGACTGGCTCAAGTCCAAAAACGTAAGCGATCATCATGGTGGACGGGAAATAACGACTGCTGACTTTTTGTTTCCTCCCCCTGTGCAGTTTGTCTTTTTGGACGCGGCGGTATAGGCTTCTGTGACGTCTGAGAACATCATAAATTGTAAGATATCCTGTGTCCTCATGTAAAAAAAATTATCGTATATTTGTTTTGCGCCTGCTTCATTCATCATGAAAACCCAGAAAGTTATTTTTTGATTTTACAACTTTTGGACGAGAGAGACAGCCTTTGGTTTGACGTTTGCACCGGTGAGCTGCTTGAGGGCATCCTTGAGCGCCCCAACATGCTCGCCATCGACTACCTCTGAAGACTCGGGCAAGAGCGTGGCGAGGAGGTCGATGGCAGCTAGTTGGACGGGCTCGCTGTCGTCCTTGATGTGTGCAGGAACGAGCTCCAGGAGGGCCTTGAGGATGGCAGACTTGTACTTGCTGCCGCTGTCACCTTCGCTGGCGACGACGACAAGGCTCTTATAGGTCTCGTACGCCTCGGCGCGCAGGATGGCATGCTCCGACTTGAGCAGTTCGAGGACGAGTGTGATCGCGTCGTTCTCGAGCACCTTTTTCGTGAGTTCGGCTAAGGTAAAAGTAAATATAGTCGGGTTGAGGAAGGAAAACAAACAAACAAACAAACAAACAAAAAAAAAACAACGAGCGAGCGTACCGTTCTTGAGGCGCACGATGTTGACAAAGATGCGGGCGGTTTCGCATCGCATGCCGTCGTGGGTTGTGCTCTCAAACATCTTTGTCAGGGCTGCGAAGCCGTCGGCAGCAGCGAGCTTTTGGGCGTTGTCGCTGTGCTTGAGCAGGAGGTTTTTGATGATGATGGCCGACGTGAACTTTGCGGCAGAGTTCTCGCCGTCAAAGACCTTTACGAGCTTTTCAATCACTCCTTTCTGGCCGAGGATGGTCTTGCCCTCGACAGAGATGCACAGATTGCGGAAGGCGTTGATGGAGCAGTTCTGCTCCTTGACGTCGGTCGAGAGGATCATGCCCGCCAGGTGGTCCACGAGTCCGCTGCGCAGCACCTGGAGACAGTGCGCGTCGGTGCGTGCAATGTTGGTGATGCACAAGGCGGCGTAAGCGCGGATCTCGGGGTCGCTGTTGGAGAGCCACTGCGCAAACACGGCGAGCTTTTTGTCCTCGAAGACGCTGTTCATGTTTTTATCTGCACACGCTGTTTAGGAATGCCGGGTTGAATTGGTTGATACGACACCATCGGCAAGAGCAACACCAATCGTCTTTGCAGAGGATCGCTTCATGACCAACGTCGTCTTGTCCGAATCCACCAGGCCAAAGAGGAAGTCGACCAGTCCCTGTTCGTACAGCGGTCGACGCAGCTTTTCTGTTGTCGTGCATTTCATTTCATTTTTAGTTTTCTACACGAGCCAACCAACCAACCAAGGAGCAAGTACCTATTTCTGCCAGCAGCGTGAGCGATCCGATCGAGCTCTCGGCGATGAGCGTGTCCTCGCATTTGCAGAGCTCAATCACATCCTCCAAGCCCTTTTTCTGCAGAAACTCGCGGATGGCCCGATCTGCACCCCGCAGAATGTCAACACGGCATAGTCTTGAGAGTGTGCGTGCACGTACCGCTGTCGAAAAAGCTGTAGAGGAGGTTGGAGACGGCCTTGAGCACCGCGAGGTCGCGCGACTGGCGGATGCGGGCAAGCGTCTTTCCGACGAGATCCGCGTCGAGGGCCGCATCCCTCAGCTTTTCTGCAGATCGAGAGCATTCGTTATTCAGTCTGCTGGGCTAAACTGGGCTAAGCGGTACCGTCCTCAGTCAGGAGGATGTTGAACGCTGCGTTCGACGCGGCACGGATGACGTCGTTGTCAGCATGGGCCATCAGGTCGAGCACGGGCTGCAGCAGCTTTGCCTTGACGACGATGCGCTGGCGGTTGCCGTCTATTGCCGCGTTTGTGAAAAAAGGACTGGCTACAGAGCAAGACACCCAAAAGTACCGTTGTCAAAGGCGAGGTTGCCGAGGCAGCGCAACGCGTTGACCTTTGTCCCGACGTGTGAGCGGGCCAGCAGCTTGCCCAGCAGGTCCTGCAGGTTGCTGTCGCCTGCCATTGTGCGTGCCGTCTCTGGTGGTGGGGCGGTGAGCTCAGCCTGCTTTGCGTGCATGTCTGCATGTCTGCAGGTAACGTACCGTCCTTCAGGACCTCGGCCAGGACGTCGGCCACCTTTTCCAGCGACACGTCGTCGTCGGCCTGCAGGGCCACGGTCACGAGTGGCACACAGTCAAGCAGGAAGCCCTTCTCGGCCAGGAACTTGCGCGACACGGCTGTTTGCGTGTGTTGGTGTTGCACAGGCGTCCAAGAGGGCTTACCTGTGGTCACCGAGATGCCCTTGACTGCCTCCAGCTTTTCGGCCACGGTCTCGGCCCGGGAGAGTTTTTTGAGGGCGTCCACGACGTTCTGTTCGGCTGGGGGCCGGGTCAGTTGCGAGACAGAGATAGCGAGAGAACACGTACGCAGCGGGTCCACGGGGGGCAGCTCGGTCACGGTCACGTCGCTGATGTCGTCGCTCATTCTTTTTATGGGCCTGGTCGAGTAATCAGAAACTTTGCTCTCCTGGCAACTCTTCTTCACTGGTCACATCATCATCATCGCCATCATCTACATGGTATTCATTGGATCGCAGAAAAGTCGTTCAGAGCACGGGACGCCTTCTTCTTCGCTTCCAATCGGTGGTAGATCAGGCCCTCCACAAAGAGGACGCCGAGGAGACAGCCGGCCAGCAGCGGCGGGATCCAGATGTACCCTATTGAGAGCGATGTTAAGGATGGTAAGCCACTGGGGAGGGGGGGGGGGGGGGGGGGAAAAAGAAACCC